>Ga0209947_1002365_pt1 | contig 10845 bp, 10 predicted proteins | sample SalPonR2_B_D2_MG_FD_185706 | JGI IMG/M metagenome (GOLD analysis project Ga0209947, IMG submission 185706) | Salt pond soil microbial communities from South San Francisco under conditions of wetland restoration - Salt Pond MetaG R2_B_D2_MG... ... | reverse complement strand
GATTTAGCGACTGATGTCAGCGAGTCGCACGACTTGGCGGCCGATTACCCGGATCGCGTGGACGAACTGGCGGGATTGTGGCAGGACTGGTCGGCGGAACAAATCGAACCGCTGTGGAAGTGATGCGGGGCGACTTTGCGGCCGAGGCGCAGGCGATCGGTCGGGTGCCGTGAACGTCGGTTTACCGCTCCGTCACGGCGAGCCGTTTGCGGTTACCAGCGACCAAACCGTAGGCCATTGCCACGCCGGCGACCGCGCCAAACAGATGCCCGTCCCAGGAGACTTCGGGACCGGCCGTGGGCAAGATGCCGCTCAGCAAGGTGCCTCCAAAGAGGAACCCCACGATGACGGTAATCAGCAGCGGGATGAGACGTTTCTCCAGCACCCCCGAGGCGATCAGGAAGGCGACCAAGCCGAACACCAACCCACTAGCACCGATGTGATTGGCCGTTCGTCCAAACAGCCACAGCAGCAGGCCCCCGAGGACCGCGGTTCCCGCGACAATCCGCCAGGAGTTGGCACGCGAACCGGCTAGCAGTAACAGCAGTGCCAGCAGCGGCAGCGTATTACCGACCAGATGTGCCACGCCCGAGTGCAGGAAAGGCATCGTCAGAATTCCCAGCGAACCCGACAGGTCGCGTGGCACCAAGCCGTACGATTTCAGCGAGGGGACGACCAGCGTGACGAGGAAGACCACCCACAGCGCGCCGATAAAAACCAGGGCACCTTGCAATTCATCTTTGATGTTATGTTTCACCCGAAATCCAGACCGCTCAAGGTTGGTCACCGACCCATTTTTCAACGGCGGCTTCGATTCCCACGTTGGTTAAAAACAGCTTGCGCACGATCCCTTGTTGATCGATCAACACCACGAACGGAAACGAAGTCACGCCGGTCTGCATGGCCAGTGGGTTTTCGATGCCTTGCTTCATCGGATCGGGACTGCGGAGGCTGGGCCAATCGAGCCGCACTTGCTGTTCAAATTGTGCCAACGAGGTCTCTTCGAAATCGACATTGACGCCGACCAAAGCCACCTTGCCCGAATGCTTGTCACGAATCGCCTCCAGTTGGCGAAAGATGGCAATCGACTCGGGCTGTTCGGCTGCCCAGAAGGGCATCAGCACGACCTTGCCGCGATAGTTCTCCCAGCGGAGCGGGCTGCCGAGGGTATCGGGCAAGTCGACTTGCAGCGGTTGGCCGATGATGTTTTGCCGAGCCGCATAAGTCGTCAAGACGACTTGTTGTTCATTCCGGACCGCGGGATCTTCGGGCGATTGAAACCCCGCCTCCAAGACGCGGTAGGTTGCCGCGGTGAATTCGTCCATGCCGGTGACTTCGAAATCGAGAGCGGCGCGAGTGAGGTAGCGCAGTGCCCCCATATCGGCACCGCGTCGGACCAAGTTGGTCGCCGCCTGTTCCCATTGCGAGGGTGTGACGGTGCGGTCCTGTTCCAAGTCCCGTCGCAGCGAATCGAGCACATCAAAGCGTTCGGCGCTGGCCAAATCGTCGGCCATGGCGCGGACATTGGGGTCGGGGTGGTTTTGAAAGGCGCTGACAATCTGGTCGCGAACGTCCCGCGCCGCCGCCGCGTAGCCATACTGCTGCAGTCCCGCCCGGGCTTGGCCCATCGTCATCAGTGCCGGCAAGTCGAGAACTTCGGCGTTATTGGACAGCTCGGTCACGAGGTCGACGACGGCCTGCGGATTATCGCTCGCCTGGAGCTCTTCCATGGCGAAGCCGATCAGCACCAGCCGGCTCTCCACCGCCAGAGTCGGATCGGTACTTTCGGACAGTTCTTTCGCGTAGGCTTTTAGCGTCGGCCCTGAGGAAGCTTCGCCCAAGGAGACCAAGTGCGAGAGCGCCTGCAGCTTGCCGCGTTTGCTTTGCTTGAGCAACTCCGGAGGCAGCGACGCTTCGCTGGCCAGTCGTTCGGCGGCGGTCAGTTTCAATCTTGCCAATCGCTTCAGTTCGCTCTGCACCTGTTCCGGCGTTTGCAGATCGGTTTCGCCGTTGGCCACTTGCCGCATCTGCTGATCGGCATCGGCGAGGGTTTGGAGCAAGTCTTGGGGCGAAGCGTCGGGCGGCAGTTGGAGGGTGGCCGCGGTTTCGGCGATGATCGATGGCGGATCGGCGGCGGGGGAAGGCTGGCCGTCGGCGGCAGCGGACCGCTGCGTTGCATTGGCGGCCATCTGCTGGGCCCGATCCGACAGTAACGACGCCGAAGGGTCCGCGGTCGTCGCACTGGCGTCCGCTGCCGTCGTCGGATCGGTCTGGGCAACGTCGCTTTCCCGCGAGCAACCTGCTAGGGAAACGGCACAAACGGTCAGCAAAGTGGCTCGCCAAAACCGACCGGAAATGCCAAGCAAAGGAGCCGCGTTGAGGCTGTGCGTGCCATCGTACATCGAGCAAAATTTCCAACGAAAAGGGGTCGTTTTGAAGCACCCGCATGCATCCAGCGGATGTACCCGCATGCATCCAGCGGCGTTCACCGGGACTGGGTATGCGCAGGATCTGGTCGGAACGCTAATATAGAGTAGGCGAGAACTTCTGTCCCCCTTAATTGTGAAACCTCCATGCGTCCCGGTCCCGCGTTGTCTTCCCGTGCCTTGACGTTGGCATTGCTGGCCACCTGTTTTTTGACACTGACGATGCTGTTTGTGTATGCCATTTTTTATGGCCGGGGGCACGACAAGGCGCTGCCGGTCAAAGTCTCTCTTGATCGTCGTCCGGTGGCGGTCGTCGGCGGGGAGGGAGCGATGATGACCGATGTGTTGATCGTCGAGAACCTCACGGACGACGAACTACCGCGGGTGACGCTGGACCTGAACGGTCAGTATTACCTGTACCGCGATAAACCGCTCGGCCCGCGTGAAGAGTTGGTCTTGCCGCAAGAGATTTTCAAAACCAAAAGTAACCTGATGTTCGTGCCGGGCCGTTACCCGATCACGGAAGTCAACGTCACCGCTCAACTGCCGGGCGGCGCACGCGGCGTCGCCGAAGTGCAGTTTCCGGCACCTGACCAGCCTCAATGACTACCGCTGCGGTTCCTCTTCCTGAATACGTTCCAGTTTTTCCCGCAGGTGCCACTGGATCGAATTTTCGGGAAAGTCTTTGAACTGGCTGACATCTTCGGTCAAGCGGTCGACCATCCGCTGCCAGCGGGCGTGGGGATCTTCCGTGTTGCGAAAGACTTGCGTGACGCGATTTTCTCGATCCCGTTTCATGCGAGCTTCTTGAGCCAGCGCCGCGGCGCGGTATTCCTCGTCGGACAGTTCCTGCGCGTCGTCCTGAAAGCGATGCACGAGCCGCCGGATCTCTGCCGACGACCGCTTGGCTTCCTCAGCCACATCGGTCGTTTGACTAGGCTGCACCAAGTGGCGTTTGGCTTGCATCCAACTGATCAGGACCAACAATCCAAACAGCGCAATAACGGCCGTTTTCCACCAGTTAAACGCTAGCGATGTCGACTCCGAACCGTTGGCGGCCGAGTCGATTGGAGTGGGAGGTGGCAAGTCATTCATTGGAATTGTAAATGTCAGTAGGAAAGGGAGAACGTTGAGCGAGTTTCAACGACAAAACCCGCGAGAGAATTTTCATTCACCCGCGGGCTCGACAGCGATGACCGTTATTCGGTCAAGATCGTGGGCAAGTTATTCGCGATTTCCCGGAACGTGGAGATCAAAGCCAGCCCGTTATCCGCGTGATAGTCTTGCCCCCCACCGATATTGGCAACCGACTGCATGCGGACTTTGTCGGCACCGGAGGTGAATGTTACGGTATGGATCGTGACCTGACTGGAGCCCGCGATGTGGCCGGCCACCGTCACCGGATCAATCCCTGAATTGTGCATGCCATCGGTCATCACGACCATCGTCTTGGCGGCGTAGGGTCGAGCATGGGTGGTGTTCAGCAGCGCGCTTTGACCTTGCTGCATCCCCTCCCCGATCGCGGTTGATCCCCACGGACCGAGCGTTGCCAGTTCGTTGGTGACCTGGCTGTAGTCGGACGTCAGGTGCAAATCGAGCGATGAGTTGGAAGCATAACTGGCCAAGCCAACTCGCTCAATTTGCGGAGTTTCTTCCAAGACGTCGAGAAACCCTTGAACCGCCAGGACGAGATCTTCCCAGGGGGAATTTGGGGCGGGACCGAGATTGTAATAGTCTTCCCAGACCCAATCCTGGTAGATCGTTGGGGTCGTGCCAGAAGTGTAATAAAAGCTGCCTCCAGATTCGTAAATGTAGCCGGCGTCAATGCCCGCATAGATCGTCGAGTAATACCACGGGGATTTGCCGGACGGCCAAATGTATTCGGTCCAGTCCATCGACCCACTGCGGTCGAGCACCAGCACGATATCGCGGTCGACTTGCATCGCCACGGAGCTCCGCCTTGGCTCGAAGGAGTCGGCGCTGATGAAACCTTTGATCAGCATCTCGACGGGACCGTTTTCGGAACCGGCAGTCCGTCGTCCGGCAATCCGCACGGCGTTGGCGGAATCTCCAGCGATCACCGCACCGCTGCTGACCGGAGTAAAGCTAAAACGTGCCGAACCTGCCACCGGATTCGCCATACCGAACTCGATGTCGCCGCCAGCACCGCTGCTTAGACGCAAGGGCTGGCCAGCGACGGTATTTTGTGCCGCGGTAATCCGGGCCGCCTCACGAGCCAGATCGGCGTCTTGGTATTCACTTAACCCGCGGCCTCCTGCACGGGCCGCCGCGTCGGTGGCAACCATCAGCTCGGTCTTCGTCAACTGCATGTAGGCCGAATTGATGGTGAAAGCGGCCAGAATCCCCAGCACCGGCAGCAGGAATGCCAAGAGGCTGAGCACCGAGCCGCGTCGTTTTTGATAAGCGTGTTTGTTCGTCATGGGAGTTACCTGGAGAAAAGGATTTCAGAGAAGGTCGGTCAAGGTGCAAAACAGGTAAAGTCGTCAGTCGTTGGGATTGTAAAAGCCGTCGTATCGCTCGGTCTTCATGGTGGCGTTGGCTTCGATCATTTGATTGCCGGTAAACATGGGAGTGAACAGCGCGTTGTCGCTAATGGGAATGCGGACTCGAACGCGAATCTGTTTCGTTGCGTCGGTCAATGCTTGGCCATTATTGACTGTCACCTCGGCGTTCTGAGTGCTAACGACCGCCAGTAAGCGATTGGCTTCGGCGACCGCTTCGGCCGACGTGCCACCGGGTACCATGGCGGTTCGGGCCGCAAAGTAAGCGGCATCCTGAGCTAGATTCCGCATCATGTTCAGACGTGCGAATTCGATGCTAATAAAAATGATGAGGAACATCACGTTCGCAACAATCGCGAACTCCACAACGGCCGCTCCAAGACGTTGCCTGCTAACACGACGGCGCTCGCCTCGCCGTCGTGTTTTCGCAATGTTGCTGGCTTGCTTACGTTGCAACCGCATGGTGGAATCTTTTAAAAAGGAAATGACGAAAATCGTGGCGACACAGGATCGTTATTCTGCGTTGGCATACTCTTTCCGCATCGTGACACGCGCGGAAAGATTAGTGTTGTTGAAGAACTGCGTCGCGGAGATCAAGTTTCCCGCCGCGGGAGCTTGAACCGTCAAAGTGACGTGATCCATCGTGTCGGCGTTGTCAAACGTGGTCCCCGAAAACGTGACAACTTGTCCGGCGTCGTAGACGATATTTCGTTCGTCCAGCAGTTGTCGCACGCGGGTGGTTGCCAAGGCGTTCGTGCCTCCTTTAGGCACCCCGGCACGGGCACCTTCATAAGCGGCAATCGTCAGCGACTCGCGCAAGAACATGGCGCTGCAAATGTCAATCGTGGCCATACTGATGGCTACCATGATCGGTAAGCAGATCGCGAGTTCCGCGGTGGCCAATCCGCTGCGACGACGCGTGTGACGATGCTGTTGTTTCAGGCAAGGCATGAGAGCAATTCCAAGACTTTGGTGCCGATGTTTCAAGACCGACCGGGTATTCATTAGGAAAGCTAGCTCATAAAGGTTTGGGAAGCGGAGTTTTTATTTTCAGGAAAAGACTCTCCAACGAAAAACGCACGCACACCGATGGATGGTTGTAGCGATTATGCCTCCACGGTTGAGGAAGCTTGGCACCACGGACTCACGTCCGTGGCTACAACCTGCCATGGCTTCGCCATTGAAGCGCTGGCATCGCCAGCCGTGGGCCCGTGACCCTCAGGCGCTAGCCGTGGGCCCGTTTGTTGCGATTCCACGCTGCTTGGCGCTGATTTACCGGATGACGGCTGGCTAGCCGTCGAGGAGCCTAGACGCGATGCAACCAGACGTCCAATGGAGTAGACTAGGGTTGGGCATTTTGTCTTCTTTCATTCACCTTGCTGGTTATCCAACCGTCAGCACAATCGGTGAACCTTGCATCCAGGCCGCGAGGATGAATCGCGGCAAAATGCGTGATGACTGGTATTCGCTGTGAGGGAACATGGTTGCTTATTTGAAGGTGCGGACGGGCCCCGAAACGGGCCGGCAGTATCCGCTCGAACCGGCACGGCCGATGCATATTGGACGAGGCAGCAATTGCGAAATTGTGTTGACCGATCCGATCGCCTCTCGCTTCCATGCGGTGGTCTATTTTGAAGACGACCGCTGGCAGGTTCGCGATACGCGCAGCCGCAACGGCATGCTGGTCAACGGGCAAAAAACGGACCACGCGATGTTGATGGACCAATCGGTCTTGCAAGTCGGCGGCACGGAACTGCAACTGTTTGAACCTTCCAGCGATGTGGAAGAGGACAAACTAGGACTGCAAACGGTCCAGCTCGATCGCCCGATGAGCGACCTGATGTTGCACGCTGGGGCGGTGCACGATTCGTTTCCCCCCATCGTGCTTCCTGCTCAGACCGAGCACCTGCTGGATCTGTATCAATTAAGCCTGAGTCTGCTGCGAAGCGGTGATCCAGAGGATGTCACCAACGTGGCGATCGAACTGTTGACCGACCGCACGGGAGCCGACGTGGTCGGTTTTCTCTGGGACTCGGGCAATGGACGGTTGGCGCCCGAACGGGTCTTCCCACCCGATTCCGCCAAACGCGTCCGGCTGAGCCGGCAATTGACGCAGCGCGTGGTCAAGGATGGAGAAGCGATTTGGATCAAAGAGGTTCCCGACGCGATGCGGGGAACGGCGTCGAGCGAAAACTGGTCGGACGCGATTTGTGTCCCCCTGTTGTCGGGCGAAACATCGATGGGGGTGCTGCATCTGTATCGCGAACAAAGCCGCTTCCGCGAATCGGATTTCGAGCTCGCCGTTTCGGCAGGGCGACTGATCGGAGCTGCCTTGATCAACGTCCGTCGGACGCGGAATCTGCAGACCGAGCACCAGCGGTTGGCCGATCGCAATGCACACAGTGACGAGCTGATCGGCGACAGCCGCCCGATGGTCAAACTGAAAGAAAAAATTTCGCGGATTGGTCGTGCCAACGGTTCGGTGTTGATCCGCGGCGAAAGTGGCGCGGGTAAGGAATTGGTTGCCCGGGCATTACACCACGCCAGTCCCCGCATCGAACGCCCGTTGCTGAGCGTCAACTGTGCGGCGATTCCGCGCGACTTGATGGAAAGCCAACTGTTCGGACATCGCAAGGGAGCGTTTACGGGAGCCGACAACGATCACACGGGCTGGTTCGAACAGGCCCATACCGGGACGCTGTTCCTGGACGAAATCGGGGAACTGACGCTCGAGGGACAAGCAAAATTGTTGCGGATTTTGGAAGGCCACCCTTTCCTGCCGGTCGGTTCGGTGAAAGAGGTGCTGACCGACGTGCGCGTGGTGGCGGCGACCAACCGCGACCTGGCCGAGTTCGTGCGCGAGAAGAAGTTTCGCGAAGACCTCTATTACCGCCTAAGCGTGTTCGAACTGATCGTGCCTCCGCTGCGCGATCGCGGCGACGACATCGGTGTCTTGATCGATCATTTCCTCGATCACTTTCGACGCCAGCATGGCCGCCCCTCGCTGTTGCTGAACGAGGACGCGCGAGACCACTTGCTGGGTTATCAATGGCCGGGCAACGTGCGTCAATTGCGGAACGTGATCGACAGTGCGGTCGTGATGGCCGAAGACCCAGCGATCGCGTTGGAGGACCTGGGGCTCCGCGATGTCGGGGTCAGCACGATCGACACGCTGCGAATCGATACTTGGGAAAAGCGGTTAATTCGCAAGGCGCTTAAACGGACCGACGGGAGCGTTCCCGAAGCGGCGAAGTTACTGGGCATCAGCCGTGCCACGGCGTACCGGAAAATCACCGAATACGACATCGACCGCTAAGCAGGCAGACACGAGTCAGCCGGTAAATGAGCCGCATTGGCGAGAGCCGCGGCGCTCGCATTCAACCGGGGCGATCCCCCAAACGGCTCACAGAATTCCGCGGAATGATTTGCGCAACCTTGCTTGGTACGGGCTCGTTTGCCGAGGGCTGGCAAGCGTCTTGCGCGGTTACTCGGAATCGTCTTCGATGGCTCGGGGGGCGGTCGGGGGCAAGTTCAATTGCAGGCGGCCCGATTGGCCTGTCTGTTGGTTACCGGGCACGACGACGCCGCAACTGACCACGAACTGAATCGCCTGGTCGATGGTCAAATCCAAATCGACCGCTTCGCTTTTGCGAACCGTGATCGTAAAGCCGGTCATCGGCATTGGCGAAGTCGGCATCAGCACGCTCAGCACCGGCTCGTTGGCGGCCGCGGCAATGTCGGCCATCGAATTGCCCGTCACAAACCCGATCGACCACATGCCCTTCCGCGGATACTCCACCGCGACGACACGATTGAATTCGATATCGCGATCACTGAACACAAAATCGGTGACCTGCTTGACCGAACCATAAACATTGCTGATCACCGGCAGCCGACTGACAAAAGCATCAAAGGCGTTCACGAACCAGCGCCCCACCCCGTGGGTAAACAGTCGCCCGAGAAAATACAGGAAAATCAGAAACAGAATCATGAAGATCGGCACGACCATGTAGCGCGGCAAATACTTCAGTTCCACGTAGCGGTGCCAGATTGCGTTGGCGGTTCGCGGAGTCGGCTCATAAGGCCCCAGACGATTCACGTTGTCTTCAACGTACTGGATGACCTGTTGCGGCAGAAAACTGCGCCCCGTGGCATCGGGCAAGTAGACCTGATTGCCGACGCGAAAGCCTGCCGAGGGATCGCCCGGCTTCAGTGGCTGGGCATCGACCGGCGGCACGGTTGGCGAAGAATATCGCAGCGACCAGACCATCGAATAGCGAATCCCCGATTCGACGGGGCGCAGGATGTAGCTTTCGATGGCGTTCCATGCCCAAATGAACAGCACCAAGGTCAGCAGGGGCGGCATCACAACCCCTAGGCCGCGCAACATCGCCCGTCGAAACGGACTGCTGCCAGGTTTAGGTTCAGGAGGACTCGCGCTGTGTACGGGGCTCATCGATGGGGGTTCATTTACAAATGCCAGGAAATCTTAGCCGCTTGCACGGGCAATCACCGCCACCGTGACTTCACTCGCTCCCGCCAAACGCAGTGCGGTCGCAGCGGCATTGCCGGTTGCACCGGTTGTCATGACGTCATCAACGACCAACACATGCTTGCCGCGCAGCGACTGGTTCGTTGACCGGAAAACATAGCCCGAATTTACCGCAAAGGAACCATCCACATTTTTGCGGCGTTGCTCGAGCGTCAGGGTCCCCTGTTTTTCCGTACGGCGATGCCGCACCAAGACCGGTTTCCAAGGCAATCGTAATGCTCGGGCAAACGCGGTGGCCAAGATTTGGGCCGGGGTCCCTTTCCGCTTCAGACGCCGCATCCAATGCGAGGGCACGCCAGCGACCAGATCGATGCCAATGCTGGAGAATAGCGGCTGGTTGGCGTGAACCGCCAGCGCGGCTAATTCCTCAGCGATCGCGCGATGCGAGGCTTGCTTGGCGAGGATCACCGCGTCACGCAGCGCTCCTTCATAACGCCCGAAAGCAACCGTCCGAGCAAACGAACAGGGCAATTTGCGGCAATGGATACAGTCCGTGATCGCGGATTCGGATGAAGCCGCAGACACCGCTACGGGCATCGCACAGCGAGGGCAGGCATGGGCCGCTCGGCAAACCGACAACTGGCCAACGCAGGACGAGCAGACGCGGTGGAGATCATGGTCGAGCTCCGCGCGGCACAGCACGCAGGAGGCAGGCAGCGCCAACGCCAAAGTGGCGCGGCTGAATTCCGTGACGGAATGTAGTGAGGATCGAATCAGCGATCCCATCGGCAAGCGACTCCCGCAAGCAATAACCGCCCCTTCGATCGGTCCGCTCCGGCGGACCGATGTGCAGTTGGGCAAAGCTTAACAGATCGAGAGGGAATCGCCGAGTCATTACCGCTGATAACTCTTCTTCAGCGAACGTTTGGTAATGAAGTGCGAGTGCTTCTTTTCAAGCACGGCAAGCTGGCTGTCAAACCAAGCATCGAGCGACTCGATCGACGCCGGTAAGCGACTCGTTAATTCTTCCCAATGCTCCCCCTGTGGGCGGGGCGCGGATGGAGATCGATTATCAGATGAAGTGGTCATCGGAGGGGCTCCGCAGGCAGTCCATTGCTGGTTGATGAATAGGGGCCGATCTATGGGGCCGATCTATGCAGTGTAGAGGGCCGTTCAGCGGTCGTCGTCTCTGAATTAGACCGTCAGAATCATTGAAGGTTCACCGCAATCGGTGCGCCACAGGTGATTCCGGCAATCACAAAACAAACTTAAGTGCTTTCGTCAAAGGGGTTTAAAAAAACAACAAGCGGTTGGGGGGAAAAGGATTTGTGCCGCTTTTTTAGGACACCGGTGTCGCGTTCTGTCGAATTTGGCAGCTAGCACGCAACTGCCAACTCGCTAGTTA
>Ga0209947_1002364_pt1 | contig 10851 bp, 8 predicted proteins | sample SalPonR2_B_D2_MG_FD_185706 | JGI IMG/M metagenome (GOLD analysis project Ga0209947, IMG submission 185706) | Salt pond soil microbial communities from South San Francisco under conditions of wetland restoration - Salt Pond MetaG R2_B_D2_MG... ... | reverse complement strand
AAGGGTGAGAATTCAATGAACTCGTCATGGGTTGGCCCCGCCTTTCATTGCAATACCAATCTGAACACAGTCTCGAAAAAAGCGCAACTTCAAAACTTATGCGTCGGGTTATCAATAATCCGGGCTAGCGACTGAGGTTCACGGCCCACGGATGGCGCTGAGGCCCACGGCTAGCGCCTGAGGTTCACGGCTGGCCTGGACCGCTGAAAATCCGGGGTTGTGACGATTTGGAATTGCGCAGGATGGGTGTCGCTTCAATGGCGAAGCCATGGCAGGTTGTAGCCACGGACGTGAGTCCGTGGTGCCAAGCAAGGTGGAAGCGTAAGTCGCAAAGCGACGGCAGGAATCGCATGCTGTGCTTTTTCCCAGGACCTGCGTCCCAGGTTGGTGCCGATGATCGCTATGCGTTTGGGAACACGGCCCACGGCTAGGGCTGAGGCCCACGGCTAGCCTGGACTGCTAACCAGCGATAGCCCCGGTTGAATGCAGGAACCGCGGCTATCGCCAAGGCGGCTCATTTCCCGGATGAATCTTGCCTGCCTGCTTAGCCACGGTTTTCGCGGGGAGAACCGGGGCTATCGCCCAAACGGCTGATTCATTCACGAAGACGGCAAAATCAATCCAACCTGTCGCTGTCCAGCTAAGGTCCCAACCACCCTAGCGATGGATACGCCAACGCTGCGCAGGCCAGAACGTGTGAGTCACGACGCCGATCATGTAGGACTCCGGAACTGCGAACGGATTGTGCCCGGTCGCACCGTGCTCCCACAATCGCGAATCGGCTGATTGTGCGGAAAAATCCCCAAGCACAAAGTATTCGTCATTGCCGAGCAACGCGGGGCGATTGGCTGAACCCCATATATCCACCCCAAAAGAAACCGGCATCTCTGACAAATATTCAATGTCCCGAAGGGACTCTGGACATGTTTCTGGTTCACCATTAACCCACACGGCACCATCTTGAATTTGAATCCTTTCGCCGGGAAATCCCACAAGGCGCTTGACGTACAATGATGTCGGATCTCCTGGATATTTAAAAACCACCAGATCCCACCTCCGTGGCGAGAGGAACTTGGCGACCATAAAGCGATCCCCGGTGTGAATCGTTCTGTCGACAGCTAATGCTTCCGTGACGTGGAAATTGTCACAAATCATAAGTGGAGGATAGAAATCCTGGAGCGAGCAATAAGTCGGCTGGCCGCATTCTTGACAGGTTCCCTTCCAATGCTGTCCAACCAACGTCGGAGCCATTGAGTTTGTTGGGGCGACGAACGATTCGTAAAGGAAGGGACGCATCACGACGAGCGAAAACGCAAGCGTCGCGAAGGTGCCGAGTAAGGTTGGAAGCCATGCCTGGATCGCCCGCAGAAACGGAGCCTTAAAGACAGCGCTGATCACGGTGCAAGGTACAATGACAGAAGCGGCAAGCTCCAGAAGTCCGATGTTAGTCGCTTGGACATCAGAGAGCGGAGTAACAAGCAACGCCAAAATGGCTAGTGTCGTCTCAAGGATGAAAATAACCGTGATTGCGAGGACGATGCGCCGAGTGTTCACGTCAGGCACTTGAGCCCAGCGCAGTCCAAGTCGAAGAAACAAGGCCCACAGCACAAACGATGCAACGATCAAGCCGGTCAGCAGGGAAAACAAGACAATACTAGAAAACATTCGAAATCAGGGGCCCTCCGGAAATTTATTGGCTGATCGCTTGTTTCCAGGGAGGATTCTAAGTCCTTGGGAGATGACCAACAATACTCTGCTCGGGCAGGACTCTTCTTGGAAGGTTGCTGATGTCGACTTGGATCGCTCGGGAAATCAGGTGCTCATCCGCTTGGCTCGCGCGGTCGGCCACTCGGCGTTTCCGTGCTCCGTTGCATGGCGTGGTTTTGGCGTTTCTTCGGTTTGGGAATCGTGCGCGTGCTCAGCGAAGCGGCGCTCGTGATCGTGATGTCAGGGTTACGAATCCTTGGGGCTATTGGCCTGCCGCAGGTTCTTCTTCCGCGGGCATGGTCGTGTCGACGATTGCCGCTCCGATTGAATCACCAAAGACGTTGACCGCGGTCCGAAACCGGTCAAGCAGCCAGTCGACCGACAGGATCAATCCGATGTATTCGACCGGCAAACCGACGGCGTGCAAAACGATTAGCATCGTCACCAGCCCCGCCTCGGGAATGCCCGCGGCACCAATGGCGGCCAGAGTCGCGGTCACGGCAATCAGTAACTGCTCGGTAAAGCCCATCGACATGCCGAGGACTTGAGCGATAAACAGCACCGCGGCGGCTTCGTATAACGCCGTGCCATCCATATTGATCGTCGCCCCGAGCGGCAGCACGAACTCGGTCGAACGCCGTGAAACCCCGGCCTCTTCGGCGGACTCCATCGTCAGCGGCAAGGTGGCGGAGCTGCTGGCTGTGGAAAACGCCGTCAGCAGGGCTTGCGACATGTCCAGCAAGTAGCGGTACGGATTTTTTCGCGTGACCAACCAGTAAATCAGCGGCAGGGTGACCAGCGAATGAATCGCCAAGCCCAGTACGACGGTGCCGAAGTACCATCCAATCTGGCTTAATTCCTGTAAGAATTTCCCCTCCGCTTGAGCCTCTCCGAAACGTGCGGCAACCAAACAGAAAATACCGATGGGCGCGACCTTCATCAGCAACAGCACGAACTGCATCAAGGCGGCGTTGGTCTGTTCAATAATGTTGGTCAACGATTGGACTTGGCGGCCCATCGTGGTCAACATCGCGCCAAAGATAATCGCAAAGACAATGATCGGCAGCAGTTCGGTCTTGCTCGCCGACACGAACAAGTTATCGGTCACCAGCATCAACGCCATATTCTTGAAAATCAGTCCGATCCCGGGCGTCTCTGCCTTGCCCGACGGCAATTCCTCAAACACGCTGGAAACTTCGGACTCGGGCATGCCCGTCAGTTCGGACAATTTGGTCAGCATTCGCTGGCTGGCCGAGTCGGCGTCTTGACCGGTCGCTTCGGCAACCACGGCAGCGTCGACGGTGCCGACGCCCGGCTGCAGCAGATTAACGACCAGCAGGCCGACCCCCACCGCCAGGACGGTCGTCAGTAAGTAATAACTGATCGCCACGCCACCAGGTCTGCCTAGTTTGCGGATGTCTCCCAAACCCAAAACACCGCAGAGAACCGAAGTAAAGACCAACGGCACGACGATCATCCGCAGCGACCGCAGGAACAGCTCTCCACCGACATCAAAGGCCATCGCGAGGCGTGGAAAGAACAACGCCATTAGAATCGCGGCAACGATACTGCCGAAAATCCAATAGGTCAGGGCGTGACTGTGGCCACCGGAGTCTTTCGCGGCGGGCGAGTCGGTCGAATTGGGCATGCGCACATTCCAGCGTCGTGTCGGAAGATTTGCTCACAGTGTAACGCAACTGCGCACGCAACGAAGTCGACCTACGATGTCGACTGCACCAGCTCCAGCACCCGTTGCTGCGTTTGCCGGAGCGAGGCATCCTCGGAGAGGTCCAAGACACGTCGTTCGCCGAAACTTCGCAGGAAAGTTTCTTGCCGGCGGGCGAGCTGGCGCGTGTGGGCTTGAACGTCCAGGACGGTTTGTTCGAGCGTCAAGCGGCCGGCGAGGTGTTCGATGGCTTCGTTATATCCGACCGCCTTGGCCGCCGTATGGCTGAGCGTTCCGTAGTGCCGCAATAGCTGCTCGGTCTCTTCGACCAAGCCGTCGGCGAACATTCGCACGACGCGATCATCGATGCGGGTGTGCAGCGTTGCCCGGGGCCACGTGCAGACGAACACTTTGCACTCGCTGGGCCGTCGCCGCTGTTCGAATTGCATCTGTTTATGGCTGAGCGGCACACCGGTCAGGCGAGCCACCTCGAGGGCGCGGGTCATCCGTCGCACGTCGTTGGGATGCAGGCGATGAGCCGACAACGGGTCGACTTGCAACAGTCGTTCCCGCAGGGCCTCGACACCAAACCGCTCGACGTCGGCGGCAACTTGTTCGCGAAACTCCCAGTCGGCCGGTGGCCCTGGGTCGAAGCCACGCAGGACGCCTTTGAGATACATCGGCGTGCCACCGACAAGGATCGCCGTGCGGCCCCGCTGTCGGATCTCCGCCACCGCACGATGTGCCTCCCGTAAAAAACAGGCCACACTGAAGGGCTGGTCTGGATCGACGATGTCGATTGCATGGTGCGGCACGCGCTGCTGATCGGCCCGACTGGGCTTTGCCGTACCGACATCCATGGAACGATAAACGGCCATCGAATCCATCGACACGATTTCGCCATCGAGCGTCTCGGCTAACTCGATCGCCAAGGCTGATTTACCACCAGCGGTAGGCCCGGTGATGATCCAGCAGTCGTCAATCAGAGGGGGAAAGGCAAGCGGTTCAGACATCAAAATCATGGCGGGCAAGTCAAGCTGATTTCCAGGCCTTAAAATCTAGCAGTTCGACAACCGATGACTACACCGCTTGACAATGATCGAGTGAACAACCTGCCGACCAAGACCGAGCACGCATCAGTCCGCGAAGGTGCTTCGTACCAGGACGTGCATAAAGCCTTCATTGTCGGTGGGGTCGACATCATACATGCGGAGATAAAGGGTTCCACTGGTGTCTGCCGTGAAGTCGAGTGATTCGCCGATGGCAAACGGGCGAGCTCCCTGGGCGCTGCCCGAACTGGAGATGGCGCCGATCAACGTGCCCAGCCTAATCCGATTGTCTTTGACTTTCATCGCATCCGGAATCTCGATGCCTTTCGGTCCCGTTTCATTGACGACCTTCCACGCTCCTTTGGCTAGTAAATGCACCGGCATACCAGCGATCAATTGGATCCCGGTATCTTGCCATTCTCCTCTGGCCGAAACTTGCAGCAGTTTCTTGTCTTGTGCCTGAGCGTCAAGCACGCGTTTGAGGGCTTGATCGGCGAGCGCGTGATCGGGAGCGATCCGCAGCAGCGATTCGTAAACCGCCTGCGCCGATCCGAGGTCTTTCTTGCGTTCGTACTCCATCGCCAGCCGCTCGGCTTTCAAAATAAAGTCGCGATGAATTTCCTGCAGTTTCGGGTCGGCCGGCAACGCGGGAGGTTTAGGCATCGGCGGCGTCTTCTGGGCTTTGCCGTTCGGACGTTGGGGCCAAGCGATTTCCGCGACGCCGACATTCAAAACGGCCAGCAAACATAGCATCCCTATCATTCGTCGATCCACAATCAGCATCTCCAAAGCAAGATTAGACGGTGAAGCTCACCGCAAAAGTTGGGCTGCCCGTCAGGCGGCCTCAATGAACCGTTCCCGGCCTTTTGACCGGCAACCACTTGACGCTGCATCGACGCCCGATTGACTGCCTGACCGCATCGTCGCCCTCTGTAGAGTAACTCAATCGAGTGGCCTTTTGGCAACCAAGCGGCGCCGGATCGCCATTTTGTCGAGCTCTCTGTTTTCTCCCTTCCCTTCATTCTCTGCTGTAAGAACGCGTGAGCGGGGCAAATGTCACCACCGACGGTCGCGGCCACGACAGGGATGCCCGCCACAGCCCGGCCGAACCGCCGTAAACCGTGCCGGTTGTAGTGATTTTGCGGCGCGGCAAAGGCGGGCTGAAGCGAGCTGGATCGATGACCGATAAGCGAGACTGGTAGGATGCCACGCATTTCACCTCAAGGATGAGCGACTTCGGCGGAGACGACCTTGCAGCGGTCGCTACCCGACATCCAGAGGTTCCAACCTTGCGCACTATCCTCTACGGCATTCCTCTCCTGGCCATCGGCGTACTCGCCGCGCTCCCTTTTCGTCGTGATCCCGCAGCCGCGATCGAAACGCCGGCGGCGGAACATTCGTTTCCGCTGGAGACGTCCGCGATGGTAGAGCTGCCCTCGGCGCCGCAATCGGTCTGGACGCCGTCGCCCCGCGACATCGCGCACCCTGCGATTCCGTCGACGACGTTTCCGGCACTGCCCGAAGATTACGCCAAGGTGGCCGTTCCTTTGGCTACCCCACCGGCAATCGCAGAACGCTTCTCCGCCGTCCAACCGGATCCGTGGTCGCCCGGATCGACCTCCGCTGTCCCCGCCGGGTCGACGGTGGCAGCCAGTCCCCAGCCGCTGTCGCGCTGGCAAATGGATCTGCCGATCGAAGCGAGTCCCCTCCCGAACGATCGGCCGCACAATCCCCAACTGGAAGCGATCGCCACCGATCGCTCTTCGTCCGACAGCGCCGCGGCCGAAGAAGCTCGCGCGACTCCCGCACTCGCGGTTGGCTTTCCAAACGTCGACCAGCACACGCCGCGTGAGAGTACGCCCGAGGTCGCGGAAGAGACCGAGGCAAGCATGGCGAACGCCGATCCCGCGCCGCGAAAACGCTATTTTATTCGCGAACCGGTACGTTAAGTCGACGCTCTGGTATCACCAAGGCGACGCTTTCATGTCACGCGTCTTCGCTTTCGCCATCGCTCGTCGCCGCGACGGGTTGGCCGCTGACCAAGCGGCGAGGCACAGGAAAGGCAAGCACAAACTTGGTGCCGCGCCCCGGTTCGCTCTGCACCGTGATGGCGCCGCCGTGGCCTTCGATAATCTTCCGTGCCGTTGGCAGCCCCAACCCCGAACCGCCCGCTTTGGTACTGTAAAACGGTTCGAACATGTGCATGACGGTGCTATCTTCCATGCCCGGGCCGGTGTCGATCAATTCCAGCGCCACCCCGCTTCGTGTGCTGTAGGTGCGGACGAACAACTGGCCCGCCGAGTCCATCGCTTCCAAGGCATTTTTAACGAGGTTCATCAGGGCTGCCTGCAACGTGTCGCTGTGCAACATGATCGACGGCAGGTCGGCATCAAGATAACGCACGATGTCGATGTGCTGCCGGTCGGCCTGAGCCTGATAGGCCCTCAAGACGCGGTCGATTTGATCATTCAGATTGCCTGGCGTCAGATCGATTTTTCGCAATCGTGCGAACCGCAGAAAGTCGCGCAGGAGATTCTCCATCCGCTCGCATTGCTGTCGAACGATGTCGGTTTTCGCGATTGATCGCTGGCGGATCGGCCCTTCGATGTCGGCTAATTCTTCGCTTAACAGGTCGATGTTCATGTGGATCACCGACAGCGGATTCTTGATTTCATGCGCCAACGAACCGGCTAGCTCCGCCAATTCTTCGTACTGCCTGCGGATCGCTTCCGAGCCATCGCCTTGCGTCCCTTGACCCGAACCATTTTCCCCCATCGGCGTCGATCCCTTGCAGTTTTGAATCTGAATTTTGTGGAAGCCATGTCGGCGAACCTCGGCGGGCCGCCACTGTGTATCGAAACCGCGGACTCGCCAGATGATTATATCGCTGTTCGCCGCAGTGCTGCGAGCAACTCCAGCACGGAGCGTGCCGAGGCCGCCGGTAATCGGTGATGCGGCAGCGGGCGGAGCGGCAACGTCACCGAACCGTCACCGCGCACGGTGGTGCCCGAAAAGTCAATGCCGGGCCAGGCGGCAGGCAAAAACAGGTCTGCCGCGGCGACTTCCGCGGCGGTTGTGGCGGCGTCGCCAATCAAAATCGAGATCGAATCCTCGCCTGACCCGGACGCTGCCGGCGGGCGTCGCCGGGCGGAGGTCGGCGCGATGCGTACCGTGACGCCCGACTCCGGGGGCGTGGCGAAGCAAAAGCCATCGGGCGTCGCGGCGACCGCGGTTCCACTGTCCCCGTCAGCCCCCGATTCAGCCCCCGGTTCGGCGTTCGGTTCGGCGTTCGTGTTCGCTGCCGTTTCGGAGACCGAAAACTGAACCGCGCCGGCGAAACCGGTCCGCCACAACAACGTATTGCGGCCAGCGGCCGAAGCATCCGGTGTCAACAACACGCAACGCGCCGACCGCCCTAAACGCTCGACCAACCGCAGCAACCACTCGGCCGCCAAATGGTCTCGCGGGGCGCTGAACGCCGTCGGCGAGACGACAAACGCAACGTACCGCGCGTCGCGCAGAAACTGCAGCAAGCGAGCCACCGCGGGCGACGCAGCGTGGGGCGGGGCCGCGCCGCACGGGGCTGTGTCTTCTTCCCGCAGCGTCAGCAGCACCTCCCGCAGCCAGTCGGTCCAGTCGCCTACCTCGACGAGCTCTCCGTCATCCTCGCTGGTCGCGGACAACGCGCTCTGATCAATCGAAGACTCCAGCCTCAGGCAACGCTTGTCGGCGGCAAATCGTTCTCCAAAGCGTGGTAGCGCCCCGCCGACATCGCCGACGAAAACCACCCGGTCAGCATGCAATCGCAGATCTCCAAAGGTCGCTGAAGTCACCCCCTCCCGCGCGATCGCCGCGGCCAGCGCGTGCTGCCCAGGGGTGGCGTCCAAACGCAACGTGGCCTGCCACGATTCGGCCAGTTCAATTGTCGCCCGAGCCAACGCGATGTCGCCCAGCGGCCCTTCGACGCGTATCGCATTCGCACCCCGCAGGTGATCGGTCGCGATGGCCATTGCTTGGTCCCATGCGGTGGCTTGACCACGATGTTGTGCGCCGACCGAACCACCCTCGGTTAGCGCCGCGAGATGTTGCGAAGCGGTCTTGCAAGGAGGCGCGATCCGCAGTTGCTCGCCATCCCAAGCGACTTGCAAATCATCGCAACGCAACGCGCAAAAAGAACATGTCCAACGTTCTGCTATCGATCCCATCTCGGCCTGCTTCATTTCCCATGCTGTGTTGTTCGAACTCGCACCGACCGCGCTTCCCCGCGGATCGCCCCGCAGGTCCCATTCTTCATTCTACGCTGTCGCCGCGCCCCCCATCACCCGGCGTCCGGCAATCGGCAATCGGCTCGATCGAGCCGAATCGACTTACCGCTGCCGGTTTACCAACACCACGCGAAGGTCACAGACATTGGTGTGCGTCGGTCCGGTGATCAGCAATGCGTCCAGTTTATGAAAAAAGGAATAGGCATCGTTTCTCGCCAAGGCGTCGTCCAGGTCAAGCGACTGCTCGGCAAAGGCCTGCCAGGTGCGGCCGTCCAACAGCGCGCCGGCGGCATCGGTCGGGCCATCTTCTCCATCGGTACCGCCCGAGAGGATCACAATCCGTTGGCGTTCGGCATCCGAGACATCGCCGCGATCTCGCAACCGCTGCATCGCGGCGAGCACGAGCTGCTGATTCCGGCCCCCGCGGCCGCGTTGCTCTGCCGGTGCGAGCTCGACCGTCGGCTCCCCGCCGGTGATCAGGCAATTCGGCCCTTCGTTGCGAAGCATGTTGACCGCCATATCGGCCAAGTGACGCCCGATTTCCTCCGCCGCTCCTTCGCTGCGTCGTGCACACTGCATCGCGTGCTGAAAGCCAAGCTGTTCCGCCACCACTCCGGCTTCGTCCACCGCCGTCGCGTTGTTGCCCAGCACAAAGGTGCGTGTCACCGGCGGAAAACGGTCGACCTGCGTCGGTCGTGGATGCTCCAAAGCCGAATAGATCGACGCCGGCAGGGAGCGTTCGGCATCGTAGTGCTTCAGAATCCGCAGCGCATCCTCCGACGTCGACGGATCGTGGATCGTAGGGCCCGAGGCGATCAAATCGAGCGGGTCGCCCAGCACATCGGAGATCACCAGTGTCAGCAGTTGGCCGGCCCGGCAGGCATTGGCCAAACCGCCACCTTTGACGCGACTGAGATGCTTGCGAACCGTATTCAACTGTTCGATATTGGCACCGCCACCGCTTAACCGCCGAATCGTCTGTAGCTTGTCTTCCAACGAAACGCCGTCGATCGGTGCGGCCAACAGTGCCGAGCCTCCTCCCGAAATTAACGCGATGCAGGTGTCTTGCCGCGACAAGTTTGCGACGCGTTGCAAGATTGCCTGCGTCCCGGCGATCGCCGCCTCGGTCGGTTCGTTGACGCCGGCGGGACGTCCGACATGCAGGTGAATCCCCGCCACCTCACGTTCGGTTCCCTCCGGAATGTTGATCCAACCCGTCAGCGGAATCGCGTCCCGCGGGAACTGCGAATAGGCGGTGACCAAACCCGCGGCCATCGACGCCCCGGCTTTGCCCGCTCCGACCACTTCGATCCGGCCCCCACTGCGAAGCGGAAAAGCCTCCTCTTCGATCAACACCTCTTTGTCGCCAAAGGTGAGCCCTTCGGCCAGCAACTGATCGGCGCGCACCGAATCCACGCCGGCGTGCCAAATCTGCAAAGCCTGCTGACGAAGCGGCATCGTGATCTCCTATTCGAACCAATAAAGTAGCATCCCTGTGCACAACTTCATGCACCGGAGCCGAGCCATTAAAGAGAAACAACGGTCGCACGAAACCTTGCCGGACCATTCTTGCCGGACCATTCAGCACGTTTCGCCCGTCACCGTCATGCATCACCGATCACCATCCACACCTGACCACAGACAGGGTGCCATTGGTTCCGCGGCCTCTTGGACCTCGAATGCCCCGTCGTGGCAAAGCGCTATCGAGAAATCGGCGTCAGCCGCTTAGGGTCCTCCGGTCGTGGGTCCCAAATATTGACTTCCACATTTCTTAGCAAGGCTTCGCCCGCACCACTGATTTCACACATCACTTGGACTGGACGCGAGCGATCGGTATGGCGATAGATTTCCACCGTTTGCCAATCATCAGGACTGCGAACCAACACGCCCAGTTCGGGCCCGCCCAACGAGTCGTAAACCAGGACGCCTTGAAACGCCCCACCGAAGCCAAGCGTGCGGACTTGACAGCGAATGCGAATCAGCCGATCCGCCGGGCAATCGACAGTCGGACTGCGGATCCGCACCGCCGTCCCCGCATAGCCGCCCGGCAGCGGAGCGTCTTGCGCCGCCACCACCTCGACACGCAGCGCCGCGTTGTCCTCACGGCCTCGCGCATCCTCGACTCGGTTACCGCGAACGACCTCCACGACCGAACGTGTGGTCG
>Ga0209947_1002357_pt1 | contig 10856 bp, 10 predicted proteins | sample SalPonR2_B_D2_MG_FD_185706 | JGI IMG/M metagenome (GOLD analysis project Ga0209947, IMG submission 185706) | Salt pond soil microbial communities from South San Francisco under conditions of wetland restoration - Salt Pond MetaG R2_B_D2_MG... ... | reverse complement strand
TTTTATTTTTAGGATATTGGATCATTTTTTAAATCAAAAAATTTGAAACCCTCCGGGATTTCCAATTTCACCGCATCTACTGCGTCAAATGATGTCTCGCATAGGCGCCTATAGCTCGACATCATTTTCCTTGTATCTGCGGCAAACTTGAAAATCGCTCAATTTAGGTTTTAAAATGTATGATAAAAGTAGGAATTGATTTCTGCAATATTTTTATTTGACAAACTTGTGCCATATTTTGAATAATTTAAACCTGACAGTCTCGTAAAAAGTCGATTTTGGGATGGCTAAGTAAAAAGTTCAAGCCCCGTTTAAGATCAGGGGCGTCGCAAATCCCGAGGAATGCAGAGTACTTAGCTGTACATGAAATTCCGAGGGATGGAAACGCAACACAGATATTGGACTTTTTACGAAGCCATCAAACCTAAATCGAACCCGCAAGAACAGAAAGGGTTCAGTTCGCTGTCGCATCATGAAAACCGATATCCTTATAAAATTTTTTATCCTATCCGTTTTACTCGTGGCCATGGCATTCGGGCCCATGCCCCTTTATGCGCAGTCCGTCAGGGAGGCCGTTGTGGCGGGCAAATTCTATCCAGCCGATCCCCAGGCGTTGAAAGAACAGATCCAGCGGCTGACCCGGGAAGCCTCGGCGGCCGACGTCAGCCTCCCCTCCGATAAAGAATTAAAAGCATTGATAATGCCGCATGCCGGATATGTCTACTCCGGTCGAACCGCCGCCCATGCCGCCAGACGATTGGAGGGCCGCTCCTTTTCAAAGGTCATCATCATGGGTCCGGATCATCGCGTAGGATTTAAAAACGGGGCGATCAGCGATGTTTCGGCCTATGAAACACCGCTTGGCCGGCTGAAACTGCATCCGGATGCGGAAAAGTTAAGGAAGCGATACGATTGCTTTCGACCCGTTCCCGCTTCCGATAAAAGAGAGCATTGTATCGAGGTCATTCTGCCCTTTCTGCAGTTTTATTTAAAGGACTTTCAGATCGTGCCCATTGTTTTTGGCTCGGGTGATGTGAAACGATACGCGGCCGCCGTTGACGGCATATGTCAAGATAAAACGCTGATCGTCGTCAGCTCGGATCTTTCGCACTATCTTCCCTATGAAAGGGCAAACCATCGGGATAAACAGACCATAAAAATGATATTGGAACTTAATGCAAAAGGCTTGGCAGCTGACAGCAACCGGGCCTGTGGGGCGACCGCGATCCGGGTCCTGGTTAACATGGCTCGTAAGCATAATTGGGCGCCCGTGCTGATCCACCATGAAAACAGCGGGGATACCGCAGGCCCCCGTCAACGCGTGGTCGGCTACGCTGCCATTGCATTTTATGGAGAGGCGTCTATGACACAATCAAGTAATATGAGCGAAGAAAACGGCCAATTGCTGGTCAAACTGGCCAGGCAAACCATTGCCAAACGCCTGGGGGTTGAATCAGGGGTTGACGAAGATATCCCATCCCGCCTGTCAGACGACATCTTTCAATCCCAGCGGGGCACATTCGTCACCCTTACAAAAAACGACCAGCTCCGGGGCTGTATCGGCAACCTCCTACCCGACAAACCTATTACGGAAGGCGTCCGGGAGAATGCGATCAACGCCGCATTCAATGATCCCCGGTTTCCGGAATTGTCAAAAGCGGAATTGGACCAGGTCGATATCGAAATCAGCCTGTTGACAGAGCCCCAGCCCCTTGAATATAAAGACGCCGACGATCTTTTAAGCAAGCTTCGGCCGCATATCGACGGCGTCATTATCCGCAAGGGCATGCACAGTTCCACCTTTCTCCCCCAGGTATGGGAACAGCTTCCGGACAAGCCGATGTTTTTGTCCCATCTCTGCTTGAAAGCCGGTTTAGCGGGGGATGAATGGAAAAAAGGGGATATGGAAGTCCTGACCTACCAGGTACAATACTTTGAAGAAGAGAAATGACCGGCTAATTGAAATCGTTGTTATTACCACCGGTATATCCTCGGTGGTAACCCAGCTGCTGGTTATCCGGGAGTTTCTTTCCCAATTCAACGGAAACGAATTCGTCGTTGCCCTGATACTCTTTAACTGGCTGCTTCTGGGCGGCATCGGCACGATGCTTGCGAAGATGGCCGGCAAGGGGGCGACAACCGCTCGGCTGAGCGGCCTATCGTTTCTCCTGGTGGCCCTCTCTCCGCTGGAGCTTTTCGCCATCCGGGAGCTGCGGGCGATCTTTTTTATCCACGGCACATCCGTTGGGTTCTACCCGACGCTTTTCTACACGCTTTTCACCATTGTGCCGTATTGTTTGGTATTGGGTTTTGCCCTGCCCTACAGCCTGACCGTGGTGCAAAGATTGACCCCGAATTATCCCGGCACACGGATCTATATCACCGACAATATCGGGGATGTCACCGGCGGCGCGCTTTTCTCGTTTCTCCTGGTCATCTTCCTCGAGCCCTTTCAGGCCATTTTTTTCGCCAACCTGCCGCTTTTAATCGCGGCGTTTGTATTGATGCCGCGCGCGAAGCGGCGAAATGCCGTATTTGTCACCGGCGTCGCGGCCAGTTTTGCCGCTTTGGTATTCGGCCTCTCGCTCGAACGCGCCACCCTCGCCCCCAGGGAGGGCGAGCTGGCCTATTATGAGGAATCCCGCTACGGGCGCATCGAGGTTCACAAGGCGTTTGACCAGTATACCCTGTTTTTAGACGGGGTCCCCCTGTTCAGCAGCCAGAATTTAACCCTGGCTGAAGAAACCGTGCATTACCCGCTCTCCCAACTCGACACGGCTATGCGCATTCTGGTGATTTCCGGCGAAGGCGGGATCATGGAGGAGATTGCCAAATACCGGCCCGAGCGGGTGGACTACGTAGAAATCGACCCCCGGATTACCGAAGTGCAATTCCGGTTCGATCTGCTGAAGCGGATCCCCTCGCTCAATGTCATCCACCAGGACGGGCGGGCGTTTCTGCAAAACACTGAAAAATCCTATGACGCCATCCTTTTAAACGTCCCCGAGCCGGACACCTTCAAGCTCAACCGTTTTTATACCGCCCGATTCTATGAACTGGCCAAAAAACACCTGAGGCCGGATGGCATCCTCCTGTTCTCGGTTGAGGGAATTGACAACTACCTGTCCGATGCCCAACGGCAAAAGATCTCTTCGCTCTATCGAACGGCAAAGACCCGGTTCGCGGATATTCTGATGCTGCCCGGTGAACGGATATTCTTTTTATGCCGGGATGAACCGCTTAACCCGGACATCCCGAAACTGCTTGAGGAAAAAGGCATCGAGACGACCTACATAAAGGGCTACTTTTACGGCAATATCACGAAAAGCCGGATCGAGCGGATAAACCATGAGGTTATGACGGATGCCCCCATCAACCGGGATTATGCGCCGAACATGATACGTATCATGTTTTCCGAATGGTTCAGCCAGTATGCGAGCTCTCCAGACCTATTCATTGCCCTGATCACTATTCTCTGCGGGATATATTTTATCCTGATCACGCGGGAGGAGTTCGTCCTGTTCTCAACCGGCTGCCTGACCATGGGCAGCGAAACCCTGGTAATATTTGCATTCCAGATATTTTTCGGTTATATTTATTACCAAATCGGCCTGATTGTAACGGTTTATCTGGCGGGCCTGCTGCCGGGCGCATTCTTCGGCGAAAGATTGCGGAAACGGGGGCGGCAGGTATTAATGATGACCGATGTCCTGCTGATCGGCCTGTTGCTGTTTTTCATCGCCGCTGTCTACGTGTTCGGGGATCGGCTGCCGCAAGGCAGTTTTCTTGTTTTCGGCTTTGCCGTTGCCGTCGCCTGCGGCTGCCAGTTTCCGGTGGCGCTGTATCTTCGGGGAAGCGGGCAAAAAGCGGCCATTCAATCGTTTTCGGCCGATTTGATCGGCGCTGCCGCCGGCACGCTGATCGCCAGCGTGCTGTTGATTCCCTACTTCGGTATTTTGTGGGCGGCAGTGGCCCTGGCAGGAATAAAAATCGTAAGCCTAGTTTTAGTACGGACCGGCCATGAAATCCATATCCAGACGTAAATTTTTGACGACCAGCGCCCTGGCAGTCGGCACCACGCTTGTTCCATACCGTGCCGCAACGGCTTTTGCCGAATCGGATCAAAAAAAGGATATCACCGGCCACATTTTTAAAAACGACGCGCCGGAGAGCCTCTGGAAATGGTCCCGCGAAGTCGGGCACTACCAGAAGCTGCCGGGTAAAAAGGTGGTCTGCGGCATCTGCCCCAACAGTTGCGTTCTCTCTGAAAACGACCGGAGCATCTGTCGTTCCAGGGTTAACAAGGACGGCAAATTATACACCCTCACCTATGGGAATCCATGTGCGATCCACCTGGATCCGATTGAAAAAAAGCCGCTTTTTCATTTTCATCCCCGCTCAAAAGCCCTGTCCATTGCCACCACGGGCTGCAACTTCCGATGCCTGAACTGCCAGAACTGGCAGATTTCACAGGTGGCACCCGAAACGGTCAGGCACCATGAACTGTTTCCCGAGGCGGTGGTCAAGAAGGCAAAGGCACATCAAGCGGTTTCGATCGCCTATACCTATACCGAGCCCACGACCTATTTCGAATACATGATCGATACGGCAAAAATCGCCAGGCAAAACGGCCTGTACAATTTATGGGTATCAAACGGATACATCAACCCTAAACCGCTGCTCGAGCTATGCCAAGTGCTGGATGCGGCCAATGTGAACCTCAAATCGTTCAGCGACGCATTGTACCGCAAGTTAAACGGCGGCCGACTGGAGCCGGTGCTTAACACATTCAAAACCATGCACGAACAGGGGGTCCATTTTGAAATGACCACGCTGGTGGTGCCCGGCTATGTGGATGATCCGGAAATGATCAAGTCCATGTGCGGCTGGATCTTAGAAAACCTGGGCCCGGATCACCCCCTGCATTTTCTCCGGTTTTTTCCCAGGTACAAACTCGACCGGCTGCCACCGACCCCGGTATCCAAACTGACCGAATTTCGCAGCCTCGCGATGAAAGAGGGCATCCGATACGTATATGTGGGCAACGTGCCCGGCCATGAGGGCAACCATACGTATTGTCATAACTGCGGGAAACTTTTGGTCAAACGCACCGGCTACCATATCCCGGAGTACAATTTAAACGGCAGTCGCTGCAAATTCTGCGATACTGAAATCCCCGGCGTGTGGACGTAGGCCATAGAGGAGGGGTATGAATAGTTTAGCGCGTCTTCTTATCGCCGTCTGCCTGATCGGACTGCTCACCGGCCTGTCATCCTGCGCCCATAAACGCATCGTCCATGACATGGAGGTGACCGCCTACTGCGGATGCGGCAAATGCTGCAACTGGGAGCGCGGGAGCTGGAAATGCCTGAAGCTCGACTTCTGGAACAAGTATATCAGCAAAGGCAGACATAAAGGCGAGCCCTATTCAGGACTGACCGCCAGCGGTACCAAGCCCCATGAGTTCAGACCCGGCCTGTTTTCCATGGACAGCCTCAGGCATCCCTGGATGATTCCCTTCCGAATATTTCCGCCCTGGCTATGGGAGAGGGACGGCACCATAGCGGCCGATACCCGGTATTATCCGTTCGGCACCCGAATGTATGTGCCCGGCTATGGATATGGGGTGGTAGAAGACCGCGGCGGCGCCATAAAAGGCCCAAAAAGACTGGATCTATTTTTCAGCTCCCATTCCGACGCCCTGCAGTGGGGAAGGCAGCATGTTAACGTGACGATTCTCAACTAGTGTCCGTCCATGAATAAAATAATTTGAGCCTGACACAGAAATTGGGCAAATTAGCCATTTATGGATGGGCGCTAAGCTAGGCATGTTTCGTCTGGTAATAGGTCCCCTCCGCTGTGCGCACCGCTTCTATTTCACCCGAATTCACGAGCGGCTCCAGGTATTTTATAATTTCCTGTTGGTGGGTATTTAACCCATTGGCAATGTCTGCCAGGGTACAGGGGCGGCGTGACAACAGGCTGATCAAATCCTCCCGGACCGCGGCACCGCCGGCCCTGGCCTCCTCCCCCTGGTAGGCCACAACGATCTCCGCCCGATCCCCCAGCATATCCCTTATCCGGATCAGGCGCGCATCATCGGGTCGGCAAACACCCGCTTCTGCTGTCGGCCGTACCGCCGTGTTCAAATGGACTCTATCCGCCCGCATCCGATCCATCCAGTATTTGAACCCTTCGATATCCGCATCCGATGTGTTCATGCCATCGATTAAAAAGATTTCCACCCAAATCTGTCCGATATATTCCTCCCGAAACTGAACAAGCCCCTCGGCCATTTCCTCGAACCCGATTTCAGGGCAGGGCCGGTTTATCTTTTTAAACATTTCCGCCGTGCACGCATCAAACGACGGCAAAACGACGTCGGCCGAGTTCACCGCCGCCCTGACTTCACCGGCGCTCAGCATGGAGCCGTTGGTCAAAACGGTGACCGGTATATCGGTGCGCGACTTGATACGCCTGATGATTTCACCGATATCGCTGTTTAGCGTCGGCTCGCCGGAGCCGCCCAGCGTGATGTAATCCGGATAGACATCCTCGCTAAGCCTATCTAGAACGTCACCAACCACTTTATCAACGCCAACGTAAGGTTTACGCTCAGTCGTGGGCGACGGCGTCCGTCCGATCTGGCAATAGATACAATCATATGAACAAATCTTGTAAGGAACGAGATCAACGCCTAATGATCGGCCCAACCGTCGGGACGGCACCGGCCCATAAACAACCTTGTCGCTCATTGAAAAGCTTCCTTTCTATAGATTATGGCTTTGTAAAAACCTGAAGTTCCTTAGAAGTAACCCCCTCGGGCCGAGGCCCGGCACCGAACCTATAAGTAACTTTTACTGTATGCTTGAAGGCACTGAGACGATTCATCCAATTTTGTCATTTCGAGCGGCAGCGAGAAATCTTTAGCAAACAAGATTCCTCGTCGCTTTCGCTCCTCGGAATGACAGCAGCGAAAGCATCTAAAATAATATTAAATATTGTCGAATTCCTTAGAAGTACCCCCCCGGGCCGAGGCCCGGCACCGAACCTATAAGTAACTTTTACTGCCGGGTAAAGGCACTGAGGCACTAAACTTTTGATTCCCTCGGGTTTATGTCTTTTCGCTGTCGACCCTTCCCCTCAGCGCCTTCAGCCGTCCCCGCTGTGCCTTGGCCGCCAGCCGTCTTTCCCGCGAGCGGCGCGGCGGTTTAGTTGGCCTCCGCTTTTTTCGTTCGCTTGAGGCCCTTTTGATTAGTATCTTTAACCGCTTGAGGGCATCCTCCTTGTTCTTTTGCTGGCTGCGATAGGTCTGAGCCTTGATTATGATTACCCCGTCTTTTGAAATCCGCTGATCATTCGATTCCAATAGTTTTTCTTTATAGAACCCGGGCAGCGATGATGATTTGATATCATAGCGCAGATGTATCGCTGTGGAAACCTTATTTACATTCTGGCCGCCCGCCCCCTGGGCACGTATGGCCTGAAATTCGAGTTCGGCATCCGGTATGATGACCTGGTTCGTTACCTTCAGCATGCCGCATCCGCCCACAGACAGATCACTTTCCGGCCGTCCTGCAGCTGCGCCCGGACCTTTTCCATATGCCTAAGCGGGGCCATTTCCCGTTCAAAGTCGTCCATACTCAGGTTTAAGTCCGCCGCCAGCTTTTCAGGCGGCGTGGGACCGTTTTTCTCAAGGTAATCCATAATTTGGGCCTGCCTCTCGCTTACCGTAATATGCTCCGGGGATAGGTTTTGGGCGCTGTAAACCGCCCAGGGGTCACAAGCCTTTGGCTTCGCCGCCAAATCGATGTAGCAGTCCTCGCACACCTTTTGGCCGCCGACGGCCATGGCCTCATCCGCATTTATCTCAGCACCACAATGCGCACATTTCATTTGTTATTCCCTCCTTTATTCGTCATAGCATATCGCTTTTATCAAAAATATAATAAATTACGGCTAATTGTGCAAATGCCGCCTACCCCGGCCAAAACCCGTCATGGCTTCAGCCACCGGGCGCATCCGATACCGCTTGCAAGCCCGGCCGGATACTGGTAAAAGAGGGAGAAATGTTGTGGATTAAAATCAAGGAGAGAGTCATAAATGGCGGAAAATGATTTGGAAAACCCGAACGAAAAAGAAAACCAGGACCCCAATGAGAATGAAAATTTCGAGACGCTTTTCGAATCCTATATGACCGACATGAGCCCGGATATCCGGGTGGGGGACAAAATTTCAGGCGAAATTATCGTCATCGGCCAGGACAACGTCTTTCTCAATACAGGAAGCAAGATCGACGGGGTTGTTGAAAAATCCGAGCTCGTCGATGAAAACGGCGAATTGCCTTACAAGGTGGGGGATAGACTGGATCTCTATGTCGTCTCCATCGGCGACGGTGAGATTCAGCTTTCAAAAGCCATAGGCGCTTCGGGCAGCGCCGAGCTCCTTTATGAAGCCCTTCAAAACAAAATCCCGGTTGAAGGCAAGGTGACGGAAACCTGTAAAAGCGGCTTTCGTGTTCAGGTGATGGGAAAAACCGGTTTCTGCCCCATCAGCCAGATGGATGTCGTGTATGTCGAGAAGCCGGAAACCTATGTGGGCGCCACATTGGAATTTTTGATCGACCGAATTGAGGAGAAGGGGCGAAATATTGTCGTCAACCGCCGCCGTCACCTCGAACGGCTGCTTGCCGAGGAAAGGGAAAAATTTCTGGAACAGGTCAATGCGGGCGATGTCATAAACGGCAGGGTCTCCAAAATAATGCCATATGGGGCGTTTGTTGAACTGAACCCCGGAGTTGAAGGCATGGTTCATATATCAGAGCTCAGCTGGTCCAGGCTCGATGACCCTGCTGAAGTCGTATCGACCGGCGATTCCATTCCGGTCAAGATCCTTTCGATTGAACAGGCCGATGCCAAGGCCGGGGGAATCAAAATATCCCTCTCCGCCAAGCAGGTTACCGGCGATCCATGGGCAACCGTTACAGAAAGATTTCATCCCGGGGACAAAGTCCAGGGGCGAGTCACGAGATGTGCGGATTTCGGGGCTTTTGTCGAGGTCGAGCCGGGTGTTGAGGGGCTGGTGCATATCAGCGAGATGAGCCATATCAAGCGAGTGATGAAGGCAGAAGAGCTTGTCAGCCCGGGGGATCAAATCTCGGTCATGATTAAAACCATTGATCCGGCAAAAAAAAGGATGTCACTTAGTATCAAGGATATCGAGGGCGATCCGTGGATAGACATTGAAAACCGGCTGAAAGTGGGACAAACGGTTGAGGGTCGGATCGAAAAAAAGGCGGATTTCGGCTATTTTATCTACCTGGAGCCCGGCATCACGGGTTTGCTGCCCAAATCGAGAATCGAGCGGGCGCCGTATCCCCAGGAGGTCGAAAAGCTAAAAACCGATGATGCCATTACCGTTAAAATCGAGGCCATTGATACGCAGGACAAAAAGATCACGCTGGCCGTCTCTGATGCGGTGGATCAAAAAGATCTGCAGAAATATTCGTCCGCCGCTCAATCAAAAACCCCCTCGACAGGCATGGGAAGCCTCGGGGAGAAACTTCAGGAAGCCATGAAATCCAAAAAATGAGGGCCACCACTGCACCCGGACATCTTGAGTATGCCGAGAAATCCAATCTCCCGATCAAAACCCGCCTGATCGTCAGTTTGGCCACAATCATATTAAAGATCTGGTTTTCCACCTGCCGGATAAAAATTATCGGGCAGGATTTACATGACCGCTATGTCACCGGTAAAGGCGGTACGGTCGGTGCCACCTGGCACCGCAATGCCATATTTCTTGTCTGGTTCTTCGGCCCCCTGCGGCCCATGATCATGTTCAGCCGCTCCAAAGACGGCGAACTTTTAGCCGACTTTGCAGAGAAACTGGGCACAATCCCGGTTCGGGGCTCATCGAGCCATGGCGGATTCGAGGCATTGAAAACCATGGTAGATTTTTTGAAAAAGCCGGGCGTGCGAAAGGCGGCCACTGTGCTCGACGGTCCGCGGGGGCCGCGGTTTGTGGCTAAAAAAGGTATGCTGGCACTCGCCAAGGAAGCTGAGGTGCCGCTGCTTCCCATCATGGCCTCGGCGTGGCCGGCCATCACCATAAAAAAAGCATGGGACCAACCCCTGATCCCCCTGCCATTCAGCCGGGTGACCGTTTTGTACGGGGAGCCCTGGATCATACCCAAAAATATTTCATACGACGATCTGGAAAAAATGCGGGGGGATTTCGAGAACCTGCTCAATGACATGATGCGGGAGGCGGACCGGGATACGGGATACCGCCGTCCGTAAGTCGGCGTGTGACCGAAAAATCGCTTCTTTTGTCTGCCTCCTGTATGGAGAAACCTACTTCTTGGCGAATATGCCGTTTATGATCATAATCAGGGCCCCCAGGCCGATTAAAACCAGAAATAGGGGCAAATGAATAAATGAGTCCACCCATTTCTGCATAAATCCGGCGGGCAAACTGCTGATCCATTCGAAGCTGCCGGGCCCGCCCAAGGCATCCATAAACGAAATATGACCGCTCACCTTAGTGCCGGCGCCGGGACCCGAATGCGCCATCATCCGCTCGATCATCTTGAATCCGTAGAGCACAACCCCGCTGAGTAAAATAATCAAGCCCGCCCAGGATGTCTTTGTCATGCCTTATTCCTCCAGCTTCCGTTTTTTCTTGAATTCAAATGACACACAGGGTTTCTGAGTAGTACCCATCCATTAAATGTTTATATCATAAATTTTTATGAATTTTAAGCGAATTTTAACTCAGCCTTCATCAGTTCGCGGTTTAACCGGGCGATCTCCCGGATGGAGATGCCTTTCGGGCATTCGACTTCACATTCGGCC
>Ga0209947_1002353_pt1 | contig 10860 bp, 7 predicted proteins | sample SalPonR2_B_D2_MG_FD_185706 | JGI IMG/M metagenome (GOLD analysis project Ga0209947, IMG submission 185706) | Salt pond soil microbial communities from South San Francisco under conditions of wetland restoration - Salt Pond MetaG R2_B_D2_MG... ... | reverse complement strand
AATATCTATAAGGAATTTAGTCCTGACTTTTTCGACCTAATCATAATAGACGAGTGTCATAGAGGTTCAGCAAAAGAAGACTCTATGTGGAGAGAAGTATTAGAATATTTTACTAATGCTACCCAAATAGGGCTTACGGCTACACCTAAAGAAACTAAAGACGTATCAACTTCTACATATTTTGATGATCCAGTGTATACCTATTCTTTAAAACAAGGAATTGAAGATGGATTTTTAGCACCATATAAAGTTGTAAGAATAGCTTTAGATAAAGATCTATTGGGATTTAGACCTACTAAAGGACAACTTGATAAATATGGAAATCTAATAGAAGATAGAGAATATAATGTATCAGACTTTGATAGGAATTTAATCCTAGAAAATCGTATAAAAATAGTGGCTAAGAAAATAACTGAATTTTTGAAAAACAGCGATAGATATAGTAAAACTATCGTATTTTGTGTTGATATAGAACATGCTGAAAAAATGAGACAAGCTTTAGTAAATGAGAACTCTGATCTTGTAAAAGAAAACAGTAAATACGTAATGAGAATAACGGGAGATAATCCTGAAGGAAAAGCACAGCTTGATAACTTTATAGATCCTGCTACAAAATATCCAACTATAGTTACAACTAGCATGCTCCTAACTACAGGAGTAGATGCACAAACCTGTAAACTTATAGTCATAGATAGTGTGATTAACAGTATGACTAAATTCAAGCAAATGATAGGAAGAGGAACAAGGATAAGAGAAGATTACGGCAAATACTATTTTACTATAATGGACTTTAGAGGAGCTACCAGACATTTTGCAGATCCTAAATTTGATGGTGAACCAGTCGTTATTTATGAACCAGGGACAGGAGATACAGTTAATCCACCAGAGCCAGAAGAACCTCCTGAGGGAGGCACTGGAGAAGGGATAATAGCAGATCCACCATTTGGAACCTATGGAGGAGATGACGAACCTGGTAGAATTAAATATTATGTAGATAATGTAGAAGTAAAAATAATTAATGAAATAGTCCAATATTACGACACAGATGGCAAATTAGTTACTGAATCACTTGTAGATTATACCAAGAAAAATCTAAAAAAAGAGTATGCCGACCTAGATGAATTCATAAAAAAATGGAAGAAAGAAGATAGAAAAACTGCAATTATTGAAGAGCTTAAAGAACATGGGGTATTTTTAGAAGAAGTAAGAGAAGAAATAGATAAAGATTTAGATGACTTTGATCTTATACTTCATCTTGCCTTTGATCAAAAACCTCTAACAAGAAAAGAAAGGGCAGATAATGTAGTCAAAAGAAACTACTTTGGTAAATATTCAGATACTGCAAAACAAGTACTGGAAGCATTACTTGATAAGTATAAGAATGAAGGAATAAAAGAAATAGAAAATATAGAAGTATTAAAATTAGATCCATTCAATAAAATAGCACCAGTAACAAAAATAGTAAAAGAATTTGGTGGAAGAGAAAAATATTTAGATACTGTAAAAGAACTAGAAAAAGAACTGTATGCATAAATAAAATAAGGAGAGTTTAAATGACTATAAAATCACTAATCAAATCAATTCAAGACACTATGAGACAGGATTCTGGTGTAGATGGAGATGCACAAAGAATATCACAACTCGTTTGGATGTTGTTTCTAAAAGTATATGATGCAAAAGAAAGTGAATGGGAGATTTTTGATACAGAATACACCTCAATAATACCCGAAGAACTAAGATGGAGAAATTGGGCGGAAGATCCAGAAGGCATTACAGGAGATGAGCTACTAGATTTCGTTAATGAAAAGCTATTTAAGCAGTTAAAAGAACTAGAGATAGACGAAAGTACTGATAAAAGAGGAATGATAGTCAAAGCTGTATTTGATGACAGCTACAACTACATGAAATCCGGAACCCTACTTAGAAAAGTTATAAATAAATTAAACGAAATTGACTTTGAAGATTATCAAGAAAGACATGCATTTAATGATATTTATGAAAATATACTTAAGGACTTACAAAGTGCCGGTAATGCAGGTGAGTATTATTCACCTAGACCTTTAACGGATTTTATAATCGAGAAATTACAACCTAAAGTAGGAGAATCTATCGCCGACTTTGCCTGTGGCACAGGAGGATTTTTAGTTTCATATTTAAAATACTTAGATGTTGATAAACATAATACAGATGAAGTTAAAACAATAAAAGCATCAATCTTCGGTATAGAGAAAAAACCTATGCCTCACCTTTTATGCATGACAAACTTACTACTTCACGAAATAGACACGCCGAACATATTAAGAGATAATTCTCTAACTACAAATGTTAGAGACTATAGAGAAAAAGATAAGTTTGACCTCATAGCTATGAATCCACCTTTTGGAGGAACAGAAGAAAAATCAGTACAGATAAACTTCCCTACAGAATTCAGAACATCAGAAACAGCAGATTTATTTATGACCTTGATAATGTATAGACTAAAACAGGATGGAAGAGTCGGAGTTATACTTCCAGATGGATTTTTATTTGGAGACGACAATTCAAAGATAGCTATAAAAGAAAAATTACTAAAAGAATTCAATCTACATACCATAGTAAGGATACCAAGTGGAGCTTTTGCACCATATACATCAATTAGTACAAATTTACTATTTTTTGATAATACAAATCCAACTAAAAAAGTTGACTACTACCAGGTACCACTACCTGATTACCTTAAAAACGGATTCACAAAGACTAAACCATTAAAAGATAGCCATTTAGATGGAGTAAGAGAATGGTGGGATAATAGAGATAAAGAAGACAAAAATGCTTATTCAATAGACTTAGATAAAATAAAAGAAGCTAATTATAACCTTGATTTTAAAAACCCAAACAATGGAAAAGAAAAAAAAGAATACAAGCTGGTTGAACTGCTTCATACTATGGATGAAAAAGCAAAAAGCATACAAGAAACCATAAAAAAACTCATGGAAGAACTTGAAGGAGTTGAAGAATAAGATGGACACTCAAAAACTAAAAGACAAAATACTTCAACTTGCTATTAAGGGAAAACTTGTAGAACAAGACCCAAATCACGAACCAGCATCAGAACTACTTAAAAAAATCGAAGCAGAAAAGAAAAAATTATACAAAGAAGGAAAAATAAGGAAGCCAAAAAAACTAACACCTATAAAAGAAGAAGAAAAGCCTTTTGATATTCCTGAAAGTTGGGAATGGGGTAGGTTGGGAGAAATAATTAATGAAATTTATGGGGGAGGAACTCCTAGCAAATCAAATGGAAGCTATTGGAATGGAGAAATAAATTGGGCTAGTGTTAAAGATATAAGTGAATCAGATATGTATCTAGAAACCACAAAAGATTTTATAACAGTAGAAGGATTAAAAAATTCTTCCAGTAAAATTGTAAATAAAAATGATTTCATAATTTCTACTAGAATGGGGGTAGGTAGAATAGTAATAAGTAAGATAGATGTTGCAATCAATCAAGATCTAAAAGGAATTAAACTAACATCAAATTTCAATAAAAAATTATTTTATTATTTTTATAAATACTTAAAAATAGTAGGTACTGGAACTACAGTTAAAGGTATAAGGCAAGAAGAACTATTAAGTTTATATATTCCAATCATGTCAGTACAAGAACAAAAAAGAATTGTAGAGAAAATTGATGAACTATTTAAATTAATAGAAAATTTAGATTCTGATAAGGAAAAGTTACTAGAAACCATTGACATTACAAGAAATAAAGTTTTACAAGATGCAATACAGGGTAAACTTGTAGACCAGGATCCAAATGACGAACCAGCATCAGAACTACTTAAAAAGATAGAAGCAGAGAAGAAAAAAATGTACAAAGAAGGAAAAATAAGAAAGCCTAAAAAACTACCACCGATTAAAGAGGAAGAGAAGCCTTTTGATATTCCTGAAAATTGGGAGTGGGTTAGGTTGGGAGAAGTGACAATAATAAATCCTAGAAATAAAATAAATGACAACAAGAAAGCTTCATTTATACCTATGAATCTAATAGATGAAGGATATAATAATAAAGTGGATTATGAAGTTAAATTATGGAAAGAAATTAAAAAAGGATACACACATTTTTCTGAAAATGATGTTGTAATTGCTAAGATAACTCCATGTTTTGAAAATAAAAAATCTGCTATTATGAAAAATTTAGTAAATTCTATTGGAGCAGGCACTACAGAGTTACATGTAGTAAGAATTGTTAACCAGACTATTTTACCTAAATATATATTATATCTAGCAAAAACCGATAAATTTATTAATGAAGGTATAAATACATTTACTGGAACAGCTGGACAACAAAGAATTAGTAAGGGGTTTATAGAAAATTATTTAATAACGATACCACCATTAAATGAACAAAAAAGAATAGTAGAAAAAATTGATAGAATCTTTGAATACTTAAATTCACTAGAAGAATTAATTAAAAATTAAATTGATATAGGGGGCATACAATGACTAATGCGGATAAATTTTTAAATACTTATAATAGAATAGATGAATATATGAGAAAAGAATTACAAGAGGAAAATTATGTAAGCCATACAAAACTATTAAATAGCATGAAAGGTAGAGGTAACATATATTTCAAGCATAATATAGATGATCTTAAAAGTTATGCTAATCTTAGAAATGCTATAGTGCATAACCCTAAAAGTAAAGAAGCAAAGCCTATAGCAGAACCTCATGATTTAATTGTAAATAAATATGAAGATTTAGTAGATAGAGTATTAAATCCACCTAAAGCGTTAGATTCAATAGCAATAAGAAAACAAGATGTATTTACTACTACCTTAGATGATAATGCTTTAGAAGTGATGAAAGAAATGAATAAAAATATATTTACTCACGTACCTGTTATAGATGAGTATAAGATGATAGGTGTATTTAGTGAAAATACAGTATTTACATTTTTTGCAGATAAAGATATTGCATTGTTTGAAGATAAAATGAAGATAAAAGATTTTATTAACTATATACCTATAGAAAAACACCAAAGTGAAACATTTAAATTTGTTTCAAGGGATACTACTGTTTTGGAAGTAGAAGAAATATTCAGGAAAGAGTTTGAGAATAAGAAAAGAATATCAGCAATATTTATTACAGAAAACGGAGAAGAAGATGAGAAGTTGCTTGGATTAATAACACCTTGGGATGTTGTTGGTTAAATAATAATAAATAGAAGAACACATAAAGATCTGCTATATAGTAATAGAGGACCATAGGAGGTAATATTGATTAATAAAATAGCTCTAAAGAGCATTGCATCATTTAAAGAACCAGTTGAGATTGAACCTAAAAAAATTAATTATATATATGGTAGTAATGGTAGCGGTAAAACTACTATTTCAAGAATTCTATCCGGAAAGATTTCTGGAGATAATTGTAGTTATAATAATAGTGGGGATAGTGAAATTTTAGTTTATAATAAGGATTTTGTAGATGAAAATTTCACTGAAACTATTAAAGGCATATTTACTCTTGGAGAAGAATCCACTGAAATCAGAAAAGAAGTTGAAGAAAAAAGAATTGAACAATCAAAATTAAGAGATGAAATAGTATCAAAAAAGAAACAAATTGAGTCTAAAAAGATAGAGAAAGAAAAATTAAAGGAAAACATTGAAGAAAACTTGTGGGTATTTCAAAAGGAATATGGAGAGAAATTTCCTGATGCCTTAGAAGGTGTAAGAGGTAGTAAAAAAGTATTTGCAGAGAAACTTTTATACGAATTTAAAACTTATAATTCAAAGAAAAAAATTATAAATATTGAAGAAATTGAAGAAAAATATAAAACAGTATTTTCAAAAGAAAATGTTTTATATAATGAAATTGAAGAAATAAAAAATGATGATGTGAAATTGTTATATGAAGATAGTATAATGGAAAAAAGAATAGTAGGAAGTAAGGATTCTCAAATAGGCGAATTCATAGAGTTTTTAAATAATAGTGACTGGGTTAGAAAAGGTCAAGACTATCTAGAAAAATCAAATGATACCTGTCCGTTTTGCCAACAAGAATTACCAAATAATTTTAAAAAACAATTATTAGATTATTTTGATGATTTATATAAAAAAGAAATAGATAATCTTAAAAATTATCAAAAAGATTATGGTGAAGTAATAAAGTCGATTAAAATAAAAATAGAAAATATAAAAGATAATTATTCGGAAAATTTTGATTTAGATAATATATTTGATAATAAAGATAGACTTTTAATAAATCTAAATAAAAACAATGAATTAATAAAAGAAAAAATCGAAAATCCTTCAAAGACAATTAATTTAATTGATATAAAAAAGAATATTGAATCTTTGAATATAGAAATAGAAATGCTAAACAAGAAAATAAAAAAGAACAACAAAGAAGTAGAGAATGAAACCCAGGAAAAAGAAAAATGTAAAGAAATGATTTGGGATAATATATGTAATAATGCATCAGTACAAATACAACAATTTAAAAAGCAAAATAGAGGATTAGATAAAGCAATTAAATCTATAGTCGATCAATTAGAGAATACAAAAGAAGGATACAATAATATTGAAAAAGAAATTACTTCCAAAGAATTAAAGTTAACTAGTGTAAAACCAACTGTAGTAAAAATAAATAAAATAATTAAACAATTTGGATTTAATAATTTTGAGATAGCAGAAAATAAAGAAGAAAAAGGTACATATAAAATTATAAGACCAGATGGTAATAATGCAAAAAAAACATTGAGTGAAGGAGAATATAGGTTTATTACGTTCTTATATTTTTACAATTTTATATATGGAAGCAAAAAATCAACTGGAATTGGGAAAAATAAAGTAATAGTAATTGATGATCCTATTTCTAGTTTAGATAGTAATGTACTTTTTATAGTAAATACTTTAGTAAAAAATTTGATTACTGATTGTAATAAAGATAAAAATGGAATAAAACAAGTTATTATACTTACACATAATATATATTTTTATAAAGAAGTTACCTTTTTAGGGGCAGGAAAAAATCCTTCTTCACAAATGGCATATTGGATTTTAAAAAAGAATAAAAAAGCAACAGAAATAGTTTTATATAAAAAATGCCCAATTAAGTCATCTTACGAACTATTGTGGGAAGAAGTTAGAACTCCTAAAGATTTACCTAACTCAACAGTCTTTAATACATTGAGAAGGATACTTGAGTATTATTTTAAAATTATTGGAGGCGTTGATTATGAAAAGTGCATTAATGATTTTAAAGGTAAAGAAAAACATGTTTGTAAATCATTAATTTCATTTATTAATGATCAATCCCATGATGTTTATGATGACCTTTTTGTATGCTTAGATACTCAAGATATAGAAATTTATCTAGAAATATTTAAAAAAATCTTCTACAATAACAATCAAAGTCAGCATTACGATATGATGATGAAAATTAAAAATTGAAATAAAGTTAATGGGATATAAAATGGAAAACTATAAAGAATTTAAAACTGAAAAAGAAGCTCAAAACTGGATAGACTCATTTTATGATAAGAACGAATTTTCTAAAGAAGAACTAGATTTAATTTATTCATACGGTGGAGGAAATTATAAATTATATAATAAATTTTTAAGAGGACAAATATCTCTAGATGAAGAATCCAAAGAAGAATTAGATAATTTCATCAATAGATTTTCTAAATATAGATTAAAAGAAAATATTATTGTTTATAGATATATGAAATATAGTAATTTAAAATACCTTCTCAAGAAAAACAAATTTAATGCTAAAACATATAATGAAAAAGGTTTTATGAGCACAACTTTGATACCTGAGAATGAATCTTTAGAAAAATTAATCAGTGATAATGGTTATAACTGTTTATTGAGAATTAAAGTACCGAAAGGAACAATTGGTATACCAATAAAGCATATAAACAGATACTCTCTATTGAAAGAATATGAAGTATTGCTATGGCCAGGTACAAAAATAAAGATTGATAAAAAAGGTATAAAAATACAAAAAACTAAACCATTCTTCCTAAGAATTATTGAATGTCAAATCATAAACCAGATAGGACTAAAAGAAAAAATTGATAGAATTTTTAATTACACTGACTTGCTTGAAAAATTAATAAAGAAGTAGATTTAATTAGAATTACAAAAGGCATCCATCAATAATAAAAAATGGATACCAATTAAAGAAAAAATCAGCAATGATAAGTAGAATAATGATATTCAATTTGTCATTATAGGATTTTTATTTAATGATAAATCCATAAAAATTTATGCTATAATAAAGATGGAAGAAAATTTTACAGGAAGGGAGGATTTCAATTGAGTGCTTTGAGAATAGATGTTAAGAAAGATGTATGGTTATGGGCAATTAAAGAATCTCAGAAAGAAGATGAAGAAATCCTAAATAAATATCCTAAAATAGAAAAATGGATAAATGGTATTGAAAAACCTACTTTTAAGCAGTTAGAAAAACTTGCTAACTTTTTAAAGATATCTTTTGGTTACTTTTTTTTGGAAAACCCTCCTAAAGAAAATGTTTTAGAAACTGAATTTAGATCTATAAATAATAAAATTCCTGATATAAGTAAAAATCTTAAAGATACTATAATAGAAATGGACAGCAAAAAAACTTGGATAAGTGATTATAGAAAGAAACTTGGTTGGGATAAATTAGAGATAATAAATCAATTTACTGTAAATAAAAAGGATAATATAGAAAGAGATGTAAAATTTGCAAAAGAGTTAATTGAATTAAATGAATACTGGTATAAAAAATTTAAAAAACATAGTGAAGCTTTCAAGCTAATACGAAATAAGTTTGAAGACAAAGGTATACTAACAATGAAAAATGGAGTAGTTGGTATGAATACTCACAGAAAATTAGATATAAATGAATTTAGAGCATTTATGCTTTATGATGATATCGCTCCATTAATATTTATAAACAATAATGATTCTCTAGGCGGAAAAATATTTTCTTTAATTCACGAATATTTTCATATTTTATTAGAAAAAGAAGATATAATAGTTTCTGAAGAAAAAGATATAAATCTAGAGAATGAAAAATATATAAACAAAATGACAGCAGAATTTTTAATGCCAAAAAAACATATAGAAGAACTATGGGATAACAAAAAGAATAAAGTAGATCAAATAATAGAAATAAGTAAGTTAATGAAAGTAAGTAGTTTAGCTTTAGCTATAAGATTAAATAATTTAACTTTTATTGATAATAAGATAGTAAATATAGTTAGAGAAAAAGCAATCAAAGAATTTGATATAAAGGATAATAATGGAGGCGGAGATTTTTACAATACCTATAATACAAGAATAAGTAAAAACTTTAAAGAGGCTGTAATTAATGAAGTTGAATCCGGAGAAATAACTTACACCTATGCCTTTGATTTATTAGGAGGAATTAAAGGGAAAACTTATGATAAAATAAAAGAGGATATGATTAACTATGACTAGAAGATATGCTGTTGATTCAAATATTTTTATTACTGCAAGTAGAAAATACTATCCCTTTGATATAGCTCCTGGATTTTGGAACCAATTGGTAGAAAAGGGTAATAGCAGCATAATATTGATTGACAAAGTTAAAGATGAAATTTATAGAAATGAAGATGATTTATCGAGATGGTTAGAGGATAGCGAAAAATCATTTAATGTAAAATATTCTGAAGACATTGAAGTAATAAATAATTATAAAGAAATAATAACATCAGTTAATAATAGTGAGGTATATAATCAGCATGCAAAGGATGTGTATGCTAAGTCAGCTGATTCATGGTTGTGCGCTCATTCTAAGACTTATAAATATATTGTTGTTACAGAGGAAAAATACAGACCAAATTCAAGAAACAATATAAAAATACCTAATGTTTGCGAGGAATTTAATATTGAATACATTGATTTCCTAACTTTTATCAGAAAGTTAAAAATAATGTTTAATTAGGATTTAAAATTTAAAAATTTATTATATAGTAACATTATAATACTGGAGGATTAACTGTCCTCTTTTTTATTTGTTGATTTATCCATATGATTTAAAATAAAACTTCTATTAGGATCAATTTTGAAACTTCTTTCCTTTAAATTTATTAAAGTTGCATTTATTTCTCCACCTAAAACAATAACCATACTGCTTATGAAAAGCCATACTAGTAAAATAATAACTCCTCCTAAACTCTTATAAGTGACAGAGTATCTACCAAAATTAGATACATAATATGAAAACATTAAAGATAAGGCTATCCAGCTTACAGAAGCAAATATTGCTCCAGGAAGATTTGATTTCAGAGATAGTGAACCCTGATTTTTAATATTAGGGCTAAATTTATACATAAAAGCAAAGATTAAAATCATAATTAAAAATGATATTAACAATCTTAAATAACTCCAGGTCATAAGAAAAATTACTTCTATATCAAATAGTTGAAATATAAATTTACCTATGAGCTCACTAAATATTAAACTAATAAAAACTAAAGTTATCACAAGAATTAGAATAATTGTGAAGAAAATGCTTAATGCTACTTTTCTTAAAATCCCTCTGCTTTCCGTGAATTCGTAGGCTCTATTTAAAGCTCTTATAATTGCTCGAAAACCAGTAGATGCGGCTAAGACACCACCAATAACTGCAATAGAAAGCAAACCTTCACTGCTTCCAAAACTCAAATCATTTATAAAGGCCTCTATTATGGTTTGTATATCTTCAGGAGCATATCTTATTATATCTAAAACATATTGATTTCTTTCAAGTGAAATATGGTTTAGAATATTTAATAATGCTATTAGAAAAGGGAAAATAGAAAGAAATAAAAAATAAGCTAGTTCAGCAGCGGAACCTATAAGATTATGATCTTTA
>Ga0209947_1002351_pt1 | contig 10868 bp, 8 predicted proteins | sample SalPonR2_B_D2_MG_FD_185706 | JGI IMG/M metagenome (GOLD analysis project Ga0209947, IMG submission 185706) | Salt pond soil microbial communities from South San Francisco under conditions of wetland restoration - Salt Pond MetaG R2_B_D2_MG... ... | reverse complement strand
CTGCGCCCAGTCGAAATTGAGCTGCGGAAAGGCAAGCTGAAAGGCGATGAACGTGCCCGCGAGAAAGCCCACGACACCCCAAAGGCAGGTCGCCACCACCCCGGCGCGCACGACACCGTCCATGTATTCCCCCGACAGGTCGATATCGGCCGTCGGTTCATCGGTGTGCCGCAGCACCCACAAAAAAAGCCCACCGGCCACAAGCGCCACCGTCAGCGCATTGACCAGATAGGCCAGATCGCGCGCGTAATTGGCCGCGATCAACGCGAAAAGCGTGATCAGACCAAGCACGATCAGCTTGATATAGTTCGTCATGTTGCGTCCCTTCGTCTCTTTCCGCGCGAGTCGCCCTGACCCGCACGGGCGCGTTTAGACTGTGCCCCGTAATGATAGGATCAGGCTCAACTATCCTTGATCTGTGTCAAAACCTGAATGGCTATCTCTTGATCCGCGTCAAGGCACCGCCCCACATGGAGAGCATAGGGTGGCATTGAATACAACACGGTCAAAGGAACGCGACATGACCTATAACAGCCTGTTCACAGTATTGACGGACGAGTCGCTTGTTGATGAAACCCTCGATCATGCCATGGCCACCGCCACCGAGCATGACGCCCATCTCGATGTGCTCTGCCTCGGCGTGGACCGCAGCCAGTCGGGTTATTACTACGCCGGGGCCAGCGCCATCGTCCTGCAGGAAACCATCGCCCGCGCGCAGGAAGAGGCAGAGGCGATCGAAACCAGGGCCCGCAAGGTACTGGACGGCACCGCCCTGCGCTGGGCCGTCGAGGCCGGCGTCAGCCAGCTGGCCGATCTGGGGCGCCATGTCGCGGCCCGCGCACGGTTCTCCGACATGGTGATTCTGCCGCAACCCTATGGCGATGGGCGCGGCGCGGAGCTTGAGCCGGTGACCGAATCGGCCCTCTTCGAAGGCCGCACCCCGGTCCTCGTGGCTCCAAGGGGGGCAACGCCCGTGCCGCGCCCCGCGCGCATCATGCTGGGCTGGAACGAAAGCAGCGAGGCGCTTGGTGCCGTCCGCGCCGCCCTGCCCCTGCTCAAGGGCGCGGACGTGGTGCACGTTGTGGTGATCGACCCGCCCAGCCACGGCCCCAACCGCTCGGACCCGGGCGGCCTTCTGTCGCAATATCTCGCCCGCCACGGCATCAAGGTCGAGATCGACGTGCTCTCCAAGACCCTGCCGCGCGTCTCCGACGTGCTGCTGCGTCACGCGGGCGACATGGATGCCGACATGGTGGTGATGGGCGCCTACGGCCACTCCCGCTTCCGCGAGGCCATCTTCGGCGGCGCGACCCGCTACATGCTGGAAAAGTCCAATCTGCCGGTGTTCATGGCGCATTGAGCCTTATCGGTGCGGCACCTTACCCGTGCCGCACCAGACGGGCGAAGGCGGGTCGAAGTTCGTCGGCCTGATGCGGCCCTCGCAAGGTGTCGCGTAGCCGGCCCGCGCCGTCGAACAGCAACAGCGTCACATGCGGCACGCCATGGCGCGCGGCGAAATTCGTGCCATCGACCGTGCGGGTATTGGCGATGAGATACAGCACTTCGCCCTCGTCGAACCCGCGCAGCGCCGCGCGCGTCTCGGCCTGCAGCGCGTTGCATATGGGGCATTGCGGGTCGTGCACCTGCACCACCACCGGCACGCCCTGTCCGAGACGGCTGAGGTCATGCTCGGCCTGAATCGCCTCCACATGGCCCACCCCCCAGACACCAGCCCCGCCAAGCACGACGAGGCCCGCGGCTCCGATGCCGATCCGGCTCAGCACCGATCGGCGCGATACCCCCTCGACCGGGGCAGTCGTCTGTGCGGATCGCGATGCGTTGTGGGACTTGCGTTTTTTCGCCATGGGGATTCTCCGTCCGGCTCCTGCCGAAGGCAATCTATGACGTGAACCGGGCTCGTGGAACGGACCGCGTGCTGACGCGGCTTCACGATCGCGTCAATGCTGCGGTCTCAGACCAGCATGCCGCCGTCGCTGTCATCGCCGGCCTCTTCGAGCAGGCGATTGAAATCCGGGATTGTCACGCGGCGCTTGCCTTCAAGCGCGATTACCCCGTCCTTTTTGAGTGCCGAGACCTGACGGCTGACGGTTTCCAGCGTCAGCCCGAGGTAATCGGCCATCGCCTCACGCGTCAGCGGCAGATCGACCGTCAAAGGCCCGCGCATACCCGCCATGTTCAGCGCCGCATCGCGCCGCGCGATGATCGCGATCAGCGAGGCGATCTTTTCCCGCGCCGTCTTGCGCCCCAGCACCAGCATCCATTCGCGCGCCGCATCCAGTTCATCCAGCGTCATTTCCAGCAGGCGCTGTGCGATATGAGGCGTGCGCGCCATCATCTCTTCAAAGGGTTTCTTGCGGAAACAGCACATCACGATATTGGTCGTCGCCACCACATCATAGGCCGCGCTATCACGCCCCGGGCGACCCACGAAATCACTGGGCAAGAGCAGCCCCACCATCTGCGTGCGCCCGTCCTCCATGGTCTGGGTCAGTGACGCGATACCGGTGACGACCGAGCCCACGAAATCCATCGGGTCACCGGACCAGATCAGCGTCTGACCGGCCTCGAAGCTGCGGTAGTACTTGATCTGGTCCAGCAATTCCAACTCATCCGACTCGCAACGCGCACAGACCGCGCGATGGCGGATCGGACAGGCAGCACATTCATGAGGCGCTATGCTGGCGGTTTCATTCATCATTCGCGCGACGCTCGTTTTCATAAGTTGATCTGTGTCAAGGATAGCCACTCATGCCGAGTGTAAACCTGCATCTATGGATACGCAAACTCAACTGGGCAAAATGGGTCTTTTTGACGCCAAAGTGCCACGCTACACCAGCTACCCGACCGCGCCACACTTCAATCGCGGCGTCGACAATACCCTTTTTAGCAGTTGGATCAGGGCGATACCAGAGGGCGCTGAAATATCGCTCTACGTTCATGTGCCCTTCTGCCGACGGCTGTGCTGGTTCTGCGCCTGTCGCACCCAGGGCACCCAGAGCGACAAGCCGGTGCAAGCCTATCTCGAAACGCTGAAGACCGAGATCGCGATGCTCGGCGCGCAACTGCCCGAGGGTGTGCGCCTGTCGCGGCTGCACTGGGGCGGGGGCACGCCAACGCTCCTCTCGCCCGGAATGATGAGCGAGCTTGCCGGTGCCATCCGCGACATCGCACCCTTTACGGATGCTACCGAATTTTCGGTCGAGATCGACCCGAATGAAATCGATGCTGCGCGTCTCGACGCACTTGCTGCGGCGGGGATGAACCGCGCCTCCATCGGGGTGCAGGACTTCGACGAGGAAATCCAGAAGAGCATCGGACGGTTGCAAGGCTATGACATCACCCGTTGGGCCGCCGAGGAAATACGCGCGCGCGGGGTGACCAGCCTCAACGCCGATATCCTCTACGGCCTGCCCCACCAGACCAAGGCCCGGATCACCGAGAGCGTACAGAAACTCCTGTCGCTGAACCCGGATCGCGTCGCCCTTTACGGCTATGCACATGTGCCGTGGATGGCCAAGCGTCAGCAGATGATCCCCTCTGATGCCCTGCCCACCCCGCAGGAACGGCTCGCCCTCTTCGACACGGCCCGTCGGCTGTTTCTCTGGGACGGCTACGACGAGATCGGCATCGACCATTTCGCGACTAAGGATGACGGCCTGAGCGTGGCACAAAAGGCCAGGCGCCTGCGGCGCAATTTCCAGGGCTACACTGATGACACCGCCGAGGCGCTGATCGGGCTCGGGGCCTCGTCGATCTCGCGCTTTCCGCAAGGCTACGCGCAGAATGCCCCCGCCACAGGGGCCCATACCGGGGCCATCCGCGAGGGGCGTTTCTCGACCACGCGGGGGCACGTGTTCTCGGACGAAGACAGACTCCGGTCGCGGCTGATCGAACAGCTGATGTGCGAATTCCGCATCGACGCCGCCGAGATCACCCGTGATTTCGACGTCTCGAGCGCGGCACTGCACGACATGCTCTCAAAGGTGGCGCGCGCCTATGCCGGACACTTGAAGCTTGATGACAGCGGTCTTTTCATCCCGCAAGAGGCGCGGCCCCTGACCCGCATGATCGCCCGGCAGTTCGACACCTACGAGATGAACGAACAAGGTCACAGCTCGGCGATCTGACCGGGCTCGGCCTCTGCCCGCCCCTCCAGCGATGCCGCCAACAGCGTGCGCGCGTACTCGGTCTGCGGCGCGGTAAAGATCGACTCGGCCTCGCCCGCCTCGACCACATCGCCATCCTTCATCACCAGCACCCGGTGGCTCATGGCACGCACCACGTGCAGGTCATGAGAGATAAAGAGATAAGCCAGCCCGTATTTCACCTGCAAATCGCGCAACAGGTCCACGATCTGCACCTGAACCGTCATGTCGAGCGCACTTGTCGGTTCGTCCAGCACCACCAGCTTGGGCCGCAGGATCATCGCCCGCGCAATCGCGATCCGTTGCCGCTGCCCGCCGGAAAACTCATGCGGATACCGGTCCATCGTGGCGGGGTTGAGACCCACCTCCTCCATCACCTCGGCGACCAGTTCGCGCTGCGGTCGCTCACCGGGGTTACCATGCACGCCCAGCCCCTCGGCGATGATCTGCGCTGCGGTCATGCGTGGGCTCAGGCTGCCGAACGGGTCCTGAAAGACGATCTGCATCTGCGACCGGCGCTTGCGCAAGTCTCGCGTGGACCAGCCATGCACATCCTCACCGACAAAGCTGATCTGTCCCTGTGACGCAATGAGCCGCATTATGGCGAGCGCCAGCGTCGTCTTGCCCGACCCACTCTCGCCCACGATGCCAAGCGTCTCACCCGCCCGCACCGAGAGCGTGGCGGCGTTGACCGCCTTCACATGCCCGACCGTGCGCTTGAGAAACCCCTTCTGAATGGGGAACCACACGCGCAAATCCTGCGTCTCGGCCACCACCTCGGCCCCTTCGGGCACCGGCGCGGGCACCCCCACAGCCTGCGCCCCCAGCAGTTTGCGCGTATAGTCATGTTTCGGCGCGGCAAAGACCTCCTCCACCGTGCCCGCCTCGACGATCTCGCCATCCTTCATCACGCAGACCTTGTCGGCGATGCGCCGCACGATGCCCAGATCATGGGTGATGAACAAAAGCCCCATCCCCTCGTCGCGCTTGAGATTGGCCAGCAGGTCGAGGATCTGCGCCTGAATGGTCACGTCGAGCGCGGTGGTCGGCTCATCCGCGATCAGGATGTCAGGCTTGTTGGCCAGCGCCATGGCGATCATCACGCGCTGCCGCTGCCCCCCCGACAACTGATGCGGATAGGCCCCCAGACGGCTTTCCGCATCCCGGATGCCGACCCGCTTCAGCAACTCGACAATCCGCGCGCGCGCCGCGTCCCCGGTCAGCGCCTGATGCAGCTCAAGGCTCTCGCGCAGCTGCTTTTCCAGCGTGTGCAGCGGGTTGAGCGAGGTCATCGGCTCTTGGAAGATAAAGCTGATATCGTTGCCGCGCACCTGCCGCAGACGCGTGTCATCCGCGCCGATCATCTCCTGCCCCGCATAGGTGACGCTGCCCGTCACCTCCGCCGAGGCCCCCAATAGCGACACAGTCGAGAGTGCCGTGACCGACTTGCCCGAGCCGGACTCGCCCACCAGCGCCACCGTCTCGCCCCGGTCCACGCTGAACGACACGCCCTTAACCGCGGGGATCACTTGCCCGTCCTGCCGGAAACTCACCCGCAGATCGCTGACCGTAAGCACACTCATTCAAACGTCTTTCTGGGATCAAACGCGTCGCGCACGCCCTCGAAGATGAACACGAGCAACGACAGCATGATGGCAAAGGCGAAAAACGCGGTGAAGGCCAGCCACGGGGCTTGCAGGTTCTGCTTGGCCTGTAGCGTCAACTCGCCCAGCGAGGGCGAGGAGGACGGCAGGCCGAAGCCCAGGAAATCCAGACCGGCCAACAGCGAGATCGTACCGGTGATCACGAAAGGCAGCATGGTCAATGTGGCCACCATCGCATTGGGCAGCATGTGGCGGAACATGATGGTGATGTTGCTGACGCCCAGCGCCTTGGCCGCCCGCACATATTCGAGATTGCGCGCGCGCAGGAACTCGGCCCGCACCACGCCCACAAGGGCCATCCAGCCGAAGAGCACGGTGATCACCACTAACAACCAGAAACTTCGTGGCAAAATCGCGAAAAGAATGATGATGACATAGAGCTGCGGGGTCGAGGCCCAGATCTCGATGATCCGCTGAAAGATAAGATCCGTCCGCCCGCCGAAATAGCCCTGCACCGCGCCCGCGAAAATCCCGATCACCGACGACAGCAGCGTCACGATCAGCGTGAACATCACCGACAGGCGGAACCCGTAGATCACCCGCGCCAGCACATCGCGCTTGGTGTCATCAGTGCCCAGCCAGTTCTGCTCGTTGGGCGGCAGGGGCGCTGCACCGGGACGGTCCACGGTGGTATCGTAGCTGTAGGGGATCAGCGGCCAGATCGCCCAGCCGCGCATGATCTCCTCGCCCTCGACCACACCATCCTCGGCATCCGCGATCACACCTTCGGGGTCGTCGAAACAGATATCGAGCCCGCCGCTCGCGATCAGGCATTGCACCTCCGGGTCGCGATAGATCGCCTCGGTCTGGAAATCGCCACCAAAGGCGGTCTCGGGGTAAAACCTGAAAATCGGCGCGTAGAAGTCGCCGCGATACTGCACGAGGATCGGTTTGTCATTCGCCACGAACTCGGCAAAGAGCGTGACCGTGAAGATCACCGAAAACAGGATCAGCGACCAGAACGCCCGCCCGTTGCGCCGGAAATTGCGCCAGCGGCGCTGATTGAGGGGCGAAAGGCGGATCACGCGTTCACCCCTCCCGCTTTTCGAAATCGATGCGCGGATCGACCAGCACATACATCAGGTCCGACAGGATACCGACGATCAGGCCAATCAGACCGAACAGGAACAGCGTGCCGAACATCACCGGGTAATCGCGCCCGACGGCCGCCTCGAACCCGAGCCGCCCAAGCCCGTCGAGCGAAAAGATTGTCTCGATCAGCACCGAGCCGCCGAAGAACACCCCGATGAACACCGCCGGAAAGCCCGCGATCACGATCAGCATGGCGTTGCGGAACACATGCCCATAAAGCACACGCCCCTCGCCCAGCCCCTTGGCGCGTGCGGTCATCACGTAGTGTTTCTTGATCTCGTCGAGAAAACTGTTCTTGGTGAGCAGCGTCAGCGTGGCAAAGGCCGAGATGGTCGAGGCGATGACCGGCAGCGCGATATGCCAGAGGTAATCGGCGATCTTGCCGAACAGGCTCAATTGCTCGAAATTATCCGAGGTGAGGCCGCGCAGCGGGAAAATCTGAAAGTAACTCCCCCCCGCAAACAGAACCAGCAGCATGATGGCAAACAGAAACGCCGGGATCGCATAGGCCACGATAATGAGCCCGCTCGTCCATGTATCAAAACGCGATCCGTCCTGCACCGCCTTGCGAATGCCCAGCGGGATCGACACCAGATAGGCGATGACGGTCGACCACAGGCCAAGCGTGATACTGACCGGCATCTTTTCCAGCACCAGATCCAGCACGTCGATCTTGCGGAAATAGCTCTCTCCGAAATCGAAGCGCATGTAGTTCCACATCATGTTGAAGAACCGCTCCAGCGGCGGCTTGTCCAGGCCGAATTGTTCCTCCAACTCGGCGATCAGTTCCGGCGGCAACCCGCGTGCACCGACATATTGCTCGTTGCCGCCCGCAGCCCCAACCATATCCTGCCCGGTGTCGGAACCGGAGCCCGAGAAACTCTCGAACACATTGCCCTGCCCCTGCATGTTGGCGATCATCTGTTCGACCGGGCCGCCCGGCACGAACTGCACCAGCGCAAAGTTGATGACCATGATACCAAAGAGCGTCGGCACGATCAGCAACAGCCGCCGCAGGATATAGGCCCCCATCTCAGTGACTCTCCAAAATCTTGGCCCGGATCACAGCGCGCCAGCGTCTTTCAGCGCCTGCGCCTTCTCTGCATCATACCACCAGAAATCCAGAACGCCGGTGGCATAGGCAGGCAGCGGTTCGGGATAGTCGTACATGTCCCAATAGGCGACCCAACTGCGGTCGAGATACCAGGTCGGGATCATGAAGAACTCATGCCGCAGCGCCCGGTCCAAAGCTGTCAGCGCGGTGTTCTGCCCCTCGGTCGTCGTGGATTCCAGCGCGCGGTCGATGATCGCATCGACCATCGGGCTCGCCAGCCCCGCCGGGTTGAACAGGCTGAACGCGGCCTCCTGGCTACCGTAACGCTGATGCAGGCCGGTGCCCGCCTCGAGAAACGCCACGTAGCTGTCGAAGATCAGATCATAATCGCGGTCGCGCTCGCGGGCGGTGTATTGCGCGGCGTCGATCTTGTCGAAACGCGCGTCGATGCCCATCAGTTGCAGGTTCGACACAAAGCTTTCGACCACCGCCGACATGGTGGCCGAGCCAGAGGCGGAAATCGGGATCTCGATGCTCAGCAATTCGCCATCCGCGTTGCGCCGCTTGCCGTCGTCATCCACGGCCCAGCCCGCCTCGTCCAGCAGTTTCATCGCACGGCGCAAGTTGCGCCGGTCATTGAGACGGTCGCCATTGGAGTCATGCGCCATCACCGCCGGTTCGCTCAGCATCTCCTCCGGCACCAGATCACCAAGCGATTTCAGCAACTCCAGTTCCATCCCCTCCGGCACGCCCTCGGCCTGTAGCGGCGTGTCCTGCACAAAGGAATGACGCTGCTTGAAGAGGCCGTATTGCAGCGATTGGTTGGTCCATTCGAAATTGAAGCCAAGCGCGATCGCCTGCCGCACCCGCTTGTCCTGCAACACCTCTCGTCCGAGGTTGAACACAAAGCCCGACGGCGTGGGCGGCAGCCCGTCGGGCAACTCCTCTTTCACCACGTAGCCCTGATTGGCCGCCGGAAAGTCATAGCCGGTCGCCCATGTCTTGGAATTGCCCTCGGGGCGGAACGTGTAGATACCCGCCTTGAAAGCCTCGAAGGCGGCATTGTCATCGGCGAAATACTCGATCCGGATACGGTCGAAATTGTGTCGCCCCTTGTTGATCGGCAGGTGCCAGCCCCAGTAATCGGGGTTGCGCTCGTAGACGATATTTCGGTTCACCTCGGAACTTTTGACCTGATAGGGGCCGGACCCCGGTGCCGCTTCCAGCCGCGGTTCATCCAGCCGCGCGCCGGTTTCCTCGTACCATTTGCGCGGAAAGACCGGCGTGCCACCGACCTGATCAATCAGCGAGCGACGCGAGATGCCTTCCGCAAAGGTGAACTTGACGCGGGTGTCGTCCAGCGCCTCGGCGCTCAGCACCCGGCGCTTGACCGCCTCGGCATAAGAGCGCAATCCCTGCTCCAGAAAGAGGTTATGAGAGAACACCACGTCATGCGCGGTGACCGGCGTGCCATCGGCAAACCGCGCTTCGGGCCGCATGTGGAAAATCACCCAGGTCTTGCCCTCGTCATATTCGAGGCGTTCGGCCAACAGCCCGTAACTTTCGTTATACCGATCCCCCGGCAGCGGCTCTCCGGTCGCCTCGGAGCCGCCCAGGAGGCTCTCATAGACCATCCAAGATAGCCGCCCGGCGCGCCCCTTGCGCGAATAGGGGTTCATCGAATCGAACGTGCCCGGGGCGTAGAGCGAGATTTCACCGCCCTTGGGCGCGTCCGGATTCACGTAATCGAAATGCTCGTAATCGGCGGGATATTTCAGATCGCCGAAGAACGAATAGCCATGCGAGGTGATGACCTTTTCATGCTCATCCGCCATGGCCACCTGCGCCATGAGCGCCGCGATGCACAGCCCCGACAACAGGAGCGTGCCGCGCCAGATCGCGAAAATATCGAAACTCGGGGCCTTGGCCGGGGCTTGATGTCCGGTCATGTCATCCTCCTGCTGTCGCACCTATTTTCTATCTGGCGCTTCATTCATCCTCGGCAAGCTAAGGAGGGGTGGCAGCTTGTTCAAGCGCCGATAGCCGTGGCCCACGAAAAAGGCCGCCGCCCGGCGGGGCAGCGGCCATGATCGTGACAGGGTGTTCGGCTCAGTTGCCGATGGTCTGGAGATAGGCCATCAGGTCGGCGCGGTCCTGCTCGTCCTTGAGCCCGGCAAAGCCCATCCGGTTGCCCGGTGCGAATTCGCGCGGGTTCTCGATCCAGGCGCTCAGCTGATCGAGGGTCCAGGCACCGTCGATCCCCGAAAGCGCGTCGGAATAGTTGAACCCGTCTGCGCTTGCGATGTCGCGGCCCACGACCCCGTAAAGATGCGGCCCGACGCCATTCGCGCCATCCTCCAGCTTGTGGCAGGCCTGGCAGCGACGGTAGAGCTTCTCGCCATTGCCCGCATCCGCAGCGGCGACCATGGCGGCAAAGGCCGACGCGCCTGCATCGGCGGTTTCGGTCGCCTCGGCGGGCGCCTCTTCGGCGGCGGCGTCCTCGGTCACAGCTTCCTCGGTGACGACTTCTTCAGTCGCGGGCTCTTCCGTGACGGCTTCTTCCTGCGCGGGGGCCTCCTCGGTGGCGGGTTCCTCTGCCGGGGCTTCCTCGGCTGCGGCCTCCTCTGCCGGGGCCTCTTCGGCCGGCGCTTCCTCGGCTGCTGCCTCTTCTGCCGGGGCCTCTTCGGCCGGCGCTTCCTCGGCTGCTGCCTCTTCTGCCGGGGCTTCTGCGGCGGCCGCGATCACGATATCCGTTTCTCCGTCGGCCTGATCCATATAGGCGATGACATTGGCGCGGTCCTCGGATTTGCCCAGACCGGCAAAGCCCATGCTGGTGCCCGGTGCATAGCCTGCGGGGTTCTCGAGGAAGGCATAAAGTTCCTCGGCGGTCCA
>Ga0209947_1002344_pt1 | contig 10885 bp, 8 predicted proteins | sample SalPonR2_B_D2_MG_FD_185706 | JGI IMG/M metagenome (GOLD analysis project Ga0209947, IMG submission 185706) | Salt pond soil microbial communities from South San Francisco under conditions of wetland restoration - Salt Pond MetaG R2_B_D2_MG... ... | reverse complement strand
AAGCCGGTGCTCAAGGGTGTATCCTTTTCCCAGGAAATCTCGCTGGGTGATCTTGAAGCAGAACTTGAGGTAAACCAGGGGGATGAAATTGGACAACTGGCGGATGCAATGCGGGGTATGCAGTCATCTCTGCAATACAAAGCCGGGGTAATTCAAAAGTTTGCCGAAGGTGATTTCTCGGTGGACATACAAAAAACAAGTGAAAAGGACGGCTTGGGAGAGTCTCTACTTACCATGAAGGGAGCGCTTAATGAACTGTTGAGCCAGGTAAACAATGCAGTTGACCAGGTGAACAGCGGGGCCGAACAGGTGTCCCAGGCCAGCCAGAATTTAAGCCAGGGTGCCACCGAGCAAGCCAGCAGCTTAGAGGAAATTACCAGTTCTACCAATGAAATTAACAGCCAATCGAAGCAAAACGCTGAGAATGCGACCGAAGCCCACTCTATTGCCAAACAGGCTACACAAGATGCACAGAGCGGAAATGAGAAAATGCAGCAGCTCTCCGAGATTATGGAAAGAATCAACGCATCCTCGGATAAAATCAATAAGGTTGTCAAAGTCATTGATGATATCGCCTTTCAAATTAACCTTTTAGCCTTAAACGCCAATGTTGAGGCTGCCAGGGCAGGAAAATACGGCAAGGGCTTTGCAGTGGTAGCTGATGAGGTCCGGAACTTGGCCGTAAAGAGCGCCGATTCGGTGCGTGAAACCACTGAAATGGTGCAAGAGACAGTCAATAATATCAAATCCGGAACTGATGCTGCCGAGGAAACCGCCACACAGCTTGGATCGATAGTTGACGGCACAGGCAAGGTGGCGAATTTTCTGGAAGAAATTGCCCAGGCAAGCCGAGAACAGGCCCAGGCAATAGAGCAGATTACCGAAGGCCTAGATCAAATTGATCAGGCTACCCAGGCCAGCACGGCAAGCTCGGAAGAGAGTGCCTCGGCCTCCGAAGAACTGGCCGGACAAGCGCAGCAGCTTCGGAGTATGATTGCCCAATTTACTCTCGACAGTGATTATACCAAAACTGGTGGAGCACCCCGGATTGCCGCTGCGCCCTCCGGACGGGACCCTCGACCGCAGCAACTGACCAATCGCCCAACAGCTGCTCAGCAGCAAAATACAGGAGGCGGTTGGAGCCAGAGTCAGGAAACCGGAATAAAGCCGGTAAATCCTGAAGAAAAGATAGCTTTAGATGATGATGACTTTGACCGGTTTTAAGGAGCATCAGCATGGGGAAAAACATGAGTGAAACACAGAAAGATCAAGATCTCGCAGAAACTATGATGATTGACGATGACGATGAGCTGCAGGAAAATAAGTACCTCATGTGTCTTCTTGGGGATGAGACTTACGGTATAAATATTAGTTATGTAACTGATATTATTGAGCTGCAGAAGATCACTGCGGTGCCGGATATGCCGGATTATGTGAAAGGGGTTATAAACTTACGGGGGCAAGTTATTCCGATAATCGATTTACGAGCACGATTCAAAATGGAGCCTAGAGAATACGACGATCGAACGGTAATAACGGTAGTTCACATTCATGATGCTCTGATTGGTTTTATCATAGATACGGCCACTGAAGTACAGGAAATACCGGAGAAGAATATTGATCCCCCACCTGTATTTCAGGGCCCTACTTTTAATGGTAAGGAGGCCCAAAAAATGTATGTGTCGGGCCTCGGAAAGATAAATACACAGGTGATTATTTTGCTTGATATGGAGGCCTTAGTAGAAGAGAAAGAAGCTGTTCAGCTAAAGGAGGCTGAATGATAATTCCATATTGCATTATCATATAAGATGTATTACAGTACATCCGAGTGGAGGTGCGTATGGACTTTACGTGGGGCTTGATTCTTGATTTTGGTATTATCTCCATAGCATTGTTGCTATCGACCTTCATTCGGTCTAAGGTCTCTTTCTTCCAAAAATATTTAATTCCCAACGCCCTGACAGCAGGTTTTATTCTGCTGATCATGTATAACTTTGTGTTTCCCGCACTACAATTGACAACGGTTCGCTTTGGTGAGATGGTTTACCATCTGTTGAATATTTCTTTTATTGCCATGACTCTACGAAAACCACCTCCAAAAGAAGCACAAGCTAATTCTGCAATTTTTGCTACCTCGGTAGCGGTGCTTTCCCAATATGCCCTGCAGGCGCTGCTGGGTCTGCTGATAACCTTTTTGTTTATGTCGACCCTCTTTCCAAATCTCTTTCCCTCCTTTGGCTTTCTGTTGCCCCTTGGTTTCGTTTTGGGGCCGGGGCAAGCCTTTGCAATTGGAAACGGGTGGGAACCCATGGGCTTTGCCGGTGCCGGAACGGTTGGTCTTACCTTTGCAGCGGTAGGGTTTCTATGGGCCTGTTTTGGGGGGGTATTTTTGATAAACTACGGCATTCGTCGTGGTTGGGTCAAGCGTGATCAGATTGAAATTCTTCGCAGCCGGGGGGTGCGGACAGGCCTCTACCAGAAACATGAAGAGAAGCCTGTTGGAAGCCGACTCAGCACCGAAACCGAAGCAATTGACTCGATGACCTTTCATTTGGGTCTGATATTTTTTACCTATCTTCTTAGTTATTTGCTTCTTAAAGGACTCACCGCTCTGCTTGGCTTGATCGGTCCTCTAGGGTACGAATTAGCAGTGAACTTATGGGGCATCAACTTTGTCTTCTCCGCTGTAGTGGCCATGCTGGTTCGCTTAGTGGCGAGCAGGATCGATGTAGATTATACCTTTGACAACCATACCCTCAGCAGGTTTTCAGGATTATCGGTAGATGTAATGGTGGCCGCCGCAGTCGGAGGAATATCCCTAGTAATAGTTGGGCAGTACCTTGTTCAGATACTCATTCTCAGTGCGATAGCAGGCTCTTTAGCCCTATTAATTGTCCCGTGGTTCTGTTCTCGGATTTATACGGATCATCAGTTTTATCGGATGCTTTTGGTCTACGGTGTGTCAACAGGAACCCTGCCGACAGGGCTGGCCCTTCTGCGGGTTGTAGACCCAAACTTCGAAACTCCCGCTGCCTCGGATTATATGTTTTCTACCGGAATTACTTTTCTTTTGGCTATACCGTTTATACTCAGTATCAATCTACCGGCGTATAGTGTTACTAATAATAACCCCCAGCTGTTTTGGCTTGCAGTTGCAGTGAGCGCTGCTTATCTTCTGTTTGTCGCTGTTGCCTTCTTGCTTATTTCAAAAAGGCGGGCTGTTCATAAGGCCAACCACATCTGGTACCCCCATCATAAGGATACAGACAACCGCGAGAATGTAAAGGCAGGCTAATGCAAAAATCTACCACCCATAAGGTCACCCATAAAAAGAAAAATGCAAAACGGACTATTACACCAAATCCATTGTTTGTGAAGTTTATCCGTCCTATTATTCACGTCATTCTAAAGCACCGGTATAACCTGGAAATTGAAGATAAAGTTGGGCTGAAGGATATCAAACCCCCTTACATCGTAGTGGGTAATCATGTGAACTATTGGGATCCTTTTTTTCTGGGCTCTTTTCTGCAACAGGATATTCAGTTTATCGCCTCTGATAGCGTGTTTCGTACCAGGATTTTTCAAATTCTCATGAAACTATTAGGTTCAATACCCACAAGCAAATTCATAACCGATACCACGACGGTGGCACAGATAATTCGGATTGTGAAGCGCGGTGGTGTGATAGGTGTTTTTCCAGAAGGGAACAGCACCTGGGATGGATGTTCCCTGCGCCATGTTCCCACTGTTTCAAGACTGATTCATAAATTAAAATTGCCGGTGATCGGTGTTGTCGTGAGAGGCGGGTACCTGTCTAAACCACGATGGGCCCGCGGACTCCGTCGCGGAAAAGTATTCCTTGAGTACAAGACAGTTTTTACTTCTGAAGAGTTGAGGGAAATTGACGGGGATACCTGCAGGCGACTCTTGGAAGAGCGTATTGAACACAACGAACATGAGTGGAACCGAGCGCAGGGTATACGATTTGTTGGAAAACACCAGGCGGAGTATATCGAGCGGGTGCTGTTTGTATGCCCCCATTGTAAAGCAATTGGCTCGTTCTATTCCCAGGGTGATACAGCCGAGTGTCGGGAATGCGGTTACAGCTTTCGCTACGATGAATATGGTGTTCTACAGAATGTCAATGCTCCGCTGGTCTATACCTCCATTGCAGAATGGAATGATTGGCAAATTAAGTATTTTATTGAGTATCTAAGCCGGGATATGAACACTTCCTCCCCCCTGTTTGAAGAGGGACCGGCTATTCTGTGGCGAGGTTATCGCTCAGAGCCGCTGAAACGGCTGAATACCGGACGAGCCTATTTTTACCCCTATGGCATAGAATTTCATACCACAGTCGGCAAAACTAAGTTCTTTCCGATTGAAGAGATATTCGGAGAGAACGTTCAGAATAAAGAAAAACTGGAGTTTTATCACAAGAATTCCCTCTACCGTTTGGATTTCATTAACCTGCGAGCATCTGCGTACATGTGGTACCAGGCAATTAGTCTACTGCACCAGAAAGCCCATAATATAGAGATAGATGGCAGGGCCCATGTAAATTAAGTCCCGGCATTAGGGAATTCTATGGTGAAAGTTGCACCCTCGTTATTGAAGCAGCGTATGCTTCCGTCAATCTGCTGTGTGAGGATATTGACCAGATTCAATCCGAGTGAATTCTGTTTATTGATATCGAAGCTATCCGGGAGTCCACATCCGTTGTCATGAAACTTCAATGTACACCTCCCAGCATCCTTTTGCCCGAGACTGATTGAAATGATTGCTTCCTGCTTTTCGGTAAAAGCGTGGCTGCAGGCGTTTGACAACAGCTCGTTAATAATTAAGCCCATGGGCACTGCCTTGGTTATATCTAAAGAAACACTTTGAATATCAAGTTTGAAGTGAACATTCTCTTGTGCAGAAAATAGTTCGCGCTGCCTTGAAACGAGACTATGGACATACGAGGACATATCTATTTCGGAAAGCTTTTCCGACTGGTAGAGGTCTTCATGAACAAGGGCCATGGTAATTATCCGTTTTTGACTCTCATCAAAAGCAGACTTAGCTGATTCTATATCGGAGATCTCATTTTTCTGCAGATTCAACAGACTGGTAACTACATTTAAATTGTTCTTTACCCGATGATGGATCTCTTTTATAAGAGTTGTTTTTTCATTCAGCTCTTCTCTAAGTTGTTTTTCTGCCATTTTCTGATCGGTCAGATCTGCACCGATGGTGGTAATAGTATGCACCTGCTGCTGATCATCATACAGCAGGACATTGTTCCAGAGTACATATCTTTTTTCGCCTGATTTAGTGTAGATCAGATTTTCATGGTGTGGGGGCAGAGTGTTGTCATGAATTGCGGCTTTGAAAGCTGCAACATCAATATGAGTTTTCTGATGCCCTAATGCGACTAATTCAAACCAGTTTTTTCCTATGATTTCTGCATGGTTCCAGCCTGTTTTTTCTATAAAATACTGGTTACAAAACAGAATCGTTCCCTCGGGGTCATAAGTCAGGGCATACAGACGAACCTTATCGAAGGCGTTGTTAAAATAGCTCTCGTAACGCAGCCGTTCCCGAGCTTGAAGTTCGTGCTGCCGCTGTTGGTTTTGATATAGATTGGCCATAATAATTGCGGTCATATTCGCTGCGTTTCTAATGAGCGAATGATCTTCAGAACTAATATCAGAAGCCTTATATTTGTAGTTGAGCCTCCCGAAGAAGTGCTGGGTTGTAGCAATTTCAATCGTGGCGGCGGTCATGTGTGCTTCGTCGTTAAAAGACTTGTCCTGAAAAGACAGGCTGTTTTCTGATTTTTCCCAAAAATGAACAGTCGGCCATAAGGATTGCAGTGCTTCGATGAAAGTTCGCTTTATTTCAAAAATACTTTTCCGTTGTGCTAAGTGAAGCATCAGTAAAAATAGCTCATGTTCTATGTGTGTGTCATGCATTTTTGTTAGTGATTTAAGAACTGAGGCGCATTGTCTGCAAGCCAAATATCAGGATCCTGATAGTATGGATTTTCTGTAAGAACGCCGCCATTTAAGGTATAAGGATGAGTGCGTAGCACATTCATGATAGTTGCCCCATCGAATTTAGTTATATTGTAAAGGCAAAGACTGATCCACGGTTTTCCGGGAATAAAGTAGTTAAGTCTTGACTCGTAAGCCATTAGATGCTCAGTTCCCGGTATTGCTTCAAGTGCCCACACCATATCTGCAGTGGCCCGCACATTTCTGCGGCCGGCCTTTTGGCTTTCCCGGTAGAAAGCGTTTAAGTTCTCGTCCATTTTCCACGGAGAAAAGGTCCCGTCCGGATAATACAGCTTTTCTGCACTACTTACCTGAAAATGCTGCTCATTGTATAGATGTGTACTGCACTGTGGATAGGCTTTGGAGTAGTTGTGCTGAAAATCTTCAACACTGTGCTCAACCGGAGAATACAGTTGCAGGTCACCGTCAATGTCACCTTGATGAAGGTACCCCATGATAATTTCCTCTCGCTCAGCCTCAGTTTCGTAAAGCCCGGCAATATGTATGCCCCAGTTACACTGATAATTGCCGATTCCTAAGTTCAATTTCTCTTGTGAAGATGTTTGTATATACATTTCCTGTCCCGCACATCCAAATTGGTAAATTAATACTATTACTATTATAATAACCAAAAACAGCTTTCGAAAGAGTATGCAAAAAATAAATATTTATTTTTCAGAAAATCGTCCTGCCGGCATAACAACCACTAGGTTGTTTCGTTACACGAATGTGTCAATTAAATCGAAGGCAATCATTGCAATGGCGGCAAACAGTACGTAGATAAAATAGCGGCGAAAACCAGCCCCAGAGATCCGTCGAACGAAAAATATTCCGACCTGAACACCAATCAGGCTTGCAAAAAGCAAAATTATGGTGAGGGGCAGACTTATCTTCGGTACATCTGAAAATCCCTTTTTTATCACGGCAACCACGGAAGTTGCAAAGATAATGGCTAGGCTTGTACCGGCGGCCTTTTGATGGGAGAGCCCATATAGACCCAATAGAACCGGCACCAGCATTACACCACCGCCGATACCCAGTAAACCGGTAAAGATTCCAATTAAAAGTCCGACTATGAAGGATCCGGGTACACTGAAACCATGTGAGCCCCACTCTTCAATGTAAAATTTAGGGGCAGGACCAAACCTGGCTAAAAGCGGGGGCCTATCAGTATCTAAGTCTACCGGCGTACGCATGGCAAAAATAGTTCCGATGAGTACTACAATGAATATGAAGTGCATGAAAACTGTAAACACTTCAGCGTTTCCACCTGCCAATCCATACAACAGAAACATCTGCAGAGCATCGCCCAAGACCGCCCCTAAAAGGCTACCTATAATAATATATCCGGCAACTCGAAAATGCACATTTCCCAACTTTTGCTGCTTAACTAAGCCTGCAAAGCTGGTTCCGATAATAAAACTTAGACTGCTGCCTACGGCAATTTCATAGTTTATACCCAACAGCACATTTAAAATCGGAACTACTAAGAATCCGCCTCCCACCCCAAAAAAACCGGTGAGAACCCCAATCCCCAGACCAATTGCCAATAGCGCTGCATAAAACGGGAGGCCCGATAAGCTCGCCTCCACCGTAGGAGTAATAAGTTGCATGAGTTGTTGCCAGTCCATATTCAATCCTTTTTATTTCAGTTGTAGTTCAAAGTTGTAGTTCAAAGTTGTAGTTCAAAGTTGTAGTTCAAAGTGTAAGCGTGCAACATCTAAAAGCTGGGGATATTCAGGGTTTCCCCAAGGTCTTTGACCGCTTCTCCGGCCCCATCTTTCAATGTATCGGCTTGCTTGTCAACTTCATCTCTCAGATGCTGCTCAATTTTGTTCTGACGAGTTTTTATCTGTTCCTGCTCGGCTTCTATTAGCTGCGCTAAGTTTTCGGCCGTTTTAGTTTCCTCTACAATCCGGCGGCCTTCCTGGCCAAGTTCCTCACTAAGCATGGAATTAGTTGCAAGTTCCTCCTCGAGATAGTCATATATGGCCGCTTCCATTTTTGCTGCTGCTACTATGGCCTGTTCCTCCGCGTAATTTGCTACCTTCTGGGACAATTTCTGATCGAGCTCTGATGCAACCTGCAGGCTGTTGATCTGTCCCTCGGAAAAGTTAAACTCAACCTCGAGCTCAGTTGTTTCTATACCGCTGAGAATATTCCGAAGAGCTTCACCGATTGCATGCGCATTTTCGCTAAAGGTAAACTCAAGTTTACTTAGCTTGATAAACGCTTTTCCCCACCCCGAGAGATCCGGTTGCACAGAAAGTTCTATTCGGTTGTGGCTGTCGGCTGCAAGTGAGTTGATCGACAAAGAATTTAATCCCTCTGAAAGAGAAATTGGAACACTATTTAGAGTTATCTCTCCTGACAGCAGAGATTCAACTTGCTTGCGGGCATCTATAGTTAGTTGAATATTCATGCCGCCCCCTACTGTATCCGAGCTAACCTTAACGGATGTCGGTTTTCCCCACGTGTCCTGGTCTCCAGTAAGGTTACTAATAGTCAATGTCTGCACATTCCCGGTGGATGCGGTGCCGCTTGAGAGTTCAAAGTTTTTCAACAGAAAAGCTGGGTAGTCTTTCAATGGAAAGCTGACAGTTGTACCGCTGCGACCTCTATCGGCAAATTTACTTTGCTTTTGGGTTGACTTCGATTTCATTTGTGAAAATGTTCGCCCTATACGTTCGCTATATTCAAAGAGTGTGTCGAATTTTGTACGTAAAATGGGTTTTGCTGTGTCGGCTACCACCTGCAGGGTATCAGTAGCAAAGCTTCCCACTGCTGATTCCAGAAAATCTATATCTTTCTTAATTGCCTCTTCAATCGAACTTCGGCTTTCTCCGAGGTAGCGGGTATCTTCCTGGAAGGCGCTATATGCTGTTTCAGCTGTCTCGCCGGCTGATTCTGCTGTACCCTTTAGGCTTTTCAGATTAGAAAGGTAATCCTCGGCGTTTTCGATACTGTCAATAGAAGATACATCGGTTGCAAGCACTTGCTCCGTACGGGTTTCAACGGAATCAATCTGTCTCTGCACAGTCTCAATCCGCTTTTCCCACTTCTGAAGGCTTTGCCGATAGCGGGCATTAACCTCTTCAATCAAATCCGGACTCTGGAGAGAGGCTTGGTATGATTGGATAAGACTTTCAGCACTGTCACGGCCTATCTCCATCCCGATAGCTTCCGCCTGTTCTAGGGCACCGACAGCTGTTCCAGAGATGTTTTCTCCGCCGACAGTGTCTGCTTGTTTATTTTCTGTATCCCCGCGCTCCGATGCTGATAATGCACCGGAGGTGCTGCGTGGAGTCTCAAACTGTATTTCCCGCGAGGAAGCTTCGTTGATGATTAGTTTCTTTGATAGTAGGCGCCCTACATCGATTGACAAAGTGCTCTGGCCAATTTCGATCAGATTCTGCAACGGTTGTTCAGCATCGGCAATACTAAGGTGCTTGAACGAAAGTGTTCCAGCCATTAGCGATAAATCGGGTGATTCAAGCTCCACCTGTGCCTGAAAAATACCCTGCAAATAGCTTTCTACGCCTGTTTTAATTAGTTTGTTTTTAAGAAAATAGTTGAATCCGAGGGTTCCTGCCAAAATAATAACCAAAATGGTCGCTTTCCATCCAACTATCAAGCCCTTATTCTTTTTAATGGCTTTGCTTAGGCGCGTAAGCCGTTTTAAATCGTCTTTTCCCAGCTTCTCAGTATTGAGTAGATAGTTACCCTGAGCATCTTGAGTGAGCTTTGATTCGAGAAAATCAACTTCGCTCTGCACATGAATACGCCGGGCTATTTGATGGTTAAACTTTTTGGGTGAAATCGGTTTTCTAAAAGGTTTCGGTATGCGCTTTTTGCTGTTCATGAGCTCCACCCGTGATAAATGGCTGTGCTTTTTTGTATCGCCGTTGTGAGTTTTCTTATCCAGGGAATTTTTTCAAAGGTTTTTACTATTTTGCTTGAAACCAGTTTATCGCGAATACCTTTACGATACATTTTTACTGCTATTCGCCCTCCAAAAAAAAGTGGTAGCCACAATAATAGTCCTAATGTCAATCCTCCAGTTACTAAAGAATTGTTAAATTCCATAAGTGGAAGAACGGGGGTATTCATAGCTGAGGTGAAGTAGGGGGTCAGAGATGGCTGTGTCAGGATGCTGAGGCCGAACGAATCAACAAGAGGATCCATCACGCCAATAAACAGTTTTAACAGTACAGCGGTAAACAGTAGAGTTCCTCCATGCAGCTTCAGTAAGAAGAATACTGCAAAAAGAAGAAACCATAATAGATTTCCGAATGGGATAAGTGCTAAAAGAATACCGCACGCAAAACCGGCGGCAATCTCTCCGGGACGGCTGTTCGCATTCAGCGCAGCGATAAATCGCGCAATTAGAGTTATCATACTGTACTGATAATACTTTCTGCTCTTGTTGTCAATTTAGACTGTCACAAAGCTTATTGAATTTATTTTGCACTTAAGTTGAAGCAGAGTCCCACTTTTCCTTCTCTATATAGGTAGAACCACTTAAGAGGAGTATTATGAGAATGATCACACCGCCATTTTGTCCGTATAAGGAGTGCTCCCAGCACTTTGAAGGTAAGCACCGTCATTGGTATAGGTGTTATGGATACCACTGGACAGAGGCTTTCGGGCCGGTCCAGCGCTACCAATGCTTGGACTGTAAGCGTACCTTTAGCGATCAGACCTTCAGCTTAAACTATTACGCGAAAAGAGTTATTTCCTACGAGCAAATCTTCCGCCAACTCCGATCCACCGCCGGAATTCGCGATTTATCCCGCAATCTGGAAATCTCCCGCGGTTCGGTCGAGAACCGGCTCTTTCGAATGGCT
>Ga0209947_1002340_pt1 | contig 10903 bp, 9 predicted proteins | sample SalPonR2_B_D2_MG_FD_185706 | JGI IMG/M metagenome (GOLD analysis project Ga0209947, IMG submission 185706) | Salt pond soil microbial communities from South San Francisco under conditions of wetland restoration - Salt Pond MetaG R2_B_D2_MG... ... | reverse complement strand
AGGACCCGCGCGCCGACCGCTCGCCCACCGATTTCTACCAGCTTGACCTCGAGATGAGCTTTGTCACCCAGCAGGACGTGTTCGACACGATTCAGCCGGTCATTCAGGGCGTGTTCGAAGAGTTCGGTGAGGGGGCCACGGTCGACAAGGTCTGGCCGCAGATCAGCTATCGCGACGCGGCACTCTGGTATGGCACCGACAAGCCCGACCTGCGCAACCCGATCAAGATGCAGGACGTGTCCGAGCATTTCCGGGGCAGCGGGTTCGCCATCTTCGCCAAGCTGCTGGAGCAGGACGGCACGCAGATCCGCGCCATTCCCGCGCCCACCGGCGGCAGCCGCAAGTTCTGCGACCGCATGAACGCCTTTGCCCAGAAAGAAGGGCTGCCGGGGATGGGGTATATCTTCTGGCGCGATCAGGGTGACGGCATGGAAGCCGCCGGCCCACTGGCCAAGAATATCGGCCCCGAGCGGACCGAGGCGATCCGTCAGCAGCTTGGGCTTGGCGTGGGCGATGCGGCCTTCTTCCTCGGTGGCAAGCCGCAGGCGTTCGAGCGGGTGGCGGCCAAGGCGCGCGACGTGATCGGCGAGGAACTCGGCCTCACGGAACAGAACCGCTTTGCCTTTGCCTGGATCGTCGATTTCCCGATGTACGAGGCGGATGAAGAGACCGGCAAGGTCGATTTCAGCCACAACCCGTTCTCGATGCCGCAGGGCGGGATGGAGGCGCTGGAGGGCAACCCGCTCGATGTGCTGGGCTATCAGTATGACCTGGCCTGCAACGGCTATGAGCTCGTCTCGGGCGCCATTCGGAACCACAAGCCCGAGATCATGTTCAAGGCGTTCGAACTGGCAGGCTATGGCGAGGATGAGGTGCGCAAGCGGTTTGGCGGCATGGTCAACGCGTTCCAGTTCGGCGCGCCGCCGCATGGCGGCTGTGCGGCGGGCATCGACCGGATCGTGATGCTGCTGGCTGGCACCTCGAACATCCGTGAGGTGATCATGTTCCCGATGAACCAGCGCGCCGAAGACCTGATGATGAACGCCCCCTCGGATCCGACCAGCGATCAGCTGATGGAACTGGGCCTGCGCGTCATTCCGCAGGGCTGACCGCGCGGATGGATCAGAGCCGCCCCCTCGGTCCCGAACTGGTGGATTGGCGGCCCCCGCCCGCCCCGGATGGCACGCCGCTGGTCGGGCGCTATGCGCGGCTCGACCGGCTCGATGCGGATCGGCACGCGGGCGATCTTCACCGCGCGATGAGCGGCGATGCCTCGCTTTGGGATTATATGCCCTACGGCCCGTTTTCCTCGGCCTCGCAATACCACCGCTGGGCGCGCGAGGCGGCGGCAGGCGACGACCCGCTGTTCTACGCGATCACCGATCTCGATACCGGGCAGGTCGGCGGCGTGGCCAGCTATCTGCGCATCAAGCCGCAGGCGGGCAGCATCGAGGCGGGCCATATCAACCTTGCGCCGGCGTTGCAGCGCACCCGCGCCGCGACCGAGGCGATTTACCTGATGATGGATTGGGCCTTTGGCGCGGGCTATCGCCGGTTCGAGTGGAAATGCGACGCGCTCAACATGCCCTCGCGCCGCGCGGCGCAGCGGTTGGGGCTGAGCTACGAGGGCACGTTCCGGCAGGCCACGGTGGTCAAGGGACGCAACCGCGACACGGCGTGGTTTGCCGCCATCGACACCGAATGGCCAGCGCTGAAAGAGGCGTTCGGCTTCTGGCTGGCGCCTGCGAATTTCGATGCGGACGGTCGGCAGAAAGAGCGTCTTGGCGCGTTGACACGGTTGGTGCGCGCGGCCTCTGACCCGGCGCAAGGCGGGCGCTGACCGGGGGTCTTGCTGCCCCTAGTTCCGCATCGGTATGCCTTCTTCCCAGCGAAAGCCGATGCCGCCGCCCTGCCACACGCCGCTGCCGAACGGGTTGCCGCCGTCGATATTCACATGCTGCGGCAGGCCGAAACCGGGGGCGAGCGGGTGGGTGCCGCGTATGGTGCTGCGATGCATGATGCGCAGGCCCTGCTGCTCCACCGGCATATGCGCCTCGGGCGCGGCGCGGTGCGCGACGGCGAGGTTGTCGATGAACACGCAATCGTTCTGCCGATACTCGAACGCGGTGGCATAGCCGTTTTCCAGCCCGGCGTTGAGGATGTCGTTATAGGTATGGCACACCTCGGTCATCTCGTCCGCGTCGAGCAGGCGAAAGCTCTCACCGTCGGGCTGTTTCTCGATGATCGCACCGGTCATGCCGAGATGCAGCCAGATACATTTGCGGCCCGATAGCGGATGGGTATGCACCATCGGATGCACCACGCCCGAGGCGGAATTGACCGACGACAGGCGCGCCCAACGCTCCTTTGTCTCTTCGGGCAGTTCATCATGGGCGACACCCTGATGCCCGAAATGCGTGCCGCCACCACGTTCGGGCGGGCGGATGATGTGATAGCCGGAATGCGAGAAGGTGGCGGGGATGAAGCTGCCGTCGTTGTGCCATTGCGGGCCGACATCGGGGATGCCGTGGCGACGGTCGTTGGAGAGGCGAAAGATATGCGGGTTGCCATCCGGCGTGGCGGGATGGACGCCGTGCGTGCTGTGGAGGTCGCGCCCGCCCCACCAGCAGCTTGCGCGCAGAAACGCGTCGTGCCCGATCTCGGCCGCGTTGCGAAACACCAGAAACCCGCGCTGCGCCATCTCGATCTCCAGCGCATCCAGCACATCGCGAGGCGGGGCGGTCTCGGCGGCAAGATCAATGCCGGAGACCTCGGCGCCGATGGGCTCCAGCGGGGCGATATGACCGCCATGCGCCTCTATCGTGGCTGTGCGGTTCGGGTCGAGCGGGGGGAGTTTCGCGTGATCGGTGGTCAATGGGCACCTCCTTTGTCTGCCCAAGACATAGGTGACGGCCCTCCGTCCTTAAAGGGATTGGCGCTGTTGGTAGCGGGCAGTGCCTGCGCGACCGCCCCTCACTCCGCCGCCATCTGCCGTGTCTCCGCCTCCAGCGGGTTCTCGCGGTGCACAAGGCAGGTGCAGCGCAGCAGCGAGGTAAAGTTGGCGGGCTCGCCATGCAGTTCGAGCACCTCGGCGTGCAGCTTCGAGACGAAGCCGGGCGTGCTCAGCCCCTCGCTTTCGGCGATTTCATCCAGAATGCCCCAGAACGATTTTTCCAGCCGGATGCTCGTGCTCTGGCCATTCAGGCGCATGCTGCGGGTTTCCAGTGTGTAGCGGTCCGGGTCCTGCCCGGCGAATATTCTGCACATGTCTCAATCCTCCCTCGTCCGGCAGGCGGGCGAGCCCGCACCGGACCCCAGTACGAATTAGGATCATGGCCGATTTTTTCCACGTGGGGAAGCCCGCAGCGCGCTCAGTCGTAGATCTGCGCCTCGACCGGCGGCAGGCTGAAATCCTCGCTATGCACGATCACGCCCGCGTCGGTCAGCAGCAACAGGCCATAGGCACCGGGCTCGTCGATCGACAGGCTCGGGTCGCGGTAGCCCAGGGCCATCGGCATCTGGTGACAGGGGCTCTTGAGGATCGCCACCGGGACACCGCCTGCCGCGCCCTGGATCGTGCGGTGGATATGGCCCGAGACGATCTGTACCACATTGCCCGCCGAGCCAAGCCGCGCGATCAACGCGTCGCGGTTCTTGAGGCCGATCCAGTCCATCCCCTTGAACCCCGTCTCGATGGGGGGATGGTGGGTAAAGACGATCACCTGCCGGTCACCCGCCTCGACCAGCCGCTCTTCCAGCCAGTCGAGCCGCGCCGCGCAGAGCCAGCCGGAATGCGTGTCCTCGGCCTCTTCGTTCAGCGTATCGAGGCAGATCAGGCGATAGCCGGACAGGTCCGCGACATGCTGGATATGGCCGCTCTCCATCCGCTCGGCATCGGGAAAGGCCCCCAGAAACGGCGCGCGCCTATCGTGATTGCCCAGCATCAGCGAGACGGGCAGGGGGCAGGTATCGAGCGCCGCGCGCAACCGGGCATATTCCTGCGGGGCGGCGTTATGGGTCAGGTCGCCGCAAAGCACCACGCGTGCCGCATCGGGGTGATTGTCGAGCGCATGGGCCAGCCCTTGCATGAACCGCGCGAACGGGTCGAGCCCGATGATCGTCTCGCCCTCGGGCACGAGGTGGATATCGGTGAACACGATGACTTTCTGCATGGGGCCGCCTGCGCCAGGGAATACCTGTCGAAGAATGACCCAAATACCGCAGAAGAGGAAGCCCCAGGATTGCCTGCCCACTTCCCGTCATCCTCCGACTTGACCGGAGGATCTGTTGGCCTGGAGACCCTCGGATCAAGTCCGTGGGTGACGGCGGGGCAGGGAACGATGTCCTACTCGAACTCCACCAGCAAATCCTTTGCGTCGATCTGGCCGCCGGGCTGGACATGCACCGCCTTCACCACCGCGTCGCGCTCGGCATGGATGCCGGTCTCCATCTTCATCGCCTCGATGGTCAGCAGCATGTCGCCCTCCTTGACGCTCGCGCCGACCTGGGTGGCGACGCTCGCCACCACCCCCGGCATCGGCGCGCCGACATGGCTGGGGTTGCCGCTTTCGGCCTTCGGCCGCGCCGCGGTGGTCGATTTCACCAGACGGTTTGGTACCCGGATCACCCGGGGCTGGCCGTTCAGCTCGAAGAACACCTTGACGTCGCCTTCTTCGTTGGTTTCGCCCAAGGCCTGCAGGCGGATTTCGAGGATCTTGCCCGGGTCGATCTCGACACTGATCTCCTCGCCCGGCTCCATCCCGTAAAAGAACGTGCGCGTCGGCAGGGTCCGCACCGGGCCATACATGCGGTGACGGCCCATGTAGTCGAGAAACACCTTGGGATACATCAGGTAGCCGTTGAGGTCCTCGTTGTCGATCGACTTGCCTTCCAGCTGCTCGACCACATCCTTGCGCGTGGCGTCCAGGTCGACGGGTTCGAGATGCTTGCCGGGGCGTTCCGTATTGGGCGCCTCGTCTTTCAGAACCTTCTTCACGATGCTTTCGGGAAAGCCGCCCGGCGGCTGGCCGAGATTACCGCGCATCATGTCGATGACCGAATCGGGAAAGGCCACGTCGGTCTTGGGGCTCTCCACATCGGCGCGGGTCAGGCCCTGGCTGACCATCATCAGCGCCATGTCGCCCACCACCTTCGACGACGGCGTGACCTTGACGATATCGCCGAACATCTGGTTCACATCCGCATAGGTCCGGGCCACGTCGGGCCACTTTTCCTCAAGCCCGAGGCTGCGCGCCTGCGCCTTGAGGTTGGTGAACTGACCGCCCGGCATCTCGTGCAGATAGACCTCCGACGCGGGCGCCGCGAGGCCGCTCTCGAACGCCACGTACTGCGCGCGCACCGCCTCCCAGTAATTCGACATCTCGCGAATGCGCTCGATGTTCAGCCCGGTATCGCGCGGCGTGTTGCGCAGCGCCTCGACGATCGAGCCGAGGCAGGGCTGCGAGGTGCCGCCCGAGAACGCATCCATCGCCGCATCGACCGCATCGACGCCCGCCTCTGCGGCGGCAAGGATCGTCGCCCCGGCGATGCCCGACGTATCATGGGTGTGGAAATGCACGGGAATGTCCAACTCGTCCTTGAGCGCCTTGACCAGAACGCTGGCCGAGGCCGGTTTCAACAGCCCCGCCATGTCCTTGAGGCCCAGCACATGCGCGCCGGCATCCTGCAACTCGCGGGCCATGCCGACATAGTATTTCAGGTCATACTTGGCGCGGTCCGCATCAAGGATATCGCCGGTGTAACAGATCGTGCCCTCGCAGATCTTGCCGGTCTCGTTCACCGCATCCATCGCGACGCGCATGTTCTCGACCCAGTTGAGGCTGTCGAACACGCGGAATACGTCCACACCGGTCTCGGCGGCCTGCCGCACGAATTCCTGCACCACGTTGTCGGGATAGTTGGTGTAGCCCACGCCGTTGCTGGCACGCAGCAGCATTTGCGTCAGCAGGTTCGGCATCTTGGCGCGCAGATCGCGCAGGCGCTGCCACGGGCATTCCTGCAGGAACCGGTAGGCCACGTCGAAGGTCGCCCCGCCCCAGCATTCGACACTGAAGAGATCGGGCAGGTTGGCGGCATAGGCCGGGGCCGCGCGCACCATGTCGATGGACCGCATGCGCGTGGCCAGCAGCGACTGATGCCCGTCGCGCATGGTGGTGTCGGTCAGCAGCAGCCGCTCCTGCGCCAGCATCCAGTCGGCGACGGCCCTGGCGCCCTTGTCGTCCAGCAGCGTGCGGGTGCCGGGGGCGGGCTCGCCCTGCAACGCGGGCGGGCGCGGAGGCTTGACATCTGCCGGTTTCGCGCGGCCCGTGGTCTCGGGATGCCCGTTCACCGTGATATCGGCGATATAGGTCAGCACCTTGGTACCCCGGTCGCGCCGCTTGGAGAACTTGAACAATTCCGGCGTCGTGTCGATGAACTTGGTGGTGTACTCGTTGTTCAGGAACGTCGGGTGCTTCAGCAGGTTCTCGACAAAGGCGATATTGGTGCTCACCCCGCGAATGCGGAACTCGCGCAGGGCGCGGTCCATACGGGCAATCGCGGCCTCGGGGGTGGGGGCCCATGCGGTCACCTTGGTCAGCAGGCTGTCATAATAGCGGGTGATCACGCCGCCCGAATAGGCGGTGCCGCCATCGAGCCGGATGCCCATGCCGGTGGCGCTGCGATAGGCGGTGATACGCCCGTAATCGGGGATGAAGTTGTTGAGCGGATCCTCGGTGGTGATCCGCGTCTGCAGCGCGTGACCGTTCAGCGTGATGTCGTATTGCGACGCCTTGCCGGTGGCCTCGGTCAGGGTCTTGCCCTCGGCGATCTTGATCTGCGCCTGCACGATGTCGATGCCGGTGACCTCTTCGGTCACGGTATGCTCGACCTGCACGCGCGGATTGACCTCGATGAAGTAGAATTCACCGGTGTCCATATCCATCAGGAACTCGACCGTGCCGGCGCATTCGTAATTCACGTGCTTGCAGATACGATGGCCCAGCTGGCACAGCTCCTCGCGCTGCGCCTCGCTCAGATAGGGGGCCGGGGCGCGCTCCACGACCTTTTGGTTGCGGCGCTGCACCGAGCAATCCCGCTCGTAGAGGTGATACATGTTGCCATGCTTGTCGCCGAGGATCTGCACCTCGACATGGCGCGCGCGCAGGATCATCTTTTCCAGATAGCCCTCGCCATTGCCAAAGGCGGCCTCGGCCTCGCGCCGCCCCTCCAGCACCTTCTCCTCCAACTCGTCCTCGGAGTTGATCGGCCGCATGCCGCGCCCGCCGCCGCCCCAGGACGCCTTGAGCATCAGCGGATAGCCGACTTCACCCGCTTCCTTGCGGATCGCGGTCATGTCCTCGCCCAGCACCTCGGTCGCGGGGATGACCGGCACCCCCGCCTCGACGGCCACGCGCCGCGCGCTCGCCTTGTCGCCAAGCGCGCGCATCGTATCCGCCTTGGGGCCGATGAAGGTGATGCCAGCCGCAACACAGGCATCGACGAAATCGGGGTTCTCTGACAGCAGGCCGTAACCGGGATGGATCGCGTCGGCCCCGCAGTCGCGGGCCACGCGGATGATCTCCTCGATCGACAGATAGGCCGCAACCGGCCCCATCCCCTCACCGATGCGATAGGCCTCGTCGGCCTTGAACCGGTGCAGGCTCAGCTTGTCCTCGTCGGCAAAGACCGCGACGGTGCGCTTGCCCAGCTCATTGGCGGCGCGCATGATGCGGATGGCGATCTCGCCCCGGTTGGCGATCAGGATTTTCTTGAAGTCGGCCATGGCCTTTACCCCCGGTTGGTCACGTCTTGGGGCCACCCGCGGCGATGCCGCGCTGCGGCGCTGTGACCTTGTAGGATTTGTGAAAGGTTTGCGCAATCCGGCATTCTGGGTATTCGCCGGGTGGGGGAATTTCCTGCCCCGAAGGGTGGAGGCCCCTACCCGGCAGGGACAGGGGCGCAGGCGCTCACTTGCCGGACTTCTTCTTTGCCTTGCCCTTGGCCGCCTTGCCGGATTTTTTCCCGGACTTGGCCGAGGATTTGTCGTCCGACTTGGTCTTTTTCTTGTCGGCCTTCTTGTCCTTGGCTTTTTTGGCCTTGGCCTTGGCCTTTTTCTTGTCAGCCTGTTTGGCCTTGGCCTTCTTCGCGTCCGCCTTTTTCTTATCCGCCTTTTTCTTGCCGCCCTTCTTCGCCGTGGCTTTCTTGGTCTTCTTCCCGGCTGTCTTGCCCGCTGCCTCGGGCTTTGTCTTGGCGGTGCGGGCGGCGGGGGGCGGCGTCCGCTCGGTCAGCGCCGCGGCGGCGTCGATGAAGCCCCGCGCGCGATCCGTTGAGATGCCACGCACCTGCGTCAACGCCGACGGATCGGCGCGTGCCAACATATCCGGACTGGTGATGCCAAGCGATACGATCGCCTTGGCAAGGGCGGGCCCGATCCCGCGAATATCTGTCAATGAGGACAAGGGGGTCTCCTGTCTCTGAGGGAAAGAGAAACGGCGGGCACCGCATGGGCCCCGCCGCGCAAGCGCCCGGTCAGGCCGCTTTCTTGAGCGCCTTGCGCGCCGATTTCAGCTTGGCTTTCTGGCGCTCGACCTTCGCGGCGCGCTGCTTCACTTCTTTTTTGAGCTCTTTGACTTTCGCTTTTTTGGCCATGCTTTTGGCTCCTTCTCTTTGGGGTTTGGCGATGCGCCCGTGTCGTCTGGAGCATCGTGATGCGACAGGGTGAACTCCCGGATGAACCGCCGGATCTCGCGCGCGGCACTCGTGTCGAGTTTCTCGCACAGATCGACAAAGGCATCGCGATCCGCCTTGTTGATGCGAATGATCAACTGGCTGTCCTTGCGATCCTGCTTTTTTCGTCCGTCGTCCGGCATCCGTTGCTCTCCGTGTCGCTTGGCATCATGTCAGAATGCATATACTTTGTATATACATTGTAATACTTTTTTGTAAGGTTCGGAAATAAATCAGAAAATCCCCGCTCAGGATGGCCCGGTCAACCGGCTTGGGGCCTCTGATACCCGGCGTAACCCCAACTGCCCCATATTCGCCCTGAGGTCTTCGCGCAGGATATCGGCCAGATGCGCGGGCCCCTGAGCCCCAAGCGCCCCGAGCGCCATGTGCCACGCCCGCCCCATCATCACGAAATCCGCCCCGAGCGCCACGGCCCGCAGGATATCGAGGCCGCCCTCGATGCCGCCATCCAGGATCACCGGCAGCGTGGTGGCCGCGCGCACCTCGGGCAGCGCCTCGATGGTGGCGGGGGCTGCATCGAATTGTCGGCCTGCGTGGTTCGACACCCAGATCGCATCGACCCCCGCTTTCTCCAGCGCCGCCGCGTCCTCGCCGCGCAGCACGCCCTTGACCACCAGCGGTCCGTCCCACGCCTCGCGCAGCCAGCGCAGATAGTCCCAGTCGGGCGATGTGCGCAGCAGATAGCCCGCGTGCTTGTTCGACGGCAGGCCCTTGGTCTGCCCGGCATAGTCGTCGATCAGCCGCATGCGCGGCATCCCCAGTCGCGCCATGCCGCTCGCCCAGGCCGGGCAGCGCGCCACCTGCGCCATCAGCCGGGGCGTCAGCCGCGGCGGTTGCGTCAGCCCCGAGCGCACCTGCCGTTCGCGCCGCGAGCCCACCGGCACATCGACGGTCAGCACCAGCACCCCGAACCCGGCGTTCCGCGCGCGCGCCAGCATGTCGCGGCGAATTTCCGGGTCGCGCGGCGGATACATCTGAAACCAGCCGCGCCCCTCCAGATGCGGCCCGACATCCTCGGGCTTTTGGCTCGCCACGGTCGACAGCGCATAGGGCACCCCCTCCGCCGTCGCCGCCCGCGCCAGATGCCGCTCCGCATTCGGCCAGATCAACCCCGACATGCCCACCGGCGCGATCCCCACCGGCAGGGCATAGTCCTCGCCCAGCAGGGTCGTGGACAGCTCCGGCGCGATCTCGCCATGCAAAATCGACGGATTCAGCCGCACCTGATCCAGCATCATACGGTTGCGCGCCTTGGTGGCCTCCACCCCGGTGCCGCTGTCGAGATACTCCCAGACGAAACACGGAATACGGGCGCGCGCACGGGCGCGCAGGTCACTCAGGGCGGGGTATTGTGCATGCAGGTCCATGCCCCGCATTTGCGCGGGTTTTCAGGGGCTTGTCCAGTGCCGCGACAGACGCGGAACAATCCCCGAACATCTCTTTATCTCCGACACGCCCCGCGCTATTGTCCCGGCTATGAGCACATTCGACGAATCCGACGCCTTCGAAGGCGCCAGCCTCGCCGCCCGCGCCATGGCCGCGCGGCCCGCGCCCTATCTCGACGATCTGAACCCCGAGCAACGCCGCGCCGCCGAAACACTCGACGGCCCGGTGCTGATGCTCGCGGGCGCGGGCACCGGCAAGACCAAGGCGCTCACGACGCGCATCGTGCATCTGCTCAATACCGGGCGCGCGCATCCCAACGAAATCCTCGCCGTGACCTTCACCAACAAGGCCGCGCGCGAGATGAAGGAGCGCGTCGGCCGCCTGATGGGCGAGCGGGTCGAGGGCATGCCGTGGCTCGGCACCTTTCACGCGATCTGCGTCAAGCTGCTGCGCCGTCACGCCGAACTCGTTGATCTGAAATCGAATTTCACCATCCTCGACACCGATGACCAACTCCGCCTGCTCAAACAACTGGTGCAGGCCGCCAACATAGACGACAAGCGCTGGCCCGCCCGCATGCTCGCCGGGATCATCGACCAGTGGAAAAACCGCGCCTGGACCCCCGACAACCTGCCCGCCGCCGAGGCCTCGGCCTATGACGGCAAGGGCCCCGCGCTCTATCGCCAGTATCAAACCCGCCTGAAAGAGCTCAACGCCGTCGATTTCGGCGACCTGCTGCTGCATGTGGTGACGATTTTCCAGAAGCACG
>Ga0209947_1002337_pt1 | contig 10905 bp, 9 predicted proteins | sample SalPonR2_B_D2_MG_FD_185706 | JGI IMG/M metagenome (GOLD analysis project Ga0209947, IMG submission 185706) | Salt pond soil microbial communities from South San Francisco under conditions of wetland restoration - Salt Pond MetaG R2_B_D2_MG... ... | reverse complement strand
CCTCGGCCTGCCGAGCGAGGACGATCTCGCGCAATCGCTGCATGACGCAGGCCACACCCCCGACCCGCAGGCCATCTGGGAGGCGCTCGAGGCGCTGCGCGATGCCCGCGCGATCACGATGGAAGACACCGCGCGCAGCCTCTATGACCGGCATCAGGTCCGCGCGCCCTACCGCCCCGACCCCGAGCAGACCGGCGCGCGGGCGCTTGCCAATGCGGCGCTTGCCATCCTCACCCGGCGCGACGGCGGCGCACAGGCGCAGGCGCAATATGACAGTGCCGACAACATGACCCAGCAACTCGCCGGGCTCTCCTGCCTGCTCCAGGCGGGCAAGGGCAAGGCGGCGGCAGACACCTTCTATCAGCAATGGCAGCATGATCGGCTGGTGATCGACAAATGGTTCAGCCTGCAAATCCTGCAGGCCGCACCGCAGGACACCGCCGATACCGCCGCGCGCCTGACCGAGCACCCGGATTTCACCATCCGCAACCCCAACCGCTTCCGTGCCACTCTGGGCGCGCTCGCCATGTCCCCGGCGGGCTTTCACCACGCCTCGGGCAAGGGTTATGCGCTCTTGGCGGATTGGCTGATCGCGCTCGATCCGCTCAATCCGCAAACCACGGCGCGCATGTGTTCGGCGTTTGAGACATGGCGACGCTATGACGCGGACCGGCGGGCGCTAATCGCTGCGGAACTCGACCGCATCCTCGCCACGCCGAACCTGAGCCGCGACACCACGGAAATGCTCAGCCGCATCCGCGGGGTCTGAGCCGAACGCTCAGACTTTTTCCTGCGTGTGCTTGCGCAACTCGGCCCGGGCCACCTGGCGACGATGAACGGCGTCCGGCCCGTCGGCCAGGCGCAGCGTGCGCACATGAGTCCACATCGCGGCGAGCGGTACATCCTGCGAAATGCCCTGCGCGCCGAACATCTGCACCGCCTCGTCGATCACCTTGAGCGCCACGCGCGGGGCCACCACCTTGATCTGGCTGATCCACGGGGCGGCGGCGCGGGCATCGCCCTGGTCCATCATGCAGGCCGCCTTGAGACACAGTAGGCGCGCCTGCTCGATCTCCATCCGGCATTCGGCGATGATGTCGTAATTCGCCCCCAATTGCGCCAGCGGCTTGCCGAACGCCTCCCGCGCCAGGCTGCGTTTGCACATCATCTCGAGCGCGGCCTCGGCCTGCCCGATGGCGCGCATGCAATGGTGGATACGACCCGGCCCGAGCCGTCCCTGCGCGATTTCGAACCCGCGCCCCTCGCCCAACAGCATGTTCTCGGCGGGCACGCGCGCATTCTCGAACCGGAAATGCATATGCCCGTGCGGCGCATCGTCGTGGCCGTAGACCTCCATCGGTCGCAGCTTCTCGATGCCGGGCGTGTCGGCGGGGACCACGATCATCGAATGGCGCTGATGCTTGGGCAGGTCATCACCGCCGGTTTTGACCATCACGATATAGACCCGGCACCGCGGATCGCCCGCGCCGGTGGCCCACCATTTCTGGCCGCTCAGCACGTAGTGATCCCCGTCGCGCGCGCAGGACATGGCGATGTTTGTGGCATCCGAACTGGCGACCTCCGGTTCGGTCATCAGGTAGGCACTGCGAATCTCACCCTCCAGCAGCGGTGCCAGCCACTGCGCTTTCATCGCGTCGGTGCCATAGCGCTCGAACACCTCCATGTTGCCGGTATCGGGCGCGTTGCAGTTGAACACTTCGGCGCCCATAGGCGTGCGCCCCATCGCCTCAGCGAAATAGGCATATTCGACCGTGGTCAGCCCAAAGCCACGTGCGCTGTCGGTCAGCCAGAAATTCCACAGCCCCTCGGCCTTGGCCCGCGCTTTCAGCCCCTCGAGGATCTCGGCTTGCCGGGGCGTATAGGTCCAGCGGTCCCCCTTGCCCACTTCGGCGTGATACTCGGCCTCCAGCGGCATGATCTCATCGCGTACCATCGCCGTCACGCGATCCAGCAAGTCCCGCATCTGCGGTCGCATGCCAAGGTTCATTTCCATGCCTCTCTCCTCTTTTTCATGCGTGCCGCAAGCCTGCGCTCCGCACCTTCAACCCTTGCGCGAGAAACCCGCGTCGCAGCGCAATCTGAGACCCAGCACCCGACCGAATGCCAAGACCTTACCCGAACAGCCCCCAATTTCCGCCACATTACACGCGCCATATTGGCCTTGTGGGGGCACGCTGCACGCATCCCACGCAGCGCGGCCCGCACATCCAGTGACGTAACATTTTCAAGAGTGATCTGTTTCCAGTACGGTATGCAACAGCAAATCAGGTGGTCGCCGCCGCGCGGTCACCTGGTCCTGTTTGCGAGACGCGGCCCGTCATGCCATCTTTCCATGGCCTGGACCGGCTGCTATTGGGCCACATGCTGAGCTATCAACATCATTACCATGCTGGAAACGCGGCAGATGTTCACAAGCATGCGCTTCTGGCGTGGGTGCTCGATTACCTGACCCGCAAGGACAAGCCACTGAGCTATATCGAGACCCACGCCGGGCGCGGCCTCTATGATCTGGGCGACGCGGCGGCTCAAAAGACCGGGGAGGCCGCTCAGGGCATCGGGCGGCTGGAGACGGCGATTGCCGCCACTCACCCCTACCGCCTGCGCCTCGATGCCACACGGGCGAAACACGGCGCCACCGCCTATCCCGGTTCGCCGCTCATCGCGGCGCTCAGCCTGCGCGCGGGTGACAGCCTGCACCTTGCGGAACTGCACCCGGGCGAGCATGTCTTGCTCGCCTCGCATCTGGCCCCCTACCGCGCGCGACTGCGTCAGGAGGACGGGTTCGCCATGGCGCAAACCCTCTGCCCTCCCATGCCGCGCCGGGGGCTGCTGCTGGCCGATCCAAGCTATGAAGTGAAGACGGAATATGACAGCATTCCCCGCCACTTCGCCCAGATCGCCCGAAAATGGAACGTGGGTATCCTGATGCTCTGGTATCCGATCCTGACCAGCGGCATCCACACCGCGATGCTCACCCATCTCGGCGCGATCTTCCCCGACGTTCTGCGCCACGAGGTCCGCTTTCCACCTGTTCGCGCGGGACACCGCATGGCGGGCTCTGGAATGTTCGTGGTGAACCCGCCCTACGGTCTGCGCGAGCAGGCGGCACGGCTCACAGAGATCTACGCCGCGCAGGCTTAAGCGGCGCAGGCCACATCGGGCATCCCCGCCCTCAAACGCCGGGGGGTGCGACAAAATTCTTTGATCTGCATCAAATTCGCGCATTGCCGCGCAGGGCGGGACATTCTAAAACCTTGGGGGATCACGGGCATGTGAGCCGAAGGGATTCCACGCGCCCGTCACAAACATCAGCAGGAGGCATCAAATGGCAGACGCAGCCATTCACGGCCACGAACACGAAGATCAGCGCGGGTTTTTCACCCGGTGGTTCATGTCAACGAACCACAAGGATATCGGTATCCTCTACCTGATCACCTCGGCGATCGTCGGTCTCATCTCGGTTATGTTCACCGTCTACATGCGGATGGAACTGATGGAACCGGGCGTTCAGTACATGTGCATGGAAGGCGCACGCTTCATCGCGTCCGATGTCGCCGAATGCACGCCCAACGGCCATCTGTGGAACGTGATGATCACCTATCACGGCGTCCTGATGATGTTCTTCGTGGTTATCCCGGCTCTGTTCGGCGGTTTCGGCAACTATTTCATGCCGCTGCAGATCGGCGCGCCCGACATGGCGTTCCCGCGGATGAACAACCTGTCGTTCTGGCTGTTTGTTGCGGGCACGGCGCTTGGCGTCGCTTCGCTGCTCGCTCCCGGCGGCAACGGGCAGCTTGGCTCCGGCGTGGGCTGGGTGCTCTATCCGCCGCTCTCGACCAACGAGGCGGGCATGTCGATGGATCTCGCGATCTTCGCGGTCCACGTCTCGGGCGCCTCGTCGATCCTTGGCGCGATCAACATGATCACCACCTTCCTCAATATGCGTGCGCCGGGCATGACGCTCTTCAAGGTGCCGCTCTTTGCCTGGTCGATCTTCGTCACCGCATGGCTGATCCTGCTGGCCTTGCCGGTGCTTGCTGGCGCGATCACCATGCTGCTGACCGACCGCAACTTCGGGACGACCTTCTTCGATCCGGCCGGCGGCGGTGATCCGGTGCTCTACCAGCACATCCTGTGGTTCTTCGGCCACCCGGAAGTGTATATCATCATCCTGCCCGGCTTTGGCATCATCTCACACGTGATTGCGACCTTCTCGCGCAAGCCGATTTTCGGCTACCTGCCGATGGTCTGGGCGCTGATCGCGATCGGTGTTCTGGGCTTTGTCGTCTGGGCGCACCATATGTACACGGTCGGCATGTCGCTGACCCAGCAAAGCTACTTCATGCTGGCCACGATGGTGATCGCGGTACCAACCGGCGTGAAGGTGTTCAGCTGGATCGCAACGATGTGGGGCGGCTCGATCGAGTTCAAGACGCCGATGCTCTGGGCGTTCGGCTTCCTGTTCCTGTTCACCGTCGGCGGCGTCACCGGAATCGTGCTCAGCCAGGCGTCGGTGGACCGGGCCTATCACGACACCTACTACGTTGTGGCCCACTTCCATTACGTGATGAGCCTTGGCGCGGTCTTCGCCATCTTTGCCGGTATCTATTTCTACTTCCCAAAGATGACCGGACGCATGATCCCCGAATGGGCAGGCAAGCTGCACTTCTGGGCGATGTTCATCGGTGCCAACCTGACCTTCTTCCCGCAGCACTTCCTGGGACGTCAGGGCATGCCGCGCCGCTATATCGACTATCCCGAGGCTTTCGCGGTCTGGAACTGGTGGTCGTCGATCGGGGCCTTCATCTCGTTCGCATCGTTCATCTTCTTCTTCGGCATCGTGATCTACGCGCTGCTGCGCGGGGCGCGGTCGACCGAGGCGAACCCGTGGAACGAATACGCCGATACGCTGGAATGGACCCTGCCCTCGCCGCCGCCGGAGCACACGTTCGAACAGCTCCCCAAGCGTGAGGACTGGGACAAGCAGCCAGCCCACTGATCGGGACGGCAAAGAAATGAAACAGGCCCCGGATCACTCCGGGGCCTGTTTCATTTCAATCCGGTCGTTCCGATGCTATGCCTCCGATAGCGGATCAGTATCCGCCCGGCTTCCAGCTCATGAACGCCTTGGTGACGGTCTCCGAAACCTCCCAGGTGACGCGCATGCCGTCCTTCAGAAAAGCGCAATCTCCGGGGCCGAGGCGCAGCACCTCGCCGGTTGCGTGATCCGTGATCTGACAGCGCCCCTCCAGGATCACCATCATCTCGTCGCCCTGTTCGGTGCATGTGAATGCGCCTTGCGTGCAGCGCCAGATACCGGCGCGTGTGTCGTGCCCCGGGCCACCGGACTCCAGCCGCCCGTGGCAAACAGGGTCACCAGCCACCATGACGTAATCGCTTTCCGGCGCGTGAAAGGGCCAATGCTCCAGTGGCCCCACATCCTCTCCCGTTACATATTTCAGCATTTATCCCTCCACCGTCACTAGCTCGGCAAAATGCTCTTGCACAACCGCCCGGATGACCGGGATAATCCGAGCGAGCAGCGCCCGGTGCACCGAGCGCCTGCGCCACGCGACCCCGACCGACCGCGTGAACCGGTCGTTGCGAAACGAGAGGATCGCAACGTCTCCCGCACCCTTCGACACTTCCGATCGCACGTAGAGCGCGGGCAGAAAACTCACCCCCATGTTCAGCGCCGTCATCTGCCGCAGCGTATCGAGGCTTGTGCCCTCGTAATCGTGCCGCAGATTGGCACCCATCTCATCGCACAGGCCGACGATCTGGGCATGTAGCGGGTAGCCGCGCGGCAGGGCGAGCATATCGAGCCCCGCAAGATCCCGGTCCTCGACCCGGCCCATAGCCGCCAGCGGATGATCCTGCGCAACGGCCAGCTTCAACGGCTCGCGAAACAGGCGTTCGGAAACGAGATCGCGGGAGCGTAGCGGCAGTTGCGCCAGAATGAGGTCATGCCGTCCGGCCAACAGTTCGTCCTGCAAGACATCCGGTGCCGCGTCGCGGATGATCAGCTTGAGCCCCGGACAGACACGCCTGAGACGGCGCACCACGTAAGGCAGGAAATAGGGACCCAGTGTCGGGCTCGCCCCGAGCCGGACCGTGCCGCTCAGACCTTCCCGGCTGGAATGCGCCAGAGCCAGCAACGCTTCGGCCTCTTCCACAACCTTGCGGGCATGCTCCAAGACCTCGCGACCGCCCGGCGTCAGAACAGCACCACGCTGCCCACGCTCCACAAGTGCGAGGTCGAGCGCGGTTTCCAGGCTCAATATCTGCTGGCTCAGCGACGGTTGGCTGACCCCCACCCTTTCCGCGGCCTTGCGGTAATGGCCAGCCTCCGACAGGGCGATGAAATATCGCAACTGCCGAAGCGTCACCTCCTGCTGCATGATCTCTCGCTTTCCACGTTCCAAAAGACAAAAATATAGGAATTTCCTATCACACTTAAATATAACATCGGCTTTTCCAAATTAAATGCATCCCTACCTCTATTGTGTCGCACCCTAATCCGCAACCGATCCAAATAAGGAGGAGACCCATGATGACGCATCGCCGGATTTCTCATCAATCGCTCATCAGCCGCATTGCCACACTGCGCCAACGCCATGCGAAAATCGACGCACTTATCGATGACGAACAACAGCGGCCGATGCCCGACATCGCCCGGCTGAAACGTCTCAAGCAGGAGCGTCTCGGTCTCAAGGACGCGATTGCGATAACGCGCACCATCGCCGATCACCACCATCCCGACAGCGCCCGCACCGGCTGAGCCAGGGCCCATCTTCGGAGACAGACATGTCCTATTACTTCCTGTCCGTAATGTCCTCACGCGTGTTCCACAGTCGCGATCTCGATGGACTGCAAGAGGCGCTCACAGACGACGCCGAACCCGACGCGCAGACGATGCCGCACCAATATCGCGTGCATAGCGGCCGCCTAACCCGCCCAGTGCGCCTCACCCCGCGCATGCAGGCCCGAGCCTGAACGCGCAATTTACAAGGCGTCCGATATCGTCACAGGCCCGGAGTTCTCCGGGCCTGACACATTTGAATGCCCCAGTCATTCCAAGAAAAGGCGATTTTGTCATCGCACGTCGCGTTCCCTCAGCCGCGCCGTACTACCCGAGAGATATCTTTATCCTTGCGCGAATCCCGCATCACGATTATCCGCAGATTCACTTCGGTCCGGGAATGAAGATTTCCGGTGAAAAGGGAATACGGTGAGATCCGCGTCTTGGATCAATTCCGTAACTGCCCCCGCAACTGTAAGCGGCGAGCGATACCGGCATATGCCACTGTCACCCCACGTGACGGGAAGGCCCGGTAAAGCAGCGACCCGCGAGTCAGGAGACCTGCCGAGGTGATCACCCTATCCGGGCGCGGGGCGCGCCGTGGATAACGGTCTTTCCGTAGTGGTGGCGCTTTCACCGTTTGCGGAGGGGCCATGTCCTTTCCAATGACTTCGCACCTTGGAACACCGATGCCGGAGACCGGTATTGAGGGACAGTAAATGACATATCTGCGAACCACCACCCTTTGCGCGCTCTGCGCGCTCTGCACCGCCCCCTCCCTCGCGCAGGACGCGTTTGAACTCGACACCATCACAGTCACCGCCAACCAGACCGACACAACGCTCGAACGCAGCGGCTCCACCGTCGAGGTACTGCCCGCCGATGAGGTGCGCGACGCCCCCACCGCGCGGCTTGGGGATTTCCTGACCTTTCAGCCGGGCATCTCGTCCTCTGGCAACGGCCCGCTCGGCACAACCTCGACGCTGCGCATTCGTGGCCTTGGCGGTGCCTATGTGCCGGTGCTGATCGACGGCATCGACGTGACTGATCCCGCCAGCAGCGGCGGCGGCTTCGATTTCGGCGGGCTGACAAATGCCGGGCTTGGTCGCATCGAGGTGCTCAAGGGTTCGCAATCCGCACGCTTTGGTCAGAACGCGGTCGCCGGGGTCGTCAATATCGAGAGCCTGCGCCCCACCGAGGACGGCCTGCACGGCTTTGCCGAGGTCGAGGCGGGCAGCTTTGACACCCGTCGCGGCGTGCTTGGCCTCACCGCGCGCACCGACCGCACCGATCTGGCCTTTTCCATCAGCCGCACCGAGAGTGACGGTTTTTCCGCCTCCGCCGCCGGGACAGAGGATGACGGATTCGACTCAACCCAGGCCAATCTCTATCTGCGCCATCAGGTCACGGATATCTTCGCCGCAGGTCTCAGCGCTCTCTATATCGACAGCCGCGCGGAGTTTGACGAGTTCGGCGGCGACGGGACAGCGCCGTTCGATGAATTCAACGAGCGCGAGGTCACAGGCGTGCGCCTCTTCACCGAACTCGAAACCGGGCCGGTCAGTCATGAACTGGCCTATTCAACCTTCGAGACCGACCGCGTCAGCTTCTCCAACGGCACCCCCACACCGTTCAAAGGCAAACGCGACCGCGTCGAGTATCGCGGCAGCTATGATACGGGCGGGATCTGGGCGCTCAGTTTCGGCGGCGATTACACCGAGGAAGAGGACCTCAACCAGAAGATCGACATCGCAGGGCTGCAGGCCGAACTTCTGCTCGCTCCCACCGATGCGCTCGATCTCGCCCTCTCGGTGCGGCATGACGACCACTCGGAATTCTCGGCCGAGTTGTCCTCGCGTGCCGCCCTCGCATGGCGCATCCGCGACGACCTGATCCTGCGCGCCTCGGCATCCGACGGCTTCCGCGCACCAACGCTGTCGCAACTCGACCCGTTCTTCGGCAATCCAGCCTTTCGGCCGGAAACCTCGGTCAGCTACGATCTCGGGCTGGAAAAGCGTCTCGATGGCGACGATTTCATCCGCGTGACACTGTTTTCCACCGAAATCGACAACCAGATATTCTTTGACGGGGCATCGACCCGTTGCGGCAGCGGTTTTGGCTGCTTCGAGACGGCGGATTTCGAAGGTGAAGGAGTCGAACTGTCGGGCCGCATCACGATCAACCAATTCGTGACGCTCAACGCCGCCTACACCTTCACCGACGCCAAGCAGAACGGCGTCGATGCAGCGCGCGTGCCGCGTCACGATGTGGCTCTGGGGCTCGAGGCGCAGATCACACCGCGCCTTGATGGCCAGGTGACCATCCAGCGACTGTCGGGCATCACGCCGTCAACCTTTGCGCCCGCCAATAACCTCGTTGGGGCGCACACGCTGGTCCATGTGAACGGCACCTATCAGGTAACCGACAGCGTCGATGCTTTCCTGCGGGTCGAGAACCTCTTTGACGAGGATTACGAGACCGCAGGCGGATTCAATACCTCGAGCCGTGCCGCCTATGTGGGGCTGCGTGCGTCTTTCTAGGCTCATATCGCTCGGCGCGGCCCTCGCTCTCGCGGGGGCCGTGACCCATGCTGACCCGGCACCACGCCGGGTCGTGTCGATCAACCTGTGCACCGATCAGCTGGCGATGCTGCTGGCCGCCCCCGGTCAGCTTGTCTCGGTCTCGGATCTGGCCGCCGATCCGCACAGTTCCGCCATGGCCGACACCGCGCGCGGCTATCCGGTCAATCAGGGTCGCGCCGAGGAGGTCTATCTGCTGGCCCCCGATCTGGTGCTCGCGGGGGCCTATACCGATCCCGCCACGGTGCAGATGCTGCGCCGGGTCGGGCTGCGGGTGGAACAGTTCGACACCGCCAAGTCGCTCAACGACACCCGCGCGCGCATCGCGCAGATGGCCCGCGTTCTGGGGCGCGGGGACGAGGGCGCGGCGCTGATCGCCCGCTTCGACGCACGTCTGGCCGCGCTGGAGGCCGAGGCTGGCACCCGCCCGCGCGCCGCGCTCTACCATCCCAACGGCTACACGCTTGGCGGCGGCACGCTGGCGGATGACATCCTGCGCGCCGCCGGGTTCCGCAATCTCGCCGCTGAACTGGGTCATCGCGGCGGCGGCACGCTGCCGCTGGAACAGTTGGTCATGGCCGCGCCCGACCTGTTGATCAGCGCCGCCCCCCTGCCCGGCGCCTCGCGCTCAGAGGCAGTGCTGGGCCATCCCGCGCTCGATGCGCTGCGCAAGGGGCGCGCCGGGCTGCGCATCACCTCGCCCGACTGGATCTGCGGCACGCCGCATGTGCTGAACGCCGTCGAGCGCCTGACCGACGCGCGCCGCGCAATGCCGGAGGGCGGTCAATGAGCCGCCTTGCCCTCGCCCTCTCGGCCCTCGTGGCGGTGCTTTTTGCCGCCTCGCTCACCACCGGACCGTCGGAGACCTCCGCCCTGTCGGACCTCTCCGCGCTCCTTCTCGGCGGTGACGGCCCCCTGCCGCTGGTGATGCGCGAAATCCGCCTGCCGCGCGCGCTTCTGGGCGTGATGATCGGCGCAAGCCTCGGTCTGGCGGGTGCAGCGATGCAAGGCTACCTGCGCAACCCGCTGGCCGAGCCGGGCCTGATCGGCGTGTCGGGCTCCGCCGCCCTCGGCGCGGTGCTCGCCATCCATACCGGGCTCGCCGCCGCCTTTACCCTCGGCCTGCCGCTGGCGGCGCTTGCGGGCGCGGGCACCGGCGTGTTGCTGGTGCTGATGCTGGCCGGCCCGCGCGGCGCGTCGATCACGCTCATTCTCGCGGGCATCGCCATTTCGGCGCTGGCCGCCGCGCTCACCTCGCTGGTGCTCAACCTCTCGCCCAACCCCTATGCCGCCTCGGAAATCGTGTTCTGGATGATGGGCTCGCTCGCCGACCGCTCGATGACGCATGTCTGGCTGGCGCTGCCGCTGATGGTGGTGGGCTGGGTCGGGCTCGCGACCCTCGGGCGCGGGCTCGATGCGCTGACATTGGGCGAGGACGCGGCAGAGGCCATGGGCATCCGCCTCACCCGCCTGCGCCTGACGCTCGTGGTCGGCACCGCCTGC
>Ga0209947_1002331_pt1 | contig 10942 bp, 11 predicted proteins | sample SalPonR2_B_D2_MG_FD_185706 | JGI IMG/M metagenome (GOLD analysis project Ga0209947, IMG submission 185706) | Salt pond soil microbial communities from South San Francisco under conditions of wetland restoration - Salt Pond MetaG R2_B_D2_MG... ... | reverse complement strand
CTTCCTCCGTGACCTCCGTGGTGAGGCGATTTTTAGACTTTAGATCTTGCATTCTGGATTCCCTTGACCCGCTCGTGCAAAATCAATTCCCATTTTGCGCAGCTCGTCCGATTTTCCCTGAAACCCCTAATGTGAAGTTTATCGGAAATATTGGACACGGAAGTTATCCCATTTTTCCGATCTCTTCCAGATCCACGAGATGTACATCCTCGGAACTTACTAGCCCCTTGAACCCAGACCTTGAAAACAGATAAAACTCAGTATTATCACAGAACCTTCCTATAGTATTTCGAACCTTGTCAGCCTTCCCCGTAAGATTCATAAAAACCCTTGAATTGACAGGCTCTTTTGTCCATTTGCATTCACCGAGAATAAGAGTCTGACCCTTGACAACAACAATATCTACTTCGTCTTTACCATCCCACCAACGCCCAATTGCTTCAGGAGAGATCAATTCATTCAGAACCTGCTTGCATATTTTTTCCCAGGTAAAAGAAGTATGTACAGAAATAGATTCGTATATCCTGTCTTTTACCTCTGTGCCTCTTTCCCGGTATATCTGTTCCTGGTCGTTCAACAGATATCGAAAGTAAAACCTAAGGTATTCGTCATCGATAAAATAAAGAGGTATCTTCTTTGGCCTTTTCATGGAAAAGGGAAGCTCCTTGCGGATCAAGCCCAATTCCAGAAGGTTTCTAAGGTATGTTGAAATATTCTGATGAGGAATACCAGTCAGAGTTGCTATCTCAGCTGCTTTTGTCCTGCCCTTAGCAATAGTTCGCAATATGGAAAAATATGATGCGGGATCTTTCTTGAATTCTTCCATAACCAGAAAACGTCCCTCTTCCACCAGGAATTCGCCAGGACTCAGCATGGATTCCATCAAAGCCTTGTCAAAGGAGCCATGTCCGGACATTTTTTTGAGATACAAAGGAATTCCGCCAACAGCTGAATAAGCTTTAACCTGGTTTTCAAGATCCAGATCGGGCAAAAATTTCCTTGCCTCAAGAAATTCCATAGGTTCGATCCTGTATTGCCCCGTCCTTCTGCCATAGACAGGACTGTTTTCCGACAGGGCGATTTTTTCCATCATGCCAATAGATGAGCCACATAGGACCATCATCACATTAAGCTTGCAGAACACTTCATCCCACCATCTCTGAAAAAGTGAAACAAAAGAATCATCCTTTGCTGGAATATACTGGAACTCATCCCATATAATAACCATCTTCTTATTTGATGATCGAATTGTCTTTTCCACTAGTGAGAATAATTCATCCCACTTGTTAATTTTTACTGAAACAGGAAGACCAGTTCTTTCCTTGAAAAATAGAGAAAACCTGTCGATTAATTGAGCCGGATCGGACAGATCAGCAGTGAGAAAAATGGCATTCCCGAATGTATTTTCGAGAAGAAAAGTTTTACCAACCCTCCTTCTTCCATATATCACAACAAGTTCTGCATCCGGGGAGTTATACTTTTTTTCAAGAAACAGCCTTTCTTTCTCTCGATCTATCATCAGCAAGCCTCCTTCAGAACAAAAAAATACAGAAGATATATTTTGCAAATATATCTTCTGTATTTTAGTTCAAGAAATATTAATTATCAACAGGTTGCTTTTATTTTTACTTTTCACCATCTGACTTTTGCTTCCTTTACACCTGTTTTAGAGTGTGATCATAACACCTGCAGTGAGATATCATGCTTTTATATTCAAAAACCCCGGACATAACCAGAAAAATGATGAAGTCATTTTATGATTATGGATAAGTATGCAGGCAAGATTGCAAAAGCTTTCGGGCGGGTTTATTGCATTACAGTAAGAGCAATAAGGGTTTTCTTTTGGCCTCATGTCCTGCCATATCCGGTACATAATTTGATACACCTATGATCCAGTATTGAATACCCTGGACGTTTCTGAAAAAGGAGATTAGTTTTTCAGACAGGCTATATTAAAATTTTAAAAACAAAATTGTTAAAGTCTGGCTCATTTTAGTATTATCACGCCCTGAAGACACAGTATTTGAAACCCGGGGCATACTTGAAAAAATACGAAGTATATTTTTCTAAACAACAAGGAAACGAATAAAAAAGATCAACTATTGTTTTTGCATAACGATTTTAAGGATTGATCATTGTACTTGAAACCCTGGACATGCACGAAAAAAAGAGCTGTTTCTTTTTTCCTGGTAATAAGAAAATGGACATGAAAGATCGTAGGAGTTTTCAGGGACATTTGCGATTACCTATGAGCAAAACATTTTTTGTTTTGATCGCATGTCCCGGGTTGAAATGCCCTTGAACTACTCCGCGTCCTCTGCGACCTTTGCGGTTAAACAAGTTTTTATTTTTTGACTGAAATCTTGCGAGAAAAATTGACCCGCATTTTTCTCGTGTTCCTGGGTTTCCTCATATGCACTACTCAGATCTTCCTCCGTGACCTCCGTGGTGAGGCGATTTTTAGACTTTAGATCTTGCATTCTGGATTCCCTTGACCCGCTCGTGCAAAATCAATTCCCATTTTGCGCAGCTCGTCCGATTTTCCCTGAAAGCTCTAATGTCCTATTTTCTCACTGTCCCCATGTCCTCTCTTCGATAAGGTTTTTGAGCTTTTCCCAGGTTTATCAAAACCTTCATTCAATAAAAAGTAAGAAAAGAGTCTTATTTGACTTGTTCCCTTTGGGGAAAACGTGTAAAGTAAATTTATTGATATCTTCTTCAAAAATCTTGAGAAGGAGTCGATTACCGCATGGTGGTGAATAATTACGTAAAGGTTTCTGGAAGTCTGCATCTGATCAAGGGGCATATGGAAGATGAAAACCAGGTAGGTAAATATGTTCATTTTTCAGTGAGGCAGGACACTGCATGTGAGGACGGGAGAACCCGTCATGATTTTCTGATCATGCGTGCATATGACCCGGAAATAGGGAAATGGGTCAAACAGCAGCAGGAGGGAACTCCTTTGAGTGTAGAGGGTGAAGTAAAATCTTCCCTTGGTAGTGGAGAAATGTATATCCTCGTAAAGAAGATCGAAAATAACTGAGCGATTTCCTCAATTTTGAGCCCCCTCCAGCGGGGGCTCTTTTTTGTTTCTAAGATTTTCATTTTTTCCAAATTTAAAGTTGACAAAAATGGTCGGGTATTGTATCTTTCCCTTGTTTGAATATTGCCAGGTGGTGATCTGATGAAGCTGTCAAATCGGACAAGATACGGAATGAGAGCTATGCTTGAACTTGCAGCCCGTTATGCGGATGGGCAGCCTCTTCCTGCTCATGAGATAGCAAAGCACAACAAAATACCGCAGACCTTCCTTGAGCAGCTCCTCAGGGCTTTGAGAAAGAATGGCCTTGTGAAAAGCATAAGGGGTTCACAGGGAGGATATGTCCTTGGTAAACATCCGGCTTCTCTGAATGTTTCCGAAGTAATAAATGTACTTGAGGGCCCCATTTCTCTGGCAGAATGTCTTGATACCCCTACTTGCGATGAGTCTTTGAAATGTCCTTCCAGGCTGTTATGGTCCAGGATCAGGCACAGCATAGAAGAAGTCACAAAATCCACAACACTCCAGGACCTTATCACAGGAGATCTTGAAGATAAAGAAAGGAAGAGCGATCCTGATGAGTAGAAAAGTATATCTTGATAATGCTGCAACCACAGGGACCGATCCTGAGGTTTTAGAAACTTTGCTGCCCTATTTTAATGAGTACTTTGGGAACCCTTCTTCAATATATTCCTTTGCAGGAAAGAACAGAAAAGCAGTGGAATATGCAAGGGAGCAGGTTGCCCGTGTACTTAATGCAGAGGTTTCTGAAATATTCTTTACAAGCGGAGGCACCGAAGCCGACAACTGGGCTTTGAAAGGTGCTGCTTTCAAACAGGGTGAGAAGCGTGGTCATATAATTACCACTGCAATAGAACACCATGCCATCCTTCATTCCGCCGAATTTCTGGAAAAAACAGGATATAAAGTTACCTATCTCCCTGTCAATGACAAGGGAATGGTATCAGCAGCCCAGGTGGAGCAGGCAATGACCCCTGAAACTTTTCTGGTCTCAGTCATGTTCGCCAACAATGAAATAGGTACCATACAGCCAGTCAGGAAAATAGCTTCCCTTTGCAGAAGCAAAGGAGTTCTTTTCCATACTGACGCCGTTCAGGCAGTGGGACATGTCCCTATAGATGTAAAAGAGATGGGTATGGATATGCTCTCTCTGTCAGCACATAAATTCCGCGGACCAAAGGGAGTCGGAGTGCTTTTTATAAGAAAGGGAGTAAGGATAGAGAATCTTCTCCATGGCGGTGCGCAGGAAAAAGGCCGCAGGGCGACCACGGAAAATGTCCCCGGAATAGTTGGACTGGGCAAGGCGATCGAGCTTGCCTCCCAAAAGATGGAAAAAGAATCTGCCAGGCAGTCCGAACTTAGAGATATGCTGATAAAAGGTCTTGGCGAAAAGATCCCCGAAGCCGTTCTCAACGGAGCAGAGGGTACACAAAGGCTCCCAAACAATGTCAACATGAGTTTCATCGGAGTTGAGGGAGAAACACTCCTTCTCGATCTCGACGCTGCAGGCATATCTGCTTCTACAGGAAGTGCATGTTCATCCGGCTCACTTGATCCCTCACATGTTCTCATGGCTATAGGGCTTGATCATGAACATGCTCATGGTTCCCTCAGAATGACCCTTGGTGATACCACCACCAGGGACGATATAGATTATGTAATTGAGACACTCCCAGGAATAATCAGCAGGAGGAGACAGATGTCCCCTCTCTGGGAAAAGCATATATCAGGAACAAAAGAGGTGTGACCTAATATGTATACTGAAAAAGTAATGGAACACTTTCAGAATCCCCGTAATGTCGGGGTCATAGAAGATGCCAATGGAATCGGTGAAGTAGGAAATCCCAAGTGCGGCGACATAATGAAGATCTACATAAAAGTGGAGGATAATATCGTCACCGACATAAAGTTCAAGACATTTGGCTGTGCTTCCGCCATAGCTTCCTCGAGCATGGCTACAGAGCTTGTCAAGGGAAAGACGCTCGAAGAAGCCTGGAGACTTTCAAATGACGCAGTAGCAGAGGCCCTTGACGGACTTCCTCCTGTCAAGATGCACTGTTCACTTCTCGCCGAGGGTGCTATTCACATGGCGATAAATGACTACAGGATAAAAATCGGGCTTGAACCATGGGAAGAAGACAAGGCACACAGGGCAGTTCACGAAGAACATGCTCATTGACAGATCCTGAGGGGGACTACATAAAGGGTCCCCTTTTTAATTGTGGTCCCTTTTTCACGACGTTTAGTAATCTATCATGATGAACTATAATATTAATATTACGGATTGTAATAAAACTCACTGTTTCCAGAGGTGATATTTTTGAATGAACTGAAATTCCATTCCCTCGATATCGAACATAAACAGGATTATATAAAGGTCTACAACGAATGTCCTGAAAGGGCTGCAGATTTCAGTTTTATCAACCTGTATGCATGGGCTGTGGAACGAAACTTTGAAATAGCATTTTCACATGGATTATTCTGGATAAGGGCTTCAGAGGAAAGCAGATCTTCTCTGTGGAGTCCTGTAGGTCCGTGGTTTTCTGTAGACTGGGGTTCTGCCCTGGCCGGGCTCTTTCCTGAAGGAACTGTCATTGAGAGGGTACCCGAAAAACTTGCCCTTCACTTAAAGGAAACTCTGGGCGAAAAAATACTGATCACTGAACAGGTTGACCAGTGGGAATATGTATATAATGTTGAAGAACTCGTTCAACTCAAAGGAAACCGCTTTCACAAGAAGAAGAACAAGCTCAGACAGTTTGAAAACAATTACAAATATGAATTTATTGATATCAACCATGTGACAATTGAAAGGATCCTCCTAATGCAGGAAGAGTGGTGCAAGTGGAAGAACTGCGACGGCTCTCCCGGTCTCAAGGCCGAACACGACTCCATAGTTCGTATTCTTGGTGCATGGGATAACTTTCCTGACATCCTCGGCGGAGCCATCTTCATAGATGATTATATGGCCGCCTATACCATTGCAGAAGCCGTCTCTAAAGACACCCTCATAATCCATTTTGAAAAAGGAATGACAGAATATCAGGGAATATACCAGGCAATAAACCAGAAATTCCTTGAGTACAAAGGCGAGCATTTCACCTGGGTCAACCGTGAACAGGATATGGGCAAAGAAGGACTCCGAAAAGCAAAGAGCTCCTACAATCCTGATCATTTCGTAAAGAAATATTCAGTCCAGTGGAAACCATAAGATCCCAGGATCCTTCCGTCCTCAGACCTGAAACCCCTCTCCCAGGTTTTGACAGGATTTGCAGGGTGCGCTTCAGCGCACCAAAGGGAGTTGTTCAGATTTTATAGAGTGCGCTCGTTTCGCACCGAAATTCTGATAGGTTTTGTAGGGTGGGCTTCAGCCCACCGCAAGGGTTTATACCGGTTTATGATTTTTAATTAAGTAGTCTCGTAGGATGCTCCCGTTTCGCACCAAAGGGAGCCTTGTAGGGTGCGCTGAATTCGCACTGAAACAGGGTTAGTTTTTCGTAGGACGGTCTGGCCTCCCATCAATCTATTTTAGATTTTAGATTTCCGATTTTGGATCAACCCCCCAAACCCTGCCATACCATAGCAAGTTTTTAGACTGATAGTTTTGTAGGGTGCGGCTTCAGTAAGTTTTGATAGGTTTTGTAGGGTGGGCTTCAGCCCACCAAAGGGTTTGTCCCGGCTTTGGTCTTTGAATTGACGCATGTTGGGCTGGTCTCTCGCCAATTTACTTTTCTCTGCTTTTATGTAGGTTGGGCTTTAGCCCAACACTGTTTTCAACGTATATATCGGTGAGAGGTCAACCTTACCCTACAAGTGATTAAAGACAAACCCAGGACATTCAAGAAAAAAGATATTTTCTTTTTTTCGGAGGCAATAAGTAGACGAAAAGGAAAGATCACCAAAGTCCTTTTTATGATTATAACCAACAGCCATTACAGTAGAGACCTTAGCTTTTATATTGAAACCCTGGACGTTTCTGAAAAAGGGATTAGTTTTTCAGACAGGCATGATTAAAAACTTTAAAGACAAAATTGCTAAAGCTTGGCTCAGTAACGTAATTTCACGTCCTGAAGTCACTATAATTTTAACCCAGGGCACACAGGAAAAATACGCTTATCGGTTTTCTCGTGGTTTTATTTTTTACAAAAGAACCAAAGGTTTACGACCTCTTCCGAACTTCCTCCGCGTCCTCCGTGGTGACCAGCTTTTGACTTTTCCTTCGATCTCTGTATAGACAAGTGTTGTCACTTAAGCACCAGCAATGTCTTCAACAACAACCTCACCCTTTGCATCGTAACTTCAGGAGCAACCTCAATCTTCGTAGCCTTCCTTGCCTTCCAATCTACAGTTCTGCCCTGATCAGCCAGAATCACACCCCTTGTTTCAGATTCCTCAGGTAGAGGCACTTCAAAAGGATAACCCTTTTCTTTTGAAGTTATCGGCAGAACAAAACATAACCCCGATGCCCTGTTATAGGCCAGGGGAGTCATAACCAGCGCCGGTCTTTTCCCCCTCTGTTCATGCCCCGAGACAGGATTGAAGTCCAGCCATACCATATCGCCAGAAGTTGGCACATAGTCAGATTCTTTTTTTACCATACTTCATTTCCTTCCGTTGATCCCCAGTCCTCTAAACCATGACGGTTTCTATCATTGATCATAGATACCAGCCTTTCCAAATTCAAATCTTCTTTTTCAGGCCGCACCTTGAAGCCATTCTTTTCAGAATCAAGAATCACCTCAGAACCTTTAACAAGGTCATATTTTTTAGAGATTTCAGAAGGTATTCGCAAAGCAAGACTATTCCCGGCACGAAACACCTTTCCCTTTATCTGCAATTTATCTTTTACAGTTTTTCTGACCATAAAAACACCTCCCATGATTGATAATTGTAATAACAATATATATACACGTCAACTCTTTTGTGGCTTAATCCCTCCTTATCCTGTTTATGCTGTTTATGGATATAATAAGTGGAATCCAAGAAAAAATTTACAAAGTAAATCTTTAGGATAATAGCACTACAGTAGGTGGTCTGCCCTCCCTCCAAAATGGTTTATTTTGTTTTAGCCTTTTTATTTCAGCATTACGTAGGGTGGGCTTCAGCCCACCAAAGGGTTTGTCCCGGCTTTGATCTTTGAATTGACGCAGGTTGGGCTTTAGCCCAACATTGTTTTCAACGCATATATCGGTGGGAGGTCAGCCTTACCCTACAAGTGATTAAAGACAAACCCAAGGCATACAGGAAAAAATACGAAGTATATTTTCCCAAACAACAAGAAAGCGAACAAAAAAGATCTGTTCTATGAGTTTTACTCTCTGTTGGTTATAAGGGATTTAGGGTTTGTTCATAAAACCCGGGGCATAATAGCAAAATGATGAAATCATTTTGTTGGTAAGGGATAAATATGCAGGCAAGATTGTAAAAGTTTGCCGGTGTATTTATTCCGTTACCAGCGAGTAAAGAAGTTTAATTTTACGAGTATGTCCCGGGTTGTTCTTGAATATATAAATTATGATGTTCTCCAATGAGGCCCTGGACGTGTCTGAAAAAAGAATTAGTTTTTCAGACAGGCTTGATTAAAATTTTAAAGACAAAATTGCTAAAGTTTGGATTGAATTTTAATTGCCGGACAGGGAAAAGATTCATCTTTTGCCTGCAAGTCCAGGGTTGAATTAAAAGATCTCCTCTGCGTTCTCTGCGTGAACTCGAAGAGTTCCTGCGGTTAAAGATGGTTTAAGTTTCTGATTCCCATGTTGCGTTAAAAATACGTCTATCGTTTTTCTCGTGGTTTTATTTTTTACAAAAGAACCAAAGGTTTACGAACTCCTCCGAACTTCCTCCGTCTACCTCCGTAGTGAGGCTATTTGAGGTTAGCTTTTGACTTAGGTTTTCTCAGATCTCCCTCATAGCCCCCACCGTGGGAGAAAAGTCTTTGACTTGTCTCCCATCCTACTTAAGGTTAAAACAATTAATGAATATAGTTCCTGAAATCTTGTAAATACGGACTCAAAGCACTATAATAGTTATAAAATAGTTAAGAAAGGTATAAAATGATCAAGAAAGACATGGAACTTATAGAAAAGATACCCTTTCCTGAAGTGGACATCGACACTTTAAAGGGAGTACTTCAGGATTATTCAAAACCATATGAGAAAATAAACTCCTGGGTGGAGCAGGGAGTCCTTACCCGTATTACCAGAGGATGGTATCTCCTTGGGAAGGAGTTCCGAAAGAGACCCTGGTCCAGGGAATACGTTGCTAACGTTATCTATAGATCTTCCTGTATATCTCTGGACTATGCCCTTTCCTTCTATTCACTTATTCCAGAAAGGGTCAATACAATCACGTCCATAACTCCCAGGAAATCAAGAGTGATCGAAACCCCTCTGGGAAGGTTCAGCTACAGGAAGGTTCCGCAGAGGATCTACCGTGCAGGAATGGATCTTCAGGTCCGGGAAGGTAGCCCGTCATTTTTCATAGCCACCCCCGAAAAAGCCCTGGCGGACAAGGTGAACCAGTTTTTTACTTCAGAGGAAATCAAAAATACAGATCTCCAGGAATTACTTATATACAACCTGAGGATAGAGCCGGAGATGTTGATGACCCTTGACCAGGATCTGCTAGACAGCATATCCCATATATACCAATCCAGAAGGGTTACAGCACTGGCAGATTTTATAAGAAAGCTGCGGAGAGAAGGGGAAACAGATAATGAATGAAACCGTGACAAGAATGCTGGCGAAGTATGATATACAAACCCCGGATGATGCGTACAATGTCCTCAGGGAGATAGTTCAGGAGATCGCCCTTTATGGACTCTGGAGCGGCGGTTTTTTCAAAGAAACCGCCTTCTACGGAGGAACAGCCCTGAGGATATTGTATGGACTCGACAGGTATTCAGAAGATATGGATTTCACCCTTCTTGCTTCTGACGGTGAATTTTCTTTTGAACCATATCGCAATAAATTGCTTGAATCGCTGGAAACCATGGGTTTCTCAGTGGAGTTCTCACCTCGAAAGAGACCCAGCCGGGGAAAGATCTGGTCCGCATTTCTAAAGGGCAACACCCTCAACCATCTTTTGAGCATTGGAATCCCCCGGAACCTTATCGGATCAAGAGAGCCCCGTGAGAAAGTCAATATAAAGTTAGAGGTGGACATAGACCCTGCAGGACAGTTTGATACCGAGTTTCTCCCTGCCCTGAACCCAATACCCTATACAGTCAGGCTCTTAACTCCAAAATGTCTCTTTGCCGGGAAAATGCATGCCCTTCTTTTCAGGGCCTGGGGCGAAAGAGTCAAGGGCAGGGACTGGTACGATATGGTGTGGTACCTGCAGAGAAACATTGCGGTATATCTTCCATACCTTGAAGCCAAAATGAGACAGAGCGGGCATTGGACACAGGAACGGAACCTTGAAAAAGAAGATGTTCTTTCCATTTATAGAGAAAAAGCCTCATCTCTGGATATGGAAAAGGCCGTCGAGGATGTCCTCGATTTCGTCAAAGATTCGAAAAACATAGAGCAAACGTGGTCTAACCATTTCTTCCTCTCTCTGGACAGACTTTTTGTCTTTGAGAAATAATGTATATTCGAAGCAGATTTTGCAGCGATTTTTATTTTCAATCGCAGGGACAATCCCCACCGTGATTGCCCGTTATCAGTTTTCTTCAACGCACCAAATATCCGCTTCCTGCAACTTACCATCGTTACCAACGAGTAGGGTGCGCTGAATTCGTACCAAAACAGGGTTAGTTTTTCATAGGACGGTCTGCCCTCCCTCCAAAATGGTTTATTTTGTTTTAGCCTTTTTATTTCAGCATTACGTAGGGTGGGCTTTAGCCCACCGCAAGGGGTTATACCGGTTTTGATCTTTGAA
>Ga0209947_1002326_pt1 | contig 10947 bp, 6 predicted proteins | sample SalPonR2_B_D2_MG_FD_185706 | JGI IMG/M metagenome (GOLD analysis project Ga0209947, IMG submission 185706) | Salt pond soil microbial communities from South San Francisco under conditions of wetland restoration - Salt Pond MetaG R2_B_D2_MG... ... | reverse complement strand
GCTGACCGTCGAACTGACCGATGCCCCGATCCTCCTATACGATCCCGCACGGTTCTCCCCCGCGTTGGCCGATCTGCTGGCCAAACGGCTTGAGGCACTCGGACGCGGCGAACGCGCCGCCATGCCCGAGGCCGAACGCCGCCTGAGCGTCGAGGCATGGAACCGCACCGAAACCGCCTATGACGCCAGCCCCCTTCACCGGCTGATCGCGGCGCAAGCGCACAAGACCCCCGAGGCGCGCGCGCTGATCTTCGAGTCCGAGACGCTCAGCCATGCTGCGCTCGACGCGCGCGCCAATCGCCTCGCCCATGTGCTGCGGCAGATGGGCGTCGGTCCCGGCGTGTTGGTCGGCCTGTGCCTGCCGCGCTCAGCGGATATGGTGGTGGCCGCGCTCGCCATCTGGAAGGCAGGCGGCGCCTATGTCCCGATGGACCCCGGTTATCCCGCCGACCGTCTGGCGCATTACCTGGGCGACAGCGGCGCGCGGGTGGTGGTGACACGCGCGGATGTCGCGCGAACCCTGCCGCAGAGCACGGCGCAACAGCTGCTCATCGACAGTGACCCCCGGATCGTCGCCGCCCCCGACACGGCGCCCGACGGCGGCACGGGGCCCGACGATCTGGCCTATGTGATCTACACCTCCGGCTCCACCGGCCGCCCCAAGGGGGTGATGGTCACGCATCGCAACGTCGCCAATTTCTTCGCCGGAATGGACGACCGCATCCCCACCGAACCCGATCCCGTCTGGCTCGCCGTGACCAGCCTCAATTTCGACATTTCGGTGCTCGAGCTCTTCTACAGCCTCGCGCGCGGCTATACCCTCGTGCTCAGCGGCGAGGAAAGCCGCGCGCTTGTGTCCTCGGGGCAGATCGCCACCTCGGAGCACGGCATGGAGTTCAGCCTCTACTATTGGGGCAATGACGATGGCACCGGGCGCGACAAGTACAAATCCCTGCTCGAAGGCGCGCAATTCGCCGACACCCATGGCTTCTGCGCGGTCTGGACGCCGGAGAGGCATTTCCACGCCTTCGGCGGCCCCTATCCCAACCCCTCGGTCACCGGGGCCGCCGTCGCCGCCGTCACGCAGAACCTCGCTGTGCGTGCGGGCAGTTGCGTCGCGCCCCTGCATCACACCGCCCGCATCGCCGAAGAATGGGCGGTGATCGACAACCTCACCAATGGCCGCGCGGGCATGGCAATCGCCAGCGGATGGCAGCCTGACGATTTCGTTCTGCGGCCCGAAAACGCACCGCCCAACAACAAGCCCGCGATGTTCGACGCGATCCGTGATCTGCGCAAGCTGTGGAAAGGTGAGGCCGTGGGCTTCCCCCGCGCCGATGGCACCCTGCACGAGGTGGTCACGCAACCGCGCCCGGTCTCCACCGACCTGCCCGTGTGGGTGACCACCGCCGGCAACCCCGAAACGTGGCGCGAGGCGGGGGCCAACGGAGCCAACGTCCTCACCCACCTGCTCGGCCAATCGGTGCAGGAGGTGGGCGACAAGATCGCGCTCTACCATGCCGCCCTGCGCGAGGCGGGCCATGATCCGGCGGATTTCACCGTGACGCTGATGCTGCACACCTACGTGGCCGAGAGCCGCGACGAGGCCGCCCGCGTCGCGCGCGAGCCGATGAAGGAGTACCTGCGCTCCGCCGCCGGGCTCATCAAGCAATACGCCTGGGCCTTCCCCGCATTCAAGAAACCTAAAGGCGTGGACAACGCCTTTCAGCTCGATCTCGGATCGCTGGAGGAAGAGGAACTCGAAGGCATCCTCGATTTCGCCTTCGAGCGGTATTTCAACGAGTCCGGCCTCTTCGGAACGGTCGAGGATTGCGTCGCGCGGGTGGAAGAGCTCAAGCGCATCGGCGTGGATGAGGTGGCCTGCCTGATCGACTACGGCATACCGGTGCGGCAGGTGCTCGACGGCTTGCGGCCCCTCGCGCACGTGCTGGAGCGGTCGAACAAGGTGGGCGGCATCCCCGAAGATGACTTCTCCATCGCCGCGCAGATCCTGCGCCACGGTGTGACGCACCTTCAATGCACCCCCTCGATGGCCCGGATGATCGCGATGAATGACGAGGCGCGGCATGCCCTCCGGCGGATCAAGCACCTGATGCTCGGCGGCGAAGCTCTGTCCGGCAGTCTGGTGCAGGAGTTGCGCAGCCTCACCGACGCGCGGATCACCAACATGTACGGGCCGACCGAGACAACCATATGGTCAACCACCGGCCCTGCCGAGGATACCCACGGCCCCTGCCCGATCGGCACGCCGATCACCAATACGCACACGTATGTTCTGGATACCGAGATGCAGCCCGTGCCGATCGGTCAGCCGGGCGAGTTGTGGATCGGCGGCGACGGCGTCACGCGCGGCTATCTGGGCCGCGAGGATCTCACCGCCGACCGTTTCCGCCCCGATCCCTTCCGTGAGAAAGGGCGCATTTACGGCACCGGCGATCTCGTGCGTTGGCGCGCCGACGGACGGCTCGATTTCATCGGGCGGGCCGACACACAGGTCAAGCTGCGCGGCTACCGGATCGAGCTGGGCGAGATCGAGGCGGCTTTGGAAGGCTGCGCCGGCGTTGAGCAGGCTGTGGCGCTCCTGCGCGAGGACACGCCCGACAATCCGCGCCTCGTGGCCTATCTGCGCGGCACTGCGCCCGAGTCCACGGTCAAGGCGCACCTGGCGCAGCACCTGCCTGCGCATATGATCCCCGCGCATATCGTCACGCTCGACGTCTTTCCGCTGACGCCCAACCGAAAGGTGGACCGCAAGGCGCTGCCAGCGCCTGCGCAGATCAGCGCGCCGCGCCCGTCCAAAGCCGCCGCCCCCGTCACCCCCGCCAACAGCCTCGAACGCGAGATCGCGGCGATCTGGGCGCGCATCCTCGGCGTGGCGGAGATCGGCGCGCAGGACAGTTTCTTCGATCTGGGCGGGCATTCCCTGCTGGCGGTGCAGGCGCATCGCGAAATCCGTACGGCGCTGAGCGTCGAGCGACTCGGCATCACCGATATCTTCCGCTGTCCGAAACTGGCCACGCTCGCCGCGCGGGTGGCCGAGTTGCGCGGTGACACGCCGCAACCGGCCAATGATCCCGGCCCGGCCCCGGCTGGAGGCTACCGCGCCACCGCCCGGGCCGAGGCGATGGCCAAGCGCCGCGCCATGCGCGCCGCGCGACGGGGATGACGAAGGCGCTCACCGCCGCCTTGCGCGCGGCCCTGCCCGCCGGCGCGGCACTCGGTCAGGCCGACCCGACCGCTCCCGCGACCGGGCTTTGGCCTGAAGAAGTGGCGGCGATGACCCGCGCCGTTCCCGCCCGGCAAAGGGAATTCGCAGCCGGACGCCGCGCCGCGCGCGCGGCGATGAGCTCGCTTGACCTGCCTCCCGCCCCGGTGCTGCATGGCCCCAACCGCGCCCCGGTCTGGCCAGAGGGTCTGACTGGCACGATCAGCCACGGCGCGGACCTGTGTTTCGCCGTCATCGCGCGCAAGCGCGCGCTTGCCGCAGTTGGCCTTGATCTCGAACCGGCCACCCCCTTGCCCGACGATCTGATGGAAACGGTCTGCACCGCGCAAGAGCGCGCGCAGCACACCGCCCCCCTCGCCGCACGGCTGATATTCTGCGCCAAGGAAGCCACCTACAAGGCGCAATATGCCCAAAGCGGAGCCCTGCTCGAATTTCACGATCTGGCGGTCAGGCTCACGGCCGACGCGACCGGGTTCACCGCCACCCTGACGCGCCCCTGCCCGCCATTTCCCCAAGGCACGGCATTTTCCGGGCATCTCGTAATCGCAGACGGGATCATTGCCGCGCTCGTGGCCCTCCCCGCCGCAGGCAACACAGTGTTTCCGGATCGCGGGCAATAAACTGTGGCGCAAATGTGGCCGGATCGCTAGATTGAGGCCAAATCAAGACGTAATTCTGTCAGGACCGTTTGGGGGCATTCGGTCGGCAGGCAGCGCGGCACCCCCCGCCTGATCTGTCGGCGCGTTTCGGCCCCTTGATGGCGCACCGTCGATGTAGTGCCACGCGACGCTGATAGGTAGACCATGAGTTCGATCAAATCATTGCCCGACGTGATGCGGATGCTGCGGCGCAGGCTGTGGCTTATCGTGCTTGTCGCGCTGGTCGGATCGGTCGTATCGATCATAGTCGCACTCAACCAGCCCAAGGTTTATCAGGCGACGGCGGTCATCCAGATCGAAACGCCGCAGGTCGAACGCGACAGTCGCGGGCAGATCGTCGGCAGCGATGCGCGCCACCGGCTGCAACTCATCGAACAGCGGCTGATGGCGCGCGACCACCTGATCAAGATGATCGACAAGCACGGGCTCTTTGCCGATGCCCCCGACATGCCGCTGTCGCAGAAGATCTATCAACTGCGGATTTCGGCCCGGATCAAGCAGATCACCGTCGGCATGCCCGGCGCGGGACCCGCGACCACGCCCTCGGGGCTGAGCGTCACGGTCAGCCTTGGCGGCCCGGACAAGGCCGCCGAGGTTGCCAATGACTTCGTCGATGCGGTCATCAGTCAGAACCGTCAGCGCCGCATGCAATCGGTTCGGGAAACTCTCGATTTCTACAGCGACGAAGAGGCCCGCGTCGATGCGCGCATCGTGGCGCTTGAGGAACAGATCGCCGACTTCAAGCGCGCCAATGCCGACGCCCTGCCAACCAGTATCGGGTCGATGCGTGATCAGCTTGGGGCCTTGCAGGAAACTCTGCTGGAGATCGATCAGCAGATCATCGCGCTGGAGACCGAAAGCTCGCGTCAGCGCGAAGAGGTGTTTTCCCGTCAGGTCGGGCAATTGAACGATCAGCGCGCGCTCGTATCCAGCCGCATCGCCGCCATCGAGGCCGCACTTGCGGCCGCACCACGGGTGGAGCGTGAACTCGGCGCGCTCAATCGCGATCTGAGCCAGCTTCAGGAACAGCTGACCACAATCACCCGCAGCCGGGTCGAAGCGGAAGTGGCCAGCGTGCTGGAAAACCGGCAACAACAGGAGCGGTTCGAAATCCTCGAAACAGCGATCCCGCCGCAGTATCCGGTCTCGACCAGCCGCAAGAAGCTGGCGTTCGCGGGCGGGCTTGCCAGCCTCGCACTCGGACTGGCCCTCGCCGTTGTGCTGGAGGTGCTGAACCCGGTGTTGCGCACCCCGTCGCAGCTCGAGGACGAACTTGGCATAACGCCGGTGGTCTCGATCCCGGTGGTGCGCCTGCGCGGCGAGCGTCGGGCGCGCCTGTACAAACGTCTTGGCGTGCTGGCCCTCTCGCTGTTGGTTTTACCAATACTGTTCCGGGTGATACAGGAACGGCTCTTGCCGTTGCGGGCACTTGGCGGCAACTGAGCCGGGTCAGTAGCTGTATTTGGTGATATTCTCACCTTCGGCCCTATTCATCACCACCCCCAGAAGCGGCACCTCATCACCAAAGCGCGCCTTGAGGTCGTGCACCTCCTGCGCCGTACTGCGCCCCCCACCCACGATCAGCAGGGCGCCGTCGAACTGAGGGCGGAACCCAAGCACATCGTCATAATAGAGCCCTGGCGGCAAATCGAAGATGACGACGTCCGGCGCCAGCCGCGCATACAGATCGCCCAGCACCGCCGCCGTGCCGGGCGCCTGCAACAACTCTGCCGCGTAGGGTTCCACGCGGTCATTGAGGCCAAGCGCCAGATTCGGCCCGATATGCAGAGGGTTCTTGTCCGGTCGGACGAAGTGCTGTGCAGCCGTCACATTGCCGGTCAGGAAATCGGACATGCTGCCCGGCTCCGAAATGCCGAGCATCTTCGCCAGCGACGGGCGGCGGAGGTCCATGTCCATCAGGACGGTGCGCAGGTCCGATTGCCGCGACAGGCTGATCGCCAGATTGGCCGCGACGAAGGACTTGCCGCAATCCGGTGTCGCCGAAGTGATCGCCACCCGGTGCCATCCGCGCGCCCGCAGCGTAGCCACCAGCTTGGTGCGCAACACGTCAAAGGCCACATGGGCCTGATCCTCGCGGGTGGCGGAAATCAAGCGGTTGCGAACAAGGTGCCGGGTGTCGAGCGACACTGCCCGCAAATCCTTCCATAGCAATCGCGGCGCAGCAGGCTCAGGCTCAGGCTCAGGCTCAGGCTCAGGCTCAGGCTCAGGCTCAGGCTCAGGCTCAGGCTCAGGCTCAGGAATGTCGAACGATTCGGGAGTTATGGCAAACGTTTCCTCCGGCTCGGCCCGCATTCCGGGATCGAGCGGCAACGCGGCCTCAGCGGCGCTCTCCTCTATGGCGCTCTCGTCAATGCTCTGTTGAAAGGAGGACTCGGACGTTTCTGCGGCCTCCTCGGCCGCGCGGCGCGCCTCTCGGCGGCGCATATAAGCGTCGTGGCGTGGGAGTTTCATTGGCACAGCTCCACCGCCCGCCACGCGCCGGAGCACGTGCCATGCGTCATGAAGAGGCGAGCCAATGCTGCCATATCCGGGAACTCCTGCCTGCTGCGCCCGGTATGCCGGGAAAATCCGGCAACAATGCGACGGAAAATCACTGATTATATGCCCCGTGCCTCAGAACCCGATGAGGTTGGCCCGGTCCACCGCCGCTTGCAAAAACGCCTCGCGCTCTGCGACCGGGGTCCATCCCAGCAGGGCCTTGGGCTTGGCATTCTCGAAGCGCGCGTAATGCGCCCGCGATTTCCAGTCACGCAGCGACGCGCGGATCACGCCGGGGCGGCGTAAAGCATGGGTCTTGAGCACGGATTTCACCGCATCCGCCGCCCAGAGCACCGTCAGGTTGCCCGAACTCACCCGCAGCCGCGCCCCCAGCCGCATGTGAATGGCGTTGAAATAGCTGCGCGCCGAGGGCTGCACATCGCCCACGAGGTTGAACGATTGCCCAAGTGCGGCAGGGTTTACCCCCATCCGGATCAGCGCATCCGACACATCGCCGATCAGCACGAAAGGCAGCGGGTTGTCGCCCTCGCCCCAGAGCCGCACCGCCCCCGCACCGTGCCAGCGCCCGATGCCCCAATGCTGCAACGGGCCGCCATGCCCCACCACGATGCCGGGTCGAGCGATGGTCAGCGGCAGACCATGATCGCGCTGCATTTCCCACAACCGCCGCTCGCATTCCGCCTTGGACCGAGCATAGAGATTGCGGTCACTCATATCTTCGGCAAAGGGCGTGGATTCGGTGATCACCGCCCCCGGGTTCGACATGTCATAAGAGGCAATCGTGCCGGTATAGACAAACCGCCCCACTCCCGCTGCCAGCGCCGCCCGCGCGATCCGGTCCGAGACGCCGATATCGTTTTCCAGACAGTCCTCCCACGAGGTGCCAAGCGCGCGGGCGAGGTTATAGACCACCTCGATCCCCTGCATAGCGCGGGTCAGCCCCGCCTCGTCACGCAAGCTGACGGCGCAGGTCTCGACAGTCTCGGGCAGATCGTCGAACGGGCCATATGCACCCCGCGACAGCACCCGCACGTCATGACCCTGCGCCACCAGAGCGCGCGTGAGGGCGCGGCCCAGAAAACCGGTACCACCGATCACCAGCGCCGTCGGTTTCGGTGTGCGGCGTGGCTTGGGGCCGCGCACGGTCTCGCGCCCCTGATCCGGCATCAGCGCAATCGTCGCATCAACTGCCCGCATCACGCTTTCGCCCGCCGCTCCGTCAAAGCGCGGATCAAGCGGGCGACCCTCGCGGATGGCCCCGTAGAATTCCTCGAACAGCCCCATGAAGCCAAGCGCATAGGGCGATTTGCGATTGAGCGACGCGACTTGCCGTGCGGCATTGCCCACGCCTTCGCGCAGATGCTCCCAGGCGCCACCCATCTCTCGCAGGAGCGGGTTGAGCACCAGATCGGCGGTGTTTTCACGGGTCACGGTTAGCACATCGGCGGCATAATCCAGACGCGCCAAACCAGACGAGCCGCGCAAGGTCAGCGAGCGGTCGTCGATACTCTCGACCAGTTGCAGGTTGATCGCCAGATCGACCGCCCCCGCCTGCGCCGTGATCCGCCAGCTTTGCGGGCGCGAACCCGCGCCGGGCAATTGCACGGGCTTGGAGAGATGCAGCCCCGTGACGGCCACAGGGCCGAAGAGATCATGCGCAAAGGCGAAAAGATGCGGGCCAAGCTCGCGCAGCAGGTTCCCCGGCTCGCGCAGCATCCACAATCCAAAAGGGCCAGAGCGCAGCGGTGCCAGCGGAAAGGTCCAGATGATCTCGGCGCTCGAGATCCGCCCCAATTCCCCCGCCTCGACCAACCCCTTGAGACGCTGATAGGCGGGCAGCCCGAGGAAATTATGCCCAGCGGCAAGGTGACGCCCGGCGGCGCGGGCCGTCTCGGCCACGCTCGCCGCCTCCTCGCCCGAGAGGGCCACCGGCTTTTCCACCAGCACATGCAACCCGGCGGCCAGGCATTTGCGCGCCAGGGCTGCGTGGCTGTCGGGCGGCGTCAGGATATGCACCGCCTCGACCTCGCCGCTCGCGATCATCTCGTCCAGATCGGTAAAGGACCGCGCACCATATGCGGCCGCCAATCCCTCTGCCGCCGAAGCCGACAGATCACAGACCGCCGCCAGCCGCGTCCCCGATGTGAGCCGCAACGCCGCAGCATGCCAGCCCGCGATATAGCCCGCGCCAATGAGCCCCACACTGATCGTCTTATGCGTCATTCAAAACCGCTCACTTGTATTCGATGATCCGCATTGCCACCCCGCGCCGCTTACGCGCATAATAGGTCAACATGCCTATCAGGTTGGGAAATTTCGAAAGAGTCAGGAACACCCCGTGATTCAGCGCGGTGACGGTGGCCATGCCCTCGCCGCGCAGCCCCTGCACCGTCTTGAGGTAGGACAGCAGGTAGGCCGCCAGGACCAAAAGGAATAGTGGCCACCAGACCAGCCCCGCCAATGCCAGCATCGGCAAAGCCAGTCCATAAACCCAGACCCGCGCCCTCTCACGAGCGAAATAGCCCGGATGCAGGTCGCCCACCTGCGCAAAGCCATGCCCCGAGCGCACCGCGCGCCGCCACCATTGATCCAGCCGCGTCATGCCCGCGTCATGCCGCGTCATCGGTTGCGGCAGTCGGATCATCCGCCAGCCCCCCTTGCGCAGCCTTTGACAGAACTCGTCATCCTCGGCGGCGATCACCCGCGCATCAAATCCCCCGGCCTCGATATAGGCAGTGCTCCGCACCATCATGTCACCGCCGCAGGCCGCAATCCCGCCTGCCGGGCGGTGCCATTCGTGGTCGCAAAGCGAATTGTAAACCGAGGCCTCGGGGGCGATTTCAGACCGCCATCCGGTGACCAGCCCGAGGCGCGCATCGTCCTGCAAGGCAGCCAGCCCCGCCTCGATCCAGCCCGGCGCGACCGTGCAATCGCCGTCGATGAATTGCACGATCTCCGGCGGCGTCGGCCCAAGCGCCTGAAACCCTTCATGCCGCGCCCGCGCGGCGGTAAAGGGTGTGGCCGGGTCCAGTTCCACAACCTCTGCACCGGCGTCCCGCGCCGCCAACACGCTGCCATCGGTCGAACCGCTGTCAACATAAACGATGCGTTGCCCTTGCAACGACGCAAGCGACGCCACGAGCCGCGCCCCCTCATTGCGCCCGATCAGCACCACGGCGAGGCTCATGCCCGCCCCTCCGGTCTGAGGGTCTCGGGCACGGTGCCCTTTGCGTAGCCCTCGAACAGCGCGGCGAGCCATGCCGCCTCACGCTCCGACACAAACTCATCGACCACCCGCGCGCGCCCCGCCTCGCCCATCCGGCGGCGCGCCTCCGGGTCCCCAAGCACCCGCGCCAGCGCCGCGCGTAGCGCCACCGCGTCACCGGGCGGCACCAGCAGGCCGCTCTCTCCGTCCTCGACCAGGTCCGCCACCCCCGCGATGCGCGTCGTCACCACCGGCACGCGGGCGGCGAACGCCTCCATGAGCACCACGGGCAGCCCTTCGGCAAAGCTTGGCAGGACCAGCGCCGTCGCCTCTCGCAGCAGTGCCGCCACCTCGTCCTGCGACTTGTAGCCGACGAAATCCACATGATGCCCAAGGCCCGCCGCCAGCCTCTCCAAGGCTTCACGTTCCGGCCCGTCGCCGACCAGCGTCAGGCGCAAGTCGGGATGCTCGGCGATCAAGCCCTGCAGGGCCTCAAAGAGCACCGGCACCCCCTTGACCGCCGCCAGCCGCCCAACAAAGAGAAGATGCGCGGCGGCGTTCGGCGCAGGCCCGTCATAGCGTGCCGGATCGACCCCGCAATGCACGATATGCAGCTTGCCCCAATGTTCAGGCGCGGAAAACGCCATTGCCTGCGAGCGGGCAAAATGGCTGATACAGGCGACAAACCGCGCCCGTGCGATCTTTTCATCCAGCTGCCAGCGATACGGCTCATAGAAAATATCCGGCCCGTGAAGGGTGAAACTGTAGGGAATGCCCGACATTTCCGAAGCGAGCATCGCCACGGTGCAGCTCGACTTGGCGATGTGGTTGTGCAGATGCGTCAGGCCCCGCGTGCGCAGGTGCTGCGCCAGCACGGCGGCCTCGGCGAGATAGACAAACTGATAAAGCGTCGGCTTGATCCCGCCGGGGCGTGTCCGCCAAGCCAGCCGCAGGGCCCGCAGCCATGCCCCCGGCCTGCGCCACGCCGCCAGATGCGCGGTGATCAGACAGCGCGGCGAGAGCGACGCCTCTAGCACATGAAAGGTGCCCGCCGCCTCGGCGCGCTGCTCGGGGCCGGTGTGATGCTCGGGTCCGGTGCGGCGCATCGAACAGGTCTCGACCGTCAGGCCAAGCGCCCGAAGCGCCGCCACCTCGCGTTGAATGAACGTATCGGTCGCGCGCGGATATTCGCCCGTAAGATAGGCGATACGCGGGCTCATCCCCCGCCCTCCACGGCACGGGAAAAGGCCGTATCGAAATCGTCCTGCGGCTGCCAGTCCAGCGCGACTTTTGCCGCCGCGATGTCATAGCGGACG
>Ga0209947_1002325_pt1 | contig 10948 bp, 13 predicted proteins | sample SalPonR2_B_D2_MG_FD_185706 | JGI IMG/M metagenome (GOLD analysis project Ga0209947, IMG submission 185706) | Salt pond soil microbial communities from South San Francisco under conditions of wetland restoration - Salt Pond MetaG R2_B_D2_MG... ... | reverse complement strand
AAAGGCCAGCCCAAGCACGTAAGCCCGTGGGGCGCCCCCCGGCAGGTCGAGATGAAAGCACAAATCGCGTTCCATCGCCTGGATGCGGGCGGCCCCCAACATGAAGAGCCCGAACAGTATGATGATTCCACCGCCGAGGATGTTGAGCTCATAGGGCCAGCGCAGCAAGGATTGTCCAAGCGCCGTGGCCGAGGCCCCGAGGATCATGAAAATCGTGGAAAAACCCAGCACAAACCAAAGGCTGAACCAGACAACCTGCCCCCTACCAGAATCTACCCCAGCAGCAATCATCATGATCCGGAAACGGATGATCTCGGCCAGACCGTGCTGAACCTTGCTCGGATCGCGCAGGTCTTCGAGACAGGATGCCAACAGACCGGCCAGCCCATTTCGCCGCTCGATCTCGCGCAAGAGCGTCAGCCCAGCATTGGAACTCATATCCGCACCGTCAAATCCAAGCAGGATCGGCTTGCCTTCACGGGTGACAACGCGGGATGAAGTGATGTAGATTTTGTTATGGTGAGGGGGCCTGACCTGGAAACTGGAATTTTTGGCGTCGATAACCAAAAATTACATCCTTCCAGTGCGTTATGCCACCCTCGCCACCCTTTCACGAATAATTCGGGCTAGCGTGTCTCACTTGTTCCCGTCGATCCACTTCGACATGAGCCCCTTGTCGCGGAAGCAATCGTCCGGAACGGCGCGCCGTTTGATCCGGGCGAGTTTCTCCGCGAAGGCCACCTGCTTGGACGTGGGCAGCCGGTCCATGTCCGATACCGGCTTCAGCCGGGCCTGCGCCTCGATCCAGACGCTCAGGGACCGGCGGTCTTGCTGTACCTCCCAGGGCAGGAGGGTCCGGTTGCGCAGAGCGAGCGACCGCGCATAGGCGATCTGCTTGGGCGTTGCGGGCAGCACGTGCGTTGTGCTTTCCATGGAGAAACTCCCTTTCTGGCTTTGCTTGGAATATAGAACGTAACAAGAACAAAATCAAGCCAAGCGTCGGGAACGCCTTGGTTCGAGAGGGAGAGGGGCGGGCTGGGAAAGATCAGGCTTGAGGGTGCCCGAGAAATGGTGCCCGGACCTGTCCTCGTTTTCCCGGGCACCGGTATCCATGAGAACCTCGCGTCAAGGCAAAAAAGCTCGGCAGCCCGGTCATGAAGTTCGAAAAGGGGGCGTGAACCCATTTTCCCCTCGCGGGGAAATCAAGGTGGAAGGACGTGCTTTCACCCGATATAATGGAAAGAAAAAGCCTGCTGGATCACGATATGTCCGATACCATCGCTCAACTTGAGGTGTTCCCGACCGACCTGCAGATGCGGCGGATCGATCCGGTCTGCAATATGCGCCGCTTCTACCGCATGAGTATTCAGCCCGATCTCTTCGGTGGTGCCAGCCTTGTACGTGAATGGGGCCGCATCGGCGCTCGCGGGCAGATGATGATCGAGACCCACGCGGATGAGGGGCGCGCCGTGACCGCGCTTATGAAGCTCGCCGCGGTAAAGAAGCGGCGGGGGTATGCATGAAGCGCGAGCGCGCTTCGAAAAACCGGCACACACAGAAGAACGAGGGGGAGATGGCACTCGACACCGACAAGATCGATGATGTGGCCCTCGCGATCCTCAGCCTGACGCTGCATTACGGCGAACAGGTCTGGAAAGGGGTCGATTGGGCCATCACCGACCGGCTCCATGACAAAGGCCTGATCGAGGATCCGAGGCGCAAGGCGAAATCACTGACACTGACGCCTGAGGGCATTGAACGCGCGCGGGCAGTACTGGAACGGGAATTCACAAAGGTAGAATGATTGAGGCGGTGGATAACTCCGCAAGACGCAAGAAAATTGCAGAGCTTAAAGCGCAGCGATCACCTTCCTGTTCCGCATCATCCACTCTGACGCCTGAGAGTTTTTATAGCATCGCAGGCGACGGACTACGAATGATGCTTGATGCGCGCCGAGATCAAGGCTGACCACTCAGACAACGCGACATCATCGAGGCGGCCTCGGCGTTATTGCCGATGCTCGATATCCATCCATCAGTCTGGTTTGAGGGCCTGAGAACCTTGGGCGACCACGGGTTTCCGCCGGTTGATCCGGCAGATTGCCAAGCATTGGCCCGAGGCGGAAATCCTGCTGCGGGCGGACAGCCATTACTGCACTCCGGAGGTTGTGGACCTGTGTGACAGGCTCGGGCTGCGCTATGTCTTCGATCTATCGATCATCTCGTGCCCGGGCAAAAAGGTGTGGCGACGCCGGTGGAACCGCGCCAGCGTCTCGAGATTGACATGCGACGGGGACGACGAAGGCCGAAAGCTTTCGGGTCAACGGGCTGTCCTTGGTCAGTAGCATTTTTACACCAGAGAATTTCTGAAAGATTTGCCTCGCTGATGTGAACGACTGAAAAACGTCGCTCAGGCTGCTCTGCATCAGTCCGGTACTTTCGTTAACACCTATACTCGCAAGACGTTCCAACCTGATCGGTTGGCCCCCTTTTCAAGATTGGAAAGTGAAGCTTACATGTCCCTTCCCGTTGATAGTGCCGGAACGGCCGCCTTGGCGATTTGCGAGTCGTTGCTGCTGGCCCTGAATGACCGCAATATCCTGCCCGAGAAAGAGATCGTCGGCATTCTCAAGGATGCTGCCGCTGCGCATGAAAATGCACCGTCCGGCGACGACGATGCGCTCAACGCGGCGGTGGCTGCGCTGATCAACGGTATTCTTGACGGGGTAACTCGGTGCGGCGGCCCTGACAGCAGACATGGCTCAGACGGTCAGGGCGATTAATCAGGATCGGCACCACCAGAATCACAAGAATGATCGTGTGCGCGTCGCCGGGTTCATCGCCCCCAGGAACGGGGATGGCCCCAAATCGGACGCATGCCAAGCAGCAGCATCACGAACAGGACGCCGGGACTGGTGCCAAGCCTTGAGTTGTCCTTGTCCTGAGATGAAAATTGGGGTCCTGCCACGCTTGGGGACAGGGATGCGCGGCAGGACCATCCGGCCGCGGCGTCAACCCTGGTTGGGCTCGGCCTGCGTCTCGCCGAACACTTATAATACCAACGCGCGAAACGTCTGACTCTGGGGCCCTTTTCAGGCGGCCTAATCTGTGATTCCGTGCTGGAAAACGGATCATGAGGCAGAGATGGGTCGAGCGTTGGAGATCAAGGACGAGCTGAGCGCGTCGGAGCTGCAGGCACGGGCTGCGCGAGAGAAGAAGAACCGGACGGCGCGGCGGATGCTGGCGATCGCGAACGCGCTGGAGGGCATGAGCCGGGCCGATGCGGCGCGCGCCGCGGGAATGGACAGGCAGGCCCTTCGCAACGCGGTGGTGCGTTACAACGCCGAGGGCCTCGCGGGGCTCTATGATCGCCCGACGTCGGGCCGGCCGCAGGCGCTGACGGAAACCGACCTGGCGCGGTTGTCGGAGCGCATCTTGCGCGGCCCCGATCCCGACACCGATGGGGTGAGCAGTTGGACACTGCCCGACCTCTGCCGCTGGATCGAAGAGCGCACGGGCAGGCGCCTACCGCCGCAGAGCCTGTCGCGCATCCTGCGGCGCGAGGGGTTCTCGCGACAGAAGACACGCCCCACCCATCCGAAGACCGACAAGGAAGCGCAGCGCCGCTTCGAAAAAGGGGGCTGCAGACAACACTGGAGAGCGCCGGCCAGGCCCACCCCGGCAAGCGGATAACCCTCTGGTTTCAGGATGAGATGCGCGTCGGCCAGAAGGGTCGGCTCTGTCATCGCTGGTGGACGCCCGGCAAACGCCCGCCGGGGGTGCAGAACCAGCGCCACGAATGGGCGTATCTCTTCGGCGCCGCCCGCCCCGGCGGCGAGGGCACTTTTGCGTTGGTCCTGCCCACGGTCAACACCGACATGATGCAGATCTTCCTCTACCGCTTCGCCGAGACTCTCGCCAAGGACGAGCACGCCGTCATGGTGGTGGACGGCGCAGGCTGGCATACGACCAAGGCGCTCGTGGTTCCGCCGAACGTCACGCTCGTGCCGCGTTCTCGGTGAAAACGGTCCACTGGACCGTTTTCTGACCCCTCGAACCCCTATTCACCCCAGCTCAACCCGATGGAGCGGGTCTGGCTTTACCTGCGCGACCGGTTTCTCTCCCTGCGCCTCCTCGAGGACTGCGACGCCATCGTCGACGCCTGCTGCACAGTCTGGAACGTCGTCGCCGAAGACGCCGAACGCATCCGATCTCTCTGCCTTTACCCTTGGATCAAGAAGGTCATCAGTTAAGCGCGCTGGTATCACGGCGGGGTTGCGCCCCCACCTTTTCTCCGTGGTTGAAAATCCCACGATACCCATATATGTCATTCATGCGTATAAGCGGAGGCCGACATGGCAGGAACCAGCGTGACACTTGGCCCGCATTGGGACGAGTTTATCTCATTGATGCTGAAAGAGGGCCGATATGGATCGACCAGCGAATTGATCCGCGCTTCTTTACGGCTGATGGAAGAGCAGGAAGGTCAACGCGCGCGCCTGCGTGTGGCCTTGATGGAAGGCAGAAATTCCGGCGACGCCGAACTGCTCGACATGAACGCAATCAAACGCGAGGCGCGCGCTCAATCTGGCGAATGATGCGTGACGTCCATCTGAGCGAAGCGGCAAAAGCCGATCTCATCGATATCTGGGCCGAAACCTTCCAGAAATGGGGCGCAGAACAAGCCGACACCTGTCTCGATGACATCGACCGCGCGCTGATGAGCCTGATCGACAACCCTTTGAAGGGCGCAGACTGTTCGGACCTTCTTCACGGAGCCCGGCGACTGATCACCGGGCGGCATCTGGCCTTCTACGATGTTTCTGCGGACGCTATCTTCGTGATCCGCGTCCTACATCAATCCATGGACGTGCCGCGACACCTTCGGGGGTCGTAGCGTCGACCCGTTACACTGCGGTGCCTGCGGTGCCCCTTGCCGGGCAGCCTGGGCGTAGAGACCGCACCGATCTCTGCTGATCACTTCTACTTCGGGATGTCGCTTCAGCCAGTTGGTACAGGTGACGACATCTTGATCCTCAGGAATGTCGATCACCACACGACGCTCCAGATCCACAATGATCGTGCCGTAGGTTTACGATTTCCGCCAGTTCCAGTCGTCAATCCCGATGACCGTCGGCGGCTCGGCGGTGCCTTGAGCACGCTTCTTCAACTGCCTGAGCACCGTGTCATCGCTGATCCCAAGGCCCAAACGGTGCAAGAGCCGCTCGGCAGGCCGCCCGCCGGCCGCATGCCCAAGATGGCGGATAATCTCCCCGACACGCGAGGTGCGCCGCGCAAAAGGACGCGCAATCGAGGCGATCTGGTCCGAGAAAGTCCGGCGTGGGTAAGCGGGCGTCAAACATCGCCAACGGCAAACCGCGAGATCAACCGTTACCTCGCCTCCATGCGCGGGATAATCCTGCAAACTCCGACGCCGCCAGCCGTGACGTCGTCGTGAATTCAGTCCACACCCTTTGTTCCGGTGCCGGAACCACCGGGGTTGGGATCTCTCAAGCGCGAGGTCGAACGCGTCTGGCCGATGACCGGCCTGCTCGATGTCCTGAAGGAAACGGCATTGGACACGGGGTTTCTGGATTGCTTCGAGACGTCCGCCAGCCGCGAAGCCTTGGCCCACGCAGACCGGGACCGGCGGTTACTGCTGGCGCTCTATGCTGCGGGGACCAATGCCGAGATCAAACGCGTCGCCGCCGGTGTCGGTAACATCAGTTATGACGAACTGCTCCACATCCACCGCCGCTATATCGACCCAAACGCGTTGCGTGCCGCCGCGGCGCGCGTGGCTGATGCGACACTGAGGGTCCGCAATCCCGCGATCTGGGGCGAGGCGGGCACGGCTTGCGGTTCGGATTCCACCAAGTTCGGTGCCTGGGACCGTAACCTGATGACTGAATGGCACGCGCGCTACGGTGGGCGCGGGGTGATGATATACTGGCATGTCGAGCGTCAGGCGACCTGTATCTATTCGCAGCTCAAGAGGTGTTCGTCCTCGGAGGTGGCGGCGATGATCGAGGGGGTGCTCCGCCACTGCACCGACATGAAAATCCAGCGCCAGTACGTCGATAGCCATGGTCAGACTGCTGTCGGTTTTGCCTTCTGCCATCTGCTCGGGTTCGAATTGGCACCACGCCTGAAGGCGATTGCCCGCCAAAAGCTGGTCCTTCCCGCCGCGGGCATGCGGACGCACTTGCCGCATCTGGCGCCGATCTTGTCGAACGTAGTCGATTGGGCCGAGATCGAGCGGCAATACGACGAGATGGTCAAATACGCCGCTGCCATGCAGCACGGCACCGCCGACCCCGAAGCGATCCTGCGCCGGTTTGCCCGGACCGACGTGATGCACCCGACCTACAAGGCTCTGGCTGAACTGGGTCGTGCCATCAAGACGATCTTCCTGTGCCGCTATCTGCGATCGGAAGCCCTTCGCCGGGAAATCCACGAAGACCTGAACGTTGTCGAGAACTGGAACAGTGCGAACGGCTTCGTCTTCTTCGGCAAGGGCGGCGAGATTGCCTCGAACCGGATCGCCGACCAGGAAATCTCCGCCCTAGCGCTGCAACTGGTCCAGGCGTCGATGGTTTATGTGAACACGCGCATGGTCCAATCGGTCCTGTCGGACCCGAATTGGCAGGGTCGACTGTCTCCAGAGGGCTATCGCGGCCTGACGCCGTTGATCTATGCGCACATCACACCCTATGGCCTCTACGATATCGATTTGGAGACCCGGATCGATATCGAGCGTATCGCGGCTTGAGCGTTACTATGAGTATACTCATGGTGACGCCTCGCATGAACAGTGAAAGCGGCCGTTTTCCTGTTCACTTTGGGTCTGTTTCGAGATAATGAACAGATCATGTCAGAGGCACACCCAAAATGAACACTTATCAGGCCAAAATCGGGTATGCGCGCACCTCGACCGTCGAACAGAACCTCGATGCGCAGATTGCTGCCTTGAAAGCGGCTGGGTGCGGCATGGTCCGCACCGAGCAAAAGAGCGGGACCCGCCTGGAGGGACGACCCGAGCTCAAGACGATCCTCGACTTCATCCATCCAGGAGAAACGCTGGTCGTCACGCGCATTGACCGGCTGGCCCGCAGTCTCAGTGATCTGCAGGCTATCGTCACCCATCTGAAATCCAAGGGCGCGCATCTGGTGGCAACCGAGCAGCCCGTGGATACATCCACGGCAACCGGAAAAGCCTTTTTTGATATGCTGGGCGTTTTTGCCGAGTTCGAAACCAACCTGCGCCGGGAGCGCCAGGCCGAAGGCATTGCCTCAGCAAAGCAGCGCGGTGTCTATCGCGGGCGCAAACCCAAAATCGATCTGGAGGCCATTCAGGCGAAGCTGATCGAGGGCTGCTCGCCCACCGAAATCGCGCGAGAGATGGGGGTATCGCGCGGAACCGTCTATAAAGCAAAGGTTCAAATGCCCTCAAGCAGCAAAGCGGTAGGGCAAAAAAGCAGCGCCTCGGACCATAACGGCAACGGGGCGGCCACGTCATGAAAAAGAACACACGCAAACCCAAGGCCCTCGCAAAAAAGACGTCGGTCCAGGCAAGTCCCAAAGTCTCCCCGCCGCGCAATCTGACGCCGGAGCTGTGCGACCGACTGCGTCGGGATATGATGAAGGCCTGCCTCGCCGTGGCGGAAACGCATGGGTTGACGGTCGAAGGCGGCGAACTGAGCGATATCGATCTGCGTCATAGCTTCACCATCGGCTTCCGCGTCGGCATTCCGATGGAAGACGGCGCGATCTACTCGCCGGACAAGGCCATGTTTGAAGTGCTCGCGCCGCATTTTGGGCTGGAGCCATCAGATTATGGCCGAACGTTCAAAACCGCTGGCGACCTTCACCGGATCGTTGGGATCAACCCTAACAGACCAAAATACCCTATCAGCACTGAGCGGATATCCGACGGTCGAGGCTTCAAGATGCCAGCCGAGAACGTCGCTTTGTATCTGCAGCGCTCAGAGTCATGAAATGTACGGGCTTTGTTCTCTAAAAAGCCCAAATATGCAGCTTCGGGCCAGCCGGGCCAAGACCGTTTATCGGAAACCACAACACGTCGGTTCGTGGTTCACCACGCCACATCACTGCAACCTCTCCAGCGTTCCAGCGATACGGGATCCCGACAAGAGTGTCGGTCTCCCCACAGATGGTCCGATGCGTCGGTATGGCTTCAAGTCTTTCGAATTTGGACAAGGCCATTGGAACCCCACTAAGGTTAAGACGGGCACAAGAACCTTGGCGTGTGTCTTTCAAAGGGGCAACAATTTGGCTCAACCCCTGATTCGTCTGGCGGATACTTTCTGGCACGCGCTTCATCTTAGGCGGAAGGGCGCACATTTTTCAGACTGGTTGGCGATTAGCTATCAGCTTACCAAGATCACAAGCGGCGGCATGTCGCTGCTCAACCCTCGGGTGCAGATGTCCGCAGTAAGGGATCTGTTACGGCTTGAGTGCAGGATCGTATGTTCTCATCCCGCCACTACTAGGGCCGACATCTGCTCCGTCGTTTTCATTGCCGACAAGAATCGCGTGGTGATACCCAACCGATCCGCTGGGACAAATGGAAATTACAGCTGTTCGGATGGGAGCTGACAATACATCAAGACGTCTCCGCTTGGGCGACAAACCTCTGGCGGAGCCAGTTTGGAATCGTTTTCCTGAAGCGATCAACATCAGCCTTCCAGGACGCCGCATTTTCCAGGAGTTCGCGGGCGTTCCTGTCATTCTTGCCAAGCTTTGCCTTGGGCCAATACTCCAGATTTCCTTCCCAGGCCGTCAGGTAGCCGTCTGCCCAAATCGACATCAGCGTTTCCTCCTCGGGCATCAATGCGACCCCGACAGGTGTGCGAAGATTTGTCAGAGTGCCATTGTAGCGAAGCATCAGCAGGTCCAGAATTCGCTGAAGCGTCTTGTCGCTTTTGATCTCGGGCCCGATGATGTTCAGCAGGATCTGCACCCAGGCCCCCGGGGGCACGAACTCGGGCGCGGTGCAAACGCCCATCATGTAACCGTCGACCCACCATTCGGTCAGCCCGGCCGGCTTGAGCAGCTTGCTCAGTTCGCCAGGTTTCTCCGGAGGGATGTCGGGCATCGTCATGCCCGCTGGTTCGGGCGCTCTGGTTGCTTCGAAGGGGGTATGGTCATCCTCGCCCGGGGATGCATGGCCAGAGACATTGTCTTGCAGCCAAACCTGGAAAGACTGATCGCAGATTATCTCCATGATCGGCGTTTTTTTCAATGCCCGCCCCTCTTCCAAGGCTGTGGCGACGGCGACAAACTGCAGCGCCTGCGGATCGCCGGTGGCATGCAGCAAATGGGCCATGCGTGCGATCACGCGCGCCCAATGTATTCTCCGGGCTTCTAGGCCTTTCCAAAGACCGCGTTTCAGCGCGGCGGGCGTCTTCGAAGCTTCGATTGCCGTTGTGAAGGCATCACTGTCTTCAAACCAGCTTTCGGAAATCATCGGGAAGTGCGTTTTCCACTCGGAACTGGCATTGATCATCCGGCCACGCGCCTGCGTGGACATCGCCGGAACCTGTCCCTGCGGATCAGCCAGGGCGGCAATGTCGCAAACCGATGCCGGTCGCGGACGCAACTCGGACCAGCCCATGGCCTGGACAACGCCGGCCAGACCAGCGGCGGGCGGATGTCCGGTCTGCAAACCATCGGACAGGCCGATCGCGATTGCCTCTTCGATGTAGTCGACCGGCACGTCTCGTGTCTCGACCTCTGTCGCAATCATGTCGATCAGCCGGCGCTGTTCGCTGGCACTCGAACAGGGGACCAGGTAGGCGTCCTTTAGCCCGAACCCTTGTTTGATCAGCACCACGGCGACACTGCGCGTCCCGCCGACCTGGAGTGCGATGCACATACTCTGGGCACCGGTGCCATCCACCAGGCTGGTGAACGCCCGATGCACCTTTGGTGCGGTCCTGGACGGCGCGTGATCGGTTTCCTGGCGCAGGGCATTGCGGACAAGTGCGTCGATCCGCGTACGCGTATCGTCATCTGCGATCCAGCTGCGCATGACGGTCAGTCGTCCGATCATGTTCGATGTCATCGCATTGGCAGCGAGCCGGTCCGCCAGGCCATCGATCGCGCCCCTACGTATTTCGGCCCTGCCATCGAGCAACAAGGCGCAGCCCAGCTCTTCCAAGACAGTCTTTGGGCGCGATACGACGCGCCGAACAACGGCTCGCCTGACGGGGGCAGGAAAGGTGGCCATTAACTCTGCGAAACCGGAATGGAGGGCTGAAATGCTGCCCATCTGACCGCCTGAAACCTCCTCCAGCAACTTGTCGATGAGCGGCTCAAGGTCAGCCGCGTCAGAGAGGTCCAGCTCTTCTCCCATATCCTCTGGCATGGAAAATTCGCCAGCCAGGGCATCCGGGGTATGCAGACCGGCCCGAACCCAGCAGGACGCCAGAAACAGGCGCCCGGGATCGGTGAGGGCATCTTGTGCCTTAAGCCCACGGATCCTGTCCTCGAGTTGGTCGATAAAGTTTGCGCCCACAGTCTTGCCATTTTCCCGCGCCATGCGGGCCTCATCCAGAGTGGATGACAGGAGCGAGACAAGCCGTTCATCGTGATCATGGCGCGTTTCGAGACGAGCAATGGCTTCAACCACCGCCAACGCCTGCTCCGGCTCGGCAAGGAGAGAAAGGGCGACCCGCTGGGATGCATGGCGCGCACCTGTCGCGCCGGGGTTCTGTGGCAGAGCCTTTAAAAGGCTCTGGATCCTGGGAGACAGCATGGGATTTCCGACTTATGCAAGGGACGGCCAGTGATTGATTTGCCTTGCGAGAGTGCAGGAAATTCTGCGCGACTGCAATTCACTTGGTGCCCACTTTTCCTAAGCCCGACCACGCTCAATGGCTCACGAGGCGATGTCTGCAAATCGTGTTTGTTACACGCCGGCCATC
>Ga0209947_1002321_pt1 | contig 10953 bp, 12 predicted proteins | sample SalPonR2_B_D2_MG_FD_185706 | JGI IMG/M metagenome (GOLD analysis project Ga0209947, IMG submission 185706) | Salt pond soil microbial communities from South San Francisco under conditions of wetland restoration - Salt Pond MetaG R2_B_D2_MG... ... | reverse complement strand
ATCGAACGCTCGGTGGCGTTAAGCGAAAGTGTAAGAACAGATACACACCGGGTGCTGGTACTCGGCTGGAATCGCCGGGTACCAAGTTTGTTGGCAGAATTTGCCAGTTATTCGGGCCGAAGTTTTGAGTTGGATATGGTATCGATCATTCCTCTGGAGGAGCGTCGGCGAGAGATTGAACGCTCCGGTGTTCATCTGGAACCTGTCTGTGGGCGGTTGCTGGAAGGCGAATATATGGTGGCGGAGGAGCTCAGAAAACTGAAACCGGCCACCTATCACACCGTGATTCTTCTGAGCAGTGATCGCATAGGTACCGGAGAAGAGGCAGACGCTCGGGCCATGGTCGGCTATCTGCAGTTGGAGGATATTCTTTCCGGGTCAGTAGAGCGACCCCAAGTCATTATGGAGCTTAGTGATCCACACAACCGGAGCCTGATGTATGGTCATCAAAGTGAAATCTTGATCAGCCCGATGATTTTAAGTCATATTCTGGCCCAGGTTGCTTTGCGCCGCGAGTTGCGTGTTGTGCTCGATGAGCTCTTCACAGTTGGTGGCCCGGAAATTCAGTTCCGCGATCCCGCTGATTATCCGGTGTCAGAAACTATGGATTTTCTGGCACTCGAAACGGTTGTCGCTGCCAAGGGAGAAATTGCGCTGGGCGTATTTCGGGTCGCAGCGGATGAACATGGCCGTCACTTGTTGCTGAATCCGCCTCGGGAACAGTTGCTGGATCTGTGCGCGGGAGATCGACTAGTGGTCCTGTGTTGTAATTGATTGCTATTCAACCTCTCTCCAGACTATTGCCCCTGCAACCACTCCTGATTTAAGTTGAAGGTAAACGGGTGTTGCACTACTGAAATTTCAAGGAGTTTCATCATGTCAAAACTTCAACGGATAATTGATGGAAACTTGCTGGCTTGGGCGTTGCTCCTTATTTTGTCAACTCCAACTCTGGTGGATGCGAAAAATGATCAACATAGAGACAGAGTGCGATTTTATGGATGGGTAGAAAGCCTGCCGCAGGGGTTGTATGGCACCTGGATGATTTCCGGCAGACAGATCACGACAAATTCGCGCACCGAGTTTGACCAGTTTGAAGGCCCGCTAAAGACTGGGGCCTGTGTCAAGGTTGATATCCGCTCAGGCAATGTTCACGAAATCGATAGCGAACCAGCATCGAACTGTCGCTGAACAATCAAAGATGTAGAAAGAAGTTCCGCTATTCGGGTAACCAAACGGGTAACCAAACTTGATCACATCATTCTTGTGGGTTACCAAAAGATATCTGGCGTTTGTGAACGTTGCTTGCTTGAAGGCTCATCATTTTGTCCACCAACTGGCGGACATCAGCGAGGCGTCAGCGGCCTTCTGGATGGTTGACAGTACACCGGCATGCGCCTGCCTTTTTTCGGAAAGGATTTTCTCCCATACCGTAGACAGTCCATAACGTCGGACGTCCTGCTAGATGTCGGTCGCGTTATAGCCGAAACCGTAACAGATCAGATTATCCTTGCCCGTAATCCTCCGTATGTTCAGAAAAAAAGTCCCTATTTCTCATGGGAATACCTCGAGAGTGTAGCCAGTTGGTCAGGCTTCAGCAGGCCTTCATATTTTCTGCCGTCGATGATCCAGGTTGGGTAGGCGTTAATATTGTTTATTCTGCACTCTGCTGCCTGCGGTGACCTGGGGCCACCCGGCGTGCATTCAACGTAAGGGAGCAGTGTCGCTGATGACTCGAACAGAACCTTCTGTTCCTCGCAAGCCGGTCACCAGAAAGTACCATAAAAAACGGCATCCTCCTCGGCAAGATGAATAGCCAGTCCTTGCAAGTAGGGATCTTCAGGGCCGGCCGCAGGGTTGAAAACACCACTGTAGTGCATATGCATCCCGCCGATGATGATCACAGCTATAACAGCTGTTTGAGCGATCCAGGGCGTTAACTTGAAATCCTGGATTACCTCAGGCCGCTGAGCAATGATGACGCCGAAAATGGCCATCATTATTGCCAGTGAAACAAGGCAGTAGGGGCAAAGGGCACCGATGACAACGTGAGATACCAATGTGAGATAGATACTGTAGGCGACGCCAACTAAAGCAACGATCCAGGCTGACTTCCAATGCCGCTCAGGATTGCGAACCTGAACACCGATAAAGGCGAGAGCAGCGTAAGTCAAAAATCCCCAGAATGCTGTCGGCAAACCGAGGAAGGTTCCCCAACGGCTTTGCTGAACGATATCACATGGGCTCCCTTGCGCACAGTACAGGACAGCTTCTCCAAGCCACACGCTAAGCGTCAGATAAAGGGTCAACATCATCCCGGCACCGGCAAGTAGAGTCACCGGCCAGTTGGGATGCTGTCTTTTTTTCAACACCGGCGGGCGGGTTTTTTTCCCCGGCTTCACCTGCCCTTTGCGGGTTGCCGTTTTTTGCTGCGGAACAGCCTTTTCAGCGGTCTTTTGTTTTTTTGTTTTTCTGCTCAATGCGATGCTCCTCCAGAATTTGAGGCACTCAAATAATACGATTTTTAAAGATTTCTGCGGCGCTCATTATTGCGGGTATTGGGTGTTCAACTCTGATTGAATCAGTTCGTACAATTGTCGGTAACCAAAGGTTTGCAGTGGCCTACCATTGACAAAATAACCCGGCGTTTTTTGCACATTAAGGGCTCTGACGTCGGCCATGTCCTGCACAATAATGTTGGCGATGGCTGGATCTTGCATATCCTTTTTGATTTGTTCAATATCCACGCCCGCTCTCGGGAGGATGTCCCATAGTTTTTCCGGTTGATAGTTGTGATGGTTGGCCCAGATGTTCTGGGTTGCAAACATAAGATTCAGGGTTTCCCAGTATTTGCCTTGTTTATCAGCGGCTTCAACGATTTTGACAAAATCGTCGGCACCATCATGGAACGGGGCATAACGCAGTACCAGCCTGATTTTTCCGGGATTGTCAGCCATGATTTTTTTGACATAGGGAGCAAAGGCAGCACAAGTTTCACAGGCAGGATCCATAAACTCAACCAGGGTCACCTTGGCATCATCGCTACCGAGAGTCCTGGAATGGTCCCTGACAAAGATCTCAGTGTGGTCTGCCGCCATTGATCCATATTTTTTTTCCTGCTGATCCTGATAATAATTATTGCCGACCACAAAGGCTAATACTAGTACGACACAGGTAATTCCAACAAGGGCGTATTTCATGATGCTGTTCTCCTCTTCAAGATGAATAACAGGGTAACAAGAGTTAAAAATGCGAAAAATGACAACATGGGGATGGAGATAAAGCCGAACAACTCAAAATATTGTTCCGTGCAGGAAACCCCCTGAGAACAGGGCTGAATGTTCTCAGGAATGATTCCGGCGTAAAGCAGGGTGTGGTAAAGGGCCGTCAATGTACCAGCGATGGTCAGTGGCAAAGCATATTTAATGACGCTTTTGTCAAACGTTGGAAACAGACCTGTGGCAAAAATAAAGAATAGTGGAAACAAACAGATCCGCTGATACCAGCAGAGTACGCAGGGCTGATATTCTAAAACGGAACTGAAAAAGATGCTGATGGTTGCCGAAACGCTGACCAGAAGCCAGCATAAAAACAGCAACATCCAGTTTGTATTCGTTGCCTTGTCAGTTGGTGACATCATTCAATTCTCCAGATGATGGTGAAAATAAGAGATCAAGGTGCAGGTACTAAATTCTTTCGCTTCGACTCGCATAGTCCGACAGGCTACTAGCCAAGTACTGGAACCCACCGATAAAAAAACATGGTGATGGGTTTTCGCAGGTCAACCATGAGAATGTTGATGTCAACAGCGATAATCATCATACTGGTGCTGATTTGAATCTTGCACATGCTTCTGTTTTTTTAGGGAGGATGCTATTTTGTGCAGGGTTAACGTAGAAGAACAGCGGTACGCAGGACTTTTAACCTGTGCGGCTCGGGTAAGTAGGCAGGCAAGCTATAGTTCACTAGGCCTTTAATCTCTAAGCTTAATTCAAGAATGTGGGAGAGGTTGGTCGTGTCGAATGAGCTTGATGGGTTTGTGTCCAGCAGGCTGGTCGGTTTTGAGGTAGGAAGTGTCGAAGTAAATACCGGGGTATCAAGACAGTCGTCTTCCGGCAAAGAAGAAACACCTTCAGCTTTAAGGGTCTTCAACCCTTGCTGAAACTTGCCTGAATCCGGGGAGCAAGTGTCCCAACATTTACCGACAGGGTTCAATTCAAGATGAGAAGAGCTTTCATCTGAATGACACCAGAAGGTAGCATTGGCAGTACCAACGCTGAGCAAAAGGTAGACCATCACCATCAGGCGCAAAATCCATTTTGTCTGTAGGGCGATGGTCAGCATGATAATTACCTGAGGGCAGAAAAATCCAAAACCGTGACAACGGTTTTAATATCCCCTTTTATAGAAAAAAACGAGGGGGAATTTCCCTTTTGACCTCTGTGTATCTGCGCACCAAGGGAAACATAAAACCACGCTCATCCCTCGGTGAAAACGTAAGGGCGAACGCCTGTCAATTGACATGGTCACGCACGTAGCGCACCAGTTCCGGGACTTCGACATACATGGTGCGATCTGGATTGTCGGGCGCACCGTAGTCTTTGATCCAGACAATTTTTCCCTTATCATCGACCAAAACAAAGGTATGGCTGGGTTCGCCATTGCCGATGGCCCATTTCAGCACATTATATTCTGCTGACACACTCAGATCGGGGTCGGAGAGAACCGGGACAGAGGTGATGCCCCACCGACTGACTTCGGGGGCCATCTCAGCGACGGAGTCGCGGGCGATGCTGATCACCTGTACGTCCAGGGCTTGGAATTCTGAGCTGTTTTGCAAATCCACGATTTGCTTCATGCAGGGCGGTCAGCCAACCGCCATGTGAAAATAGAGCAGGACCGGCGTTTCCTGTTGAGTGTAATCGCTTAACGAGATCTGTCCTCCGCGGGCGTCACCCAGTTGAAAAGCAGGCGCTTGCGTTCCCACGAGGGATTCTGAAGCTGCTTCATTTTGCGAGCACGCCGTGAATAAAAAAATCGAAGCAATTATCAAGAGCCTCATCCAGTTTTTTCTTGGCATATTTTTCTCCTTTTTGGCCGCTGATAACAGGCTGTCTGACATCGAAGATGTCGAAGCTATGAAACGCTCCTTGTTTATTTATTCTTCAATATCCCGTTTCATTCGGTCGTATTCGTCCTTGGTAATCTCGCCCTTGGCATAGCGTTTCTTCAGCATGTCCATGGGAGAGTCGTTTTGGGCTTTGCCGGTTGACAGGGTTTTTACAAACCATATTCCCGCAACAATGATAACAAGCCAAAAAAGCATCATAGCAAATCCACCAAAACCATGCCCCATACCATATCCACCCTGTCCAAACCAGCCCATCATTATTATAACCACCTTTCGTTCAACTCGGTTTTTATTTGACTTTTTGTTCTATCAAACAACTTCAAACTGCCCCATCATCCCGTCATCTTCATGCTCCAAGAGGTGGCAATGATACATATAGATTCCTTTGTAATCCTGGAATCTCATGATAATGCGCACGTTTTCTCCTGGGGGAATCAAGACCGTATCCTTGCGCCCAAGTTCATGGGGGCCAGGTTGCTGTCCGTTACGATCCAGAATCTGAAATTGTACGTCGTGAAGGTGCATCGAATGAGGCATGCTCATCATCATGGCTGACCGGTTTTCGATCTCCCAGATCTCAGTCGATCCGAGCTCAACCTTGGCATCGATGCGACTCATGTTCATCTTTTTTCCGTTGATGGTCAAGCGCCCTCCCATCATCATGCCCATCCCCATGGTTTCCATAACAAATGTCCTGGTCCTTGCGGCTTCAGTCTCCGGAATCCGCTCTACCTGTTTAATCCGGTTCGGCATGATAGCGTTTTCATCCAACGTCTGCGCTTTTTGAATGGTCATAGCGGTGAATTGATTTCCACCCCATTGGTCAACCATCAGGGCCGATTCAGGGTACTCCAGGCTGGAAAGATCGAGGACAACCTCTGCTCGTTCGCCCGCTGACAGGACAATGGAACTCATGGGTACCGGCCGCTCCAGAAAACCGCCATCGGAAGCTATCATATGAAATTGTGGGAGTCCGGCAAAAGACATACTGTAGATCGACGAGTTGGATCCGTTTAAAAGTCGCAAGCGCAACAGATTTGACGTCGCCTTTAAGGTGGGTGAGATCGCGCCGTTGACCAGTAGGTGGGGGCCAATCACACCATTGACGATATCATGCATATTGCGTACATAGGCGAATTCACCATCGCGATAAAAGCGTCGATCCTGAAGGATGATCGGAATGTCGTCAACACCATAGGTTTGGGGCAGACCCAGCTGGTCGGAAACTTCGTCTTCAACAATCAGCAACCCGGCAAGTCCACCATAAACCTGCTCTCCGGTCGAGCCCATGGCGTGAGCATGGTACCAGAGGGTTGCCGCTTCCTGCTTGATGGTAAAGTCAGGGAACCAGGACGCTCCCGCTGCAATCGGCTGCCGGGGACCACCGTCCCATTTTGCCGGCAGGTGGACACCGTGCCAGTGAAGTGTCGTTTCTTCCTTCAGGTCGTTATCGACCTGGACCTTAAACCTTTGGTTGTTTCTGGCCCGGATGGTTGGACCCAAGAAATTTCCGTTATAACCATAAGTCCGGGTATCAAGACCGGGAAAAAAACTCTTGGTTCCCTGCTGAACGTGTAAGAGGAATTGCGCCGACTGTCCGCTTTTATCCAGATTGTCGAGCAGTGGCGGAATCGGTAAAAGTGGCGATGACTCTGCTGCAAGGGCGGATCCAATAAATTGATGATTTCTGAAAATGGAAAGTCCTGCGGTTCCCACTCCGGTTAACGCCAGAGCCGTGAAACTATTTTTCAAAAAATCCCGTCTTTTCATATTTATTCTCCTGGTGCAGCTGTTTCTAATCCGCCTATTGATTCTGTCGCTACTGTTCAGGTTCCGACGTCAGGCTATGGCAACCTACCGATGAAATCGACTGGAAAAACCCAGATACTTTGTTCTTCTGCTGATTCATGGCTTCATGATAAACTCTGTAGTAGTATACAGGGTCAACAGTCGCTGTCAGAAAAGAATCAAAGATCAGGAGTTTCTTTTTAATTTCAGGAGGCGCTGTTACAGGATCGCTAAAAAGAAAGGATCGAATGATGGAAGGATTAACAATCAGCAAAATTGCCGGGGGTGCAGGGATTGGCATTGAAACGGTACGATTTTACGAAAAAGAAGGGTTGATTGACCCACCGGCACGAACCCCATCCAACTACCGAATCTACCCGGAAAGCGACATAATGCGACTGCGATTTATCAGAAGAGCGAAAAATCTTGGATTCACATTGAAGGAAATCAAGGAGTTGCTTTCTCTGCAGCTTGACCCTCAGGCAAGCAAGGCCGAAGTTAAACAACAGACGGAAAGCAAGATTGCAGATATTGGACGCAAGATCAGGGATTTAACCCGCATGAAGGAAGTTCTTGAATCGTTGGATGCTTGCTGCGACGGTCAAGGCCCGACCAGTGAGTGCCCGATTCTGGGTGCACTGGAAACAGGTCATGGTTTGGATGAAAACTGAATCTGCAGTTTCTGCTCGGATCAACGGTTATGCTGCCCGACTTATCTATGCATGGCGATGGTGGCGTTACTAACATGGACCCCCTGGATCATCAAGTAATGATGACGATAATTGACGGCTGGGTTACTCTTGCAAGCGCTGATAAACCCAGGCGGGCTTGCCATCTGCCAGGGTCAGTTGGAGGCGTTGGTAGCGTTCTCCCACCCGCTCATAACGATCGAGACGCCGTAGCCCCTGCGGGGTCACCGAAAAGACCATACCAGCCGTTGTCGCGGAATCAACTTTAATAATATCAAGCCCCTGCTTGCGGTAGCCGGGCAGGTGGGCCAGGGTTGGGTCCGTCAGTTCGCGGGTAATGAGCAAGCGCACCAGGGGATTACAGAGGGTGCCGTAGGCAAAAACTCGCTGTTCACCTGCGCCTGCCTCAACGACAGTGGAGCTGGGGGGTGAATAGTTGAGCGGGCTGACAAAGGTCCACCACCCCCAGCCGCCGATGGCCAGCAACAGCACCAGCAGAATTATTCCAAAGCGCAACAGCCGTTTGCGCAAGGTGAATGGACGGTGAGCGGGTGTGTTCAGGGGGCCAGCCATTTATCTTCCAGTTCTTCGCTCCAATTGCCGAACCAGCGCCGCAGCGGGTTGCGCTGTAACTGTTGAAATCTTTCACAGCAGGCATTGAGTCGCTGTGTATTCGCTGCCAATTCTTCCATTCTGACCCAATCGTTCCAGGATAGATGCAGCCCCCAGTCATCTTTATGGATGTCGCAATTGGGCAGGCGATAGTGAAAGGTCGGTCGAGGCTTGATCAGCTCGTCGGCGGTGACGTTACGCACCCGTTTTTCATCGAGATGGAGAAACAGGGGGAGCATATCCAGGGCACGATTGCGGGTCGGGTTGTGGTGCAGGTAGTCGTCAATCAGGGTGCCTATGTCAGGCTGGTAATCGGGATCGACCACTTTGAAAATGTATTCATTGGGAAAGGGGTCAACGTAGGTGGTAATGCGACGGGTGAGATCAACAGCGGCCCGTTTGACAATCCAGTCGTAACAGCACAAAAATGTTTTGAGGATGGCAGTGATAATGGCAGGGTCGTTGGCTGGAATTTCCGGATTAAGCTGCATGCCAAAAGCGTTCACTATATGATCAGAGGTGCCTTTGGCGCCAGTGGCACGAAGTTCAGCAATCAGGTCTTCTACCTGCAGTAGTCGGTCAAGGGGCAGTGGTGGGGAAACAATCTCCAGGGGGACAATACTTTCGGCCGCCCAGGCAATCGCTTCTTCAACTGAAGTCTCCAGTTCCCCTTCGAGGGTGTTAGGGTCTCGGGTTTCGCGTCCCATTTTTTTGAGTAGATTAAAATCAAGCTCAACGATCCATTCGCCGGCATCGTCACCTTTAAGGATTCGGGCATAGCGGCCATCGGAGGTTATTTCGAGATCGAGGAAATCGGCGACAATGGCCGCCAGTTGATTGAGATCAAGGCCGCTCATCTCCAGTTCGATACCAACACGGCGCGGCTTGTCTTCAGGGTTTTTAAGCCATGGTGGCATCTTGAGATCTTGTTGTTGTTTCATTTTATTAAATACTCCAGGGGTGTCGGGCTTTAATTATATTACTGCCTTTGACTCCCATTTTTTTCTCTTCATTCCCGACGATCAGGCCGGCATTGGCCAGAGGGGCGGCAATGGTTGCCCACATCACTTCGGAACCAAGGACGGCCTCCCGTTAGATCTGACTCATGCTGGACCTCCATGGTTAAATAAAGCCCCATTCGTCTGCTCATAAAGAGCGTCAATCCGGTTTTTGTAGAGGGAATAAATATCCTTGCGCTTAAGCTTCAGGGTCGGGGTCAGCTCGCCCCCTTCAATAGAGAACTCGCGCGCCAACAATACGAATTTTTTGATGGTTTCATGGGGGGCCAGCTCGCGGTTGAACTGCTCCAGGCGTTCGTCATAAAGGGCAAGAACGCGCGGATTGGTAACCAGATCATCCAGCCCTAAGTAGCTGATTTTGTGTAGATGACTATATTCTAGCAGACGTTCCAGGTTCGGCGTCAGCAGGGCCACCAGATAAGGTTTGCGATCGCCGTGAATGTAAGCCTGGGAGATATATTTATCAAGTTTCAGACTGTTTTCCAACGGCTGGGGCGGGATATTTTTACCGCCGGCGGTGACAATAATCTCTTTTTTGCGATCGATGATATACAGATAACCATCTTCATCAATCCGGGCCGTATCACCGGTGTGCAGCCAGCCGTCGGACAAGACCTGGTGGGTCAGTTCATTGTTACGATAGTACCCCAGCATCACCTGCGGGCCTTTGACCAACAGTTCCCCCTCAGCGGTCAATTTCAGCTCGGTCTGACTGAGTGGTCGACCGACGCTACCGAAGCGATTTTCTCGTAAACTATTGACCGCGACCACCGGGCTGGTCTCGGTCAAGCCATACCCCTCAAAGACCGGAATACCAAGGATCCACATGAATTCGTTAATTGTGGTATCGAGGGGGGCGCCGCCACTGATAAAAAATTTGAGCTTACCACCAAATTTTTTGCGAATTTTGCGAAAAATCAGCCAATCGAAAAAGTTGTATTGCAGGCTGAGCAGAGCTGTCGGCCGGCGCGTGATATAGCGCCGATAGACATAAGCGCGGCCGATCTTGACGGCAACATGAAAAAGTTGACGTTTGATCGGCGTCATCTGATGGACACTTTCATAAATCCGCGAATGGATCTTCTCAAACAGTCTCGGTACACTGATCATCGCTGAGGGTTTCACTTCGTTGATGTTTTCCACCACCGTGTTGATGCTCTCGGCAAAAGCGATATGGGACCCGCACATCAGCACTGCATAGTAGCCGGCAGTGCGTTCGAGTACATGGCTTAGGGGCAGAAAGCTCAAAAAGGTGCCGTCCCTCCATGTGTGGCCGGTATGTTCGAGGCTGCTCCAGGCATTGATAGCGACATTGAAGTGGGTCAGCATCACGCCTTTTGGTTCACCGGTGGTGCCGGAACTGTAGATGATGGTCATCAGGTCATCAGGATTGATGGCACTGATATGGGCTTCAATCTCGCGTTGTTCCTCAGCTGTGATCGAATGAGAAGTTTCGGATAATTGATACAGGGTATAGACCGGCAGGGATTTTTCCCCGAGGAAACGGTCAAAGGAGATGACCATATCGACGTGGGGTATCTGCTCACGGATGACCAGCAGTTTTTCATATTGCTGACGGTTGGAGATGAATACGATTCGCGCGCCGCTGTGGTGAATGATGAAGGCGGCCTGGTGACCGGTGCTGGTAGCGTAGATCGGTACGGTAACCGCCCGCGCTGCCAGAATCCCCATGTCGGCAATAGCCCAGCCGACG
>Ga0209947_1002320_pt1 | contig 10956 bp, 11 predicted proteins | sample SalPonR2_B_D2_MG_FD_185706 | JGI IMG/M metagenome (GOLD analysis project Ga0209947, IMG submission 185706) | Salt pond soil microbial communities from South San Francisco under conditions of wetland restoration - Salt Pond MetaG R2_B_D2_MG... ... | reverse complement strand
TAATGATATTAATATAGGGGCTGCCATAGCTCCCGGTCCTTTTTCACTGAAAAAAATAAAAGTAGGTGCTGCTAAAAGAAGTATCAACCATCCAAGGTTTACTGCTGGAAATATATACCCTTCAATCTTTGGCATTTTGTAATTTCTTTTAAGATTAAAGCCTTTATTTAAAAACTGTACTCCTACAAAGATTCCAACTATAAATCCAGCTATACCAAATAATGCATTAAGATCTCCTCCACCAAGTCTAAGTACCATTCTTAAAGGACACCCTAAAAATATAAGAGCTCCTATCGTCACAACTATCCCAAGCATAAATCTTGTAAAAGGCGATGAACCTCCCTTTGCTTCAAATTCTTTGTTTTTAAAAGATATTAAAAATGCTCCTAATACCAATCCTATTATCTCTGGTCTAATATACTGCACAACTCCTGCCCTATGAAGACCTATGCCTCCAGCTATGTCTCTTAAAAAACAGGCAATACAAAATCCCATATTTGCAGGATTTCCAAAATAAACAAGTAGAACTGATATTATTCCTATTAATCCTCCTGTGAAAATAATTCCTTTTTTTCCTTCCATTTATCTTCCTCCTAATCGTGATTAGTTTTGTTATCATTTTAACAACTAGCCCTTTTAAAGTAAAATAGGTTATACTAATAGTTGGACTAGGGCTTATAAGAAAAACCTATACTTATTGTTAAATAATCTTTAAACAAATATAATAACTTTATGAACATATGATAATTAATAATATGAAGGAGTCTTACTATGAATTATGTATATTTAGATAACGGTGCCACTTCTTTTCCTAAGGCCCCGGGAGTAGCTCAAAGCATATCCAACTATATTTTAAATGTAGGAACAAATGTCAATAGAGGCGCCTATAGTGCTTCATATAAAGCAGAAAATACTCTCTACGAAACAAGAGAATTAATATGCGAATTATTTAATTTCGAAAAAGCAGAAAATGTAATATTTACGAAAAATATTACTGAAAGTCTTAACTTTCTCATTAAAGGTCTTCTAAAAGATGGAGATCATGTTGTAGTATCTTCAATGGAACACAATGCTGTTATGCGCCCTTTAAATGCCTTAGCTAACAAAATTAAATACACTAAAGCAAAGTGCAATAATCTAGGAGACTTGGATATAGAAGATTTTGAAAATTCCCTTAAATCTAATACTAAAGCCGTTGTGATGACTCATGCTTCTAATGTATGCGGCACTATACTGGATTTAGAGAAGGTTGGTAATATATGTAAAGAGAAAGGAATATATTTCATTATAGATAGTGCTCAAACGGCAGGCTTTTTAGATATTGATTTTAATAAATTAAATGCTGATGCTTTAGGCTTTACCGGTCATAAAAGTCTTTTAGGACCCCAAGGCATAGGAGGTTTTGTTGTTAATGACTCTTTAGCAGGTGAAATGGATACATTTATTGAAGGCGGTACTGGAAGTCTATCTGATACAGAAGTACAGCCGAGCTACATGCCCGACAAATTCGAAGCCGGCACCTTAAATATTCCGGGAATATACGGTTTAAATGCTTCCTTAAAGTATCTTTTGAAAGAAGGCTTAAGAAGTGTAAGAGAGAAAGAACTTGAACTTCTTGATAAATTTATGCAGGGTATATATAATATAGAAAATATCGAAATTATAGGAAAGAAAAACATTGATAAAAGAACGGGAATACTATCTCTAGACTTTACAGATAAAGATAACGGTATTATATCACATGTATTAAGCAAAGATTTCGGTATTATGACTAGATGCGGAATGCACTGCGCACCATCTGCTCATAAGACTTTAGGTACTTTCCCGAGAGGTACTGTGAGATTTGGTTTAAGTCACTTCAATACTCTAGAAGAAATAGAATACACTCTAAATTCTATTAACAGGGTTCTCAATAATTGTTAAGGAAGGTAATATTTTGGAATTTAATCAAATCGAAACATTTTTAAGTGTAGTAAAGCACAAAAGCTTTTCTAAAGCTGCTAAAGAACTTTTTTTAACTCAGCCAACTGTAAGCAATAATATACAGAATTTAGAAAAAGAGTTAAATACAACTCTTTTAGATAGAAAAAGCAAAACTATTACTTTAACGGGATCTGGAGAGTCTTTTTACAGGTATGCCGTAGAATTAATCAACACTAGAGATAAGGCAAAATACGATTTAATAAGAAGAACCGGGAAGATAGAGGGCGAAGTAGAAATAAGCGCAAGTTCTATACCAGAACAGTACATTCTTCCCTACATCATTAAGGAGTTTACAGACAAACATCCTAATGTTTCCTTTAATGTGATTCATAAAAATTCGAAAGATGTAGTAGAAGATATATTAAAAGGTAAAAACAACTTTGGTATAGTTGGTGCAAAATACCCTTCAGATGTTCTTGAATACATAGATTTTTATCAAGATGAACTTGTTTTAGCCGTACCTAATAATAACAATTATCCCTGGCCTCTTGGTGAGATCCTTGATTTTAAAGTATTACTTAAACAAAAACTTATTCTTAGAAAAGAAGGCTCTGGTACTAGACTTTTAATCGATAAAGGTATTTGTAACAAAGGCATAGACTTAGATGATTTAAACATAAAATATTTGATAGACAGCAATGAAATGATAAAGAAAATGATTGAATTAAATTTAGGCGTTAGCTTAATTTCTAAAATAGCTGTAAAAAACGAAGTTGATTTAGGATTAATAAAATGCTATAAAATAAAAGATATAGATTTTAAACGTAATTTTTATTTTGTATATCATAGACACAGAACCTTGTCTCCAGTAGTAGAAACTTTGAAAAATTTTTTAATAAACTGGTATGGAACAAAATTTAATTAATAGGAGGAAATATGGGTTTAGAAGAAATTAGATTAACTCAAATGACAAAAAGCTCAGGATGAGCTGCTAAAATAGGACCCGATGTCCTGGCACAAGTTTTGTGTCACTTAACTCAAGATACCGATGAAAATCTACTTGTAGGAATAGAAACTTCCGATGATGCTGCCGTATATAAGGTAACCGATGACATAGCAGTAGTCCAGACACTGGATTTTTTTACACCCGTAGTAGACGATCCTTATGTTTACGGTCAAATAGCTGCTGCCAACTCCTTAAGCGATATTTATGCTATGGGAGCTGATCCCAGACTAGCTTTAAACATTACCTGCTTTTCCGATGATATACCTCAGGAATCTATAAAAGCCATCCTGAAAGGTGGACATGATAAGGTTAAAGAAGCTGGGGCTCTAGTAGTAGGTGGCCACACAGTAGATGATAAAGAACCTAAGTTTGGATTATCCGTTACTGGATTTATGCATCCATCAAAGGTGGTTAAAAACTGCAATGCTAAAGTTGGCGATATGTTAATCCTTACTAAACCTATAGGTTTAGGAGTTATTAATACAGGAATTAAATCCGACTTGGTAGGTGAAAAAAGCTACAATGAAGCAGTCAAAACCATGTCAACTTTAAATAAATTTGCTAAGGATGCAATGATGAAAGTCGGTGTAAACAGCTGTACTGATGTAACAGGATTTGGACTATTAGGACATGCTTACGAAATGGCTGCAGGAAGCAATGTAACTATAAAGCTTAAATCTAAATCTATACCTATAATAGAAGAAGCTCTTTCTTTAGCAAAAATGGGTATTATACCTGCTGGTGCTTACAAAAACATGTACCATATAAAGGATTCCATAAGTATTTCAGAGAAAGTTCCTCAAGAATTAGCAGACTGTATGTACGATCCTCAAACCTCTGGCGGCCTTTTGATTTCAGTTGATAAAAGCAAAGCAAAAGAGCTTCTAAATGAACTAGAAAACAGTCCAACATCTTATGCATTAATTGGTGAAGTTGTAGAAAAAAATAAATACAGTATAACTGTAGAATAGATTTCTAAACTATCAACAATCCTTCTATTTTAAGAAGGATTGTTTTTTATTATAATTATGATATAATTTAAGTAAATACTTATTTATTTTTGGAGGCTATTATGAAATCAAAATTAAGTACTATTTTAGTGATTATATTAATATCAACCTTTATTACTGGATGTACCGATACTCCCGAAGAAAAACCATATTATGAGATAGATCCTCTTTTTGAAGAAGATAAAAAACCAGAGTCTATAAATTTGATTGGAAATAATGAAGAAGCTCAAGAACACTTTAAAAATGAGCTTGCTATGAAGAGTTTGAAGGAGCATGAATTTTACTACAGTGAAGACACCTACCACTTTGTGCTGTATTTTAACCAAAACATTACCAGTACTGAAGTTGGGAATTTCATGTCTTACCTATCTAATACTTTTATAAGTATGTCTCCTGCTGCGCGTATAGGCATCCCCCCATATTTATATGAGTTTAATTTAGATGATGATTCTATAATGAAATCTACAGATAGGCCTTACAGAAATTTAAGTCTTAGGGTATATATAGATGATGTGAGAGCTTTTAGAAGAGATTATGACTTTGATGAAGATTTGAAACTAGTATCTACTTCCTACTGGGAAAACACCTATACAGATTATCCATTCTTAAATATGGATACAGATATAGTGGCTAATTTTATAGAAGAAAATAAATCCTCTGGCAAAGATATTACTATAAGAAAAACCTTTAAAAGTGATGGAGTTATACTGGTTAAAATCGAAAGCAGTGATGGATTTAAAGAAAAATACATCGAAGAAATTAAAACTAAAATAGAAAAAGATTTAGCACCAGCATTAGAAAAAGAATCTATGGATATTTACAGTGCCAATTACCAATATTTGGGTATTGTACTTCTCTTTACCCAAAACAACAACATTGAAGAAGAATATGTATACTACAACGGATTAGAAGAAAACAAGGCTTGGATTGACCTTGATTGGATGAAATACGGATTTTTATCTCAGTACTCATCCAATAGAAACAAATAAGCTTAAAAGTATAATCTTAGATTATACCCCTATAATTTCAATAAAGTTGAATTTACTAGAAGCTGCTTTATGTAGCTTCTTTTTATTTAGGTTTACATATATACCAGGCTGCCCGCTCTCCTACATCAACTACACTTACTTCAGAAAAACATTCTTCCATTTCATGAAAACAGTCTTTCATTTCCTTTTCTGCAGTTTTGATAAATCTAAAATAATCTCCTCTTTCAAGCCATTCTACAAAACTTGTTAGTATGGATCTTTTTTTATTGTAATCGTGTATGACTACCCAATCTTTAGATACTCTACTCATTTCTCTGTACATTTTTTTTCTTTCTTCCGGCTGCAAGCCGTGGGCAACATAAGATGCTATAGCTATATCAAAGTAATTTTCTTTAAAATCTAAACCTTCTAAAACATTAGCTCTTTGGAAATCTATATTTTTATCTTTATTTTTTCTTATGGCAATATTAAGCATAAGTTGGGCAGGATCTACTCCTGTAACTTTTAATCCTTCCTCATACAAAACTGAGCACAAAGCTCCCGTACCGCAACCCACATCAATAATATTTTCATATTTGCTTATATCTAAATCTTCTTCTACCTTTTTAATCACATCTTGAAAATTACGTCTTTGGCTGTTGAAAAATAATCCGTAAATCGGTGAAATTATATTAAATAATTTACTGCTTCCTCGGTCGCTCAAATTTCTCACTCCTAACCTTTTGACTATAATAATACTCCCAACTTATTACCTTGTCAATTTCAACAAATAATTGTCATAATATGTTATAATAAAATATATTCAAATATGTTTTGGGGGTGAATTTTATGAATAAAAAATTCGGAAGAAAGCTGTATTCAGTAGGTGAATCTTATACAATTATGTACAATGGAATCAGAACAATAGGAGCTTTTAAAAAAGCAAAATCAGAGAATCTAATGGATTCAAAGTTTGTAGAGCGTATAATGCTTGCTGTAACAGAAGTAAATAGTTGTCCCTTATGTTCATTTGCCCATACCAAAGCTGCTCTTGAGGCTGGAATAAATCATGATGAAATTAAAAATATGTTGGATGGAGTTGTAGACAATATCCCTGATGATGAAATTGAAGGAGTATTATTCGCTCAACATTACGCTGATAAAAGAGGAAATCCTTCAAAAAAATCTTGGAATAAAGTAATTGAAGTTTATGGTAAAACAAAAGCTGAAGGTATTTTAGCAGCTACAAGAATGATTATGATGGGTAATGCATATGGTATTCCTCTCGGCTCTATAAAGCATAGATTCAAAGGTAAAGCTGATGAAAGAAGTAGCTTATCCTATGAAATAGGAATGCTGTTAACTTTTTTAATATTTTTACCAATTTCTTTAATACATACTCTTTTTTCAGCCTTATTAAAAAAGCCTTTGATTACTTTTAAGTAATATATCTGTTTATTTATCATATATATGGGTATTTATAAAACATATAAAATAAATTCGATTTATTTTATCAATAAGTACAACATGAAAGGAGTTATCTGTGAATTATAAAAAATTAATAGAAAAAAGAAAGTCTGTAAGAGATTATAAGAAAAAAATAGTACCACAGAAAGTAATAGATGATATTCTTCAATTTTCAGAGGAAGAAGATAAACTAATTCCTGGTATCGATACAGAATTATTAGCTAAAGATAAATCTCAAGTTTATCTACAACTTAAAGGTACTGCAGGTTATCAAGGAATAATGATAGAAGCACCTCATTATTTGATATTATTATCTCAGAAAAGAGGATACTATATTGAAAATGCAGGATATTTAGGAGAAAAAATTGCTTTAAAAGCATTAGATTTAGGCGTTAATACCTGTTGGATTACCTTTCCTGATAGTGAAAAAGTTAAGAAAAGGCTCTTTCTAAACACAGATAAAGAAATTGTAGCAATAATGGCATTGGGTTATGATGCAAATAAAAACAAGGTTGTTAATGCCAACAAAGTAGGCGACAATTATTCTAAATCTCAACTCAAAATAGTTAAAAATAATATATCTACTAGATGTAAAATAGAGGAAATTGTCTATATAAAAGAATGGGGTCATAATGCAAGCTATGAAGAAATTAAAAACAGGGGGCTTTTAGACGCACTAAACTACGCAAGGCTAGCTCCTTCCACTATGAATAGACAACCTTGGAGATTTATTCTAGATGGTGAAAAAGTTATCCTTACAATAAGAGATGATGAAAATATTAGAGAATACGACGAAAAAATTGATGCTGGTATTGCAATGCTATTTTTTGAATCTATAGTAGACAGAACTTTGACAGATATAAATTGGGTTATGGATATCCCAGATAAAGACTACAAAATACCTGACGAATACAAGGTTGTTGCTTACTGTAATATTTAAAATCATATATATTAAAAGGCTGATTACATAACCTTAATCAGCCTTTTTTATCTTAGTCTATTATTTTATCTTCCATTTTTTCAATTAATTTCATTATACCTTCTTTAACTTTATCAAGGTCCTCCTGTATAGGAGCTCCTTCAAATTCAACTGCTTCTACAAAGTCCCATTTCATTCTGTTTCGCTCAATTATATCATTTAATTCTTTTTGAGCTCCACCAGACCATCCGTAGGATCCAAAACTAAAGGCTGTTTTACCAGTAATTTTCTTTCTGCCTAGTTCTTCTAATGCTGCAGCCACAGGTGGAAACATCTTGTATTCATATGTAGGTGCTGCAACTATAATGCCTGCAGATTTAAAAACTGTGGACATCATTTCACTTTCGCTTTTTAAAGGCATTTCCAATTTATTTACTTTTACACCCTTTTCTTCTAAAACTTTTTCTGCAAAATCTACTGCTTTTTTTGTCATTCCGTACATTGAACCCCAAAGTATTGTTACTTCATTTTTTCCAGCTCCCTTTGTATACTCTGAAAATCTTGAATAATCATCTACTATTTTTTTAGTGTTTTCTCTGTATAGAGGACCGTGACCTGGGGCTATAATATTTATATCAAATTCTTCAGTCTTTTTTATAGCTTTTTTTACCTGTGGTGTAAAGGTAGCCATAACATTAGAAAAATACCTTATGCCTTCTTCTTCGAAAAACTCTACATCCTCTTCATTCATCTGATCGTCGAAATAACTTTTATTTATTTTTCCAAAAGACCCATACATATCACAGGAAAATAAGGTCTTGGTATCTGATTCGTAAGTCATCATAGTATCCGGCCAGTGTACGTTTGGTACCGGATGAAAACTTAGAACTTTTCCTGCTCCTAAGTCTAGATTATCCCCTTCTTTAACTACACGTATCTTTTCATCATTTCTAAAAAATGATTTCACAAGTTTTGCTGCTTTGTCTGTACATATTATGGTGAAATTATCATTAATTTTTTTAAAATTTTCAATCCATCCTGAATGATCAGGCTCCATATGATTTACAATCACATAATCTATATCTTTAGGATTTACATTTATTTCTTCTAAACTTTTATATAGGGTGTCAGGTATTCCATCCCAACCTATTACACCATCTATTATTGCAGTTTTATCTCCTTTTACTATATATGAATTCAAGGTAACTCCATTTGCTATATCCCATATTCCTTCGAAGAGTATATCCTCTACATTCATAGACAACATATGAATACCATCTGCTACTTTTATTTTTTCCATTTATAGGCCTCCTATTTTTTATTAATTCAATTATTCCTTATGTGCCTTTTTATACACACTTAATTCTCCCTCTTGATTAAAGGATTTAATTTTAGGTACTATATTTAAGAAATGTTTGCTTTGTTTATGCTTTTCAAAATCTTCTTCACTTTGCCATTTTTCTATGAAAGTTAAAACATTTGGGTTTTTAATATCTTGATACAAGTTGTATTCTATACATCCATCTTCATTTTGACTTAGTTTTATTAATTCTTTTGTTAGATTTTTGAATTCTTCTACTTTCTCTTCTTTAACTGTATTTTTTGATACTATTACTATCATTACACTCTCCTTAGTACTTATTTTCTAATTTAACCTATTATATCTATTTCAATTTTTGGTGTCAAATATATCCAATCCTGCTTACGTGTATATCTTTTAGTAAATTTTATGATATAATGTACAATAAATATTAGAATACTAATAGAGGGAGACTTATTATGTCTTAAGGATATAGATATATGCACTAGCTCCAAAGATATAAAGGTCACAAAATCTTTTATGAGTACAGTAACTAGTACTTTAGGAAAAGAAATAGCCTGAGGTATTTTAGCTTCAATCAAAAAAATCTTTAAATAAAAGGAAGGTCAGATAATGTATCAATTAATAACAGCAATTTTAGCATTTATGCTTATTCCCATATTAATTAAACTCAAGGTGAAGTTAGGATATTCTATACTTCTTACTTCAGTAGTTTTAGGAATAGTGTCGGGAATAGGATTTCAAGGATTTTCAGGAGCAGTTTTAGATGTTTTTACTCAGATGTCTTCATTAAATACTATACTCGTAGTAACAATGGTTAGTATTTTAGGTGGTGTAATGAAGCACTACCAAATTTTAGATATCATTGTTGAAACTATGCAGAAGCTTATCGGAAGTAAAAGAAATATAATAACTATAATCCCGGCAATGATAGGTGTTTTAATTATACCTGGAGGAGCAATTTTATCAGCCCCTTTCGTTAAGAAAATAGGAGGAGAAATAAATTTATCTCCTGCTAGAAGAGCTGTTATAAATTTAGTTTTCCGACATATAGCTATGTTTTTACTACCTTATTCCACATCTATTTTAATAGTTACTTCAATAATGCCTGATATAAGCGTTCCTTTACTTATAGGGTTGAATTTCTTTTTTGTAGTAAGTATTGTTGCAGCAGGATATCTTATGTTTCTTAGGGATATAGACTTAGGAGATAGAAAAGCAAAGGGTAGAAATTTCAATAATTTTAAAAAACTGGCAATTTACACTTCTCCTATATACGTATGTGTAATAATTACAGGAATTACCGGTATACCCTTTTATATATCTATGCTGTCTAGTTTGCTTATAGTTTATATTTTAGGAGATAAGAAAGCTTTTTTAATCAATGCTGTAAAATCTATAAATGTAAATATAGTTTTAACAGTAACAGCAGTTCTTATAATGCAAAATATTATTATGGAAATGTCGGAAATGCTTACTATTTTCAATAATATATTCGAAGCAAGCTCAAGTATGATTTCAATACTATTTGTTTTACTTTTAACATCGACTTTTTTCGGCTTTATTACAGGATATCAAGTAGCAGCTATGGCCATTACACTGCCTTTAATAGCTCAATTAAACGTATCGCATCAAATGATGCACCTTTATGTTTTTATTGCAACTGCCTGCTCCTTTGTAGGATACTTTTTTTCACCACTCCACCTATGTCAGGCCTTTACTACACAGATTATGGGTGTCACTACTATAGAGCTTTATAAAGAATATAAATTCTTTGCACCAGTTTTAGTACTTATAACCATTGTTTTGGCCCTTGTTTACAATATTATTTTATAGATTAAATTAGGAGTTGATTATATTGACTGTAGATGAAAAATTTCTTGTAAAATGGGAAAATCGTAGAAAACAAGGCAAAAAAAATTATTTTTTAAAAGGAACCGCTGTAGGTACAATAATAATATTAATTCTATTAATATTAAAAGACTTTGCTGTACATGATTTAATTTTCACTTGGAATGAAATAGGAAACTTAATCTTTAAAAATATTTTTATTTCTGCTATTCTTGCCGGCTTTGCTGCAATTCAAAGTTGGGAATGGCAGGAGAGAAAATATAAGAATATGAAAGGAGAAAAATGAAATATTGTATAGGAATTGATGGTGGCGGAAGTAAGACTTTAGCATATCTTGGAGATATGAAAGGTAATTTAATAGACGGAAAAGTTTTCGGTCCCAGCAACTATCAAATTATCGGTAAAGACACTACTGAATCGGTATTTAGAGAAATGTTGGAATTTTTTTTAAATAAAAATAATATAAAGATAGAAGATATAAAATTCATATC
>Ga0209947_1002318_pt1 | contig 10960 bp, 10 predicted proteins | sample SalPonR2_B_D2_MG_FD_185706 | JGI IMG/M metagenome (GOLD analysis project Ga0209947, IMG submission 185706) | Salt pond soil microbial communities from South San Francisco under conditions of wetland restoration - Salt Pond MetaG R2_B_D2_MG... ... | reverse complement strand
TCCAGCACCGGAACACGCCCGGCGGGCGACAGCGTCAGAAACTCAGGGCTTCGCATTGAGCCGTCGCGGATCGAATAATAGCGCAGCTCATAGTCCAGCACCAACTCCTCCAGCAGCCACAGCACCCGCAGCGAACGCGCCAGCGGCACATGGTGCAGCCGGATCATACCTCCTCCTCCAGCCGCACCAGCGCCGCCCCCGCGCTGACCTGATCGCCCTCCGCGACCAGCACCTCGGCCACAACCCCGTCACGCGCGGCCAGCAGGCCGTGCTCCATCTTCATCGCCTCCAGCACCGCCAGCCGGTCGCCTTTCGCCACCGACTGCCCAGCCTCGGCAAAGACCGCCTTCACCAGCCCCGGCATCGGCGCCTCGATCAGCGCCGCATCGCCCCCCGCCGCACTGTCCCGCGCCAGCGGGTCAACCAGATCGAAGGCCAGCCCATATCGCGCAAAAACCGTGATCCGCGCGCCGTCCACCGCCACCCCGGGCGCGGGCGCGCCATCGAGCCGCCATTGCCCGTCCACGCGCCGCGCCGCGACCCATGTCTCGCCCACCCGCAGATCATGGGCCGTCGCCGAGAGGGTGCGCAGCCGCACCGTGATCTCGTCGCCGTCATGGATCAAGACCACGTCGCGCTCCAGCGGCTGCCATAAGACAAAGCCCGCCGCCTCCGGTGCTTCCTCCAACAGCCTCAGCCCGGCGAGGGCCGCCAGCGCGACGTCCCCCGGCCCAGGCGTCGGAGCCACCACCAGAGCGTCGATATCCCGCGCGATCAGCCCTGTATCCACATCGCCGCGCGCAAACCCCGGATGCCGTGCGAGCGCGCCGAGAAAGCCGAGATTGGTCACCGTCCCCGCCACTTCCGTCCGCTCCAGCGCCCGCGCAAGCCGCCGCAGCGCCACACCGCGCGTCGGGCCATGGGTGATCACCTTGGCGATCATCGGGTCGTAGAACGGGCTGATCTCGTCGCCCGCCCGGACCCCGCTATCGGCGCGGGTGCCCGTCGGAAAGACCAGATGCGACAATCGCCCCGTTGCGGGCAGAAACCCTTTCGGCACATCCTCGGCATAAAGCCGCGCCTCGAAGGCATGGCCGGTGATCGTCAACTCCTCCTGCCGCGCGGGCAGCGCCTCCCCGGCGGCCACGCGCAACTGCCATTCGACCAGATCAACACCGGTGATCGCCTCCGTCACCGGATGCTCGACCTGCAACCGCGTATTCATCTCCATGAACCAGAACCTATCCGGGCGCAGCCCGTCCGAGCCGTCGACGATGAACTCCACCGTGCCTGCCCCGCTATAGCCGATCGCCTCGGCCGCCCGTACCGCAGCCTGCCCCATGGCGGCGCGCATCTCAGGCGTCATGCCCGGTGCCGGGGCCTCCTCGATCACCTTCTGATGACGGCGCTGCAGGGAACAGTCGCGCTCGAAAAGATGCACCGCGCGCGTGCCATCGCCAAAGACCTGCACCTCGATATGGCGCGGCGTCTCGACGAATTTCTCGATCAGAACGTCCGCGTTGCCAAAGGCCGTGCGCGCCTCGCCCCGCGCGCTCTCCAGGGCATCGCCAAAGTCCTGCGCCCGCTCCACCAGCCGCATCCCTTTGCCGCCGCCGCCCGCGACAGCCTTGATCAGGACCGGATAGCCGATGGTATCGGCAGCTCCTGAAAGGTGCTCGGGGTCCTGGTTTCTGCCATGATAGCCCGGCACCACCGGCACGCCCGCCTCCTCCATGAGTTTCTTGGCGGCATCCTTGAGTCCCATCGCCCGGATCGCATCCGCCGACGGGCCGATAAAGACCAGCCCCGCCGCCTCGACCGCCCCGACGAACTCGGGGTTCTCGCTCAGAAAGCCATAGCCGGGATGGATCGCCTCCGCCCCCGTCTCCAGCGCCGCCGCGATGATTGCCTCGCCCTTAAGATAGCTCTCCGCAGGGGCCGACCCGCCGATATGCACCGCCACATCCGCCATGGCGACATGCGCGGCTCCCCGGTCGGCGTCCGAATAGACCGCCACCACCTCGACGCCCATCTCCTGCGCCGTGCCCATGACGCGACACGCGATTTCGCCCCGGTTGGCAATCAGGATACGTTCAAACATGGCGGTTCCCCTGCTTCATCTTGCCAGAAATATCCAAATTCAGACATCACCACCCTCACATCCGGAAGACGCCAAAACGCGTCTCCTCCACCGGCGCATTCAGCGCCGCGCGCAAGGAGAGGCTGAGCACATCCCGGCTCTTGCGCGGGTCGATGCAGCCATCGTCCCAAAGCCGGGCGCTGGCATAGAGCGGATGCGCCTGCCGCTCGAACATCTCCACCGTGGGCTGCTTGAACGCCGCCTCATCCTCGGCCGACCATGCCTCGCCGCGCTTTTCCATCGCGTCGCGCTTGACCGTGCCCAGCACCCCCGCCGCCTGCGCGCCGCCCATCACTGAAATCCGCGAATTGGGCCAGGTCCACAGGAATCGCGGGCTGTAGGCCCGCCCAGCCATGCCGTAATTGCCCGCCCCGAAAGAGCCGCCGACCAACATCGTGATCTTCGGAACAGAGGTCGTCGCCACCGCCGTCACCATCTTGGCCCCGTGCCGGGCGATCCCCTCGTTTTCGTATTTGCGACCCACCATGAAGCCGGTGATGTTCTGCAGGAACACCAGCGGGATCTTGCGCTGACTGCACAATTCCACGAAATGCGCGCCTTTCGAGGCCGCCTCGGAAAACAGCACGCCATTGTTGGCCACGATCCCCACCGGGCAGCCCTTCACATGGGCGAACCCGCAAACCAGCGTCTCCCCGAACCGCGCCTTGAACTCGTCAAAGCGGCTACCATCCACGAGCCGCGCGATCACCTCGCGGATATCATAGGGCGTGCGCAGATCGGCGGGCACCACGCCGAGCAATTCCGCCGGATCATAGGCGGGTTCCTCTGACGCCTCAAATCGCAGGGTGGGCGCCACACCACCCCCCAGATTGCCCACCGCGCGCCGGGCCAGCGCCAGCGCGTGCCCGTCATCTTCGGCCAGATAATCCGCCACGCCCGACAGGCGCGTGTGCACATCGCCGCCGCCCAGATCCTCGGCGCTCACCACCTCGCCGGTCGCCGCCTTCACGAGCGGCGGCCCGGCGAGAAAGATCGTGCCCTGATCTCGCACGATAATGGTGACATCCGACATTGCGGGCACATAGGCGCCCCCGGCGGTGCAGCTTCCCATCACCACGGCGATCTGCGCGATGCCCTTGGCGCTCATCCGCGCCTGATTGTAAAAGATACGCCCGAAATGATCGCGGTCGGGGAACACCTCATCCTGATTGGGCAGGTTCGCGCCGCCCGAATCCACAAGGTAGATGCAGGGCAGATGGCAGTCCTCGGCGATCTCCTGCGCGCGCAGGTGCTTCTTGACGGTCATCGGGTAATAGGTGCCGCCCTTCACCGTGGCGTCATTGCAGACGATCATGCAGTCGCGCCCCAGCACCTGACCCACGCCCGCAATCACCCCGGCCCCCGGCGCGGCCCCGTCATAGAGGTCATGCGCCGCTGTGGCCCCCACCTCCAGAAACGGGCTGCCGGGATCGAGCAACGCCGCCACCCGGTCGCGCGGCAGCAATTTACCCCGCGCGAGATGCCGCTCGCGGGCGCGGGCGCCACCGCCCGCCGCCGCCGTCAGCGCGGCCTCCTCGACCACGCGCAGCGCCTCGAGATGGCCCGCTTCATTGGTCCGGAACGCCTCGGACGAGGGCAAAACCGCTGATTTCAGTTGCATGACGCCATCTCCCGCATATCGGCGGGGCGCGCCCCACCTGTTGCAATTTCACCACAGCCCGCGCCGCGCCGTGCGATTTGACCCACATCAAGGTCCGACACGCGATTCAGGCGCATACCCACGGCTGTCAGAACAAGAGTGGAAAGACCATGAAACATATCACAGCCCTCACCCTCGCCGCCCTCATGGCCTCGACCGCCGCACCGGCGCTCGCACAGGAGCAAGGCGATATCCTGCTCGGCTTCGGCCTCGGCTGGATCGAACCGGACAGCGGCTCGAACACGACAGTCGGCAAGGTCGACGCCGACGGAGCCCTGAGCCCGACGATCACTTTCGAGTATTTCATCGCCGACCGCGTCGGCATCGAATTGCTGGCCTCCTGGCCCTTCAAGCACGATCTCAATCTTGCCGGTGGTGACATCGGTGAAACCAAGCACCTGCCGCCCACCCTGTCGCTGCAGTACTACTTCACCAATAACAGCAGCATCACGCCCTTCATCGGCGCGGGTATCAACTACACCTACTTCTTCGATGAAAAGACCAACAATCTCGGTGGCGCATCGCTTGACCTGGATGACTCCTGGGGCCTCGCACTGCATGCCGGTGCCGATTTCGCCCTGTCCGAGAAGTCCGCGCTCCGCGCCGACGTGCGCTATATCGATATCGAAACCGAAGCCACCGTCGGCGGTGCCAATATCGGCGATGTCGATATCAGCCCATGGGTCTTCAACATCGCCTACGTGATGAAGTTCTGATCTTCCCCAGACTTCACCCGACAAAGGGCCGGTCATCGTACCGGCCCTTTTCATTGCCTGCACCGCACTCATTGCACCACCTCCGCTGCCGCACGCGCCTTGAGATCCTTGCGGATCACCTTGCCCGTCACTGTCATCGGCAACACCTCTAGAAACTCGATTTCCCTTGGATACGAATAGCTTGCAAGGCGCTCCTTCACATGCCCCTGCAACGTCTCCGCCAGGGACGCCGACGCCTCCCAGCCCGCGCGCAGGACCACGTAGGCCTTGACGATCTCGGTGCGCAGACTGTCGGGCTTGCCGACCACGCCGACCGTCGCGACCGCGTCATGCGTCAGCAGGCAATCCTCGATCTCCGCCGGGCCGATACGGTAGCCCGCGCTCGTGATCACGTCATCCTCGCGCCCGACAAAGCGAATGAACCCGTCCTCGATCACGCCCCTGTCGCCGGTCAGCAGCCAATCCCCCAGAAATTTCTCTGCCGTCTCATCGGGTTTTCCGAAGTATTCCAACATCATCGAGGCCGAACCTCGCCTGATTGCGATGTCTCCCTCACCCGTCGTCGGGGCGCCCGCACCGTCGATCACCGCCACCTCATGCCCCGGCACGGCACGACCCAGGGCACCGGCACGCGGTTCGAACAATGCCCCACAGGATGATCCCACCATGTTGCATTCGGTCTGTCCGTAGAACTCGTTGATCGTCAGGCCAAAGGCGCGCCGCCCCCAGTCGAGCATCTCGGGCCCAAGCGGCTCACCGCCGCTTGCCACGCTGCGCAGACCGTCGAATTGCGCATCTTCCGCTTTCAACATCCGCAGGGCCGTAGGCGGGAAAAAGATATTTTTCACAGCACTTTCCGAGACAATCCTCATGCATTCCCCGACGCTGAACTTACTCATCCGGGCCGCTACCACCGGCACCCCGATGGCCAGCCCCGGCATCAGCACGTCGAACAGCCCGCCAATCCAGGCCCAGTCGGCAGGCGTCCACAGGCAATCGCCGGGCTGCCCGAGGAAATCGTGGCTCATTTCCACCCCCGGCAAATGCCCGGTCAGTACCCGATGCGCATGCAACGCGCCCTTGGGGCTGCCTGTGGTGCCGCTAGTGTAGATCAGCACGGCAGGCGTCTCCGCCTCGGTGTCCACCGTTTCGAATCGCGCCTCGGGCAGCGTTTCGCGCTCGGGAATCAGCGGCTCCACACCGGCAAATCCGGCCAGCATCCCCGCGCCCTCGGCATCGGTCACCACCACCTGCGCGCCCGCATCCCGCACCCGGCTCGACAGCGCATCCTGCTTGAAGAGTTTGAACAAAGGGATTGAAATCGCGCCCAATTTCCAGATTGCGATATGCGCTGCCGCACACCACGCGCCTTGCGACCGCAACACGCCCACCCGGTCACCTCGCGTAAAGCCGCGCGCCAGAAGCGCGTGCGCCAGCCCATCCGCCATGCGCCGCAGCGTGCCATAGCTTATCTCGCGCGGGCTATCGCCCGACAGGTCGATGATCGCCGCGCGCTCCGGCGCGGCGTCCGCCCAATCGTCGCACACCTGCACCGCCATGTTCAGCCGCGCGGGGATGTTCCACCGAAATCCGTCACGGAGCACCTCGTAGGGCGCAGGCCGCAGCAGAGGGCGCATGCCGCTCATGACGCCGCCCCGGGCGCGTTGCGATGCACCAGCCGCCCATAGGCATCAACGAAATACTCGTAGTCCCCACACGCCACCACAAGCCACAGATCATCGCTCACCGCCGGACGCGCCACACAGTCGCTGCGTGCGGCCCCCACACCCGCCTCGTCCAGATAGCGTGCCACCATGCGCTCGATCACGTCTGTCTCGGTCGTCGTCACCGCGCGTCCGCCCAGTATCAGGCCGATGCCCGCCACCACGGCAACCAACGCCAGAACCGGCAGAAAGATCAGGCGGCGCGGCATGTCACTCCCCCAACCGACTCGATTGCAGGTAGAGCATCTGCCGCGCCGTTTCGTGCAAAAGGCAACTCACCGTCGCAGGGCCCGCCCCCGTGCCGCCGCCCCATTGCGCCGCCTCATAGCCGCATTTGGCATCGCGAAACCCGATCCATGCCCGCTGCATGCCGCGCAGCGCCTCGGCCTGTTTCGGGGCATAGGCGGGGGCCTGCGCGTCCTGCGCCGCCAGTGTCGCGTAGAGCCGCTGATAGACGGTGTTGAGCCAGCCATCCCAATGCGCGCGCTCGCGGTCGGTGCAGCCGCTCATGCCGATGGTGGAATGGCCGCCGGGCGTGGCCTCCATACAGCGCTCGGCCGCCTTGCCCGCGCAACTCTCACCACCGCCCGCGCGAATGCAGGCCTCCACCGGGGCGATGTCGAACACCAACTCCTGCGCCATCCCCGGCGCAGGCAGCAGCAGCGCGGCAATCAGCGCCCTCACACCATCGCCCCCATCAATTCGCGGCCCACCAGCATGCGCCGGATCTCCGACGTGCCTGCTCCGATCTCCATCAGCTTGGCATCGCGAAAGAGCCGCGCGACGGGCGCATCATTAAGGAACCCTGCCCCACCCATCGCCTGCACCGCCTGATGCGCCTGCACCATCGCCTGCTCACTCGCATAAAGGCAGCAGGCCGCGGCGTCCTGCCGGGTCACATCGCCCCGGTCGCAGGCCTTGGCCACCTCGTAGACATAGGCGCGCGCCGAATTCATCGCCGTGTACATATCCGCGATCTTGCCCTGCATCAGCTGGAACGACCCAATCGGCTGCCCGAACTGCTTGCGTTCCGCCAGATAAGGCATGATCTCATCCAGACAGGCGGCCATGATCCCCGTGCCGATCCCCGCCAGCACGACGCGCTCGTAATCCAGCCCGGACATGAGCACCCGCACCCCCTTGCCCTCTTCGCCGAGCACGTTTTCGAACGGCACCTCGACATCGTCAAAGATCAACTCGGCGGTGTTGCTGCCGCGCATCCCCAGCTTGTCGAAATGCGGGCTCGTGCTGAACCCGGTCATCGTCTTCTCGATCAGGAACGCGGTGATCCCCTTGGCCCCCGCCTCGGGGTCGGTCTTGGCATAGACCACCAGCGTGTCGGCATCCGGCCCGTTGGTGATCCAGTACTTGTTGCCGTTCAGCTTGTAATGATCGTTGCGCTTCTCGGCGCGCAGCTTCATCGAGACGACATCGCTGCCCGCCCCCGCCTCGGACATGGCGAGCGCACCGACATGTTCGCCGCTGACCAGACCGGGCAGGTATTTCGCCCTCTGCTCGTCAGTTCCGTTCAGCTTGATCTGATTGACACACAGATTGGAATGCGCGCCATAGCTAAGCGACACCGAGGCGGAGGCGCGCGCGATCTCTTCCACCGCGATCACATGGGCGAGGTAATTCATCCCCGAGCCGCCATACTCCTCGGGCACGGTGATCCCCAACAGGCCCAGATCGCCCATCTCGCGCCACAGCTCATTCGGAAAGGCGTTGTCGCGATCCACATCCGCCGCCATCGGCTTCACCCGTTCCTGCGTCCAGCGATGCACCATCTCGCGCAGCGCGTTCACATCCTCCCCCAGATCAAACTGCATCACGGCATTGAACATCGCGCTTTCTCCTCCGGAACGAATTTATTGAACACTTGTTCATTTATAGACACAAGGCCGCGTGCGCGTCAATCCCGTGCCGCGCGGCTCAGCGGGTCGCGTTCAGCCTAGGGTCGAGCACGAAATCTTCCTGCACGGCGTCGCTGATCCGACCATCGGGCAAGGGTGCGAGAAAGACGAGGTTCCAGCTCTGCCGGGACACCACCGAGGGGATCACGATCATGCCATGCGCGCGCAGTTGCTGATCGCCCCAGGCCCGCCGGTCCGGCACGGCGTTGTTGGGATCGAGCCAGCGGGCGTCGGGGATCTCCTCGGGCGTTATCACGCGCACCCGCTCGGGGGCGGCCACGGTAAAAGAGGTCAGCACATGCGGCTGCGTGTCGAGCACGCGAAACCCCTTATGCATCGCCACTTCAAGAATGGCCGTAGACGGATCGAGCGCGCAGTAGACCGCCCGCGTTCCGACCGAATTCCACCGCCCCCCAGCCTGAAACGCGCCCTCGCCACTGCTCCAGGTTTCCGCATGACGCGCACGGTCCAGACGGTGCGCGGCCACCGCCCCGCCGCCCAGGGCTGCGGGCAAAGGCGTCACAGATAGACGCCGTAATCGATCTGCCGCAGCGTCCGGTCCACAAGGGCCGCCCCGATAAAGGTATCCAGAAGGTCAATGGGCCGACGCCCGCCAAGCGCCATCTGCTCGCCCCGCATCCAGTCAAGCGCCGCCGCACGTCCGCCAAAGATATCCTCGGCCCGCGTCAGCAACAGTGCGAACAGCACGAGCTGCGAACTGACCCCGCTCGACAGCGGCTTGTCCGCCCCACGCAGCCGCTTGAGTTGCGAGACGCTGATCGCGAGAATTTCGGCCCAGGTCTTGTCCGGCAATTCCTCGACCGCCGCGCGAAACCGTTTCAGCGCCGCCGCAGGCAGCCCTTTCTCGATCGCCGCGTGCACGTCATAGGGCGATTCGGGCACCGGTCCTTTTCGGCTCAGGTATTTCCAGGATTGTTCGAGCTCTTGCTGATTGGCGATATCGAACGGCATGGGGTGGCTCCGATGCATGGCTCATTTGAGCCTATTATATAGACCATTTGAGCCGTTTCGTCAAGATGCCGCCTGATAGACCGCCCCCACCTCGGCCCGGATGATCCGGGCAATCTGCGCACAATCCTCAAGGCTGAAGGTCAGCGGCAGGCGCATGTCGACAATCCCGCGCAGGATACGATCGCTCGCGGGCATCGGTGCCGAGGGCGCATAGCGCCAGCTGTCATATCGGCTGGTGAACCCCGCCGGTTCCGCCGCGCCGAACCACTTGAGCTCGACCCCCCGCGCCAAACAGCGTTTCAGCACCTCGCCGATGCGCGCGCCGTCCCAGTCGAGCAGCAGGAACTGGATGGACGAGCCGACATAGCTCTCCTGCTCGGCGCGCTCCGGCAGGGTCAGGCCGGGCGTGCCACGCAAGCCCGCCTCGACCACGCGATACCGCGCGTTCCACTTCTCGACCTGACCCTCCAGGGCGCGCAACTGCGGGCGCAGGATCGCCGCGCGCAGATGGTCCATCCGCCCCGAGACATTGGGCGTGTCGTATTTCACCCGCTCGAACACTTCGTCGGGCGGTACCGTGCCGTGCCGGCCATAGAGCATGTAGGACCCCGACAGCATGATCGCGCGGGCCATCACCTCGTCATCATCGGTGACCAGAAACCCGCCCTCGCCGGAATTCATGTGCTTGTAGGTCTGCGTCGAATAACAGCCCACACGCCCCCACCGCCCCGAGGGCACGCCGCGCCACGCAGCACCCATCGTATGCGCGCAATCCTCGACCACAGTGACGCCGCCTGCGTCGCAAATCTCCATCAGCCGGTCCATATCCGCCAGATGGCCGCGCATATGACTCAGCATCAGCACATCGGCGTCCTGCGTCTTGGCCGCGAGATCATCGAGGTCGATGGTCAGCGCCTCGGTCACACCGACAAAGACCGGCACCGCGCCGACACTGGCAATCGACCCCGGCACCGGGGCGAGCGTGAAGGCATTGGTCAGCACCCGGTCGCCGGGGCCAACCCCGAGCGCGCGCAGCGCGGTGGCCATCGCATAGCCGCCCGAGGCCACGGCAAGCGCATATTTGGCCCCCGTATACGCCGCGAATTCCCGCTCCAGGAGCGCCACCTCGCCCGGCTCATCGCCGACAAGGTTGTAGCGATGCAACCGGCCCGAGCGCAGCACATCAAGTGCCGCCGCGATCCCCTCTTCGGGGATCGGCTCCTGCTGGGTGAAATTGCCTTTGAATACCTCGGTCATGGCTCTGTTTTGGGTGCCGATCCGGGCTGCGTCAATGCTTTCCTGCGCGCGCCCCCGGCATATTCGCAAAATCCGAAACCGCCCTGCGCCTTACCCGATAAGGCGCGTCACCACGCCGGGCAACTCGTCGTAATGGCCGATCACGGCCTCTGGCCCCAGATCCGCCACTGCCGCGCCATTGGGGCCAAACCCCACCAGCACCGAGGGCACGCCCGCCGCGCGCGCGGTGTCGAAATCGGTCACGGTATCGCCCACCAGAAGCGAGCGCATGGGATCGCCCCCCGCGCGCCGCACCGTCTCGCGCAGATGCTCCGGGTCGGGCTTGCGAACCGCCAGCGTGTCGGCGCCGGTCAGCGCGGCAAACGCCCCCAGAACGCCCAACCGCTCCATCAGCAGCCGCGCCAGCCGTTCGGGCTTGTTGGTGCAGATGGCCACCTTGTAGCCCGCATCGCTCAGTCCCGCGACCGCCTCCATCGCACCGGGATAGAGCGTGGTATGCACGTCGATCGCCTCGGCATAGGCCTCCAGCAGAATGGGATATTGCCGGTCGATCTCGGCCACATCCGCGCCGCGCCCCA
>Ga0209947_1002316_pt1 | contig 10966 bp, 7 predicted proteins | sample SalPonR2_B_D2_MG_FD_185706 | JGI IMG/M metagenome (GOLD analysis project Ga0209947, IMG submission 185706) | Salt pond soil microbial communities from South San Francisco under conditions of wetland restoration - Salt Pond MetaG R2_B_D2_MG... ... | reverse complement strand
GCGACCAGCGCACTGACAGGGGGTGCAGGTGGAACATGTGCCTCGACACGCTTCTTGCGGCGTTGATGGGCGCACTATAGCCAGCCGAACCGGTCAAGTCACCGCCTGATTGCGTCCCGGTGGGTCAGCATGTGGCGTCAGGGGTGGAAATGGCCTTTTGCAGACCTTTGGTATCAACGAGATGAGCCGCGCGGTGCCTGACCGCCGGGTGGGCGCTGCAACCTCTGTGGACCGCACTTTATGCCAGCCAGACACTCCCGCGTTTTCAATGGCTTGAAACGTTGCAATAGCGCCCGCCCGTCACGCCAGAGGCGTGCCAGTGGTATTGGCGCACCTTTGGTGCGACGGGGCGGTCGGGCGCTGCACGGCGGTGCCTGCGGCACCTTGATTCCGCGCATTGGTGCTAGACGTCAACGGCAGCTTAAGGCCAAAACCACCCCCGCGCCTTACCCATTCTGCAAACACGCCAAGTAGAACCCGTCCATCCCGCCCAGATCAGGCCAGTAATCAGGCCGCAGGCGCAGCCCGCCCTCCTCCGTGATCCACTCCGGCGCGATGCCGGGCCGGTCGAGCGCCGATCGATCAACCATCAGCCCCGCATGCCGCGCCAAGGCCTCCTCAACCTGACATTCCCCCTCGTCGGGCAACAGCGAACAGGTACAGAAGACCAAACGCCCACCGGGGGCCAATAGACCGAGGGCATGGTCGATCATCGCCGCCTGCATCACGATCAGCGCGCCGAAATCAGACCCGTCCTTGGCATGGGGCAGATCGGGATGGCGGCGGATCGTGCCGGTGGCCGAACAGGGCGCATCAAGCAGAACGGCGTCATAGACCCCGGCATGCTCCAGCGCGTCCCCAACCACGCAGTCGGCCTCGAGCCCGGTGCGCACAAGGTTCTCGGCCACCCGCGCAATACGCCGTTCCGAGATGTCGAGCGCCGTGACCTGCGCCCCCCGTGCTGCCATTTGCAGCGTCTTGCCCCCGGGCGCGGCGCAGAGATCGAGCACCCGTTCACCCGGCTTGGGATCAAGCACCTGAACTGGCAGTGCGGCGGCGGCATCCTGCACCCACCAGTCGCCGCTGTCATAGCCCGGCAGTGCCGACACCTGCCCCGCCTCGCGCAGACGGACGGACCCGGTGGGCAGCACCGTGCCCCCCAGCCGCGCGGCCCAGCCCTCGGCATCGCTCTTGACCGTCAGATCGAGCGGCGCGCCGTCAAAATGCGCACGCTCCATCGCCGCGACCGGCCCCTTGCCCCACGCGTCCACCAATGGCTCGCGCAGCCAGTGTGGCAGACCGGGCTGGCGCAGATCGTTCCATTTCGCCGGGGCCTCCTCGGCCATCTTGCGCAATACCGCGTTGATCAGCCCCTTGAGACGATTGTGTCGGGGATGGCGCCCGATGATCGCGACCGCCTCGTTGACGACACCATGCGCATCGCCACCCTGCGCCAGTTCCACCGTGCCCGCGCGCAGCACGTTGAAGACCGGCAAAGGCGGCGGCTTGCGCAGATGTTTCGACAACAGCCGATCCGCCCGCGCCAGCCCGCGCAGCGTGTCCGCCGCCAGCCGCTGCGCCCGCGCGCGGTCCGGCGGAGCCAACGCCTCAAGCGCGCCACCCGACACCAGCTCGGACATCAGCCGTCCCTCGCCCAGCACCTGATCAAGCAGGTAGACGGCGGCGGAACGGGCGGAGGGGGCGGTTTTTTTCACTGGCTGATCCTTGGCGACACGGCAGGCGCGCGATATATCAGCGGTGCACGGACAAGGAAAGCCCGACCATGAGCACCGAGGATAGCCCCGACACCCGCGATCTGCCCCCCGCCGCGCAACGCGCACTGGCCGAGGCCGAGACCCGCCGCCAAGCTGCCCAAGACGCGGACCTGCCAACGGAACTCGGCGGCCGCCGCGAGGGGCTGGAGCCAGTCCGCTACGGCGATTGGGAGAAAAAGGGGATTGCGATCGACTTCTGAGCCTGTTCCGGGATCACCGGTCTACGCGCATCCGTCGCTTGCCCGGAATCTCGAACTGGTCGTTACGCAACCGCACCCCGGTCTGCAAATCCCCCAGAATGACGGTCGTCTGACTGCCGCTCCCGTCATGGATGACCCATTGACGCAACTCCACCGGATCGCCGGTAAAGACCAGATCGATGCTGCCATATTCGGGATGTTCGGGGTCCTGCGCGCGCACCGTGGTCGAGGTGCCGTCGCTGGCATGTCCCACCACCATCCGCTCGCGCGTCAGATCGACGTTGTTGGCGAGGATGATCTTGAGGGGCGTGCGGTGCAGCGGATAGCCCACCGGCCCGTCATTCGAACGCGGATCGATGATGCCCACCGTGTCGCCATCGGCCACAACCAGCGCCTCCTCGGGGGGCGCATATTCGAACCGAACCCGCCCCGGCCGTTTGAGCAATATCTGCCCGGTGCTGATCGAGCCATCCTCGTTCACCTGCGTGAATTCGCCCTGCGCGGTCTTTAGCCGGTTGAGATAGGATGAGATTTCCCCAAGCGACAGTTTTTCCGCCGCCGCCGGGAGGGCCATCGCCGCCCAGAGAACGGGAACCATCAGCATACGCATAGATTTCATAATGTCTGCCCCAAGCCTTTCCGCAGGATCGTATTTCCTGCCTTGGCTGGAAACATGGGGGGCCGCGCCCCGACCTGCAATATCACGCGTGGTGTTATCCAATAGCACTGAGCCCGCTCAAGGTGCCAGCTTGCTCTTGCGGGGCGATGATAGTTTCATCCCGGGCTTGGCAAGACGCGCCTCGGGGCCGGTCCAGGCATAGGCAAGCAAGCAAGGGTCCCGATCGCCCGTGGTTATGCGATGCTCATCACCAGAGCGGTTCAGGATCAACGATCCGGGCGCGAACACCGCCGCATTGTTTTCCGACCACGCCCCCGACACAGAGATATAGCTTTCCTCGATCTCGCTGTGGCTGTGCTGTGGATAGGTGGTATTCGGGGCGAATAGCACGAAGCCGAGGATCAGGCTGTCGCATTTCACCGGTCCTTGCGGGCCAAGGATTTCGCAATATGCATATTTCTGGCTCAGCGCGCGGGGAATTCGCTCATAGCCGTATTCCCAGGTCAGTTGGTCCCTGACCTCGCGCAGGGCGCGCGCCATGCCCTGCATCGCGCCGCGCTCTCCAAGGTCGAGCGCGCGCGGTAGATGCGCGGTCACCGGCTTGGTCTGACTGGCGCGTTCGGTCATTTCCGGGTTGCGCGCCATGGCCGAGGACAGCCTGTCGCGCACCCGTTTCCGATGGCCGCGAATCGCGGCGCTGCCACCCGCAGAGCCATGACGATAGAGCGAATCGAATTCGCGCAGAAGATAAAGCCAGTTCGGATGATCCAGCAGCCGCTGGTCGCCGCCGGCCGCCACGGACCCGAAAGATGTGGGTGTCTCGGACATGTCTCTGTCTCCGCCCTTTAAGCTGGTCAAGAATGCTTACCGCGATAATGAATAGTGAAACCCTGGCAGGACGGAAAGCGCGGCACATCGTCTGCCCGCATTTCGATCTCAGGCTGACGCCGGGACCGCGGTTACTGTTCCGGCACCAGAACCTCACGCTTGCCGACGTGGTTCGCGGAACTCACCACGCCTTCATCCTCCATCTGCTCCACGAGGCGCGCGGCCTTGTTGTAGCCGATCGCGAGCTTGCGCTGGATATAGGAGGTGGAGCATTTGCGATCCTTGATAACGATCGCCACGGCCTGATCATAGAGCGCATCTTCACCATCGGTGTTGCCGCCCGTCGAGAGGCCCAGAACCGCGTCGATGCTGTCAGCCTTGTCCTCGTCCGGTCCCTGCAGGACGGACCCCACATATTCCGGCGGGCCATAGGCCTTGAGATGGCTCACCACCTCCTCGACTTCCTCGTCGCTCACGAAGGGGCCGTGACAGCGGGTGATCTTGCCGCCCCCGGCCATGTAAAGCATGTCGCCCATCCCCAGAAGCTGCTCGGCCCCCATCTCACCCAGAATCGTGCGACTGTCGATCTTGGAGGTCACCTGAAAGCTGATCCGCGTGGGAAAGTTCGCCTTGATCGTGCCAGTGATCACATCGACCGAAGGGCGCTGCGTCGCCATGATCAGGTGAATGCCTGACGCCCGCGCCATCTGCGCCAGACGTTGGATGCAGGCCTCGATCTCCTTGCCGGCGACCATCATCAGATCGGCCATTTCATCGACGATCACGACGATATAGGGCATCTTCTCGGGTGCGAACTCCTCGGTCTCGAAGACCGGCTCGCCGGTGTCGTCATCAAAGCCCGTCTGCACCGTGCGGCTGAACAACTCGCCCTTCTTCAGCGCCTCATCGACCCGGCCGTTATAGCCGTCGATGTTGCGCACGCCCATCTTGGACATCTTGCGGTAACGGTCCTCCATCTCGGCCACCACCCATTTGAGCGCGACCACGGCTTTCTTGGGGTCGGTCACGACCGGAGACAGCAGATGCGGGATGCCGTCATAGACGCTGAGTTCCAGCATCTTGGGGTCGATCATGATCAACCGGCACTCATCCGGCGTGAGCTTGTACAGCAGGCTCAGGATCATCGTGTTGATCGCAACGGATTTGCCCGAACCGGTGGTGCCCGCGATCAGCAGATGCGGCATCTTGGCGAGGTTGGCGACAATCGGATCACCGCCGATATCCTTGCCCAGGGCCAGCGGAAGGCGCTGATTGCCGTCGCCATAGGCGCGGCTCGACAGGATTTCGCGAAAGCCCACCATCTCGCGGTTATCATTGGGCAGTTCGATCCCGATCACGCTACGCCCCGGCACAGTCGATACACGCGCCGAAAGCGCCGACATCGAGCGCGCGATGTCGTCGGCCAGACCGATCACGCGGGACGCCTTGAGGCCCGGTGCGGGCTCCAGCTCGTACATCGTCACCACGGGGCCGGGTCGCACACTCACGATCTCGCCCTTGACGCCATAATCGTCGAGCACGTTCTCCAGCATGCGCGCGTTTTCCTCCAGCGCCTCATCGCTCAGGTGGTGGCGCTCGATGCGCGCCGGATCGGACAGCAGGCTCAGCGGGGGCAGTTCGTATTCAGGCAGCGCGGGCTCTTCGAACTGCAGCGCGGGCTGTGCCTCGGCGATGGCGCGGGTCGAGGGCTGCGGTGCCTTGCGGGGCGTATGCTGCACGACCTTGCGCGGTTCCGGCACAGGGATACGCGGGGCGGCCTGCGACTGCGGCGCGGACTCGGCCATAAAGGCCGCCATCTCGTCTTCAAACTCCGGTTCGGGCGCATAAAGATCATCGCGCTCGATCAAGGGGTCCTGCTCCTCTGGCACCGGCGGCACTGTCGCGGCCTGACCGGCGGTCAGCGGAGGCTCGGGCGGCAAACTGCCGCGCGGCGCAGAATTGAGGATCAGCGGGGCCACCGAGGACGCCTGCACCGCCGGGTTCTGCCGCACGCGGGCGCGGATCACGTCAGAGATGCGCGCCTTGATCCGGTCATCGGCGGGCTTCTCGGCCTCTCCATTATAGCTCTCGGACTCTACAAGTTCCGGTTCCGGCATCGGATCGGGACGGCGCATCAGCATCGGCATGCGCGCCAGCAAACCGCCGGGCTTATCCGCCTCCGCCGCCTGCGGCGCACCGCCCAGAACCGGCTCCGCGCGGCGCACCCGCGGGGCCTCCGCGACCGGTTCTTCATCCTCATAAACCATAGCCTCGGCACGCCGCGCGCGGCGCTGGGCCATACGGGCCTGCATCGCCTGACCGGCATGCGCCATGCCCCCGGCACCACGGCCTAACACCCGCATCAGCCCGGCATAACTCACGATGACGCCGACCAGCAGAAAGCGCGCGATCCGCCCCAGTTCAAGCCGCGTAAAGCCCAGAACGAAGGCCCCGAACACCAGCACGCCAAGGCCCATGACAACCGACATCAGTTTCAGCCCGAGGCTCGCCGCGACCGGCAGCACACCGAGGAACGTGCCAAGGATCGTGTCGCCGAAAAGCCCGCCGAGACCAAAACTATGCGTTGCGGACCAGGCCTCGCCGGGGGCCAGCGTCGCAGCATAAAGCGACAACACCGCCAGCCAGATGGGCGCGAAAATCAACCGTCCGGTCGCGCGCTCCTCACCCAGATGCAGCGCGAACCTCACGCCCCATGCGCCCAGCACGATGGCCAAACCCCAGGCGCCCCAGCCGATGATCATGAAAAGCGGCGAGGTGATGGCCGCGCCCGCGCGCCCCATCCAGTTCTGCACCGGCGCATCCGTGGCACTCACCCAGCTAGGATCGTCGGGACTATAAGAGACGACCATGGCCGCCGTCATCAGGGCGATGCCCACCAGCACGAGGCCCAGCAATTCCTTGCCGCGCTTCTCGATCGCCTCGGCCGTCGTGCTATCCAGCAACGGGTCGCGTCCACGTGTCTGATATGCCATCTCGTCCCTCGTCCTCGATCATCCGTAAAGACAGTCACGCAGGCGGGTCAGCCCGTGCGCCATCTCATCCTTCGGGGCCACCATCGCAGCCCGAATGTACCCTTTGCCGGGATTCTCGCCCCCGGCCTCCTGCCCCAGATAGGCCCCGGGCAGCACCCGAACGCCCGTCTCCTGCCAGAGCCGCAGCGTCGCCGCCTCGCCATCCGCGACCGGCAACCACAGGAAAAACCCCGCCTCGGGGCTGTGATAGCCCGGCAGATTGCCGAAAATCTCGTCCGCGATCTCGTATTTCTCGCCATAAAGACGGCGGTTGTCGATCACGTGGTCCTCATCGGTCCAGACCGCCGCCGCCGCGTGCTGCAACGGCAGCGGCAGCGGGCTGCCTGCATAATTGCGCAACTGCTTCATCGCCCTGATGCTTTCAGGGCCCGCCGCGACAAAGCCCGAGCGCAGCCCCGGCAGGTTCGACCGCTTCGACAGACTGTGAAAGGCGACGATCCGCTCGGGATCGGCACCCAGCTCCTGCGCAACCTGCAACAGCCCGACCGGCGGGGCATCGCGGTATATCTCGGAATAGCATTCATCGGCGAAAATGCGGAAATCGTGCTTTTCAGCCAGTCGGATCAGATGCACCCAATACTCCCGCGTCGCCACCGCGCCCTGCGGGTTCGAGGGCGAGCACAGATAGACCACGCCGACCCGGTCCAGAACCTCCGGCGCAACCGCGTCGAAATCCGGCAAATGCCCGGTCGCCTGCGTGGCGTTGAGGAACATCGGCTCCGCCGCCACGCTCAGGGCTGCCACCATATAGACCTGGTAGAACGGGTTCGGCACCAACACGATAGGCTTGGCACCCCGCTTTGTCTCAGGGCAAAGCGCCATCATCGCGTTGTAAAGCCCCTCACGCGTGCCGTTGAGCGCCATCACCCGGGTCTCGGGATCAAGCGTCACGTCATAGCGCCGTGCCACCCAGCCTGTGATCGCCTCCAGCAGCGCGGGCATGCCCTCATTGACCGGGTAATTGCCAAAACCGTCGGCATTTTCCGCAATGATATCAACGATCCAGCGCGGAAAGTCGTGCTTGGGCTCGCCGATCGTCATATGCACGACCTCGCCGCCCGGTTGATGGGCGTCGAGCAGGCTCCGCAGGCGCGGAAACGCATAGGCCGGAAGGTTCGAAAACCGCTCGGGAAACATCTTATACTGCCTCAAGGTTCGGGATCGTTCACGCCCCGTTTGATGCGAATCTACCCAAGCCCTTGCGTCAGGTCCAGCAAAACCAAGGGCTTGACAGGGTGAATGTGGCATTTTTGGCAACCCACCTTGCCCAGACCCACGAAAACGGCCGCTCACGGTACGTTCCCCGGCACCTTGTCATAGCCATGCACAGGCCAGCCCCCTATATTCACGAACAATGAAGCTGCAAGGGGAGACAGAGCCATGTGGGAACGGATCGGGTTGGTTTGGCTGGCCTGTGTCTCGGCGTTTGCCGCCGCCCCTGCACTCGCGGACCGCGACAGCGCGCGGGTGCATGTCTTTGGCAACAGCCTGATCAACCACCTCAGCGAGGCGGATGGCGATACCACCACCGTGCCCTATTGGCTGGGTCAACTGACCCGGGCCTCGGGACGTGACTTCGCCCTATCCGGGCAATGGGGCTTCCTGCGCGATTTCGTGCGCGACGGAGCGGCACCGAACTGGTCCTTCAAGGGCGTGGCCTCGCCGCGCGGGCGGATCGACACGGTGATGATCAACCCAGCCAATTTCATCCAGTATCAGCCCCCCGATGCGCCCTATGAGGGCGACAATCCCGACGGCTCCAGCCCGCTGTCCGCAACGCTCGCGATCATTGACCGCGCCCAGCAGAAATGGCCCGGCGCGCGCATCGTGATCTACGAGGGCTGGCCCGACATGGGAGGCTATGGTCGCAGCTTTCCGCCCTCCAATCGGAACCTGCGCCGCTGGCACGGCTACGCGCTCAGCGAGTATCACGACTGGTACCGCGCCTATGTCGCACAGGTGCAAGACGCCCGGCCTGACACAGAAATCACCCTCGCGCCGGTCTCCTCGGTGCTGTCGGGCCTGCAAACCGGCCTTTTGGAGGATATCCCCGTCGAGGCGCTCTACTCCGACAGCGCGCCGCATGGCACCGCGACGCAATACTTCCTCGCGGCGCTTGTGACATATACCGCCCTCTTCGAGGCCCCCGCCCCGGCGGATTTCGCGGTGCCAGACGGCATCCACCCGGGCGTGCGTGACCGGTATGACCGCCTTACCGACGAGATCGCCCAAGCCCTCGGGCTGCAGGATGACCTTGCGGCAACCCCGACCACGCAGGCAACGCAAGAGGCGCGCACAGGCATCGGTATCGCCAATCCAAGCCTTGCCATGGGCCTCAACGGCATTGCCGACTGGTCGAGCCAGAATCCCTTCATCAACGTGATGAAAACCGCCCGCCCCTGGATCGGCCACAGCGCCGATGAGTGGGGTGCGTTCTCGACCGAGGCGCTGCGCGCGGGCGGCTATCTGAACGAGACCGGCTATCCGGTGGCGCTCCCCGATGGCGCGAAATCGCTCGAAGCGTTCTTCCTCACCGATCAGCCCGCAGGAGCCACGCACCTGAACGGCCGCTACCTCATGCGCTACGAGGGCGAGGGCGTGATCCGCGTCACGGGACGCGCAGACAATGTACGCTACAATTACGACATCCGTGAAATCCGCTTCGACTTTACTTCGGGCGACGGCCCGGCAGTCCTGCGCCTGCTCGAGACGGATGCCGACAATCCGATCCGCGACATCACAATCATCCGCGAAGACCAGGTCGCGCTGCACGAGGTGGGGGCGCTGTTCAATCCGCTCTGGATCGAGAAAATCGCCGATCTGCGGATGGTGCGTTTCATGGACTGGCAATTCACCAACGGCTCGACCCAGACCACATGGGACGGTCGCCCGGTGCCCGAGGATGCCACCTATGTCTGGCGCGGCGCGCCGGTCGAGGTGATGGTCGCCCTCGCCAACCGGATCGGCGCCGATCCTTGGGTCAACATGCCCCATGCCGCAGATGACGCCTATATGCGTGCCTTTGCCGAATACATGCGGTATCACCTCGATCCCGGACTCAAGGCGCATGTGGAATACTCCAACGAAGTGTGGAATTTCATCTTTCCGCAGGCCGTCTGGGTGCGCGAGGCTGCCGAGGCGCTCTGGGGCGATGCGGCGGGCGATGATGCCTGGATGCAATATGCCGGGCTGCGCGCGGCACAGATGGCGAGGATCTGGCGCGATGTCTACGACGGACAGCAAGACCGGATGTCGGTTGTCGTGTCCACCCATACCGGCTGGCCCGGTCTGGAAGAGCCGATGCTGCAGGCTCCGCTCGCACTGGACAACGGCCAGCTTTCCGCCCCACCGGTCGAGCAGTTCGACGCCTACGCGATCACCGGCTATTTCGGCTTTGACCTCGGCGGAGAGGAAATGGCCGATACCCTGCTGGACTGGATCACCGCCAGCCGTGCAGTCGCACAGGCCAAGGCCGCCGAGACCGGGGCCGATCCTGACACCTATCTGGCGGCGCATGAATTCGACCTCGTCTATGACCTCGCCGCCGAAGCGCTGCGGCAGGGCTCGCTCGGCGAATTGCTCCGCGATATCTTTCCCTATCACGCCGACCTGACTGCCCGGCACGACCTGCAACTTATGATGTACGAGGGCGGCACGCATGTGGTCGGCCACGGGGCTACCGTCGAAAACGAGACGCTGACGGGCTTTTTCAACGCGTTCAACTACAGCCCGCAGATGGGTCGCATCTACGAAGAGCTGATCGAAGGCTGGCATGCCGCGGGCGGCACCGCCTTCAACGCGTTCGTGGATGTGGCCACGGCCTCGAAATGGGGCAGTTGGGGCGCGCTCCGCCATCTCAACGACGACACCCGCCGCTGGCGCGTTCTGATGGCCGCCAACGCCACCCCGCCCGACTGGACAGAGCCGCGCAAACCGGGAACATTCCTGAACGGCATCACGCAACAGGCAGGTGACGAGGGCACGACCCTCACAGGCACGGCCAAGGCCGATATCCTGCTAGGCGGCGCTGGAGACGATGTTCTCATCGGCCAAGGCGGCGCAGACCGCCTTCATGGCGGGCCGGGCCGCGATGTGGCGGCGCTTCCCGGCGCACGCGCCGATTATGAGATCACCAATGACGGCCCGCGCCTCGTGCTTCGGGGCTCTTCCGGTCAGGTCTATCTCGTCGAGGTCGAGGCAGTAGAATTCGCGGCGACACCCGGCCAGAGAATTCCCCTGGGCGAGCTGATGTGACTGTGACCCCAAGGGTTTTGCAAACAGCTTGTCCTCAGTCCACCACACGTTGCATGCCTGCGATCAGCGCCTCCGCGCCAAGCGATGCTCGGAACCCGGCCACCACATGCGCGCGCCCCGCGTTTGACAGCCGCGCACAGAGTTCCCTGTCTGTGGCGAGGACAGCGATGGCATCGGCCAGCGTTTCGGGCGATCGCGGCGGCACCAGCATCCCGGTCTCGCCGTCAGTGATCAGTT
>Ga0209947_1002313_pt1 | contig 10970 bp, 13 predicted proteins | sample SalPonR2_B_D2_MG_FD_185706 | JGI IMG/M metagenome (GOLD analysis project Ga0209947, IMG submission 185706) | Salt pond soil microbial communities from South San Francisco under conditions of wetland restoration - Salt Pond MetaG R2_B_D2_MG... ... | reverse complement strand
ATGTCGGCAGGCAGCGTGCCACCCAAGGCCGCGACCAGGCGCGGGGTCAGGAAACTCTGGCAACTCACCGCCTCGCGCGCGCTCAGGTGCACCCAATGGCTGATCTGATCCGTCAGCACGAGCACCACGCCGTCCCAATCAGGCTGTGCCTCCGTAAAACCCAAAATCAGCAAGCGCACCCAGCCATCGAGCACATCGGCGGGGCTTTCCTGAGTGAGACCGGGCAAGCCGCGGGCTGGATTGCCGGGCAGGACGGCGGCCGGCAGGCTATCGGGCGCGCCCTCACCAATGTGAAAAACCCGGTCAGGCCTGGCGCTCAACGCGGCGAGTGCCGCCTCGCGGTCGGCCCCCTCGGCACGGTCGAACACCCTGTCCTCGCGCAGCAAAAAGGCCCGCGCGCGGCGTCCGTCATGGCCGACAATCGCGTAATCGCTCATGCCCGGCGATCAAGCTGCGCCACGAGACCCGACATGTCATAGCCCGCTTGGGACGTGGCGCGCAGCACCTCGGCAGCTCCCAGATCGTCGTATTTCACAAGGCTCCAGATCATCGTGCAGCGCGTGCCGGTGCGGCAATAGGCCAACACCGGGCGCGGCATCTCGGTCAGCGCGGCCTGAAATTCTTCAACCACGCCCTGCGTCAATTGCCCCGAGGAAAAAGGAACGCAGCGCACCTCGAGCCCCGCTGCCCGGGCGGCCTCAGCCACGGCGTCATAGGGCGTTTGGCCGAACTCTTCACCGTCGGGGCGATTGCACAGGACCGCGCGAAACCCGGCTTCGGCGATGGCGGGCACGTCCTCGGGCGTGATCTGGGGCGAGACGGAGAAATCATCGGTGATCTTGCGCAGGTCCATGTGGCCTCCCTGAAAGCGTTGCCGACATATGCGCGAGAATCGCCCGCAAGATCAATGCCGCGTGCCTTGTCGCGCATGCGCCCCCGCGCTATGCAGGCCAAAACATCACATGAGGGAGCGGCCAGCCATGAGCGAATTGCCGGGTATCGTGATCACCGGGGCCTCTGGGCGGATGGGGCAGATGCTGATCCGCACGGTCAGCGACAGCCCGCGCGCGCGTCTGATCGGCGCGGTCGAGCGGCCCGGCCATGCCTGGATCGGGCAGGATGTGGGCACGGCCATGGGCGGCGCGGATCTTGGTGTCACGGTCAGCGATGATCCGTTGGAACTGGTGGCGGGTGCGCATGCGGTGATCGACTTTACCGCACCCGACGCGACGGTCGAGATGGCAACCCTGACCGCACAGGCGCGGGTGGTGCATGTGATCGGTACCACCGGGTTCGACGAGAGCCACCTGAAAAAGCTCGAGGCCGCCGCGCGTCATGCGGTGATCGTGCGGGCGGGCAACATGTCCCTCGGCGTGAATCTGCTGACGCAGCTCACGAAAAAGGTGGCGCAGGCGCTGGATGAGGATTTCGATATCGAGATCGTCGAAGCGCATCATAACCAGAAGGTCGATGCGCCCTCGGGCACGGCGCTCATGCTGGGCGAAGCGGCGGCCGACGGGCGTGGCGTGATGCTTGACCATGTCAGCGACCGCGCCCGCGACGGCATCACCGGCAAGCGCGCGCGCGGCCATATCGGCTTTTCCGCCATTCGCGGCGGCGATATCGTGGGCGAGCATGACGTGATCTTCGCCGCTGCGGGCGAACGCATCGTGCTGCGCCACATCGCCACTGACCGCGCGGTCTTCGCACACGGCGCACTCAAGGCCGCGCTCTGGGGACAGGGGCGCAAGCCGGGGCAATATGACATGATCGACGTGCTCGGCCTGAACGACAACTGATCCAGATCCCGTCCTCAAACGTATGAAGTTACAAATCACCTAGTGTGAGGGTTTTTTGATGCGTGCCGTGCTGATTTCCATCTTGTGTCTAGGCCTTGTCGGCCCGGTGGCCGCAGAGGGCTTCAACAACATCACCGACCGCGCGCGGTTTGTATCGCTGATCAAGGATCGCGACCTGACGCGCTTTGGCATTTCGCTCAACGTCACCCCCGAGGGGAAGATCAAGGGACGCGCCTTCGGCCGCGATGTGACCGGGGCGTGGAAATGGAACGGAGATTACTTCTGTCGTGATCTCTATTGGGGCAGCACAAATCTCGGCCCCAACTGTCAGGCCGTGCGTCTGCAAGGCAACAAGCTGCGGTTCATCTCGGACCAGGGCAGCGGCCAATACGCCGACCTCTACCTGAAATGATGCGATCTCAGACCAGACCGCGCCCCTGAGAACATGTGCCGAGTTGTGCGCGGTAACGCGTCGCGCGCTCACCAACTTCGCCTGAGACCCGCAACAGCCAAGGCTTGCCATTATAGCTGCCGCGCGAAAATCCGGTGCGCCCTTCGTGATACGCAAGATACTGATTGCGCGCATCCAGCGGCGAAATACCGAGGCGTTCGGTCGATTTCGCCATGTACCAGCCGATGAAATCCGCCGCGTCATGGATATCGCTGCGCCGTGCGGCAAAGCGGTTGGTCTCGCGCTTGTACTCGTCCCAAGTGCCGTCGAGCGCCTGACTGTAGCCATAGGCGGAACTGACCCGCCCGGTCGGGATCACGCCAAGCGACCAGCGAAACGGCGTGCGCGCGTCGCTAATGAATTTACTTTCCTGATAGATCGTCGCCATCTGCACATGCGCAGGCACGCCCCATCGCCGCGCCGACGCGTTGAACGCGCGCGCATATTCGGGCCGCTCCGCCAGGATCGCACAGGCGTTATCGAGATTGCGCGGAGCCGTACCGTAACCCGTTCCGCCGCCACAGGAGGACAGCAGCAAACATACGACCAAAGCGCGAAGGATTCTGCTCATTTGCCTCTCGCTTTCTTCTTTTTTGCCAAGTTTAGCGGAAACGCGGGCCGGGGGGAATCACGAATTCGCGCTTTGCGCGGAAGCGGTCTGTCCCGGTGCTGTTCACAGACTGTTTCCCCCATGTTTCAGCCGATGATTGGACAAACCGGTCTTGCACCGTCTAGTATGTGTGATAGGGGCACAGTCGTTATGATTAAAACACGCGCGAAATATCACTTGGGCCAAGTGGTCCGTCACAAGAAACACCCGTTCCGCGGTGTTATCTTTGACGTTGACCCTCAGTTCTCGAATACCGAGGAATGGTATGCCTCGATACCCGAAGACAGCCGTCCCTCGAAGGAACAGCCGTTCTATCACCTGCTGGCCGAGAACGAGCAAAGTTACTACGTCGCCTATGTGAGCGAACAGAACCTCGTGGCCGACTATTCCGGCGAGCCGGTGGATCACCCGGACATCCCCGATCTGTTCGGACCGTTCGAGGACGGGCATTACCCGCTGCATTTCCAGTTGAATTAAGGCCGGTGTGGTGGGCTGGCCCCCACCAAGCACCGCACCTGCACCCTCAATACCCGAGCGCGCAACCATCCTTGCGTGGATCGCTGCCACCTTCCAGTACGCCATTGTCGTGAATATAGATCGCCTGCGCGCCACCGATCGCCTCGGGCGGATCATAGACCTTGTGCCCCACATCGGTCAGCGCCCGCACCACCTCGGGCGCAAAACCGCGCTCGACCTTCAGCCCGGTGTGATCGGCAAAGGCACGCGGCGCGTCGATGGCTGTCTGCACATCCATGCCGAAATCGCGCATGTTCGACACCATGCGCGCATGGCCCGTCGACTGATAAGACCCGCCCATCACGCCGAAGGGCATGGTCACGCGTCCACCTTCGGTCAGCATCCCCGGAATGATCGTGTGCATCGGGCGCTTGCCAGCCCCCAGTTCATTGGGGTGGCCCTGCTCCAGCGTAAAGCCCGCGCCCCGGTTTTGCAGCAGCACGCCAAACTTCTCCGATGCGATGCCCGAGCCGAAGCCGTGGAAGATCGAGTAGATCAGCGAAACGGACATGCGGTCCTTGTCCACCACGGTGATGTAGACGGTATCGCGATGCACCTGCTCGCTCAGCGGGGCCGCAGCCTCCATCGCGCGCTTTGGGTCGATCAGCGCGGCCAGCCGCTTTGCGGTTTCCGCCGACAACATGTGATCCAGCCGCGCGGTATGGTCCGGGTCGGCGATAAAGCGGTTGCGCGCGTCATAGGCCAGCTTGGTCGCCTCGGCCTCGATATGCAGGCGTTCGGGCCCCATCGGGTCCATCCCGGCGATGTCGAAATGCTTGAGGATGTTCAACAGCAGGATCGCCGTGGCCCCCTGCCCGTTCGGCGGATGCTCAACCAGATTCGCGCCCTTGTAATCGCCGGTCACCGGCGTGGTGTAATCGCAGCGCTGCGCGGCGAAATCCTGCGCCTGATGCACACCGCCAAGCGCGTTGAGCGCGGCCAGAATATCCTCGGCCACCTCACCCTCATAGAAAGCGGCGCGGCCGTCGCGCGCCACGCGGCGCAGCACCTCGGCCTGACCCGGCGCACGGAACATGTCGCCCACCCGTGGCGCGCTGCCCGTCGGCATGAAATGCGCGCGCCCATGCGCCTGAAGCGCCTGACCTGCCGTCGGCCAGTCAAACGCCACGCGCGGTGCCACCGGCACGCCCTCCTCGGCATAGCGGATCGCAGGGGCAAGCAGCGCATCCAGCCCCAGCTTGCCGTGATCGGCGCTCAACTTACAAAAGGCATCAATGGCCCCGGGAACGGTGACGGCATGCGCGCTGCGGAGCGGGATGACATCATGGCCTTCAGCGCGCAGGGCCGCAGCCGAGGCACCGGCGGGTGCCCGGCCCGAACCGTTGAGCGCATGCACAGCCTGGTCGCCGGGGGTGTTGAACAGCACAAAGCAATCGCCGCCGATGCCGGTCATCTGCGGCTCGCAGATGCCCAACAGAACCGCACCGGCAATCGCGGCGTCTATGGCGTTGCCTCCACGTTCGAGCATGTCGATGGCAGTCTTGGCCGCGAGCGGATGAGACGTGGCGCACATCCCGTTTGTGGCATAGGTGGCCGAGCGGCCCGGCAGGTGAAAGTCGCGCATGTCTTTGCCTCATCTGGTGAATGGGGCAGACATTAGGACCTATCGCGCGCTTTGCCAATCGTCCGAACTGAAGAAGGGGAAAGACCTCGACGCCGAGCACTGGGTGGGGGCAATTACGCACGACGCCGAGGGAAGCCATATGCAGCTACAGATACGGTTATGACGTTGGCCTGCGGCACCAGTTTGCCCGGATTGAGGTAATAATGCGGCGCGCTCACCTATAGATTGAAAGATGCTGTGTTAAGGTTGAATTCCAGCGTCAGACGGTTCTCGCCGTCGCGGCGTTCATAGCTCAGCCGGCTGGTCAGGGTGCGAATCAGTGACCAACCAAATCCCCCTTCCGGCAGGCTCTCGCGCGGGCCATCGATACTCGGCAGACCGGCATCAGGCGGAACAAGGCCCGGCAGCGCCGCCCCTTGGTCGCGCAACTCACAGCGCAGGCAGGCGGCGGTCAGTGCAAGATCGAGCGCGATATCGCCCGGCAGATCCGCCGGGTAGGCATGTTCCACGACGTTGTTGAGCGCCTCCGCAAGGGCGATCTCGACCGTGCCGCAGTTTACATCCGACAGATTCAAAGCCCGCAGCCACGCCCGAAGATCAATCAGCAGATCGCGCACGGCCCACTGGGTGGCGATACACTCGACGCGGATAGTGTCTGCCATGATCTGCGTGGGTCTCCGGGTCCTATAGAGGTCGATGTGGCCGAGCGTCATCACCCGGTTGCGCGGGGGATCAGCCGGTCAAGATCAGGATAAATGGTAAAGATGCTGTCCATCCGCGTCAGCCGGAATACCTTGGCCACGTCCGTGGTCAGCCCAGCAAGATCGAGCCTGCGCCCCGCCTCAAGATGCTTCATCGCAGCGACAATGGCCCCGAGTCCGCTGGAGTCCACAAAGGTGACATGCGACAGGTCAAGCACGACACGCGCAGGCCCATTCGCCACGGCAGCGCGCATCGCGTCCTTGAAGGCGATGGCCGCAGCGGCATCTATACGCCCGGCGTTAACCGTGATGATCATCATATCAGGATAAGTGGTCGTCGCGAGATCCATGCTACCTCCGGGATGATACGTAGTAATACAGGGCACGCTAGACCTGATTCGTTACCATCCGGTATTCAGGCGCAGGATTTCAGTGGGAGGATGCGAAATGAAAGAGGTTGTGATCGCCGGGGCGGTACGCACGCCGATGGGCGGGTTTCAGGGCGATTTCGACGGCGTCGCGGCCCCGGTTCTGGGCGGCGCGGCCATTGCGGCGGCGCTCAATGATGCGCGCGCGGAAACGGTCGACGAGGTGCTGATGGGCTGTGTGTTGCCCGCAGGACAGGGTCAGGCCCCGGCACGGCAGGCGGGGTTTCTAGGCGGGCTTGGCGAAGAGGTGCCCGCCACCACGCTCAACAAGATGTGCGGTTCGGGCATGAAGGCCGCGATGATGGGCTTCGACCAGATCGCGCTTGGCCATGCATCGACGATAATCGCAGGCGGCATGGAATCGATGTCCTGCGCGCCGTATCTCCTGCCCAAGATGCGCGGCGGCGCGCGGCTGGGGCATAATCAAGTCATCGATCACATGTTCCTCGATGGGCTGGAGGATGCCTATGACAAGGGTCGGCTGATGGGCACCTTCGCCGAAGATTGCGCCGAGAAATATCAGTTTACCCGCGAGGCGCAGGACGACTACGCCATCGGCTCGCTGCAGGGCGCGCTCGACGCGCAAGCCTCCGGTGCCTTCGAGGATGAGATCGCCCCGGTCACGCTGAAAACCCGCAAGGGCGAGGTGGTGATCACCACCGACGAGCAGCCTGCCAAGGCGCGGCCTGAGAAGATCCCGCAATTGAAGCCCGCCTTCCGCGAGGGCGGCACGGTGACTGCGGCAAATTCCTCATCGATCAGCGACGGCGCGGCGGCGTTGGTTCTGGCCTCGCGCGAGGCGGCAGAGACGCAGGGGCTCACCATCCGCGCCCGCATTCTGGGTCATGCCAGCCATGCCCAGGCACCCGGCTGGTTCACCACCGCCCCCGTCCCTGCCGCACAAAAGCTGCTCAAGCGGCTGGGCTGGGCGATCGAGGATGTCGATCTGTGGGAGGTGAACGAGGCCTTCGCCGTGGTGCCCATGGCCTTCATGCATGAAATGGGTCTGCCCCGCGACCGGGTGAACGTCAATGGCGGGGCCTGCGCCCTCGGGCACCCTATCGGGGCTTCGGGTGCGCGGATCATGGTGACGCTGCTCAATGCGCTGGAAAAGCGCGGCCTCACGCGCGGCGTCGCCGCCATCTGCATCGGTGGTGGCGAGGGCACGGCGATCGCCATCGAGCGGGTCTGAGAGGGTCTAGCCGTCCAGATCGCGCCGCATCGTGGCTATGCCGCCGCGGCGCGAGAGTTCCTCGTACCCGGCCTTGCGGTAGAGGTTGAGGGCAGGCTCATTATCGAGTTCGACCTTGAGTGTGATCGAGAGCGCACCGAGATCGCGCGCGGCCTCCTCGGCCAACCGGGCGAGGTCCTCGCCGGTGCCACCGCGCATGCGTTCCTCGACAAAGACATATGTGAGGTGCCGCACCTCCGGCCCGATGCCCACGCGCAGCGCAAAAAAGCCCACCTCGCGACCCTCTTGGTCGAGCAGGTAAAATGTCTCATCATCGCGCTCGCCCACCCATTTCATCGCCCATTCACCGGGATCGAAAGGCTGGGCGGCGTGGGGATTGACGAGGGCCAGATCGTCAGGTTCAGCCAGCAGGCGGGCCAGCGGAGCAAGATCGCGGGAATAGTTGCGGTGCAGGGTCAGCTGGGACATGGGACCTCGTCTTGAAGCGGGGTTCGACCTCGGGACAAGGGCGTGCCACAAACCGCAGACGGCATGCAACCCGGGAGGGACTTTTCGCTATTATGTGACTCGTGTCCTGTGTGTGGACATAAGCGCAGGCGCGTATCATTCGCGGGCTTCAAGCAAAGAATGTTTCACACCACCTAAAGCGTGGCTGTCATGCCCCGACCAGCCAAAAAAAGCCGCGCCCGAAGGCGCGGCCCGGGTCACGATCCCCGATACAGCTTACGCTGCGCGCGACACCAGAACCTCGTCCACCTGCTTGGCGGCCAGAACCTCATCGCCACCGGAGACGGCGGCAACCTCGCGGGTAAGACGCTCAAGCGCGGCCTCATAAAGCTGACGCTCGGAATAGCTCTGCTCGCGCTGATCGTCGCTGCGATGCAGGTCGCGCACGACCTCGGCGATGGCGATCAGATCACCGGAGTTGATCTTTTGCTCGTATTCCTGGGCGCGGCGCGACCACATTGCGCGCTTGACCTTGGCCTTGCCCTTGAGCGTAGTCATCGCCTTGGAGATCACGTCGGGGCTGGACAGGCTGCGCATTCCGATTTCCGTCGCCTTGTTGGTCGGCACTCGCAGGGTCATCTTGTCCTTCTCGAAGGAGATCACGAAAAGCTCCAGGGTGATCCCGGCGATTTCCTGTTCTTCGATGGACACGATCTGCCCAACACCATGGGCGGGGTACACGACGTAATCATCAGGGCGAAATTCGGATTTCTTGGATTTCGACATTCGGTTCATTTCCTAGCAAGGGGGCCCGTCCTAGTGACGCAGACAACCACATGCCTCGGGCTAGTTGCAGACCGGGGATATGTGGGACTGTCACAAAGAAATTCACCCCCAAGCAGCACGGTGGGTGAATATATGTCAGGCATCTCTCATTGTTTGTAAAAGAAATGTATCACAAAAACAGGCCCTGTGAAAGGCCATGCATCACAGGACCGGTAAACCCATCGTGAAAACAATGGCTTCTGCGGTATTCTCAGGCCGCGCGGCGCCGTGTGGACGCCCAAGCCGCACGAATCGGTCTCAGCCGCCCTCGCCGGGGGCCTCGGAAAAGTACTTTTCCAGCTTGCCGGTCTCGCCATCGCGGTCCTCGGCCTCGGGCAGCGGGTCTTTCTTGGTGATGATGACCGGCCACATCTCCGAATACTTGCGGTTGAACTCCACCCATTTCTCCATCTCCGGCTCGGTGTCCGGGCGGATCGCGTCGGCGGGGCATTCCGGCTCACAGACACCGCAGTCGATGCACTCATCCGGGTGAATGACCAGCATGTTCTCGCCCTCGTAAAAGCAATCCACCGGGCACACCTCGACGCAGTCGGTGTACTTGCAGGCGATGCAGTTGTCGTTGACGATGTAGGTCATGGCCGTCTCTCATCTTTGCCGGATTGCGCTTCACCTAATCCAGTGGGCGGGATCAATCAAGCGCCCCCGGCCCATTGAGATCGAGTTTGCGGCGGTCGCGCTTGGTGGGGCGTCCTTTTCCCTCGTATTTTGGCGCGGGCGGAACGCTGTCCTGCGGCTTGGGCTCGCTCAGATCCTGATAGAGCGTCTGCGCCTCGGGGGCCGGTCCGCGCCGCGTGCCGGGGGCCAGAATGCGCACGACCCGCACCGCATCGCCCTGCACGAAGGTCAGCACATCCATCGGCCCTACCGCCTGCGCCGGTTTCGAGACCCGATTGCCGTTGACCCGCACATGCCCGCCCGACACCTGTTTCGCCGCCAGCGAGCGCGTCTTGAAGAACCGCGCATGCCAGAGCCATTTGTCGAGACGAATACGTGACGCGGCCCCGGCCAAGAATCACCCCTTGGTCTTGAGCCCCATCAGGGCCGCCGCAAAGGGATTGTCGGGGTCGATCTTATCCTTCTTCTCGGGATTGTCCGAGAAGTTCCGGCGGCTGTCCTCGCGCGGCTTGCCTTTCGGGCCGCCCTTGCCTTTGGGCTTGCCCTGGGCCTTGCCTTGCGGTTTGCCACGCCCACCCTGTGCGGGGCGGTTGCCGCGCGGCGCGCGCGGGGCCCAGGTGAAGGTGTAATAGACTTCGATCTCCGGCTCCGCCATCTCGGGCGTCTCGCCCGGTGTCACTTCCTCTTCCGGCGTCTCAGAAATCTCGGGCACCACCTCGACCTCGGCCTCCGGCGGCTCGGCGGCAATCGGGGCCTCACCCTGATCGGGGATCTCCTCGACGGCCTCCTCGGCGGTCTCGACCGGGGTCTCCTCGGCGGCCACTGCGGCATCGGCGGGGGCCTCTGCCACCACCTGATCCACCGGCTTGACCTTCTCACGCTCACCGCGTTCGGCCTTGTAGCCCAGCCCCTGCATCAGCACCGCGAACTGCTCCAGCGTCATGCCGGTGATCGACAGCATATCCGCCTTGGCCTCAAAACCGCCGCGCGTGTCCTCGCTGCGCAGCATGTCGGCCAGCCGTTCCAGCATGTCGATGCGAATCGCCCGCTCACCCGCCGCACGATAGCCAGCCATGCTGTGATAGCCCTTGGGCGCGTCGTCCCGCGCGGGCACCGTCACCAGACCCGGCGGCGGTGCCTCAGGGAACTCCTGCAACCCGTTGCTCAGCGACCAAAGCACCAGCCGCAGTCGCGTCGGCGCGGGCTTGAGCAGCGCGGGCATGAACACCGTAAACTGACCGAACCGGATGCCATGCTTGCGGAGCACGCTGCGCGCCTCCTGATCCAGCGCCTTGACCTCGGCGGCAACCTCGCCGCGCGGAATGACGCCGAGCGCCTCGACCATGCGAAAGCCAAAACCACGCGCCAGACCGCTTAGTGTCTCGTCGCGTTGCAGGTTCATCAGCGGTTCGAACAGTGTGGCGATCTTGCGGTCAATGAAATGCTGCAGGCGGCGCTGCACCTTCTGCGCCACATCTACGCCCGCCTCGTCATCGACAAAGGCCGCCACCTGCGGCTTCAAGGGATCGGCTCCAAGCGTCAGCTTGCCGACCGCCTCCTTGCCCCAGAGCAGCCCGCCCTGTTCGGTGAAATCGATCTCGGTATCAGGCGCGTTGTAAAAGCGGTCCGCCTTGAGATGAAAATGCGGTGCCAGCGCCTGCAGGCTCGCCTGTTGCAACGTGCGCGCCTCCTTGCCCGCTGCCGCCTTGTCCTGCATGAAGCGGAACCCTTCGAGCCGTCCGACGAATTCGCCTTCGACGCTCACATCACCTTGATCGTT
>Ga0209947_1002310_pt1 | contig 10975 bp, 11 predicted proteins | sample SalPonR2_B_D2_MG_FD_185706 | JGI IMG/M metagenome (GOLD analysis project Ga0209947, IMG submission 185706) | Salt pond soil microbial communities from South San Francisco under conditions of wetland restoration - Salt Pond MetaG R2_B_D2_MG... ... | reverse complement strand
GGCATCCTCGCGGCCTACTATGCCAGCCGGCCCAGAATGACACTGGACTGGCAGGTCACAGGCCCGCTCTCCCGTCTTCATGCACAGATCATCGTACTGCTCTGTCTGGGTGTGGAGCGGGCCTTGCCGCGCGGCGGGCAACTTCGCGCAGTAAGGGCGCACGCGCGCATTGAGGTCTCTGCCCTCGGTGGCGCGCTCAACCCAGATCTGGCACTTTGGGATGGTGTCAAAAGCGGCACGGCGCTACCCGCACCTGACCCCCGCACCGCGCAATTCAACATGCTGCATTATTGCCTTGCGATGCAGGGACTGACGCTGGACCACACACTGACAGACGGCGCGTTCACCGTCGCTGTTTAGGCCCGCGTCGCACCGTCCCCCTCGACGAGATACTTGAAACTCGTCAGCTGCGCCGCACCCACCGGGCCACGCGCATGCATCTTGCCAGTGGCAATACCGATCTCAGCCCCCATCCCGAACTCACCGCCATCGGCGAATTGCGTCGAGGCATTGCGCATCAGGATCGCGCTGTCGAGCCGGGCAAAGAACGCCGCCGCCGCCGCGTCATCCTCGGTCACGATACAATCGGTATGGTTCGAGCCATAGCGACGGATATGGGCAATCGCGCCGGCGATATCCTCGACCACCTTGGCCGCGATGATACTGTCGAGATACTCGCAGCCCCAATCCTCAGGCTTAGCGGGCACCGTGCCTTCGATCGCCAACAGCGCCTCGTCGGCGCGCACCTCGACGCCCGCGTCGATCAGCGCGCCGATCACGCGCTGCCCGATCGTATCGACCACGTCGCGGTGGATCAGAAGGCATTCCGCCGCACCGCAAATCCCCGTGCGCCGCGTCTTGGCATTGAGCACCACGCGCAGGGCCTTCTCCGGGTCCGCGCCTGCATCGAGATAGATATGCACGATCCCTTCGAGATGCGCAAAGACCGGCACTCGCGCCTCGCGCTGCACGAGACCGACCAGCCCCTTGCCGCCACGCGGCACGATCACATCAATCGTGTCGGTCATGGTCAGCATTTCCTGCACCGCGGCACGATCCCGGGTCGGCACGCGTTGAATGGCATCCTCGGGCAGACCGGCAGCGCGCAGCCCCTCGACCAGACAGGCATGGATCGCGCCCGAGGAATGAAAACTCTCGGAGCCGCCACGCAGGATCACAGCATTGCCGGATTTCAGGCACAGCGCCCCGGCATCCGCTGTCACGTTGGGGCGGCTCTCGTAGATCACACCGATCACACCCAGCGGCGTGCGCACGCGGCGGATGTGAATGCCCGACGGCTGATCCCATTCCGCCAGAACCTCACCCACCGGGTCCTCCTGTGCCGCCACGGCGCGCAGCCCCTCGACCATCCCCTTGATGCGGGCCTCATCGAGCGCCAGCCGGTCCATCATCGCCGTGGACAGCCCCTTGTCGCGGCCAAGCGCCAGATCCTCTGCATTAGCGGTGAGAATCGTCTCGCGCCCCTGCCAGACCGCATCCGCCGCAGCCTCAAGCGCGTGGCACTTGGTGGCGGAATCGGCGACGGCCAGTTCTGCGGCGGCGGCACGCGCCCGCGCGCCGATCTCGGCCATCAGCGCGGCAATATCGGTCTGGTCCTTCATGGTCTCGCCCCCTGCAAACTCGTCTCAGATTGCCATATCGTCGCGGTGGATCAAAGGGCCGCGCGCCGGATAACCCAGAACCTCCTCGATCTGATCCGAACGCAGATGCTTGATCCGGTCGGCATCGCCCGCGTCGTAGCGCGTGAGGCCCTGTCCCAGCACGCGGCCCGCCTCGTCAGCCACTTCGACCGGATCGCCCCGGCCAAACCGCCCCGTGACCTGCATGACACCGGCAGGCAAAAGGCTACTGCCCTTGGCCAACGCGCCCGCCGCGCCTGCGTCAACGGTGATCCGCCCCTTGGGCTTCATCGCCGCGATCCACGCCTTGCGCTTTTGCTGCGGATCGCCCTGGGCCAGAAACCATGTCGCCGGGGCCCCCTCTTCCAGCGCGCGCACCGGATGCAGCACTGCCCCTTGGGTGATCGCCATGTCGCAGCCACCCGCCGTGGCGGTCTTGGCGGCCATCAGCTTGGTCTTCATCCCGCCCTTGCTCAAACCCGATCCGGCATCGCCCGCCATCGCCTCGATCTCGGGGGTGATCGCGTCGATCACATCGAACCGATGGGCGTGCAAGTCCTGCATCGGGTTGGCGGAATAGAACCCGTCCACATCCGACAACAGGATCAGCTGATCCGCCCCCGCCGTAACCGCCACCTGCGCCGCCATCCGGTCATTGTCGCCATAGCGAATTTCATCGGTGGCAACGGTGTCGTTCTCATTGACGATCGGCACCGCCCCAAGGCGCAACAACTGCTCCAGCGTGGCGCGGGAATTAAGATAGCGGCGGCGGTCGGCGCTGTCCTCCAGCGTGACCAGTACCTGCGCCGAGGTCAGCCCGTGCCGGGCAAGCGCCGCATCGTATGCCCCGGCAAGCCGGATCTGCCCCACGGCGGCGGCGGCTTGGCTCTGCTCCAGGCTCAGGTCGGTCGCAGGCAGACCCAGCACCCCGCGCCCGAGCGCGATGGAGCCCGACGAGACAAGGATCACATCCGTCCCGCGCGCCCTGAGCCGCGCCACGTCCTTGGCCAATGATGCCAGCCACTCGGCGCGCAATGCGCCGGTGGCCCGGTCCACCAGCAGCGCCGACCCGATCTTGATCACCAGCCGTTTCGCGTCTCTTACGGTTGCCACGGCGCGTCGTCGTCCTCTACCAATCTGTGCCGCAGCCGGTCCGCGTCGATCCGCTCACGCAGCGCGCGCAGTACCTCGGTCACACCCTCGCCAGACACCCCCGACATCAGCATCACCGGCGTGCCGCAAGCCGCCTCCAGTTCATCCCTGAGGAAGGCGCGTTCCTCCTCGTCCAGCGTATCGATCTTGTTGAGCACGGTCAGGCGCGGCTTGTGCGCCAGCCCCTCACCATAGGCTTCCAACTCATTGATGATGGTCTGATAATCGGACACGAGATCGCCCGAACTGCCATCCACCAGATGCAGCAAAACGGCGCAACGCTCGACATGTCCAAGGAAAAGATCGCCCAGACCCCGCCCCTCTGACGCGCCGTCGATCAGGCCTGGAATATCGGCCACCACGAATTCAATGTTGTCAACGCCGACCACGCCCAGATTGGGATGCAGCGTGGTGAATGGATAATCAGCGATCTTGGGCCGGGCATTGGACGTGGCAGCCAGAAACGTGGACTTGCCGGCATTGGGCAGCCCCAAGAGCCCGACATCGGCAATCAGCTTGAGTCGCAGCCAGATCGTGCGCTCAATGCCCTCTTGCCCCGGGTTCGCCCGGCGCGGGGCCTGGTTGGTCGAGGTCTTGAACCGCACATTGCCCCACCCGCCATTGCCGCCCTTGGCCAGCTGCACCCGCTGACCGATCTCGGTCATGTCGGCGATCACCGTCTCCTCGTACTCATCGAGGATTTCGGTGCCCACCGGCACTCGCAGCACGATGTCATCGCCGGTATGGCCGGTGCGTTGACGACCCATGCCGTGCTGACCGTTCTGGGCAAAGAAATGCTGCTGATAGCGAAAGTCGATCAGCGTGTTGAGGCCGTCCACCGCCTCGGCCCAGACCGAACCGCCATGCCCGCCATCGCCGCCGTCGGGTCCGCCATATTCGATGAACTTTTCGCGCCGGAAGCTGACACAGCCCGCACCGCCCGAACCGGAGCGGATATAAACCTTTGCGAGATCGAGAAATTTCATGTGTCGTCCTTACGCAAAGGCCACGCTCCGGGCGGGCCTCATGTCATCTTCTTGCTATAGGTCCAGGTGGGCACATTGGCACCACGAGCCACGGAATAGCTCTCGGCATCCCCAAGATACTGAAAGCCGCAATTGGTCAAGACCCGGGCCGAGGCGGCGTTGTCCTGAAAGACGCTTGCGAAAATCGCCTGCGCCTCATGCGGATTGGCGGCGAGAGCCGCCTCTACCGCCGCCGAGGCGACGCCGGTATTCCAATAGGCCGGGGCCACCCAATACGCGATTTCCGACCGGCCCACATCGACGCGGGTAAGGCTGACAAGCCCCATCACCTCGGTTCGGCCCGACTTGGTGCCGTCGATGGCCCAGATATCCTCGATCCGGTCCTCGGATTGCGCCCGTGCGATCAGAGCCTCGGTGCTGCCCGGCGGCAGGGGATGTGGAATCGACGATGTCGCGCGCGCCACCCGCTCGTCGCCCGCGTTCAGTGCAATCAGCCCCGCGTCCGACACCCGCAAGGGCCGCAGGTCAAATCGCTCGGTCTCGATCACCGGCTGGTTGACGATGGTTTCCAGTTTCATGCGCTCCTCCTTATGCTCCGGGCGCGGCGCGTGTCTCATCCAGATGGGGATACCGGGCTGCGTCACAAGATGGCGCGCTCCTCTTCGCACCTGATTGTGACGCATCCTTGACCGCGCTTTGGCCGAAACGGAAAAGGGGATCGGCACCAAGCACCGATCCCCTCATGTCAATGACCTTTCAAGGACGGCTTATTCCGCGGCCTCCGCCACTGGCAGAACCGAAATGAAGGTGCGGCCCTTGATCCCCTTGTGGAATTTCACAGCGCCTTCGGCGACGGCAAAGATCGTGTGATCCTTGCCCTGCCCCACGCCCTCACCGGGCCAGAACTTGTTGCCACGCTGACGCGCGATGATGTTGCCGGGGATCACGGCTTCGCCGCCGTATTTCTTTACGCCAAGGCGGCGACCGGCAGAGTCGCGACCGTTACGGGATGAACCGCCTGCTTTTTTGTGTGCCATTTGGTCTCTCCTTAGCCTTTGGCCAGTTCTTTGGCCTGGTCGATCCAGCCTTCACGCTCGATCCGGCCCTTGAACGACAGTTTTTCGTCCATATCAGCAACGTCCGCGTCCGTCCATGCCGCGATCTGGGCGAATGTCGTGACACCGGCCTCGTGCAGCTTCTTCTCAAGCGCAGGGCCAACGCCCGACAGTTGCTTGAGATCATCTCCACCCGCAGCGGCCTTGGGGGCCTCCGCCTTCTTGGGTGCCGCTTTCTTGGCGGGCTTCTTCGCCTCGGTCGCGGCCACGGCCCCGACAGAGCCCGCACCGATCGCGGCCTTGACGCCGGACTTGTCCGCGCCCTTGGCGAGGATATCGGTCACGCGCAGCAGGGTCAGCTGCTGACGGTGGCCCTTGGTCCGCTGCGAGCCGTGCTTGCGGCGGCGCTTGACGAAGTGGATGACCTTGTCACCCTTGACCTGATCGACGACCTCGGCCTGCACGGCGGCACCCGCGATAAGGGGCGCACCGATCACCGGCGCGTCACCGCCCAGCATCAGTACTTCGTTGAATTGAACTGTCTCACCGGCATCCGCTGCAAGCTTTTCGACACGGAGCATGTCACCCGACTGCACCTTGTACTGCTTGCCACCGGTCTTGAGGACCGCAAACATGGGCTTTTCCTTTTTCTTCCGCGCTCTGTGGTCCCTGCCCTAGCAGGTGTTTCCGGCCCCTTGGCCACCTCGAACGGCGCACCCTCTTGGGTGTCATGAACAACGAACCCGGCAAGATCGTCCCGCCGGGTGGCGCGCATATGCGACAGCTGCGGTGCAAAGTCAAGGGCCGCGACCGGGTGAATGCGCCCGAAGACCTATAAATCCTCACCCTGCATCTGCATCGCCACTGCGCGGCCCAACTCATATGAATTGACCTCGTGCATCGCGTCGAACGCCACGAACAGCGCCTTGTTGAGCGCGCGGCCTCCCGGGCTGCGCCATAGCGCGATATAGTCCTCCAGGACCGCACGATCGACCGGTGCATAGGCCATCGCCATGAACCCGCGCAGCCAGTCGCGCGTCTCGGTGCGCAATTCGGCCTCCTGCGCCCAGAGATCAGCCAACATTTCGGCCTCGCCCAAATCAAGCCCGTTCCCCTTTGCCAGTCCGCGATAGAAGGCGAGGTTGGAATTCATGACCCCGGCGACGTTGCGCTCGACCAGATCGCTGTCGGCTGTGATCGCCTCGATCTGCGCCACCAGCGGCGCGTCCTTAGAAACCAGTCTGTGGTACGCCGCTGCCGCAACCGCTTCGGTCCCCGGTTCCAGGAATGCGCGCCGCGTCGCCAGTTCCAGCGAGAGCACGTCGCCTCCCGGGCCTTCGAAAAACGCGGCAAGCGGCGCGACATCGGCACCCGCCATCTCCTTGGCGAAACGCGCGCGAAGGAGATGCTCCATCTGGTCGACCCGATAGACCCGCGCCACCATGCGGGTCCAACTCTCGTGCTCGGAGCCCGACAACATGTCCTGCCCGACCTGCGCACCGTAAAGCTGCCCTTCTTGCTGCATGATCTCGACGGTCTCGTCGAATCGCAGCGCCTGCATCAGTCGCTCCAGCCCCTCGGCGCGCAGCGGCAGCGCAAACCAGGCACAGGCGACCGCCATCAAAACGACACGCATGGTCACAACTCTTGCGCGGGCTGCAATTCGGCCATCCGCGCAGCCAGCACCTCGAAGCGGTTGGCCATGATCTCGTATTGGACGGCATTCATCAGCTCATAGACCCGCGCCATCAACGGATGCTCAAGGGCCTCCACATAGGCGCGCAGATCCTCGGTCGGCAGGCGCTCATAGGTCACCGCCGCATTGGCCAGCGCCGAGGCCTCGATCTGTGCCCGCAATTCCGCCTCATCCTCGGCCATCAGCGCGCGCAGCGCCTTCTCGTCGAGATCGTAATCGAGGACCCCCGCATAGGACGCGGCCAGCAGGAATCTCACCTGGATTTCCTGCACCGCGCGCACCCCCGTGCCGGCGCTGTCCACGGCGGCATTCATGTCGCGAAGCACCTCGCGTCGCGCCTCGGTCATCCCGGTCAGCAGATCCAGCCCCTCGGCGCGCTTGGCATCGTCATCCTCGCGCATGTGCGAAGCATTCTCGACCGCCACCAGCCGCTGCCCCAGATCCGAGGCGTAGAACTCGGCGGCATGGGTCAGCATCTCGTCATCCAGCGTCTCGCTCAACACGTCGAGCGCCATCTCGCGCATCCGGCCGGTGTCGAACACCTCGCCTGCGACCCGCTCCCACTCATGCCCGAAATCACTGGCCTCAAGCCCCAGCATGCCCGGCGCATCCGCCGCGGCCAGCGCGATGGAATCGAGCGCCACACCAAAGCCCGTGACCTCCAGATAAGCCTCCAGACGATCGCGATCCGCCGCCCGCGCGGGACCCACGGCGAGTGCGATCACAGCGCCCGCAAACCCCAGGGCCAGCATCATCGTGCGAAATGGCTGTCTCGAAGCAAGGGAGCGGCTTTGCATCATGGATTCCTTTCTCGCAGTCACACGCCTCAACCTAAGCAAATTCCCTCGCCAAACAATGCAAATCCCCCTTGCCCCGCCCGTCAAAGGCAATTACACGCCACCTCCAGACCCCCGCGGAGAGGTGCCGGAGTGGTCGAACGGGGCGGTCTCGAAAACCGTTGACCCTTCACGGGGTCCCAGGGTTCGAATCCCTGTCTCTCCGCCACATTCGCTGGATCAGCGCAAGGCATTGGTAAGATGAGATTCATTTGCGTCTGCCGCTGGTGCACCACACACGCACACTGCAGTCGGGGCGACCGCGCTAAAGTCATTCGCAGGCCGTGAAGCTGACCAAACCCTAGAGCAGAACTGAACAGCGGCAGGGCACTGGACTAGCATGCCCGTCTGGCGCTTTGCACCCCAAGCAGTGTGAGCTTCAGCGTCGGCGCAGGCCTGACCCAGAGTCGCACCTTTGTTGACAGGCGATGGCAGCCATCGGACGAAAACTCTTGAAAGCCGAAAACATGATCACACTCGCCCGACAAACCCAGACGCGCACATAACCCAAAACCCCGAAACCACTTTGCCCGCTGGAAAATCCGCAGGGCCAAAGGGGTGGGCAGATCCGCACTGCAAGAAAAAGCCAGCTTGTCGCGCAGGTCACGGGTATTTTCGACGGCCTCGCAGCTGCTGTCCCCGAGTCCGAGCCGATCACCCGCTGTCACCACGAATCTCACATGAGCCAATCCGGGTCCGAGAACCGCCTGTCGGTCAACACGGGGCACATGGGCGGTACCCACTCAGGGTGAGCGTGCTCGGCAAAGCCTGCGACCGGCAACCCGATATCACCGCTGCCGCTCAGTCACCCTCCCTCGTCGCGATCTCGTCCAAAACGCAACCCGACACCACCGACTTCGGTTCGGTAGAAACGGGGTTTCGCCGTGCGTCCGTCGCCGCGTCATCCATCTTGATCAGCAGCCAATGCTCCGCGTCATCGTCGATCCGCTGCAAGACGTAACCGCCACGGATCTTCTCACCGGAGAGCCGGACCAGAGCGTGTCCGTTTGCCAGCGCCTCCGACATCGTCGGTGTGCTGTTGCCCGTTTCCGTGATATTTTCGTAGGTGCCATGATCCCAGATCAGCACAGTCCCCGCGCCATTTTCGCCGACAGGTATGACCCCCTCGAAATCTGCATAGTCGAGCGGATGGTCCTCGGTTGCGATGGCGAGCCGTTTCTCGCGCGGATCGGTGGAGGGTCCCTTCGGCACCGCCCAGCTTTTCAGCACGCCATCCACCGCCAGCCGGAGATCGTAGTGCAGGGTGCTGGCATCGTGCTTCTGGATCACAAAAACGGGGTCTCCCGACATGCCGCCGACATCGCCCGTGGGTTCAGTGCTCCGGGAAACGTCACGACGTTCGCGGTACCGGTCCAGCTCATCATGGCTCTGCTGGTCTTTCACAATGCTCCCCTCCTTTCCCCATCAAGAGGCGCATGCTCCACGCGAGATGACGGAGCACCTCGCTAGTCTTTCCCGGCACGCGTTGCCGTTACTGTCCAGGGTCGTATTCCAATCCGCCGATCCGGCGGACGGTACTTGCCTGCGGCCCGATCGCGCTTTCCTCGGTCTGCACGACCATTTCAACCGGGTCACCCTGCGCAAGATCGGCAAATTTGCCATCTACGACACTGTTTTCATGAAAATATATCAACCGGTTATCGGTCGCGATAATCTGGCCATATCCTTGGTCATGCCGGATCTCAACAATTTTGCCCTGTAATAGTCCGTCGTGATGCTTGACGCCACCTTGCAGCTTGCGCGCGGTGCTTTTCAGCTCCTGCTGCATCGCATCAAAAGCGTCCCGGACTGCGACACTCAAATGCGCGCGGTCGGGCTGGTCACCCTGGTCACGCCGCACAGCCAACTCTTGGCCTGGTACGCGAACCTCAATCGTGACCTCGTAGAGATTCCCCGTTTTCTGGCTCTGATGCGGAGCCCGGATATAAACATGGCAACTGGTAATGCCATCATGGACTTTCTCAAGCCGCGCAGCCTTTTCAGAAATCAGCGCCTTGATCTCATCCGTTGGTTCGACATGCTTGAACGCAATTTCGATAGGTGTCTGCATTGACCGACTTTCCTTGTTTCGTGGCACCTGCCATTGGTCCGCAGGATGGATGCCACTTCTCGACCCGGATACGCCTTAACCTGCGTCAAGGTGTGGTGATCAATTGTTTAATATGTTTGGTATGATGGGCGGTATTCCTGCCTGCCGTGGAAATGCCATGGCCCACTTGAACTCGAACGGTTCCGAAAAAGTAAGAGATCCAAGCCGGAGAGGACCGGCAAGGCGCTTTGACAGGCGCGGTAGGGATACTTGAGAAGACAGGCCAACCTTTGGAAGGGAGACACCAATGCAACTCGATCACGGCACCTGGGTGGTTATAGCCGACGGCGAGAAATTTCTTTTGCTGCGAAACATCGGCGATCAAGACTTCATGCATCTGGAAGTCGTCGATCACGAAACCAGTACGAACGCACCAGCACGCGAGCTTGCAAGCGATCGCGCGGGACGCCAGCAGGACGCGAAGCGCAAGGAAGGTGGCGGGGTCGAAACCTGGGGAAAAAGCGCCATGCAGGAGACCGACTGGCACCGTGTCGCCGAAGAGCGCTTTGCGGAAGACGTTGCCGAACGACTATTGGAATGGAGATCGGCGGGGCGGTTTCGTCATCTGCTCGTAATCGCGGACCCCCGCTCGCTCGGTGCGATGCGCAATGTCTATGATGACCGCCTTGCTTCGGCCATCGTGGCAGAGATCGACAAGGACCTGACGAACCTCCCGCTCAACAGGATCGAGGCGGCGATCAAGGCCTGGGATGCCAGCTAACGGCGAAACACACCAAAGGCCCCGTGACCTCAGTCGCGGCGTATTTGAATGAAGGGACTGGAAGATGGGGCAAGACCCGTACGAGGTTCTGGGCGTTAAGAAGACGGCGACGCAGGACGAGATCAAGAAGGCCTATCGCAAGCTTGCCAAGAAGCTGCATCCGGATCTTCACCCCGGAGATGAAGACAAGAAGGCAGAGTTTCAGGCTGTCGCGGCGGCCAATGACCTGCTGAGTGATCCCGAACAGCGCAGGCGCTTCGAAGCAGGCGAAATCGATGCCAGCGGGCAAGAACGCCCTGAGCGCCAGTTCTACCACCAATACGCCGATCAGGAGGCCGGACGCCGCTATGATCCCGGTGCCGACATGGGCGGGTTTCAGGACGCATCGGATCTGTTTTCGGATCTGTTCGGACGTCGTCAGCCGGGTGGCGGCGGTCAATTCCGGCAGGGCTTTCATGCCCGCGGTCAGGACGCCCGATACCATCTCGAGGTCGATTTTCTGGACGCGGCGCGGGGAACCAAGCGCAGCGTGACGATGCCCGACGGTAAAACGATCGAGATCGCCATCCCCGGCGGCCTGAAGGACGGGCAAACCCTGCGCCTGCGCGGCAAGGGTGGGCCGGGTTTCGGGGATGGGTCGCCCGGTGACGCGCTCGTAACGGTCGCCGTGCGCCCGCACGCGGTCTTCGAGCGGGACGGCGACGATATCGAGGTTGAATTGCCGATCACCTTCGACGAGGCCGTGCTCGGTGCGAAGGTGGACGTGCCGACGATCTCGG
>Ga0209947_1002309_pt1 | contig 10978 bp, 8 predicted proteins | sample SalPonR2_B_D2_MG_FD_185706 | JGI IMG/M metagenome (GOLD analysis project Ga0209947, IMG submission 185706) | Salt pond soil microbial communities from South San Francisco under conditions of wetland restoration - Salt Pond MetaG R2_B_D2_MG... ... | reverse complement strand
CATCCGCACGGGCAGGATCGCTGCCGAGCAGTTCGTCGATGCGTGCCAACGCGGCGTCCAGGGCCCGCTCGGCGTCGGCGTTGGTATTCGGATTCTGCAAATCGATCAGCCAGGCTGGTAACAGGGTGACGGGAGCGGCCGGATTGTGGTCGGGCCACTGCCGTTTTTCAATGCTATCTTACCGGCCATGGGAAAACTGCATTGCATCGGGTTCGCCTCGGCGGCGGCCTCCCGGCTGACAGCGGCGCCGAGTGCCTTACCGGGTGCGTTACCGGGCGCATTACCGAGTGCATTAATAATTGCGGCAGGTGTTGCCGCATTGCTCGCACCGGCCGGTCCCGCCGCGGCACAGGCGGCACAGGCGGCACAGGCGGCACAGGCGGCACAGACGGCCCAGGCAGCTGAGGCGGCTCAGCCGGCCCAGGCTCTGCCCGCCGAGTTGTTCGCCTGCCGTGACATCTCCGCCGCGGACGAGAGACTTGCCTGTTACGACCGGGCGGTTCGCCGGCATGCCGGCGAACGCCCGCCGCAGGCCTCCGGGCCCCGCCCACCGGCGGCGGAGACGCCGCCCGCCTCTGCGCGGGCGCCGACCCCGGACGCCGGCCGGCGCGGCGCAGATCCCGGCGGCGGCGCCGAGACCGCACCACTGCCCTCGCCCGCGGAACTGTTCGGCCGCGACCCCGCCGACATCCAACGCCGTATGGACCAGGCGGCCGGACGCGAAGAGCTGCAGCAGATCACCGGCGAGGTCGTCGAGCTGATCGAGATCGCTCCGGACCGCATCGCCGTAAAGCTCGATAACGGCCAGATCTGGCGCCAGACCGACCCCGCCCGGTTCTTCCTGCGAGAGGGCCACGCGGTGGAGATCCGCCGCGCGACCCTCGGCTCCTACATGATGAGCCGGACCGGCTCCAGCCGCAGCATCCGGGTGGAGCGGGCGGACTGAATCCGCCCGACCGCTGCTCGCCCGGCGGCCGAGGCCGCCGCGTCAGTACTTGAAGCGCAGGTCCAGCTGCAGGCGGTCGTAGTCGAGCTCGGCGGCACCGGGGTCGCCCCGATCCACGGCATTCTCGTTGAGCGTGTTTCTGTAGTAAGTCAGCCGGAATATCCAGTTCATCGCGACAGCATAGTCGGCCGACAGCACGTGTCCCCGGCCGTCGGTGCCGCCGCCGGCGAAATCGGAGTCCGTGAGAAGCCCCAGGACGGAATCGGCCTCGCGGTCCTGGTAGTTGTAGCGCACGCGCCAGCTGCCGGGTGCGCTCGCCTTGCCCAGCGCGCCGCCGACGGCCCAGCCCGTGTCGTAGTCGCCGGCATCCAGATTACGGACGTAGTCGGCGAAGAGCGCCACCGGCAAATCCGCGAACCGGGTGGCGTATTCGGCGGCGAATTCGACCAGCCGGAAGTCGTACAGATAGCTGCCGTCCGGGTTGACGCTGTTGCCGAATGAATCGGTCGGGTCGAAGAGCGTCTCGCGGCCGGCGAGGTCCATGCGGTAGTGGCCGGCGGTCAGCGTCAACGTGTCGTCGCCGCCCAGGCTGGCCGCGTAGCCGCCCTGCAGGCCGATGGCCAGCTCGTCGCCGTCCCGGCTGTCGCTCTCCAGCCAGGTGGCCAGCGCGGTGGCGAAGAAATCGCCGCTGGCGTAGTCGAGCGCGAAACCTTCCGGCCGCCAGTCGTCGTCCCAGACGAGACCGTTGCCGCCGGCGCGGCGCAGCGGGTTCTTGAACTTGCCGCCGACCAGCCGAGTACCCGGCAGGCCGGTCCACTCGAACCAGGCCTGGTCCAGGCCGATGTCCTTGCGCGAGCCGCCGTCGCCGAGGGTCTGGTTGCCGGAGACGGGGTTGTCGCCGCCCGTCGCCAGCCCGAAGCCCGCGCGCACGGTGTCGTTCACACGGGCCGTTATGGCGGGACGCGCCCGGATGCGCTGCCGCTCACGGCTGTCCCTGCCCTCCTGGTCGATGGTCTCCCAGCGGTAACGGAAATCCCCGCTGAACGCCACCCGGTCGGTCCAGTGATCCGCGCGAGGCGCGGGAATGGGCGTCGGCTCGGGGGCGGGCGCCGGGGCCGCGGTCTCCGCGATGCCGGTGCCGGCCTCTTCGATGCCGGCGCGTTCCTCCAGTTCCGCCAGCCGCTCGCCGAGGGCGGCGATCTGCGCGCGCAATTCGCGGATCTCTTCCTGGCTGACGGCAGCCGCGCCCGAAAAGGCGGGCGCAAACGCTACCCCGAGCACCACGCACGCTCGCAACAAAACTCGCATATCGGATCTCCCTGGTTGGTTCCCCTGAGCCCCGGCGGTCCGCCCTCGGCGCGCCGCCATCGCCACAGATCGTCACGAAAAGGTTTCCGCATTATTACAGTTTCGTGACTTCCGGTGGCCCGCGACAGCCGCGTACCGCGGTTCGCGGCGGAACGGTTCTGCTACGATCCGGCCGTCGCGGCGCGCTCCGTCGCCGCGGGAGGCATACGGCATGCGCATCAGCACTTTACCGATCTCCGTACTCAGCGCGTTCACCTTGGTCCTGCTCCTCGCGGCGCCGGCCGCCCGCGGGGGCGAGGCCCTGGATCTGTACGTCGAGATGACCACCGGCAGTTTCAGCTCCGCCGCCCAGGCCGCCGCCGACGATCGCTACGGCACGGCCGTCTGGCACATCGCGGAGGTGTGGAAAGGCCGGGACGACGGCCGCTGGCTGTACGCCGAGAACTGGTTCGGCGAGGCGGAGCGGCCCTACCGGCAGCGCATCACGCGCCTGACGGTGGCGGACGACGGCAGTCTCCTCGCCCGCGGCTACCGCCTGCCGGAGACGGAACCCTATGTCGGCGCCTGGGAAGACCCGTCGCGGCTCGCAGGCCTGTCGCCGGACGACCTGGAACCCGTGGCGGGCTGCGACGTCAGCCTCGTACGCGCCGGCGAGCGCCGCTTCGAGGGCAACACCCGCGGCCGCGAATGCGAGAACAGCTACAAGGGCGCCGCCTACGTCGTCTCGCGCTCGGTGCTCACCGACGAGGTCATGATCAACTGGGACCGGGGCATCGCCGCCGACGGCCGGGTGGTCTGGGGACCGGAGGCCGGCGGCTACCGTTTCCGCCGCGTGGGCGAGGACGGCGGCACGGAGGCCTGCAACGAGCCGGTGCGCATGGTGGTCTTCGGCGAGATCCACGACCGCGAGGCCTTCGCCGCCTATCCGCGGGCGATCTTCGCCTCCGGCCTGTACGAGCAGGTGCAGGGCTACTACGAGGCCATCACGCCGGCGCTGGCCGTCTTCGAGGGCGACCCGCCGCCGGGTCGCGGCGTCGTCATCTCCCGCTTCCCCTGCCTGGAGGCGGCCCGGGAGTTCTGGTACTCGGACGCGTACCAGAAAGAAATCCTGCCGCTGCGCGAGGGCGCCGCGGATTTCGAGGTGCTGGTGCTGCCGGGCCTGCCGGTGCCGGACTACATCGCGCCGGACTCTATCAGGCCGGACTACATGGAATAGGGTCCGCCGGCAGCGCCCCCGGCCGGCGCTACCGCCGGCCGGCGCAGCCCTGCGCCGACGTCAGCGCAGCTCGCCCAGCAGCTGGTTCAGTTCGATGACGAAGCCGTCCGGGTCGGTGAGCACGCTCACCAGCACCGGGATGGTGCCCTTGCCGTCGTAGGAGGGGTAGCTGATCTCCCGGGGTTCGCTCAGCACGCGCACGCCGATGACGTCGCGCGCCGCCTCGAACTTCGTCGCCAGGTCGCGGGTGTTGAACAGCAGCACCATGCTGCCCGGCGTGAACGGCTCCAGGCCCTGGTGGGCCGGCGGCTTGGCGGGCTTCACGTACTGCAGCAGCCCGATGATGCCGATGTGGTCGTCGTTGGCCCGCAGGAAGACCAGGCGGCGGGCGATGTCGGCCTCCTCGTCCGTGGCCGCGTCCCGGGGCGTGCGGATGGCCCGGTCGTAGATCACCTCCATGCCGAGCGCATCGCGGTAGAAGGCGAGCGACGCGTCGATGTCGCGGACCACCAGCGTGGTGCGGCGCAGGTCGATGTCGACCCGATCGGACTCGGGCACCGGCGCGGCGCGGGGCGCGGCGGCAACGAGCAGGACGACGAGACCGAGGACGGCAGCCGAGACGGGACGCGGAATCATGACGCACTCCTAATCTTGCAGGCGGCGCTCAGTGTAACGCGCCGGCCCGAATGACGAGCGCTGTGATGCCGCCACGCCCTGCGCTACCCTAGCCGCTCGCAAGCGAGAGGACAGGGCATGGCTGTGAGGCTGGGCGAGAGGCTGGGGACATTGCTGCGCGGCGCCATCGGGGCGAAGCCGGGCGAACTCTCCGCATGTCTCGCGGCGCTGGCCTACATCTTCCTCCTGTTCGCCGCCTACGCCATCCTGAGGCCGGTGCGTGACGCCATGGGGATCGAGGGCGGCGACGAGGACCTGCCCCTCCTCTTCGTCGGCACGTTCCTGGTCATGCTGGCGGCGGTCCCCGCCTACGGCTGGCTCTGTTCCCGCTACCCGCGGGGCGTGTTCCTGCCCTGGGTGTATCTGTTCTTCGTGCTGAATCTGCTCGGTTTCTACGCCGTCTTCGCGGCCGACCCGGGCAACGTAATCGCCGCCTGGGCTTTTTTCATCTGGCTCAGCGTGTTCAACCTGTTTGTCGTCTCCGTGTTCTGGAGTTTCATGGCGGATGTCTTCTCCCGGGACCAGGCAAAGCGCCTGTTCGGCTTCCTGGCAGCGGGGGCGAGCGCGGGCTTCATCGTCGGTCCGGCGTTCACGGCCGGCTACGCGGAGTTGCTGGGAACGAGCAATCTCATCCTGATCTCCGCCTTCCTGCTCGCGCTGCCGATACTGCTGATCCGCTACCTGCTCGTGTGGTCGGCGCGCTCGGAGGCGAGCAAGGACTACGTGGCCGGTGAAGCGCCGCCCGCCGGCGGGCAAGCGATGGGCGGCAATCCATTCGCGGGCTTCACGATCTTCTTTCGCTCGCCGTATCTCCTGACCCTGGGGCTTTTCTTCGTGCTGTATACGTCGATCAGCACGTTCATCTATCTGCAGCAGGCGGACTTGGTCAGCAACGCATTCGCGAGCTCCGAGGACCGCACCCGTGTGTTCGCGCTCATCGACCTCGCCGTGAACGTGCTGTCCATCGGCACCCAGCTCTTTCTTACCGGGCGCATCGTCCGGACGGTCGGGATGGTCGTGGCGCTCGCCGCGCTGCCGGTGGCCATGGTCGGGGGATTCCTGCTGCTGGCCGCGGCGCCGACACTGGGGGTGCTGATCGCCGTGCAGATTTTCCGCCGCGCGGGCAACTACGCCATAACGCGTCCGGCCCGCGAGATGCTCTACACGGTCCTCGACCAGGAGAGCAAATACAAGGCGAAGAACGTCATAGACACGGTCGTCTATCGCGGCGGCGACGCGCTGAACGGCGGCTTCTTCGCCCTGCTGAAGTACTTCGGCATGGCGATGACCGGCACCGCTCTGGTCGGCGCCGTCGTAGCCGCCCTATGGGCCGCCTGCGCCATAACCCTGGGCCGCTGGTACCAGAAGGTGCCAGAAGGTGCCGGACCGAACTATTGAAACTTCTGATAGTTAATCAACAAATTTGCGTTTCGAGTGTCCGGCACCCGAATCCGAACTTTTCCAACTTTTGATCGTTTTTTGCAGTTCGAGTGACCGGCACCTGATCGACCGGCACCTGATCAGCTGGCCTGGACTTGCTCCAGGAGCTGGGAGTCGGAGAGCCGGTCGTTTTCGCGGCTGCGCTGTTTGGCGCGGTACATGGCGTGGTCGGCGGCGCGCAGCAGCTCGTTCAGATGGCGGCCGTGCTCCGGGTAGAGCGCCATTCCCACGCTGGCGGGACAGCCGACCGCGACGTCCCGGATGCGGTAGCGCTCGGCCAGCGCCAGGGTGAGCCGCCGCGCGAGCTGCTCCGCCTCCGGCTTCGAGATGCCGGGCGCCAGTGCCACGAACTCGTCGCCGCCCCAGCGGCCGATCACGTCCTGCGGCCGCAGGTTCGCCCGCAGCCGGTCGGAGAAGCTCTGCAGCAGCGAGTCGCCCAGCCGGTGGCCGTGCTCGTCGTTGATGGCCTTGAAGCCGTTGATGTCGAGGAAGATCACGGCGCCGTGACTCGGCCCCGCCTCGCGCGCGAGCAGCGGCCGGGCGTGCTGCTCGAACCCGCGCCGGTTGTAGAGCCCGGTGAGCGCGTCCGACAGCGCGTAGGTCTCCATCTGGCGCTCGCGCTCCTTGCGCTCGGTGATATCGATGAACGTCACCGCCACGTCGTCGTCCACCGGCTCGGCGATCACCCGCATCCAGCGCCGGCGCGTGCCCTCGCCCACCTCCATCTCGTCGTCGCAGCGCGCCCCTTCGGTGGCCGAGCGCACCACCAGCGCCTGCAGCTGTCCGTCGCCGGGCAGCTGGAACGTGTCGATCTCCTGACCCACGATGCGCCGCGACGGCAGCCCCAGGTAACGCTCGGCGGCCCGGTTGGCGAACACGCAGCGGAACACGTCCCGGTCCTCCGTCTGGCGCAGCCGCAGGATGCCGTTGGACGAGTTATCCACCAGCGTGCGCAGCAGCCGCTCGCTCTTCGCCAGCCGGTCCTGCGCCTTGTGCCGCTCGGTCACGTCCCGGCACACCACGATCTGTCCGCGCTGATGACGCTTCGCCGTGCGGATGGCCGAGCGGCGCACCTCGTAATGGCGGCCGCAGTCCGTGGACAGGTGCTGCATGATGCCGCTCTCGACGCACTCCCGGATGGCATCCACCACCGGCGTCTCGCCGCGCAGCCGGCGCGCCACCAGCTCCGCCTCGCGGGCCCCCAGCAGCTTCTCGGCCGCGCGGTTCGCGCCCACCACCCGGTCCTCGTTGTCGAGCAGCAGCACCGGGTCCTTCAGCTGTTCGAACACCCCCCGGTAGGCGACGACGCTCAGTTTCGTCACCTTCATGCCCAGCGTCATCCAGGCGTAGACGGGGATGAACGCGGACAGCGTCAGCGTGGTCACCGGCGCATCCTGCGGCCCGAACCCCAGCACGGACAGCCCGCTGATCGTCAGCGGCACCATGCCCGAGATCATCATGACCACGGCCGGCAACCGCTGCGACGGCGGCACCGACGGCAGGTGGAAGCCGAACACCGTGAACGCCACCAGCACCATGCCGTAGCTGTAGGGGCCGTGCACGTAGGCGAACCAGGGACCCCAGTCCAGCGACAGCAGGGTGCGCCCGGCGTTCATGGGCGGCGGGTAGTCCCACATGAGCCCGTGCCAGGGGTTGGTCGCGGTCATCAGCAGCGTGAGCGTGGGCACCACGCAAAGACCGGCCAGCAGATTGGGGCGCACCCCTTGCGCGGTGTAGCCCATCAGGAAAGCGACGATGGCCACCGGCGCGAAGCACGCGCCGACGAACACCAGCACCCGGGCGACGTTGTGCACGGCGAGCGTGGGGAAGGCGGTCTCGAGCCCGGCCCCAAGAATCCAGACGGAGAGCAATCCCAGGAACACGACCAGCGAGACGGAACGGGCGTCTGCCTCCCGGCGGCGATACAGCGCCGCCGCCATGGCCGCATAGCCCACGCCGGCAGAGAGCTGGATCAGCAGGAAGAAGATCGTCTTATCCAATCGCCCCGTCCGTCTGCCGCCCCCACCGGCGGCGATTGGAGCACTGTAGCGGCGGCCGGCTCCGGTTTCTGTTAACCGGTACTCAGTTGCCCCCGGCGCCCGACGGGATTATGTCTCAATCAGGGTCTCAATCACGATCTCAATCGGGCGCCTCCAGCCCCATCGCCGTCTCCGCGATCAGGTGGTCGACGACGGTCTGCAGGGCCCCCTGGTGATCGGCGCCTTCCGACAGTGCTTCCCGATAGGTCTCGAGCTGGCGATGGGCGCTGGTGCCGCGCTCGATGATGTGGCGCACCGAACGCACCTCCGCCACGCAGTCCAGCGCCTCGGCATCTTCGGCGACCAGCTCCAGGAGCTCCTCCAGCAGGGACTCGAAGGCGATGACGCGGCCCTTGGCCAGGTCGATCATGCCCTCGTCGAAACCGTAGCGCATCGCCCGCCAGCGGTTCTCGTGGATGAGCATGTTCGGGTAGATGCGCCAGCGCTGGTTGTCCACCCGCAGGCGAAACAGCATGCGCAGGATGCAGACCACCAGTGCGGCCAGCGCCATGGTGTCGTCGATGAGCGTGCAGACATCCATTACCCGCGTCTCGAGCGTGGGGTAGCGCGCGCTCGGGCGCTGGTCCCACCACAACTTGGTGGCGTCTTCCATGATGCCGGCCGAGACCAGCACGTCCACGTGGCGCTGGTATTCGCCGAAGCTCGAGAAATGCTCCGGCAGCCCGGTGCGCGGCAGCGCGTCGAACACGGTGAGGCGGTAGGACTTCAGGCCGGTGTCCTTGCCCTCCCAGAACGGCGACGAGCAGGACAGCGCCAGCAGATGCGGCAGGAAGTAGCTCATCTGGGACATGAGATCGATGCGCATCGCGTCGTCCTCGATGCCCACGTGCACGTGCATGCCGCAGATCAGCAGCCGCCGGGCGGCCGCCTGCATCTCGGTGGCCAGCGCCTGGTAGCGGGTCTTCGGCGTGTGCTTCTGGTCGGTCCAGCGGCTGAACGGGTGGGTGGAGGCCGCGATCGGCGCAAGCCCGTGCTCGTCGGCCACCTCCGTGATCACCCGGCGCAGCCGGGACAGGTCCCGGCGGGCCTCGCGGATATTGCGACACACCCGCGTGCCCACCTCGATCTGTGAGCGCATGAACTCCGGGCTCACCTGCCCCTTGCAGCGCTTCTCGCACTCATCGAGCATGGCCGTGGGCGGATCGTCCGCCAGTCCCCGGGTCTCCCGGTCCACCAGCAGATACTCTTCCTCGATGCCGATGGTAAAGGCAGGCTCTTTCATGGGCCGGGTATCGGATTATCCCCCGAGCGGGCCGGGGCGTCGTGCTCCGGCACCACTGGCAGGCGGCGGTAGAGATTCGGGTTGTCCAGGAGGGGCGCGAGCAGGTGCGCGAGCCGGTCGGCCCAGAGCTCGAGGCCCTCCTCGCTCATGAGGTGATCCTGCCGGATCTCGAAGGCGGCGTGGGGCAGCCCCGTCCGCTCCGCGTGGTAGTCCACGGTGAAGTCGGCGGGCGCCCGGCCCGAGTAGGGTTCGTTGTCGCCGATGACCAGCCCGGGGATGCGGTGCAGTCCCTCCAGGATGGGCCGCGGCAGACGCGGGTCGGTGTCCCAGAGGATGCCCACGTCCCAGTCCCGGCCTCGCCCGTCCAGCACCGGCGTGAAGCTGTGGATGGAGATGAAAGCCGGCACCCGATCACCGTCGGTCAGGCGGCGGATCTCCTCCTCGACGGCCCGGTGGTAGGGCCAGTAGAGCGCGTCCGCGCGGCAGGCCCTCTGCTGCTCGGTGAGGCCCTCGTTGCCCGGGATGATGTGGCCGTCGCCCCGGCTCAGAAAGGCGGTCGGATCGGTGAGGTGCCGATTGCAGTCCACGACCAGCCGGGAATAGCGGGCCAGTACCGCATTCGCCTCGAGCCTGGCCGCCACCCGCCGGGTGAGTTCGCCGGCGCCGATGTCGCAGGCCAGGTGGGTGGACAACCCCTTCTCGTCCATGCCGAGATTGTCGAGGGTGCGGGGGATGCGCCGGCTGGCGTGATCGCAGACGATCAGCACCGGCGGGTCGCTGCGTCCATGCACGATGTCGTACGGCGGCGGCTCGTCCGGCGCCAGCAATGCCCGCTGCGCGTGTTCCATGGCGGCCTGGGCGGGTATGTGTACCGGCTCGGGTGCGTCTTTCATACGCCACCGAGTGTAACCCATTCACCCAGGTGCCGGCAGGGAGGGGTCTTCAGGCCAGCGCCCGGTCTTCGGTGTCCCGTCCCGTCTCGCCCCAGGGCGCGAATCGGCGCACCGATTCGGGCCGGGCGATGTGGAAGCCCTGGGCGTACTCCACGCCGATGCTGCCCAGGATCTCCAGCACCTGCTCGCTCTCCACCCGCTCGGCAATCGTGGCGATGCCGAGCGCCTTGCCGATGCGGCTGATGGCATCGACGAGACTCTGGTCCTTGGCGTCCTCACCCACGTTGTGGATAAACGCACCGTCGATCTTCAGGTAGTCCACCGGCAGGTGCTTGAGATAGGTGAACGAGGACAGGCCGCTGCCGAAATCGTCCAGCGAGAAGCGGCAGCCGACGTCCTTCAGCTCCTTCATGAAGTGGATGACCCGATCGAGGTTCGCGATGGCCGCGGTCTCCGTGATCTCGAAGCAGATGGCGCCCGTCGGCAGCTTGCGCCGGCGCAGCTCGTGGATCACCCAGGCGCGGAAGCGGTCGTCGCTCAGGGAGGTGCCGGAAAGGTTGAGCGCCAGCGTATAGGTGGCCTGCCCGTCGGCACCCACCCGGTCGGCCAGGTGATCCAGCGTCTCGCTCACCACCCAGCGGTCCAGCATGGGCATCAGGTTGAAGCGCTCCGCCGCCGGGATGAACACGTTCGGCTGCACCAGCTCGCCGTCCTCGTCGCGCATCCGCAGCAGCAGCTCGTAGTGACCGCATTCGGCCGCATAACCGCCGTTCTCGCCCCCAATAGCCACGATGGGCTGGAAGTACAGCTCCAGGCGGTCCTCCTCCACCGCGCTGGTGATGCGCGAGACCCATTGCATCTCCCGGTGGCGCATCGAGGCGTCGCCGTCCTGATACAGGTGCACCTTGTTGCGGCCGAGATCCTTGGCCGAGTAGCAGGCCACGTCGGCGGCGCTCATCAGCGCGCCGACGCTCACCGTCTCGTGGGTCACCATCACCACGCCCATCGAGGCGCGCACGGTCTGCACGCTGTCCTGCCAGACGAAGCGGTGGTTCTCGACCGCGCCGCGGATGGTCTCGGCCACGCTCACGGCCCGCTCGCAGTCGCAGTTCTGCAGCAGGATGCCGTACTCGTCGCCGCCCAGCCGGGCCACCACGTCGCTGGAGCGGATGCAGCCCTGGATGCGCTCGGCCAGCTGGCGCAGCAACTCGTCGCCGG
>Ga0209947_1002303_pt1 | contig 10995 bp, 7 predicted proteins | sample SalPonR2_B_D2_MG_FD_185706 | JGI IMG/M metagenome (GOLD analysis project Ga0209947, IMG submission 185706) | Salt pond soil microbial communities from South San Francisco under conditions of wetland restoration - Salt Pond MetaG R2_B_D2_MG... ... | reverse complement strand
ATCTTTGATAGCCTGATGAAACTTTTGACTTAATGATATACCGTATCCGTTGTTTTCACATACAAAAACTACTGGAAGCTTCCATATACTTGCAAGATTTAATGCTTCATGGAAAGTACTCTGATTGGTTGAACCATCTCCGAAGAAACATACACAAACCTGGTCTGTACCTCTGTATTTAATACTTAATCCTGCTCCAGCTGCAATATTGTGTCCTGCACCTACTATACCATTTGCTCCTAGTATACCTTTAGTAGCATCTGCAATATGCATTGATCCACCTTTACCTTTACAGTATCCTGTTTTCTTGCCGTAGAGTTCAGCCATCATAAGTTTTAAATCTCCACCTTTAGATACTATATGACCGTGACCTCTATGGGTACTAGTAATATAGTCATCATCATTAAGATTTGCACAGGCTCCCGTTGCCACTGCTTCTTCTCCAAGGTAAAGATGAACAAATCCAGGAATATCTCCTGCCGCAAATAATTCTTGGGCTTTTCCTTCGAATTTTCTAATTGTAAGCATGTTTTCATACATTTTTAAGATTTTTTCATTTTCTAATTTCAAAATTATTCCTCCCTTTTTTATATATTAATTGCTTTGGTAAAAATTAGTCTTACTTTCTTGAAAGTCCTCCTTTACTTTTAAATTTCTATGTGTGTATATATATTGCAAATAATATACCAAAAATATATTTTTTATTATCCCTTTGAATTAGGGGGCTGTAGAGATTCCTAATATTTTCCCAACTTGGGAATTCCCATTTTGAGATTCCCAACTTGGGAAAATAGGCCATAAAAAAATACCTCCAATGAGATAATCTGTTTTAAATTAATTAGATTATCTTCTTTGGAAGTATAATGTCAATTTAGTATCGGTCTTATTTCCTATTTGTATGCTTCAGTATTTATATTATATTTTTTAATTTTTCTATATACTGTGGATTTTCCAATATTAAGTCTTTTTGCTGCTTTTACTACATTTCCTTTTTCAGTTTTTAATGCTTCTTCAATGTATATTTTTTGTAAATCTTTTAAATTAGAATTTTCAATTTTTATTTCTTTTTCCTCTTTAAGTCCATTACTACTTCCAGCTCTTACATATTCATCATCACTTATATAAAATTCTCTCTGTATATAGTGCCTTAGTTCTCTTATATTTCCTCTCCACTGGTTTTTATTGATATGCTCTATAAAATTTGGGGAAAATTTCTTACTAGTGCTGCTTTCTTCATTCAACTGATTAAGAAAGTACTTGGCCAGTAAAGCAATATCCTCTTTTCTCTCTCTAAGGGGAGGTAGTATTATATTAATAACATTAAGTCGAAAAAACAAATCTTCTCTAAAGGATTTCTGTTCAATTTCTTCTTTTAAATTTCTGTTTGTAGCAGTTATAATTCTTACATCAATATTTCTTTCATATCTGCTTCCAATTCTATTTATTTTATTATTTTCTATTACTCTTAAAAGCTTTGACTGTATTTCTAGTGGAAGTTCTCCTATTTCATCTAAAAAAATTGTTCCCTCATTTGCAAGTTCAAATTTACCAGGCTTTCCTTCTCTTGATGCTCCTGTGAAAGATCCTTTCTCATAACCAAAAAGCTCACTTTCTACTAAATCTTTAGGCAAAGCTGCACAATTTACAGCTACGAAAGGTCCGCTGCTTCTTCTGCTGTAGTTGTGAATTGAGTGGGCAAATAGTTCCTTTCCTGTTCCGGACTCTCCTTGTATCAACACAGTAGAGTTGGTTTTAGCAATCTTTTGTGCAAATTTAATAATTTTAACCATCCCTTGATTTTTAGTTAGTATACTGTCAAAATCATAGGAAGCTTTGTATCCAGCTATGTGAGAAACTACCTTTCTTACCTGCTGTGCTTCTTTAACAAAAAATACTGCTCCAGTCACCCTGCCAGATATTTTAGTAGGAGAAATGTTTAAAAGACATTCGTGTTTGCTATTTTTAAAGTTTATAGTATAGTCGCTGATCCTTAAACTCTCACCATTTTGAAAAACTTTGTTTTTTATATCTATATCATCAAACATTTTTTCTATGTTTATGCTGTCGAATTCCCCCCGATCTGCATTAAATATTTCCAGAATTTTTTTGTTTGCATTAGTGGTTCTAAAATTTTTATCTATAACAAATAATCCATCTATAACTGAATCCATTGCTGTTTCTATTAATTCATATGATGCTGTAAGGTCCATTTGTTTTTCGATTATTTTAGCTGCATAGGTTACTATTCCAAAAGTATGTATATGGTCATCTTCTACACTTCCAGAAATATCTAAACATCCTATTATTTCTCCCAGGCTGTTTCTGATAAGAGCAGCACTACAGGTCCAAGGATGATGGGACTTGCAGAAATGTTCCGCTCCCAACATATGTATATCTGTCTCTGCAGCTAATGCTGTCCCTATAGCATTTGCCCCAACGTTCTTTTCGTCCCAGGTGGTACCTCTTATGAATCTCAGAGAGTTATGTTTTTTATGAATACTTTCATTTTCCTTAACGTGTATTATTACTCCATTTTCGTCAGTTAGCACTAAACTGAAACTAGTTTCTCTAATTATACTAAATATATTTTCCATTACTGGATCTGCTATATCTATAAGATTTGCTTTTCTTTCCAAAATTTCATTAAGTTCTTCTTCAGGAAGGATATCCCCATATCCTCCGTTATAGTCAACTTCATATGCTAAACATCTATCCCAAGCTTCTTTTACTAAAGGTCTAGTGTCTTCTGAAAGTTTCTTACGCAAAATGTATGATTCCCAGTTTTGTTTTAGTTTTTCAATTTTATTTTTCATAAATAACCTCCAGATAAATGTATAGAAATAAACTATAGTATTATTATAAAGGATTATTTAAAAATATTCTAATAATTAAACATTTAACAGATTATCCTTCTTCCATTAGAATAAAAAGTAATGGATATAGTTTTTCAATGGGAAATTTTCAAGAATGTAAAAAAAATCGAAGCTAGGCTCCGATTTTTATTACTCAATTGTTTTTGATTTATTAATTTTTAAATTTCCTCAATATATTATAAAATACCCAATTATTACGATGGCCAAATCTGCAAAAAAGTGTGGTATGTATGAATTGTATATATCCTTGGATTTACTGTCTAAGTAGTTGAATATTACCCCGCTTAAAAATAGACCTACTACTGGTACTATGATTAGTGCATCATTGGTAAACCAGTTTTTAAAGTTTGATAAATGGTAAACTGAAAAAGCCAGAGAAGAAAATATATAGGCAAAATATTTGTTGGTCAAATTGAAAAATATATATCCTCTAAAAAAGTACTCTTCTAAAAATGCATTAACCACCACTAAATAGATTGATGCTATGAAAAATTTTATCCCTCTTAATTCGTATTTGTTTTTAAATTCATCTATCATTACTTGGTAATCAAGAAAGTTTCTAATTATTAAAAAACCAATAATTATTCCAAAAAAGGCAATCAAGGATACAATCAAACCTTTTTTATAGGCTGTAATTTTTTTAGGTTTTAAAAAACTGTAGTCTAAGTCTATTTTTTTGCCTAAGACAAATGAAATAATTATCAATCCAAGTTTTATAAGAACTTTATTTAAATAGTTTACTTTTAAAGCTGCATCAACATAATAAAGTATTCCTATAAAGATTAATGTGAATATTACTATAAATATATTTTTTTTCATAGTTCTTCTTTTATTACTTCTCCAAGTATTTCAATTCCTTTTTTTATATCTTCTTCTTTCATATTTGAAAAGTTTAGTCTAATGGTATTTTCCTGTCTATTGTTGGGATAAAAGGCTCCACCAGGTACATATCCCACGTTTTTATCTACAGATTTTTTGAGCATTTCTTTTGTATTAATTCCTTCCGGTAATTCCAACCACAAGAACAATCCACCTTCAGGATGGGTCATTTTTACTTCTTTTGGAAAATATTTTTTTACAGATTCTACCATTACATCTCTTCTATTTCCGTAAAGTTTTATCAATTCTTGTATATGATTCTCTATAGAATTATTGTTTAAAAAGCTTACTAACTCCATTTGAGTAACAGAATTTGTGTGGACATCTGTTCTCTGTTTTACTCTAAGATATTTGTCCATTATTTCTTCACCTGCACATACCCAACCTATACGTATTCCTGGAGATAAAATCTTTGAAAAGGTACCTAGGTAAATTACTCTATCCTCTGTATCCATTGATTTAATGCTTTGAACGTTTTTTCCTTCGTATCTAAGCTCTCCGTACGGGTTATCTTCTACAACTATTAAATCTTTATCTTTTGCTATTTGAAGTAGTTTTTCTCTTCTTTCTTTTGTCCAGGTTTTTCCTGTGGGATTTTGAAAATCAGGAATTACGTAAATAAATTTACCATTTTCATTTTCATCTATTAATTTTTCTAATTTATCCATTACCATGCCTTCATTATCCGTAGGTACTTCTACAAAGTCGCATTCGTAGGCACTTAGTGCATTTATAGCTCCCAGATAAGATGGGCTTTCACAGAATACTAGGTCGCCTTTTTCTAAGAATACTCTTCCTGTAAGATCTATGCCCTGCTGGGAACCGCTGGTAATAAGGATATCTTTGCCTTCTACTTTTGTTCCTACTTTACTCATTCTATCAGCAATCCATTCCCTTAAGGGTCTATATCCAGAGGAGTTGTTGTATTGAAGTGCTTTCCTCCCTAATGTATCCATTACATCTATTGCTGAGGCTTTCATTCTTTCTACCGGAAATGACTCCGGTGCAGGTAATCCTCCAGCAAAGGATATAAGTCCAGGTATTGCTGCTAACTGAAGTATCTCCGCCATTTCATTTGATTCCATTCTTTTCATTCTTGATGCAAATCTTTCTTTTTTCATATTATACATCTCCTTAAATATATTTTTCTTATTATTTCTTTGCGAGTCCTTTTCTTCTAAAACATTCTCCTACATTATATCTTTTTTTTGCTGATTGTGCTTTACCACATCTTTGAGTCCAGGTTTCATTTATTTTTCCTTCTGTTCTATCCATATAATAGTTTTTTACTTCTTTATTATATTTTTCTACTATTTCATCTTGATTATCATCTTCGTAGTAATCCTGTTTTAGTATTTCTTCTTTTGGTAATCTAGGTTTTATTTGAACTTCTTGATCTGGATATCCTAAGCAAAGAAGAAAAAGTGGTGCTACTTTATCTGGAAGCTTTAAATCCTGACATATTCTATCAACGTCGTTTCTAATACCTCCAACAAATACTCCGCCCAAATCTAATAGTTGTGCTGTTATAAGAGCTTTTTGAGCCGCCAGAGCTGCATCTGTTACTGCTACTGTGTAATACTCTAGGTTGCTTAAAGCATCTGAGTCAACTTCTTCAAAATATTTTTCAGCTCTATGTAAATCAACACAGTAGAGAAGTACTAATGGAGCATCCACTACCCACTTTTGTCCTCCAGAAATTTCCTTTAGCATTTTTCTTGTTTTTTGTTTTTTTATTTCTATTATTGAATAAGATTGGTAATGGCTTGACGTTGGTGCCATCTGAGAACTTCTTATTATTATATCTTTCTTATCTTCCTCTACAGCTTTATCTTTATATTTTCTAATTGAAGTGTGATTCAGTAGTTTTTCTATTTCCGGCTTCATATCTGCCTCCTTGAATAATATTTTGTTAAAATTAAGCTCTTAGATACACTAAGAGCTTAATTGATTATATTACATTTACCTAAACAATTAAAGAATATAGTTAATAATTTTATTATTTCACTACAAATTGGGTGGTACTCCCTCTATTTGTAGAAATAACTTCTAAACGAGTATCTATACGTTCTTTGAGCTCTTCAACGTGAGATATTATACCTACAAGTCTACCTTTTTCCTGTATGTCTACCAGACAGTTTATAGAGTTTTCTAAGGATTCAGGATCTAATGAACCGAAGCCTTCGTCAATAAATATTGTATCAAGCTGGACTCCTCCCGAGTAAGACTGTACTACATCTGATAGTCCTAAGGCTAAAGACAATGAAGCTTTAAAACTTTCTCCACCGGAAAGAGTTTTTACAGATCTTGTCTTTCCCGTATAACTATCAAATACATCTAAGTCTAATCCAATTTGTCTTCGTCTTGTATATTCTTCTGCTCTTTTCATATAGTATCTATCTTCTGTCATTTTTTTAAGTCTTTGGTTAGCAGCATTTATTATATCTTCAAAGAATTCTATTTGTACAAATCTCTCCAAGGATAATTTATCCATTCCATTTTCCCCTCTACCGTTTACAAGCCCTGAGAGGTAACTATACTTACTGTGTTTTTTCTTCATTTCTTCTATCTTTTTATAGCTTGATTTTAATTCTTTAATAAGTTCTTTGCTTTTTCTTATTTTCGTTTCAAGATTTGTAATTGCCTTGCTGCTTTGTGTTATCTTTTCTTCTATTTGGGAGATATTTCCCTTTATTTTTTCCAAGTCAACAACTTCTAAATTTTTTGTTTCTTTGTCTAGTTTTTTAATATCTATCTGTAATATTTTAATATTTTCTTTGTAAGTTTTTATTTCTTCTTCTATTTTTTTAATATTTTCTTTTTCTAATACCGATTTTATATACTCATCTTTATCTTTAAGTCCTTCTTCTTTTATCTTATTAATAAATAACTTGTCCTTTTGTAAGGTTTCCTTTTCCAACTTTTCTATATTTGCTTCTATACTTTTAAATTTTTCATCAAGTCTAATTTTTTCTTCCTTGATTTCTGTGTATTTTTTGTTTATATTTTCTTTTTTATTTTCTTTATCTTTCAGTTTTTCTTCCAACTTTTGAATTAGTATTAAAATTTCTTTCTGATTTTCCTTTCCCTCTAAGGATTTATTAATTTCTTCAATTTGAGTTTGAAATTTTGTAATATTTAATTCTATGTCTTTAAGTAATTTTGATTTTTCTTCTTTTTCTTGCACTAATTCTTCTATTAGTTTTTCGAGTTTTTTCTTCTTTTTTCTTTGCTTTGCTACTTCTTCTACATTTTTATTAATACTTAAAATTTCAATATTTATTTCTTTTTCTTGTTTTTGAAGCTCAACTAAAGAATCTTCCGTGTTTTTGAGATCTTTGCTGTAGTTTTCTATATTTTCTTTAATACCCTTTATTTTTTGTTTTAGTGATGTTTCTTCATTTTCTAGTTTATTTATTTCCGAAGTTATTTTCCCAACTTCTTTTTCTAGTTTATCTAAGTCTTTTTTTGTTATGTCTTCTCCTTGAAACTCTGCTTTTTCCACATGTTCTTTAGAACCGCATACAGGGCAGGCTTGTCCATCTTTTAGCTCTTTGGCTAATATAGCTCCCATATTTGAAAAATAGCTTTCCCTAATGTCCTTATAATCCTTAGTTTTGTTCTCTTGATTTTTTTGGAGTTGATTCTTTTCTTCTATTATTTCTTTGATTTTTCCTTGGATATTTTTGATCTCTTCTTGTGAAATTTTAATGCTGTTTTTTATCTTTATATCCTTTTTAATTTCAAGAGCTTTATTTTCTTTTGTATTAAGTTTGTCTTTTAATTCAATCAAGCTTTCAAAATTTTTATCTATTTTTTTATTTTCTTCTTTATATCTTGTAAGGTCTTTTTCTAAGGATTTCAGTTCTTCAAGAAGCTTGTCGTTTTGCTTCTTTGATTCCTTTAAATTTTCTGTGATTTTTTTCTTTTCTTTTATTTTTGGAAGAATATTTTTCTTTTCTTTTATATCTTCTTTTGTTTTTTCAATTTCATCTAAATATTCTTTGGAGTTAACCTCTTCATTTTCTTTTTTTAATTCCTTGTACTTTTCATCAATTTTTTCTTTTGTTTCTTTTGTTTCTTTTTGTAGTTCTTCTTGTTCTTTTAAATCTTTCTTTTTATCATTGTAGTTTTCTTCAAAAGGCTTAATCTCTAAGTATTTTTTTCCTTTTTCCACCTTTTCTTCTTGAAATTTAATATGATCCTCTTTCTCTTTTTCTTTTTTTAAATCTTTCTTTAATTTTTCTTTCTCTTCAATTTTCTCATTTGTTTTTTTAGCTTTTACTAATTTGTCGGTTTCTTTTTTAAATTTATTTTTGTATTCTATATTTTCTACTTTTAATTTTTCAACGTTTTTTTCATCATCTTTGATGAGGTTTTCCGTCAGTTTAAACATGCTGCTGTAATTGTAGTATTCAACACTTAGATACTCATTCATCTTTTCATCATCTTTGTATTCTGTTCTCCCGGCTGCCTGTCTCAGAAGACTTTCTCTACTTTCAATTTCATTACGCATTTCTTTTTCTGAATTTCTAAATCTCTGCTGTATATTTTCATATAAAGTAGTATCGAAAAGTTTCTGGAGAATTTTTTCTCTTTCTTTACTTTCGGCAACTAGCATTTTTCTGAATTCTCCTTGAGGTATCATCATTATCTGGGAAAATTGATCGGAGTCCAGTCCAATAATTTCGTTGACTTTGTCATTAACATCATTTATTCCAGAAAAATTAAGATTTTTACCAAGTATTTCAAGCTCTGCTACCGTTGACTGAGTAGTTGTACCGTCACCAACCTTCTTATATCTAAGCTGTTCCGGTACTCTTCTGATTTTATATTCCTGTCCTTTTAGTTCAAATATAAGTTCTACCTGAGTGGTAGTATCCAAATCTGAAAATTGGCTTATAAAATCTTTTGCTTCTCTATTTTCTCCACTGCCTTCTCCATAAAGAGCATAGCTGATAGCATCAAATATTGTAGTTTTTCCAGAACCTGTAGCTCCTGTTATTAGAAATAGGGTGTTGCTTTCAAGCTTAGTAAAATCTATAACTTCTTTGTTACCGTAAGGTCCAAAACCTTCCATAGTAAGTTTTATAGGTTTCATTATTTAGCCCTCCTATTTCTAAGTTCTTCTTCTGTGATTTCTTCAAATATTTTTACGTATTCTTCAGAAATATCTTCACTGGTCATCCCCTTATAGAACTTATTGATGATTTCTATAGGATCCATTTTTGTAAACTTTTCTCTATCTATACTTTCGTAATCGCTTGCGGTCTCTATGTTTTCCTTCTTTATTTTTAAGGTGTTAGGATATACACTTCTAAGAGTTTTTATGGGTTCTATTAGTTGCCCTTTATCTTCTAGTATAGCCATAATGTAGTCGTCGGTATTTGCTAAACTGCTTACTTCTTCTTTTATTAATTGGCTGACTTTTCCCTTTATGACTCTTAAATCCCGTACAGGTTCTAATTTTAAAAATTCTTTTTCTATATTTCCCTTCTCTTTTACGTCTATTACTGGAATCGTCTTTTTATGGTCCGCTTCTGAAAAAGAGTATTTTAGTAGAGAACCAGAGTATCTTATATTTTCACCTTTTACCCTCTGAGAACTGTGAATATGACCAAGGGCCACATAATCAAAATCATCGAAATATTTGACATCGGCGTATTCTGCAGTCCCTATAGATAAGGGTCGCTCTGATTCGCTGGTTTCTATTTTTTCTGTCCCGGTTATGTAACCATGAGCTATGCATATATTTCTTTCCTTGGAATTTAAATCTTTTCTGATTATTTCTAAGGTTTTTCTGTATGCATCATCCTGAGTTTTTATATCCTTATCTTCGTATGATTTTCTGCAGTGAAATGGATCTAAATATGGTATAGGATAAAAATTCACCTTACCGTATTCATCTTGCAAAGTGATTTTATAGGGTTTTTTATCTACAGTCCCGTAGGTATAGAGTCCACCTGCCATTAATATTTCACTGCCGTAATGAATTCTTTCCGGACTGTCGTGATTGCCCGCTATGGAAATTATCTTTGCATTAGTTTCTTTAATTATTCTTGTAAAAATTTCGTTTAGTAAAGCTACTGATTCAGTTGATGGTCTGGATTTGTCGTAAATGTCACCGGCCACTATAAGTATATCTACTTCTTTTTCTTTTATTTCATCTACTAATTTATTTAAAATGTATCTCTGATCATCTATTAAAGACATCTTATGCAAAGTTCTTCCCAGATGCCAGTCCCCTGTATGCATTATTCTCATAATTTCCTCCCATGTTATTGATTATTTGTATTATACCACTGTTTAAGACTTATCACTGTGATTTTAAATTTTACTGGTTCAATTGTATTTTATATAGGAGTTTTTTTCAAATAAAAAAGACCTCTGATTTCAAGTCAAAGGTCTAAATTCTGTTTTTTATCTATTAGAAAATCCTCTTCTTCCATTATTGTTACCGTTGCTTCTGTTTCCTCTTTGGGAATCCCTACCACCTTTTTGGTTGTTTGGATTTCCTAAGCCAATTGTGCCACCATCATTTCTTTCAAAGGCTCTTAAGTGGCTTTCTGAAGCTCTCATTAGTCTTTCAAAAGTCAACTCTATATCTTCAGGTAAGTCAGTTTGTAAAAAAGCTTTATACATATCAATATTTTTGATTTCAGCTTCAACCCCTATAGCAAAAGTCTCTTCAAGCGTCTCCGGTAGTAATGCCCTATCTGCTGCGTCATCAACAGGCATCTCCACTTCGTATTTTTCAAATAATGGTAAAAGCATTTCTATATGTCTTTGTTCCGCTTTTATTATATTTGTAAAAGGTCTTATATCACCAAATTCTTCAATAAGAGCTTCATACTCTGCTTTGGCCATATATTCATCTTCTATTGCATATTCAAGCATTTCTCCTACTGTCCAAGAATCATCATTCGCTGCACCTTCTGCACCAAAGTCATCAGCATATGCTAATCCTGATAAGCCAACTATTACAACTAAAGCTAATGTTAAAATCCTTTTTATATTTTTCATTTTATAATCTCCTTTCAAATCTTTTATTTATTTTCTATGTCTAGATTATACGATTAAGTTGTGAAGATTTTATGGAGATAAAAAAGACCCTTGAAATTAATCAAAGATCTTTTTTGAATTTTTTTACTAAAATCCAATATGTCCTTCAACAGGTACCATACATAAGAATCTAAGTCTTTTACCTTCTTTAGTAGTATTTACAAGTTGATGTTGAATATTA
>Ga0209947_1002297_pt1 | contig 11014 bp, 8 predicted proteins | sample SalPonR2_B_D2_MG_FD_185706 | JGI IMG/M metagenome (GOLD analysis project Ga0209947, IMG submission 185706) | Salt pond soil microbial communities from South San Francisco under conditions of wetland restoration - Salt Pond MetaG R2_B_D2_MG... ... | reverse complement strand
GAGGTCTCGCCGCTGTCGCGTCGCAACGACGACGACCCGGAGATCACCGACCGGTTCGAGCTGTTCATCGCAGGCCGCGAGATCGCCAATGGCTTCTCCGAGCTCAACGACCCGGAAGACCAGGCCGAACGCTTCCGCGCCCAGGTCGCCTCGCGCGACGCCGGCGACCAGGAAGCGATGCACTTCGATGCCGACTACATCCGTGCGCTGGAATACGGCATGCCGCCGACCGGCGGCGAGGGCATCGGCATCGACCGGCTGGTCATGCTGTTCACCGACTCGGCGTCGATCCGCGACGTGCTGCTGTTCCCGTACCTCAAGCCGGAGGTCGCCGAGTAGGACGCCGCCCCAGGGTCAAGGTAAAAAAAAGCCCTGCGAATGCAATTCGCAGGGCTTTCCTGATCTGGCTCCCCGGGTCGGATTCGAACCAACGACCTAGTGATTAACAGTCACCCGCTCTAACCAGCTGAGCTACCGGGGAATTGTTGCAAGCCCGATATTGTCGGTTGAAAACCCGGTTTCGTCAAGACCAAAAGGCGTTTTTTTCCGGATTCGGCGTCGATTCAGACGCCGCCCGCCGGGCAGCTCAGATGACCGGGCAGGTCGCCCACCCGCGGTCTGCCGGGATTGGACACGACGACCGCGCGGGACTGGTCGGGGAACGCCGTGTCGCAGAGCTTGATCGTGAGGTTGGTGCCGGATGCGGCCCCGGAGGGCATGTAGCGAATCCGGGTCCGCCCGGCCGAGTCGATCAGCAGGTGTTCCATTCCGCTGCCGACACGCAGCACGTCGCCGGGCCCATCGGGGGCGCGATTGCGGTCGGGATCGCGGAACACGATCCAGCCGTCCTCCCAGCGGTTGCCGCCGGTGCAGGATGCGCCGTCCAGCGACGGGCACATCACCGCGATCTCGCGCTTGAGCACCGCGTGCTGACGGGCCAGGTTGATATGGGCGACCAGTTCGTTGGCCGCCGACACGATGCGCTGGCGCTGCTGGAGATCGCGCATCGAGGGCAGCGCGACGCTCATCAGTACCGCGGCCACGGCAATCGCGAGCATGAGTTCAATGAGCGTGAATCCCGCGTTGGGTCTGTGCATGGTGTTCTCCCGTCGTCTTGATGGGAGCCATGCTGACGTGCAGCGGCCGCGACGTCAGTCGGCAAACGCGAGGGATGCGGGTAGGAAAAATGCCCGTTGTCGGGTAGGAAAATCCCTTCCGGCCGTTCGCGCTACTTCAGGGCGTCGCCGATTCGCTCCACGGCCTGCTTAAGGGTTTCGATGCCACAGGCGAACGAAAAGCGCGCATGGCCCGGGGTGCCGAAGGCGCTGCCGGGCACCAGCGCCACGCCGGCTTTTTCAAGAAGGTATTCGCAGAACGCCTGGTCGTCGTCCAGGCCCAGCGCTTCGATGGCGCCCGAGCAGTCGGCGAATACGTAGAACGCGCCTTCGCCGGGGCTGCACTTGATGCCGGGCAGCTCGTTGAGCGCCGGAATCAGCCAGTCGTGGCGCTTGTGGAACTGCTTGCACATCTGCTCGACGCAGAACTGGCTGTCGGTCAGCGCGACTTCGGCCGCGGCCTGGCTGATCGAGCACGGGTTGGAGGTGCTCTGGCCCTGGATCTTGCGCATCTGCTTGATGAGTTCCGGGTCGCCGGCGGCGTAGCCGATGCGCCAGCCGGTCATTGCGTAGGCCTTTGAAACGCCGTTGACCACGACGGTACGGTCGGCCAGCGCCGGGCAGACTTCAGGCAGCGTCGAGAACGGCTCGTCGGCCCACCAGATGTGTTCGTAGATGTCGTCGGAGACCACGACCACGCGCGGGAACCGGTCCAGCACGTCGCCGAGCGCTTCGAGTTCGGCACGATGATAGGCGCGCCCGGTCGGGTTGCCCGGCGAGTTCAGGACAAGTAGCCGGGTCTGTTCGGTGATTGCCGTGCGCAGCTGGGCCGGGCTGATCTTGAAGCCGGCCTCCAGCGTGGTCTGCAGCGTCACAGGCGCGCCGCCGGCGAGCCGGACCATGTCGGGATAGGAGACCCAGTAGGGGGCCGGGATCAGGACCTCGTCGCCGGGGTCGATCATGGCCTGGATCAAATTGTAAAGCGACTGCTTGGCACCCGAAGACACCAGGATCTGGTCGCGCCTGTATTCGAGCTTGTTGTCGCGCTTGAACTTCTCGATGATCGCGTCCTTCAGGCCGGGCGTGCCGTCCACCGCCGTATACCGGGTCTTGCCCTCGTGGATGGCGTCGATCGCGGCCTGCTGGATGTGATCCGGCGTGTTGAAGTCGGGCTCGCCCATGCTCAGGCTGATGATGTCGCGGCCGGCGGCCTTGAGCTCGGCGGCCTTCATCGACATGGCGATGGTGGCGGACGGCTTGACCTGGGCGACGCGTTGAGCGGTGCGGATTGGCATGATGTGACCCCGTGGATTGTCCCCGGCAAAAAGATGGCGGCATTGCATTGACCGCCGATAAGCCACAATTATAGATACTTGTCCCAACCGCGTGTATTGCGATGCCAAGCGTGCCCAGCGCCAAGCCCAAGGTCCAGCCCCTGAAGAAGTTCCGCATGGCCTCGAGCTACGAGCCGGCCGGCGACCAGCCCACCGCGATCGACAAGCTGGTCGAATCGGTGGGGAAGGGCAGCCAGCACCAGACCCTTCTCGGCGTGACCGGCTCGGGCAAGACGTTCACCATGGCGAATGTGATCGAGCGCACCCAGCGGCCGACGCTGATCATGGCGCCGAACAAGACCCTGGCCGCGCAGTTGTACGGCGAGTTCAAGGCGTTCTTCCCGGACAACGCGGTCGAGTATTTCGTCAGTTATTACGACTATTACCAGCCCGAGGCGTACGTGCCCTCGTCGGATACGTTCATTGAAAAGGATGCCTCGATCAACGAGCACATCGAGCAGATGCGGCTTTCGGCCACCAAGGCGCTGCTGGAGCGGCCGGACGCGCTGATCGTGGGGACGGTCTCGGCCATCTACGGTCTCGGCGATCCGTCGAGTTTCCTCAAGATGACGCTGCGCCTGGAAACCGGGCTGGTGATGGAGCAGCGCACGATTCTCCGAAAACTTGCCGAGATGCAGTACGCGCGCAACGATTTCGAGCTCAGGCGCGGCACCTACCGGGTGCGCGGCGAGGTTATCGACGTGTTTCCCGGCGATTCGGACTTCGAAGCCGTCCGGATCGAGCTGTTCGACGACGAGGTCGAGCGGATCAGCCTGTTCGATCCGCTGACCGGCGAACTGCGCGAATCGCTGAACGAGCTGACGATCTTTCCCAAGACCCACTACGTCACGCCGCGCCAGGTGGTGCTGGACGCGGCCAAGGCGATCAAGGTCGAGCTGGCCGAGCGGCTGGAGCAGCTCAAGGGCGCCGGCAAGCTGCTGGAGGCGCAGCGGCTGGAGCAGCGCACGCGGTTCGACCTGGAAATGATGATGGAGCTGGGTTACTGCCAGGGCATCGAGAACTATTCGCGCCACCTGACCGGTCGCCAGCCGGGCGAGCCGCCGCCGACGCTGTTCGACTACCTGCCCGACAACGCGCTGCTGATCCTCGACGAGTCGCACGTGACCGTGCCGCAGATCGGCGGCATGTACAAGGGCGACCGGTCGCGCAAGGAAACGCTGGTCGAATACGGATTCCGCTTGCCGTCGGCCCTGGACAACCGGCCGCTGACCTTCGAGGAATGGGAGGCGCGCGCGCCGCAAACGATTCATGTCTCGGCCACGCCGCGGCAGTGGGAGCTGGAGAGATCGACCGTTGTCGCCGAGCAGGTCGTGAGGCCGACCGGCCTGATCGATCCCGAGACCGAAATCCGACCGGTCGACAGCCAGGTCGACGACCTGCTTTCGGAAATCGGCGAACGGGTCGGCGAGGGCGACCGGGTGCTGGTGACCACGCTCACCAAGCGCATGGCCGAAAACCTGACCGAATATCTGGCCGAGCACGATGTTCGGGTGCGCTACCTGCACTCCGATATCGACACCGTGGAGCGCGTCGAGATTATTCGTGATCTAAGGCTGGGCGTATTCGACGTGCTTGTGGGCATCAATCTGCTGCGCGAAGGCCTGGATCTGCCCGAAGTCTCGCTGGTGGCCATCCTCGACGCCGACAAGGAGGGCTTCCTGCGCTCGGAGGGTTCGCTGATCCAGACCATCGGCAGGGCTGCGCGCAACGTGCGCGGCAAGGCCATTTTATACGCCGACAAGGTCACCGGCTCGATGCGGCGGGCGCTGGACGAGACCGATCGAAGGCGCGAAAAACAGCTCGCGTTCAATGCCGAGCACGGCATCACGCCGAAGACCATCGAAAAGAACATCGCCGACATCATGGCCGACGCGCATGCAACGCCGGGCAAGAAGAAGGGTGCCCGCGGCGTCCGCGCGGAAGTGGCCGAGGAAGCGCCCGGCTATGCCGGCCAGCCGATGTCGCCGGCCGAGGCCGCCAAGCGGATCGCCAGCCTGGAAAAGGACATGTTCAGGGCCGCAGAAAACATGGAATTCGAGGAGGCGGCGAAAATCCGCGACCAGATCCAGCAAATCAAGAAGCGCGGATTTGCGGCTTGACAAGACGGTTTCCGGTTTCGGGGTAACGTAGGAGGCGTCTCCAGGCGCCGACCTGATTGATGACCTGATCGCGGCCTGGAGACCGCTCCTACGCTAGTTCGGACTGGCCGGCCGGAAACCTGAAAACCTCTTTCATTCCGTAACCTCTGGCAGCCGCGCCGACATCCACGCCCCGGCGACGCCCATCGCGGCCAGAATCACGATTACGCCTGAAATCGAAATAATCGAACTCAGCGCGCCGATGCTGCCTGCTGCAAGCAGAACCACGCCGATCACCGTATTGCTGACCGAAACGTAATCGGTTCGCTTGTTGCCGCCGGCCAGGTCGACGATGTAGGTCTTGCGTCCCATCCGTACCCCGGCGTGGCTGACGGAAAGCAGGAAAAAGAAGATCGGGTAAAGCCAGGGCTGGCCGGCCAGTGCGGGGAGCGCGTTGACTGCGAGCACCAGTGCCAGGCCTGTCAGCGCGGCGCTGATTCCGGAAATGATCATGACCTTGCGGCTCGAAACGTCGGCAAACTTGCCCCAGAACGGCGCCGAGACCAGGCTGGCGATTCCATCGGCGATCACGAACAGGCCGAGCGCCAGCAATGCGCCTTCGGTGTTCTGGTGCGCGAGAAGGATGAAGAATGGCGCGCTCAGCGCGGAGCACAGCAAGAGCGATCTTGCGATGACGAAGCGCCTGAATTGTGGGTCGGTACTCAAAAGCGAGAGGCGTTTGAAGGCTTCGGTAATTGCGTTTCCGCCGCCCTCGGTCGCCCCGGGAAATTCCTGTATGGCCGAGTAGGTTGCGGCCGCCAGCATCCAGAGCACCGCGGCGCACGCCAGCAGGACCAGCCAGCGGCCCATGCTGGCCTCGTCGCCGATCCCGATCATCAGGGATGCGCCGATGCCTATCGTGATGATGCCGGCCAAAAATTGCGACCAGCCGCTGACCCGGCCGCGGCGCGTCTTGGGGACCGTTTTGCCAAGAACGTCCTTGGAGGCCACCGAACACAGCCCGCGTGACAGGCTGAAGACCACCAGCGCTGCGAGCAGAGCGGCGCCGGCGGCGGTGCCCTCGAGCGTCACGGCCACCACGCCCATTCCCGCCACAGCGATCCCCTGAAGCACGCATCCGAGCACGAACGTCCACTTGCGAATGGCCTGTTTTCTCACCCACGCGGCGATGATCAACTGCGGGATCAGCGATCCGGATTCGCGAATCGGGACCAGAAAGGCTGTGAAAGCGGCCGGCGCGGCGAGTGCGGACATCAACCATGCCAGCACGGTTTTCGGATTCGCGATTGAATCACCGAGCTTGGTCAGAAACTGCGTGGCGACCTGGAGAATGAAGTTGCCGGGAACGACCCGGCAGGCGCTGTCGGAGATATCGGTGCATACCCGTGCATCCTCCTCATTGACCAGCTGCTGGTAGACAGTCGACATTTTAGCGTTTGAAAACAATAGCCTGGAATTTCCCATGGGCTGAATCCCTGATGATCCAATGCCCTAATGATAGCGGCTTGAAGGTCAATTGCAGACCAGGGACGTGGGGTCCAGAAAAATAGACAAAAATGGCTATTGACAAAAATGGCTGAAACGGGTTAATGTTCGTTCAACGCATTTTTTAGCCAAAAATGCATATTGACATTCAAGGCTAACTGCAATAATGTCTAAATCCAGAGAGAAGGAAACGGAAATGATTGCGCCGATACCTGAGCACCATATATTGAGCATCGACTACGAGGCGCTGCCGTGCCGGATGGCCGTGCAGCAAATTTGCCGATCGGTTTCGCCGCAGCCGCATGAGTGGATCGAGTTTCTGGCGCGTTCGCACGGTGACATGGGCCATTTGTCGCCCCTGGATTTTGTCGAGCAGGGTTACAGGCGCAGAGGCCTGCTGTTCGACGAGGACATCTTCAGCAGCTGTCTCGACGCAGTCGGCGGGTTTTCCGACACGACGTGGTTCAGCGTCAATATCCATCCAAGTTCGCTGCATCGGGAGCGATTCGTCGAGTTCATTCGTGCCGAATTGGCAAGACGTGGAATCGCGCCGACGCGGTTGATCCTGGAGCTCGTGGAATTCGGCGGCCCGGTCAACCTGATGGCGTCGCGTTCGGCGATCGAAGAATTGCGCAACGACGGGATTCGTTTCGCGCTGGACGATTTCGGGCCGGGATTTTCCAACATCGACCTGATTGCATCGAAGGTGATCGATTTCGTCAAGCTCGATAGAAGCATTGTTCGTTTTGCCGATGTCCAGTCCGGCTATACGAGGCTCATTCAGGGTCTCCAGGCACTGGCCGAGCAGACCGATGTCGTCCTGGTGGCCGAAGGGGTGGAAACGGCTTCCCAGGCGAGCGTGATCCGCCAGATCGGCGTTGAATGGATTCAGGGTTTTCACTACAGTCGCCCTGAGCTGGTTGAAGAAGAAGTTCAGGCGTAAGTAAGGAAGGAGAATCAAGTAAATGTCCGTGACAAATACTGCATCGCAATCGGACCATGAACAGGGCGCACGTCTTGCCTCGGCGATCGAGCGTGTGATACGTCCTTTCGTCAGGCTGATTGTCGGTCGAATTTCATGCGGTTTTCTGGTTCAGCAGGTTAAGCGAATCTATATTGAAGAGGCGCGGCGTTGGGTCGAACGCAATGATCCGAAAGGACGCGTCACCAAATCGAAGCTTGCGATGCTGACTGGCCTGGATACGCGAACTATCTCCTCTATCGAGGAAGATACGGCTCACAGCGAAAATTGTAGCGTTGTGGACCTTTGCCCGGAAGCCGGAGTCCTGCACAAATGGCGCTCAAGCAAGCCCTTCATCGACGAGCAGGGCAACCCGAAACAGCTCCCCATCTTTGGGAGGTCCATCGCTTTCCAGGCGCTGGTCGGTTCCGTTGTTGGCCGGAATGTTACTTGTCAGACAGTCTTGGAGCGACTCGTGGAATCCGGAAATGTCGAGATTGTTGACGGCGATTTCGTCCGCATGATCGATCCGTACTATCAGCCAATCAAGGCATCCGATCAGACGATAATCGACGCCGGATCCTATTCGATCGGTAGGCTTTCAACCACGGTTCTCAGAAATCTCAATGCTGACAAGCAAAGTGACAGGCTTCTTCAGCAAGATCGACTTTCTCGCCGAATTCCAGCGAATCTTGAAAATGAGTTGATCGAAGAGTTGCGGGTTCTTCTCGAGCAGCAGATTCTGGATATGGAAAAGGTTCTCGATCGCTATGAGGCCGATGTGCCGGCCGAGGGGCAAAAAACGGTTGGCGTCGGTTATTTTACTTTTGCCAATTGAGAAATTGCGCCGAAAAATGACATGTGACTCATAGGGTGAGTAAACCGACCATATTCTTTGCAGAAGAGTTTCGGAAGTCTGGATGAACGCGCTGCTTGGAGCTGCATAAATGAACAATTGCCTGATTAGAGAGCTTCGTAATCTGAACGTACACCAAATCCATTTTACGAAGGAGACGATTTTTACAGTCATGTTAGGTCAATGCATGATGGGTTTGGAGGCTGATATTCGACCCGCAGCAGTGCGAGGAAGTGATGACATTCTCGAAGCGGGAGACTAAACGAATCAACGTTCTAACGGGACAGGTTGGACTAAGGATTTCGAATCGAGCAGTTTCTCAATAATGTGACGCTGAAGCTTTTGCCAGGGGGGTAGAAGAGATGCGAAGTCAGCTGACTGACGTCTGGTTTCACGCAAGGGGAAATATTTTCAACTGCGCAACAATTTCAGGAGGCGCGTTATGTCTGGGTATTATTTCATTGAAAAGAATGGCACTGGGATCGAGAAGAATATTACAAGTATTGAAAAGAACGGTACCGGTATTGAAAAGAACGGTACCGGAATCGAAAAGAATGGAACGGGCGTTCGATGGGGCTCTCTGTCGGCGCTGATGCTGGTATTTGGCCTGACGTTTCTTGCCGGATCGGCGGTTGCCGATGTACGCGGATTCGTCAGTGCGGGAAGCGGTGAAGTGCGGCTAACAATTTCCGATGATTTCAATCTTGTATCTGGCACGGGCCGGATAGATCAAGGATACACGCTAATCGCACTTTCGGGACTTGCTGCCTGTGGCGGCTCGGCTGGCCTCCTTGCTGAGGGAAATGGTACAGGCGAGCCAAATGCGGAAGGCAACGGTACCGGCAAGCCGAATGCGGAAGGCAACGGTACCGGCAAGCCAAATGCGGAAGGCAACGGTACCGGTAAGCCAAATGCCGAAGGAAACGGAACGGGTATCGCCGCCGAAGGCAATGGCACGGGTATCGCCGCCGAAGGCAATGGCACGGGTATCGCCGCCGAAGGCAATGGTACGGGTATCGCCGCCGAAGGCAATGGCACGGGTATCGCCGCCGAAGGCAATGGCACGGGCGTCGCCGCGGAAGGAAACGGCACCGGGGTTGCGGGAAGTAACTGTCAGCTGTTGTTCGCAGAAGGCAATGGCACGGGTATCGCGGCCGAAGGTAATGGCACGGGTATCGCGGCCGAAGGCAATGGCACGGGTATCGCGGCCGAAGGCAATGGCACGGGTATCGCGGCCGAAGGCAATGGCACGGGTATCGCGGCCGAAGGTAATGGCACAGGTATTGCCGCTGAGGGCAATGGTACAGGTCAGCCGAGCCTGTTCCAGGGCGCACCGATTACGGCGCATTTTGCCGAAATTGCGATGAATGGCAAGACGGCCTCGGTCATTGTGTACGGAGTTCGCGCCAATGGTGCGCTTGTGGAGCTCGCACTGCTTGAAGTTCCGGTGATCTTCGAGCTGACGCGTCCGGGTTTTGACGATTTGAAGTAAGTTTAAGATAGGCCATTGGCGGTCCCGAGGCATGGCAAATACGGGCTCTTCCCGCCCGCTTTTGCCTCGGTGAATCGCCTGGCATGTGGGGACGGCGCTGCCTTCATTGGCAGCGCCTTTTTTTTATCCCGTCTCATTCATTCCTGGTTCGACTGCGACGCGGTTACGTCATGCGTAAGGCCGGATTCATGGCGGTGTCAGCATAATTTCCAGATCCGCGAAATCGCGGGACCTGAAGTTGCCAGTCAGGCGCGATCATCGAGGGCAATGGTTTCAAGCGCGACGCCGTGGCGTACAAGTCTGAGGAAATCGTCGCGCGCCACCATTCGCACACCGAAGTGCTCGAGATGCGGATTCCAGAGCTGGCAGTCACACAGAAGATAACCGAGGTGTTCAAGCCTCTGCATCAATTCCACGAGCGCGATCTTGGACGCATCCCGTTCATAGTGGAACTTTGACTCGGCGAAGAAAATCCGGCCTATCGCGACGCCGTAAAGACCGCCCACGAGCTTCTTGTCTCGCCAGACTTCCAGGCTATGGGCGTCCCCGTGCGCGTACAGCTCGATGTAGGCATTGCGCATCTCCTCGGTAATCCATGTGCCGGCCGAATCGTCGCGCGGCTCGGCGCAGCCGTCGATAACGCCGACGAAATCCCGATCGAAGGTGATCTCGAAGCGCCGTTGGCGAAGCGTTCGGGCCAGTCGCCGCGATACGTGAACATGCCCCGGTATAAGGATCGCCCGCGGGTCGGGCGACCACCAGAGGATGGGGCCACCGGGCTCGTACCACGGAAAGATGCCGTGTCGGTAGGCATTGAGCAATCGGGTGCGACTCAGGTCGCCGCCGATCGCGACCAGGCCGTCGGGATGGTCGCAGGCCAGGGGATTCGGAAACGGTGCATCGGGCGATGCATCCAGCACGTGGACCACATGCTGTCTCACGACTCGCCGTCCTCGCGATAGGGCTCGATGGATTTGAGTTGCTGGCGGTAAGCGTCCAGCGCGCGACCCTCCATTTCGAGCCAGCGTCTGATCCCCTCGCGCAGCGCCGGGTGCCGAACATGATGATAGGAGTGGGTCTTGACCGGCACGAAGCCGCGGCGGATCTTGTGTTCGCCCTGGGCGCCGGGCTCGAACGCCTGCAGGCCGTGTTTGATGCAGTACTCGATACCCTGGTAGTAGCACGCCTCGAAGTGAACATCACGCGTTTCCACAAGCGAACCCCAATAACGACCATACAGACGAGTGTTGTTTCGCCAGAACACGCTGCAGGCAAGATCTTCTCCGTCTCGAGAGGCCATGCAGACCAGGAACTGCTTGTCGAAAGCCTTTGCGGCAGCCCTGAAGAAGCGACGGTTCAGGCTCGGCAGGTTGCCGTAGAGCGCGAAGGTGGTCTGGTAACAATTCGCAACCGTCTCGATTTCAGCATCGTCAATTTCCCGGCCATCGATCCATCGGTAGCGCCAGCCATCCTGGTGAGCCAGCCTGCGCTCGCGGCGGATGTTCTTGCGCGGTTTGCTGCGAAGTTCGGCCAGGAACGAATCGAAATCGCGGTAGCCGCGGTTGTGCCAGTGAAATTGCCAGTCGAAGCGCTTGAGCCAGTCGGTCTGGTCCAGCGTCTCGCGATCGACGGCGTCGCAGAAATTGATGCC
>Ga0209947_1002289_pt1 | contig 11041 bp, 3 predicted proteins | sample SalPonR2_B_D2_MG_FD_185706 | JGI IMG/M metagenome (GOLD analysis project Ga0209947, IMG submission 185706) | Salt pond soil microbial communities from South San Francisco under conditions of wetland restoration - Salt Pond MetaG R2_B_D2_MG... ... | reverse complement strand
AATTGTTTTTTCTCAATGGTTTCTCTTTGTAATAGATCCTTAACCAATCTATCCATAGCCGGCTTATTTTCTTTGATTACTCTTTTAGCTGTATCCGCCGCTTGACTAATTAATTTTTCAATCTCCTGATCAATAATCTCCGCCTTTTTTTCTGAATAATTTTTATGATCTTTGATGTCTTTTCCTAAGAAAACCATATTATCCTGTTCTCCATAAGTTCTCGGGGCCATTCCTTCGGCCATGCCATATTGAGTGATCAAGTTTTTAGCTAATTCCGTAGCTCGCTGAAGATCATTGGAAGCGCCGGTAGTCACTTCACCGAATTCCATTTTTTCTGCAGTATATCCGGCCAAGAAAACAGCCAAATTATCAATATATTCTGATCTTTTATGCAAATACTTGTCTCTCTCCGGCAAATTCATGGTATAGCCGGCCGCTCGTCCGCGAGAAATAATGGAAACCTTGTGAACCGGATCAGCCTGCGGTAAAAAATGGGAAACCAAAGCATGACCGGCCTCATGAACAGCAATGGTTCTTTTTTCCTCTTTAGATAAAACATGACTTTTTCTTTCCGGTCCGAGCATTACTTTTTCTATACTTTCCAATAAATGTTTTTGCGAAACTTTTCTTTTATCTTTCCGAGCCGCTAAAATAGCTGCTTCATTGAACAAATTTTCTAAATCCGCACCGGAAAAACCCGGGGTTCTTTCCGCCACTGATCGCAAATCAACATCTTCAGCCAGGGGCTTTTTCTTGGAATGAACTTTTAATATTGCTTGCCTGGCATCAATATCCGGCATATCCAAAATAATTCTTCGGTCAAATCTTCCCGGTCGCAAAAGAGCGGGATCCAAAACATCAGGTCGATTGGTAGCGGCCATAACAATCACATTGGTATGCGGATCAAAACCGTCCATTTCCACCAAAATTTGGTTTAAAGTTTGTTCTCTTTCATCATGAGATCCGCCCAAACCGGCACCACGCTGGCGTCCGACCGCATCAATCTCATCTATAAAAATAATACAAGGCGCGCTTTTTTTGGCTTTTACAAAAAGATCTCTTACTCGGGAAGCACCAACGCCAACAAACATTTCCACGAATTCAGATCCGGAAATGGAGAAAAACGGCACTTCGGCTTCTCCGGCCACCGCTTTGGCCAAAAGGGTTTTTCCGGTTCCCGGTGACCCCATTAATAAAACGCCTTTGGGGATCTTAGCTCCAAGTGAAGTAAATTTTTTCGGTTGTTTTAGAAAATCCACCACCTCCAAAAGTTCCTCTTTAGCTTCTTTTACACCGGCTACATTTTTAAAAGTGATTTTCTTTTTTTTATCATCTTTTTTTATTTGTCTAGCCTTGCTTTGACCGAAACTCATAGCTTTATTATTGGCTCCCTGCATTTGTCTTCCCATAAACCAAATAAAACCAACAATCAATAAAAACGGCAAAAGAAAAGGTAATAAACTGGACATCCAGTATTTAAAACCGCTTTGTTCTTTTATTTCCAAAGAAAAACTTTGAAGCGCTTCCTTTTTAATATCAAAATTATCCAATAATTCAGTTAAAGATTGGCCAGGTTCTTTTTTTAATCGTTGCTTAGTACCGTCGGTCAAAGTTAATTTAAGTACATCCCCTTCTACATCTACTTTTTGAACCTTTTTATTTTCTATTTCTTCAACCATTTTTTGTATGTTAATGTCTTTCACTTCTTCAGAACTGACATTATACAAACTAAAAATACTGGCTATAAATAAAAACACCAAGACAAAAACCAAAAGATTTTTAAATAAACTGTTTTTTAACATATTGTGAAGAATTTAGCTGGAATAATTTATTGTCTTTTTTATTCTTTGGAACTTTTATCTTCATTTTCTTCTTTTTTCTCCTCTGCTTCTTTACTCTCGTCTTCTTCTTTTTCTTCCTTACCCTCTTCTTTTTCTTCAACCTCTTCACTTTTTTCTTCTTCCGGGTCTTCAATAATACCGTGCTTTTGATAACCCGTTCCGGCCGGAATAAGGCGCCCGATAATTACATTTTCCTTTAATCCTTGCAAAGGATCTATTTTTCCGGTAACTGCGGCATTGATCAAAACCTTGGCGGTTTCTTGAAAAGAAGCAGCTGATAAAAAGCTGTCGGTGGAAAGAGAAATTTTGGATATGCCCAAAAAGATTTCTTCGCCTTTAGCGGCTTTTTCTTTGGCAGACAAATTTTCATTTGTTTCTTCAAAAGTGGCCTTTTCCACGACTTCACCTTCTAAAAGATCAGTATCGCCGCTGTCAATAATATAAGTTCTGGAAAACATCTGTCGGGCGATAAGCTCAACATGTTTATCGTTCAATTTTTGACCTTGAGAAGAATAAATGTATTGAATTTCCTTCAAAATATATTCCTGTACCGCTTCTCGGCCGGAAATCTTATAAAGTTGTGACAAATCCAAGCTTCCTTCGGTCAGTTGAGTGCCTTTTTTAACATAATCACCGTGCTTAACCCACAAAGTGGTACCCGGAGGTATCATATATTCTTTTACGCTTTCAATCTTGGAAATAATTTTTAACTTGTCGTCTTCAATTTTCACTTGGCCGTTATTTTTGGCCTTGATCTTTTTCTTGTTGTCATCCAAATACAAAACTTGTTTGGCTTCTACCAGTTCATCTTGTTTAACCTTTAGTTTAAATTCTTTTTTAATATTATAAACATCTTCGGTTTCTTCGGTATAATTTATTTTCAAAACCCTTTGTCCATAGGAAGTCTTGGCCACAATTTTACCTTTTGGTCCTTCAATGGTTCTGGCCTTTTCTTCCAAAGAAACCACACCGTCAAATTCGGCAATCAAAGCCTTTTTCTTGGGTTTTCTGGCTTCAAAAATCTCTTCCACCCGAGGCAAACCTTGGGTAATATCAGCACCGGCCACACCACCTTTATGAAAAGTTCTCATAGTCAGTTGGGTACCCGGCTCACCAATACTTTGTGCGGCCACGATTCCTACCGATGTTCCTTCTTTTACCGGCTCGTTAAAAGCCAAATCATAACCATAGCATTTTCTACATACTCCGCGACGCATTTTACAAGACATAACCGATCTGATTTTAACTTCCTTGATATCAAGATCGACCATTTTTCTGGATATTTCCTGAGTAATTAATTCTCCGGTCTTTACCATTACTCGACCGGTTTTAGGATTTTTAACCGGATCAATCACATAGCGACCAACTATTCTTTCAATAAAATCAACACCAAGTCTATCACATTCTTTTTTGTTTATGATACGCCCAACAGTGTCCCCACAATCATCTCCGCGTACAATTACATCCTGAGCCACATCAACTAAACGACGAGTCAAATAACCGGCATTGGCCGTACGCAAGGCGGTATCGGATAATCCTTTTCTGGTACCGTGAGAAGAAATATAATATTCCAAAGTGGAAAACCCTTCCTTAAAACTGGCCGTAACCGGCAATTCAATGATCTGACCGGCCGGATTGGTTACTTGTCCTTTCATACCCAACATCTGAGCCAACTGCCCCCAAGAACCGCGAGCTCCGGAATCAATCATAGTATGAACCGGCCCTTCTTCATTTAAAACTCCTTGACTTAATTTAGTCACTTCGTCTTTGGTTCTGGTCCAAATCTCCACTACCTTACTATAGCGTTCATCATCGGTTAAAAGACCTTCTTCAAATTGGGTTTGCACTTCTTCTACTTCTTTAAGTGCTTTTTGAATAAGTTTGTCTTTACCCTGAACCTCGGGCAAATCAGACATGCCCCAGGAATAACCGGCTTTGGTCAATTGTTTAAATCCGAAATCTTTTATATTATCCAAAACTTCGGTGGTTTTTTCAAATCCGTAAAATTCCAAACATAGCTGAACAATCTTGGCCATTTTCTTTTTATCAATCTTTTCATTATAAAAAGGTAATTTTTCCGGCAAAAGATTATTAAACAAAATCCTTCCCAATGTAGTTTCAAGAATATCCTCTTTTACCTTGGGTGCCAAAGACTCATCAGCATTAACTTTAATTTTCAAAGGTCGTCGTAAATTAATCTTTCGCAAATCATAACTTAATTTAGCTTCGGACAATCCGGAAAATATTTTAATCGGCAGATCTTTTTGTCTTTCATCAATAGAAGTCACATAATATGCACCCCAAACCATATCCATGGACGGAGTAACCACTGAATTTCCAGTAGCCGGTTTTAAAAGATTGGTACTGGAAAGCATCAATTCCCTGGCTTCTTTTTTGGCTTCCTCAGTCAAAGGCACATGCACGGCCATTTGGTCACCATCAAAGTCGGCGTTAAAAGCCGAACAAACCAAAGGATGAAGCTGGATGGCTCTTCCCTCAATCAAAACAGGTTGAAAAGCCTGAATACCCAGACGATGCAAAGTCGGTGCACGATTTAGCATTACATTGGCGCCTTCAACTATTCCTTCTAAAATATCCCAAACTTCCGGGCGATCAGCCTCGATAAAACGGTTAGCGCTTCTAATATTGTGTACATATTCTCTTTTAATTAATTTGCTTATAACAAAAGGTTTAAACAACTCCAAGGCCATTTTTTTGGGAATACCACATTGATATAAGGCCAATTTGGGTCCAACCACAATCACACTTCGACCCGAATAATCAATTCTTTTACCCAAAAGATTTTGTCTGAATCTTCCTCTTTTTCCTTTTAGATAATCAGCAATTGATTTTAATTTTCTTTTTTGTCCGGTGGAAGCGGTAGTAGTCTTGCTTTGTCTGGCCGAATTGTCAATCAAAGCGTCAACCGCTTCTTGTAACATTCTTTTTTCATTGCGAATAATAACCTCCGGAGCGTTCAAATCCATTAATCTTTTTAAACGGTTGTTTCGGGAAATAACACGACGGTACAAATCATTCAAGTCAGAAGTGGCATATCTGCCTCCGTCCAACGGGACCATGGGACGCAAATCCGGCGGTATTACCGGAATCACGCTCAATACCATATGCTCCGGCCGAATATCATTTCTTTTTAAACTTTTTAACAATTTTATTCTATTTACCAGTTTTTTTCTTTTTATCCCTTTACCTTTTTCCAAGCCTTTTTCCAACTCGACGATTCTTTCACCCAAATCAATTCTTTCCAACATTTGTCTCACAGCTTCGGCACCTATGCCGGCCTCAAAAACATGACCGTACTTTAAGGAAAGATCATGATACTCTATTTCACTGATTATTTTCAAAGGTTTTAATTCTTTAAGTTCTTTTTCAGTTTCCTTAAAGTCTTCTTCCAGTTCGGTTAAATCTTTTTCTTTTTCTTCCTCTGTCTGCTTGATTAGCTTTTTCCGCTCCCCTTCTTTCATTTCTTTATTGTCAACTATCATCTTACTTTTCTGTGCATACTGAGCAGTCAGGCTTTTTTGTTTGGATTTGTATTCCTTTTTCAGATTTTCCATTTCCCGGCTTTTCAAATCTTCGTCCACATCAGTAACAATAAAACTGGCAAAATAAATAACCCTTTCCAGTTTTTGGATGGACAAATCCAAAATCAGGCCAACCTTGGAAGGAACACCTCTTAAAAACCAAATGTGAGAAGCCGGTACCGCCAACTCAATATGTCCCATACGCTGGCGTCGTACTACTGAACGAGTGACCTCCACTCCGCATTTATCACAAATTATTCCCTTGTACCTGATTTTTTTATACTTGCCGCAAGCACATTCCCAATCCTTGGTAGGGCCGAATATTTTTTCACAAAACAATCCGTCCCTTTCCGGTTTTTGAGTACGATAATTTATTGTTTCCGGCTTGGTGACTTCTCCATGCGACCAGCTTTTCACATCATCAGGTGAAGCCAATTTAAGCTTGATGGCATTGAAGTCGTTTATTTTAAGGCTTTCTAATCCCATACTTATTTTATGTTATATTAATTAATTATTTTTTCTTTTTGTCTTTTACCAAACCGCTTTCATCCACAACGACTTTTTCACCGTCTTTAAGTAATTCCACATCCAAACACAACCCCTTAAGCTCCCTGATCAAAACATTAAAGGATTCGGGAACATTTAATCTTCTTATCGGATCACCTTTAATAATGGATTCATAAGCCTTGGCTCTTCCCAAAACATCATCGGATTTAATGGTTAAAATCTCTTGCAAGGTATGAGCCGCTCCATAACCTTCCAAGGCCCAAACTTCCATCTCTCCGAATCTTTGTCCGCCGAATTGAGCTTTTCCTCCAAGAGGTTGTTGAGTAATCAAGGAGTAAGGTCCGATTGAGCGTTGGTGAAGCTTATCTTCTATCATGTGATTTAATTTCAACATATAGTTATAACCTACCGTAATCTTATGATCAAAAGGTTCACCGGTTTTTCCATTATACAAAATCAACTGTCCGTCAGCCGAATAACCGGCCTTTTCCAATTCTTCTCTTATCACTTTTTCCGGAATACCGTTAAATACGGGCGTAGCCGCTTTATAATTAAGTTTATCGGCTGCCAAGCCCAAATGAGTTTCTAAAATTTGTCCCAAATTCATACGGGAAGCAAGTCCCAAAGGAGTTAAAATAATATCTATCGGGGTTCCGTCCTCCATAAAAGGCATATCAGCCACCGGCACTATTTTGGAAATCACGCCTTTGTTTCCGTGACGACCGGCCAATTTATCTCCCACTTGTATTTTTCTCAAATTAGCAATGGTTATTTGTATTGATTTGGTAACTCCGGGGGAAAGCTTATCTCCGTTTTCTTGAGAAAATATTTTAACATCAACAACTTTTCCATGTTCCCCGTGTTCCAAACGAAGAGAAGTATCTCTGACATCTCTGGCCTTTTCACCAAATATAGCTTTTAATAACTTTTCCTCGGCTGATAATTCGGTTTCACCTTTTGGAGTGATTTTCCCAACCAAAATATCACCTGATTTCACCGTAGCCCCGATCCGCACAATGCCTTCGGCGTCCAAGTTCTTTAATTTCTCTTCACTTATATTTGGGATATCAGATGTTACCACTTCAGACCCCAGTTTGGTATCGCGAACATCCACCATGTAATTTTCAATATGCACGGAAGAGTATCGATCATCATGAACCAATTTTTCAGAAATAATAATGGCATCCTCATAATTATATCCTTCCCAGGTCATATAAGCGACCAAAACATTCTGTCCCAAAGCCAATTCACCCTGATCAATGGACGGACCGTCGGCCAAAACATCGCCTTTTTTTACTTTTGCGCCCACATCAATAACCGGTCTTTGATTTATACTGGTGGAAGCGTTTGAACAATCGTATTTGGTTAAATTAAAGGTATATAATTTTCCTTTTTTGGTGGTCATTTCTATTTTATCTCCTTGCACGGTAATAACTTCTCCGTCTTCCGGAGCCAAAATACAATGACCGGAATCTCTGGCGGCGATTTTTTCCATCCCGGTTCCCACAATCGGAGAATCGGGTTTTACGCAAGGAACAGCTTGTCGTTGCATATTTGTGCCCATCAAGGCTCGCACCGCATCATCATGCTCCAAAAAGGGAATAAGCGAAGTGGCCACACTGACAATTTGATTGGAAGAAACATCCATGTAATCGGCTTTATAAACATAATCCATACTCGGATGGCCGTAATATCTAAGATCCACTTTTTCCTCCATAAAAGAACCTTCTTTGGCATCAAGGCTCTTGCTAAAAGAAGTGGTGATGGATTTTTCTTCTTTCAAAGCGTTCAAATACTCAATCTCCTTTGTTAACCAGGTCTTAACATTATCTTTAATGTCTTGAGCCGGCACCGGACTTTGATCCAAATCAATTCCGCGAACTTCTTGTCCTTTTTTGAATAAAACTTTTCCGGTGTTAGGATCTTTTATATCTTTTGTCACTTTATGTTTTATAATAAAGTACGGAGTTTCTATAAATCCGTAATCATTAATCTTGGAATAAGTAGCCAAATGTCCAACCAATCCGATATTTGGTCCCTCGGGTGTAGCGATTGGACAAATTCTTCCATAGTGGGTGGTATGCACATCACGAACTTCAAAACCGGCTCGTTCTCTGGACAAACCACCGGGCCCCATGGCCGAAATCCTTCTTTTATGTTCCAGTTCGGACATTGGATTGGTTTGATCCATAAATTGAGAAAGCTGAGAAGACATAAAAAACTCCCGAACAACTCCAATTACCGGACGAGCGTTAATCAATTTTGATGAAGTTAAAGTTGTCGGATCCATAGTACTCATACGATCTTTAACTATTCTCTCCATTCTGGCCAAACCGACTCGGAATTTATTTTGAATCAATTCGCCAATAGCTCTGATACGACGATTGCCCAAGTGATCAATATCATCAGCGGTTTCTTGAGTAATATTCAATCTGATAATTTCTTTTAACACATTTACCAAGTCTTCAACCTTTAACACTCTATGCTCTTCGTTCAATTTATAATCAGTGGAAAATTTTTGGTTCATTTTATATCGTCCAACCTTGCCAAAATCATAACGATCAAAATTAAAAAACATGGCGTAAATCAATGATTTGGCATTATCAGCCGTCGCCATGTCTCCCGGTCTTATTCTTTTGTAAACCTCTATCAACCCCTCGTCTTGATTGGAGGCCGCGTCTTTTTCCAAAGTTGAATCAATAAATTTTATATCCGGATGATTATCAGCTCCTTTAAAAACCTCTTTTATTTCCTGTTCGCTTTCCATACCAAAAGCCCGTAAAAGAGAAGTGGCCGCCACTTTTCTTTTTCTGTCAATCTTTACCCAAATCACATTATTGTTGTCGGTTTCAAACTCCAACCAGGCGCCACGATTGGGAATAACTTTTGCTCCGTAAAAAACCCTGTTTTTTTCCTGCACATAGTTTGAAGTAAAAAACACTCCGGCCGATCGAATGATTTGCGAAACAATAACTCTTTCAATTCCGTTGACAATAAAAGTACCTCTGTCGGTCATCAAAGGAAAATCACCCAAAAAGATCTCTTGCGTATCTTTTTTCTTGGTCTTTGTATTATGCAATGTGGCGACAACTCTTAAAGGAGCTTCATAAGTAATATTCTTTTCCTTGCAAGTCACTTCATCAAACTTAGGTTCATCCAAATAGTGTTTTTCCAAAGACAGTTCCAAGCCTTTGTCGGAAACATCAATAATCGGAGACATCTCATGCAAAAGCTCATCCAAGCCTTCGCGTAAAAACCAATTATAAGAATTTTTTTGTACTTCAATCAGATCCGGAATTTGCATTTTATATGATTCTGTGAAGTATTTTCTTTGATTTTTTGAATTTTCCATAATAAAAGATTCCCCCTCCCGCGGGAGGACGGGGTTATATTATTTATTTAATTTTTTGTAGCTCTATTCCCTCTTTAAACATGTTTTTTTTTGAAACCTATTCCCCCGACGTCTGTCGATGGGTTAAGTTTTCTTGAGGGTTATGAAGATTATTCTTAAATATACTATCAAATTTTTTAACTTTCGTCAAGTGATTTTTACTGTGGACATAATAATACTATAATTTGTTTAATTTTACAAAAAAACCCGCGATAGTTACCACGGGTTCAAATTGTTGTATTTTTCGCTAAACTAATCCTCCGGCCGGGGAGTTCCTTTGCCGAGAACATACTTAAACCAATCCTGAAAATTGATTCCTTCCCAACCTCGGCTTTTACCGGGCTCAAACTCTTCGGGAAATATCCTGCTTACAACAAAAAAAGCGCGAATCCTTTTTCCGTTTTTTGTATTGTTAAACAAACATTCATCCCAGCAAATTTTTTTGCCGAGTCTCTTCATAATGCATCCTTTATTTTTATTCAATGCACATCCCTTATCTTGAAAAGCCGGTAAAAATTGTTTCAATTTTGGAAAATATTCAAAACCATAAAACGGACAAGCCGGTCTGGCTCGACGAAAAAAAGGAATTATTCTACTTTGTGACATTTTAACCTCCTTTATTAAAAAAGAACAAATCAATCTTCTTCATTGAATCTTACTCTTTTTTCAAGTTTTTGTAAAGATAAAAATCAAAAAACCGGGAAAATTCCCGACTTTTAATACCTAACAATTACCTCATTTTTACCTTTTTTTATCTTTGACTTGATTTAAAATTTCCTTAATCACTTGGCGATCGTCCCAGTCAATGTATTTTCCGTTTTTAACGGCCATTTTCTGCTCGGCTCCTTTGCCGGTTATTAAAACCAAGTCATCTTTATCAGCTAAGTTCAAGGCCTTGGCAATAGCCTTTTTTCTATCCAATATTTTGAATAAATTTTCACCCTCTTTTTTGCCAACCTGTTTGGCTCCGGTCGCCACTTGATTGATTATGTCCTGCGGATCTTCATCATAAGGATCTTCATTGGTCACAATAACAAAATCAGCATTTTTACCGGCCAAACGCCCCAAAACCGGACGACGATCCTTATCGCGTCCACCACCGCAAGAACCCAAAACATGAATTGTTTTTTGATCCTCTCTATATTCGGTTAAAGTTTTTACCGCATTGTAAAGATTTTTCATGGAAGCAACTTCCGGAGCATAGTCAACCATTACCCAAAAATTCTGACCCTGATCAATAAACTCCATTCTTCCGGGAATTTTTTTTATTGACTCCAAGGACTTTTTTATTTTTTCAAGGCTTATCCCCTCTTCCAACCCAACGGCAATAGCCGGCAGGGCATTAGCCACATTGAATTCGCCCAAAATCCTTAAATTTATTTCCACCTCATTTAATTTAAAAATTGTTCCCGTCGGTGAGACCCTGAGATCTTTAGCAATTAATTCTCGATCAATTTTGGAATAATAGTATGAATGTATATCCTTGTTTTCTCTCAAATAAAAACCTACTTTTTTGTCGGCTTGAAATTGCAAGAAATATCCGGCTTGCTTGTCCGCCAAGTTAATAATGGAAATCTTGGGTACTTTAATCATTTTTCCGTTTTCACCAAAAGGCAATTTTTTATTTTTTCTTTTGCTCAAATGCTGAAAAAATATTCCTTTGGCTTCTTTATAATTTTCAAAGCCTCCATGAGCTTGTAAATGCTCGGGAGTCAAATTGGTAAAAATCGCATAATCAAAGTTTATTCCCAAATGCCGAT
>Ga0209947_1002287_pt1 | contig 11047 bp, 10 predicted proteins | sample SalPonR2_B_D2_MG_FD_185706 | JGI IMG/M metagenome (GOLD analysis project Ga0209947, IMG submission 185706) | Salt pond soil microbial communities from South San Francisco under conditions of wetland restoration - Salt Pond MetaG R2_B_D2_MG... ... | reverse complement strand
ATCCTGGCATCGGGGTCGGTCGGGCTGTAATGGGTCTTGTTAATGGTATACTTGGCCCCTTGGTTCCCCGCACCGGGCCGTTGGTCCTGGTACTTCGCCCACTTCCTGTTGCGGCCCTTTATCGCGCAGAGCTCCTTATCGTTGGCCGTGATGCTGCGGCCGTCCTTGTCCGGCTTGTCGTCTTTACTCTTACGGTGCGGTTCTTCCCTGTCCATCGAACTAAGGGCACGTACCTTTCTTAGGTGCTCGTCAAGTTCATCCGCAGGTACCTTGAGCTCCAAAGTGTCCATACTCGCATTCGCCTTTACAGGGGCAGAATCGATAGCTTGCGTATGACCGCTGACCATCCCCTTTTCAACGCACATGGCAAGGACCTTCGTAAAGACTTCCCCGAAAAAGGACTCCGGGTAAGGACTCCGGGTACAACTTATCGTAGAATGCCATGGCAGCTCCTTGTCGATATCATAGCCGATGAAATATAGTATATCCAAGCGCATGGAACAATGGTCGATAAGCTTACGGTCGCTGATAATGTTCTCCAGGTAGCCTACAAGACAAAGCTTGAAGAATACCACAGGGTCGATGCTCTTCTGGCCGCTTTCCCCATAATACGGACGGGTAGGCATGTACAGGAAACCCAGATCCAAAACGCCTTTTAAACGACGGTAGAAATTCGTCTCCGGTACCCGATCACTTAATTGAAAGTGATTGAAAAGCTTCTCCTGATACTCCTTTTTTCCCTGCAAACCTAAAATTACGATCCATCTCCCGATCAACAATGATCATAATCAAGTATTTTCATAACTTGTGCAACAGGCACACCATATAAAAATAATGCTTCGTTTAGTGCTTAATCAAGGATTATTGCTGTTTTGCTAGCTTCTGATTTTCCTTCGGAAAATCCTCGCACACAAAACCGCACTATTCTTATACAATCACGTTGCCCACAATTTGAACCACCTTTTCGCTAGAACTAATAGTTATTGATTTTGATTAATTTTTATTCTTCCCGTCAAACTGAAATTCATACTCTTCTGTATTATTAAATTATATTTGTCTATATACATTTAAATGAATTTTTCAATTTTAGGAATAACAACAACTTTTATACTATTTACTTCGTTTTTGTTGGCGCTATTTCTTTTAACAGTTAAAACATCTAACAAAAAAGCAAATACATTTTTAGGGATTTATTTTTTGGTTTTTGCAATTCATATTAGTGTTTTCTTTTATCATAAATATATTAGCCTACCACCAGATTTAGAAATGCTTCGTGACCATATTTCTTTTTTCACAAGCCCTATGTTATTTTTATATATAATATCTTCTATATATTCAGATTTCAAATTAAATCCTAAACATCTATTACATTTATTGCCATTTGTAATCCAAATATTAATTTTTTCGCCAAGGTTTTATTTTGCAGATACAAGTACAAGAAATTTTATACTTGAAAATTTAAACAATACTATAGAAGGAAGGTTATCTATGATTTTTGGGTTATTTATCGCTCTTTTTTACTTAGTTGCAATGTTTTTAGAATTAAGAAAATACAAACAATTACTATTAGAAAATTATTCAAATAAATCTGTTTTCAACTATAAATGGTTATATCAATTATTAGTGATCTTAAGTGCTATTTATTGTTTTTCATTATTAAAACAACTTTATAAGCTGTATGGAACTAATGTTGAAATTTTAAATATTTTAAGATTAATCCTTACTTTGGTTTTACTTGTTTTTTTAACTTGGATTGTTTTAAAAAGTATGTATCATCCAGACCTTTTCAGAAATATTAGTTCAGAAAATAGATTAGCAAAAAAAATATTACTAGAAGATAACATAGTCAATAAGTCAGAAAAAGATAGTAGTGAAGATGTTAATAGATTATTAGAGTTTATGGAAACCGAAGAACCTTACATCGACGCTACTTTAACATTACAAAAACTTGCGAATAAAATAGAATTACCAAATCGTGATGTTTCAATATTGATTAATCATAATTTGAATCAACATTTTTTCGACTTCATAAATCAATTTAGAATAAAAAAAGCGCAGAGTATTCTTCAAAATCCAAAAAACAATCAGTTAACCATACAACAAATTATGTATGATGTTGGGTTTAATTCTAAATCCTCTTTTTACACAGCTTTTAAAAAGCAAACAGGTGTAACACCTTCTGAATATAGAAAAACCAAGGATTCGATATCACAAACAATTAATAATAAGGAGTAAAAAGGGTTCGACTATACGTAGTCGAACCTTTTAAAATGATTATAAGTTTTTATTTGTATTGAATTAAAAACACAACGATATGAAAAACTTATTTTTAACACTTTTGTCTTTATTCCTTATCTGTTCAAGTTGTAAATCTCAAAATAGAAAATCAAATAAAGTAATAGTCCACGGTAATAAATCAGTTGAGATTTATAGTGATGCAATCGGTAAAGAAATAAAGCAAATCATAGATAAAAACGCAAAAGAACTTTTAAAAGATTCTTTAATAAATTCTTTGTCTATTGGTCTATATGTAAACAATGTTTCCTTTGCATTCAATTATGGAGAATTAACGAAAGGAAAAGGAGACATTCCAACAAATAAAACTATATATGAAATTGCTTCGGTAACAAAAACATTTACTGGGACATTAGCGGCAAAAGCTGTTTTGGAAGGGAAATTGAATCTAGAAGAGGATATAAGAATCTATTTATCTCAAGCATATCCTAATTTAGAATATAAAGGAAACCCTATTAAAGTTAAGCATTTACTAACTCATACTAGTGGATTATCAGGAGATGTAATAGCTCTTGATACTGAAATAAATGAAAATTCAAATGAAATAGAATTTAATAAAATAGTTGTTGCTCACGAAAACAAAAAAACAAAAGCAACTTTCTTTGAAAGCCTTTCCAAAATTAATTTAACGGAAAAACCAGGAACTACATTTAATTATTCAAATGCTGGAACAAATTTAATGGGATATATATTAGAAAAAGTTTATAAAAAACCATTTCAAGAATTAATAATGAAGGAAATAGTTGCAAAAGCGCGAATGGAAGACACTTACTTTAATGTTCCTAAAAACAAAAGAGATAGGCTAGCAAATGGTTACTTGTTAGGAAATCCAGTGCCAGAAAGCAAGTTAGCTAATACACTTTGGGGAGCAGAGGGCGCATTAAAATCGACAACATCTGATATACTAAAATATATTAGTTATCAGTTTAAAAATGATGCTATTGTTAAAGAATCTCATAGAAAAATATTTGAAGCAGGTCCTGACTATTGGATATGCTATTTTTGGTGGAGTATAGAAGACCAAAATTACGATTTGCACTATAGGCACGATGGTGGGATTTCTAGAGCTAAAAATGTGCTAGCTATTTTTCCTGAAAATAAAATTGGTATTTCAATTTTCACTAATGAATCTAATATTAGCGTGAATCAAAAGCTAAACGATTTGATGCATAATATTTACAATGAACTTAAAAAATAATTTACTTTTCGGATTTAAAAACTGTGGGCAACACCGTATAAAATTAATTGCTAGCACAAGCCTACTTACGAAAATCCTCACAGACTTTCTGTCTGTGAATTATTTGATAAATTTAGTCCTTAAATCACGCAACGAATCTTATACAAACACGTTAGCTGTAATTAAGACAAAAACAACTGATTTACTATTAAACTTATAGAATTTAAAAAACAAAATGAATACTGATTATAAAGTTGGAGATTTAATTTACGACGGAAATATTTACGACGGTTTAAACACCTTCCAATCCGATTTGCCATTTTATAAAAAGTGGCTTCCCAAAAATCAAAATGCCAAAATACTCGAACTTTGCTGTGGTACTGGAAGATTAACACTACCAATCGCAAAAGATGGATACAATATTTGTGGTGTTGATAATAGTTCTTCAATGCTTGAACAAGCAAAAATGAAAGCTTCTGAAATAGAATTAGAGATTGATTTCATTGAAGCAGATATTAGAACATTAAATCTGCAAGAAGAATACGACCATATTTTTATTCCGTTTAATTCAATTCACCATTTATACAAAAACGAAGACTTATTTAAAACGTTTGAGAGCGTAAAAAAACATTTAAAAAATGGAGGTTCTTTCATATTAGATTGCTTTAATCCAAATATTCAATACATTGTTGAAAATGAAAACAAACAGAGCGTAATAGCAGAATATAAAACAAAAGACGGTAGAGAAGTTTCAATAAAACAAACAATGCGCTATGAAAACGCAACACAAATTAATCGAATAGAATGGCATTATTTTATTAATGGTTGCTTTCACTCTATTCAAAATATGGATATGAGGGTGTTTTTTCCCAAAGAATTGGATTCATATCTTGAAATGAGCGGATTTAAAATTATTCATAAGTATGGAAATTTCGAAGAAGAAAAATTTAATGATAAGTCAGAGAAACAAATATTCGTTTTGACTAGTAATAAGTAATTACTATTGTTAAATCAAAAAACGTCTAATGGAGATAAAAACTTTAGAAAGCATTCATAAAAAGAGCATACTTAATGCTTTTAACGAGTCTTTTGCAGACTATTTTATCCCATTTAAACTAACGGAGAAACAATTAACTTCAAAAATGGTTTCTGACAAAATTAATTTATCACTATCCGTTGGTGCGTTCGACAATGGGAAACTGATTGCTTTTATTTTACACGGATTTGACAAGATAAATAATCAAAAGGTTCTATATAATGGGGGAACTGGAGTTATTCCTGAAAAAAGAGGTTTTGGACTTACCAAAAAAATGTATCATTTCATTTTACCGATTCTTGAGAAAAGAGGAGTGAACAAAATTATTCTTGAGGTAATAGACAAAAATATTCAAGCTATAAAATCATATGAGAAATCTGGTTTTACAATAACACGGGAGTTAGTATGTTGCAAAGGAAGATTTGAGTTTGAAAGAACAAATAAGGATATAACAATAAAGAAGCTAGAAGACTATAAATGGGAACATTTGGAATCGTTTTGGGACATTCAGCCTACTTGGCAAAACTCTAATAAAGTGCTAGATGATTTAAAACCTAACAATATTTCGTTAGGTGCATATGTAAATAATAAACTTGTAGGATATGTTATATTCAACTCACTCAACCAACGAATACAACAAATCGCCATAGCTAAAGTCTATAGAAGAAAAGGAATTGCTTCAACCTTACTTTCAGAGTTAAAGAGTCAAAATGAAAATAATTTCTCTGTTATTAATGTTGACAAAAAGTCAGAAAGTTCAGTTGAGTTTTTTAATTCAGTAGGACTAAAAATTTATCTTGAACAACAGGAAATGAAATTAAAAATAAATAACAACTACAGCTAACAATGTATAAAAATAATTGCTCGACAAGTGCGTACTTGGAAAATTCCTGCGGAATTTTCCAACCGCAGTTTTTATTTAATAATTTAGTAACCTAACCACGCAACTATTCTTACACGTATTCCAAGGTCAAATCCTAATTTAAATTCAATAATTTTTAAGCTGCGAACTGCCGTATTTCAACGTATGGCGTTCCTCTTTTAATTACCTAAAAAGCTCTTGCCAAAATCTTATTTCTTACGTTATTTAAAGCCACCATTTTTGGCTTGCCTTCTTTTAATTTTCTTTGGTAATATAATTTGAGTTCGCTATCACATTGAATGGCACTTACACTTGCTAAAGTCAATAAGGTTTTCATCTTCCTATCGTCTATATGATGAACTCTATTCCTTCGTTTTATGCTTGTACCGGATTGATACCCAAAAGGTGCTACACCGCAGTAACTCGAAAACTGACACCAACTCTCAAACCTCTTAAAGTTGTCGGTATGGTAAATCAATTGACAAGACAATATCAGCCCTACTCCTTTCATGCTGTTAAGTAAATCGTAATTACGTTGACTCGTCTTATGTTCCTTGACCAGCGCTATCATACGTTGCTCGATAGTATGTATTTGCTTGGTCAGATAGTGAATTGTTTTTTCAATCGTCTTACAACATAAATCTGTTGATGGACTGTTCAATAAGTTCTGCTTCTTTAAGTGTACTGGTCTTACCTGTTCTATAACGTACCAGCTGTTCTCTGAAAGCTAATAATCTTCCTAGTTCTTGAAGATAGGTTTCTTTAGGACTGCTCAAATTAAGTTCTTCTTTATGAATCCATGCATATCGTGCTATCATAGCAGCATCCAGACGGTCAGTTTTACCTCGTACGATTCCGCTTGAACGTTTTATAGCTAATGGGTTTTCTTCTATATAATCGATAGCATTCTCACTCATAAATACAGCCAAATTAGTAGAGTAATGACCTGTATCCTCAAAACAGAAAAAGTAACCGACCTATTTCAAGTGTTGCTCTGTCCATTTTACCAATACTACATATCCTTTGTAAGTATTGCCAAATAAGCGATGTAGGCCTCTTTTATATAAATGTGCATCTATGGTCAATTTTGATACATCAATCCCTACTACGTCTTCATATTTTTCCATATTTTTAAAAGTGGTGACTAATTACATAGTCATGATTTATAAAATGTTGCAATGACTATTACCTTTAATAGGAGTTAAATCCTGGTATTCCAAATGGTCCTAAAGCAACCTAAGAAAGACAAGAGGACTGATACGTATAACGGAGCTGTAACTCCAAAGACCGTTTTAGTTCTCCTCTTGTTTCTTAGTAAAGTTAACCGACTAGAAAATATACGGTTGTAAAGTAAAGGAGACCGTTATGGGACTGCTATATACGTCTGCTTAAAATAACTAGCCGTCATCTAATGCTAAAATTCAATTAACCCATGAGCATTTAACTATTTGTAGCAACTAAGTTGGGTTTGGTTTCAAATTATAATTAAAGACCTTAAGAATATTCACCTTTAAACAACAATTGAAAAAGGTAAGATGGGAGAGACTTATACTAAAAAACAAATATATTCATTTAGTTTTGTTTCAGTTCATAAATTTTTTGAATTAATTTTAAGAACTTGTTTTCCACTTACCTTTTATCAATTTGTAAGCTTCCCCTAATCAGAATTACTTAGTGTTCTGAAATTTCATTAATTAAAAATGTCCAGAATTGTTTTCAAGAGGTTGACTTCCCAACTTATGCGGATATATCAGAACGAATTAAAAAAACAGAGCGTTCATTCCTTTTGAAAAAAACCTCACTAAACATCAACAACCCATTCGAAACAAATAAGATTCATTATTAGCTATTATTAGTTATCAGTAGCAAATTAACTGGGTTTCGTTTCAAATAAAATTACACAGCCGAAAAAAATACTTTCTTTGGGTAACAATTGTAAAAGGTAAGTCTGGGTAGAACTATACTAAAAGACTTAAAACAATATGTCTAGTTTTGTTCTCATTGTGAAATTATTTGGATTAGCGTCAATATTTTCTCTCCCACTTACCTTTTTTTCAATTGTTTTAATTCAATAATGCTACTTATTGAAATAAATCCAAAAAGCAAAATACTGTATAAATACATCGTTATTATCATATGATAAAAAATCGTATTGTATGTATTTATTATGTGTGCTCTGTATTACTGGTGCTTGTACAGATGACACCAACAAGGATGCCTCTGAACCAATTATTAGGAACCCTGTAAATCAGTCCAAAAGAGACTTTCAAGTTTACGTTGATAGATTTGCCGTAGAAGCGGCCAAGAGAGAGATTGAAATAGATATCAGGACTTTGACAGTAGTATTTTCCGATACCCTAAATTTTTACTGTGGTTAGACGAATCCAGCAACTAAAACAGTTCAAATTAGTAGTAGACCTAGTTGTTGGTCGATTCGTACTGACTCGGATAATGAGATATTAATGTTTCATGAATTAGGGCATGCTATCTTAGGGCGCTGGCATCAAAATGAACAACTGTCAAACGGTGATTTCAAAACAATGATGTTCGCAAGAAATCAATTTGGACTATACAATGAGTTTACTCCAGAAAGAAGAGCTTATTGTTTAAATGACTTATTTAATCCTGAAACTCCGGCACCAATTTGGGCTCCGGATTAAGTAAACTTAATAATCAGATTGAATACATGAATAAATTTTGACTTCCTACCGTCAACCCAAACAATAAAAAATATTGAAGTCAGGGAAAATAAAATATTTAACCCTAAATAAGTATTTGTCTCTCCATTTTTAGCAGTATTTGAAATCTCAAAACCTTATTATAATTAAACAGAAATAGAACTAAGCACTTATATAGGTATCTTGCCATAAAGTGATTGGGTCTTGTATCGCCTATGATAGGGATTTGGGTAAATTTAAGTAAAAGAAAAAATCTCATAAATTATCGAAAAACACTAATTACCACAATTTTCGGATTAGGCTGTTGGCAGTATAGTATAAGTTGCTATCATACTTCGTCAATAGCATTAATATTATAAAGAAGGTGATTCTCCATACGTTTCCTATAAATTCCAGTTTTGCATTAAATACTACTAGCTTCTCTAGTTGCTTCGAATAACTGACAAGTTTATATTAGGGTAGCTTACACAATTACCCCATGAGTATAAAATGATTATCGGGGGTTAGTTTTATTTTCCTTTTACAATATATATACGTAATACTCAGACTTGTCGGAATGTACAAGTTAACCGTGATTAATTATTATTCAACTTCCACTTTCTTAGAAAAAAAGTGGCTACTACCATCAGAAAAACAACGGTACTATGCTTTATCCAAAACATATCAGTTTTGACAATACCCCCAAAATAATCCAGCAAAGGGAACTTATTCAGGTTGGCATAAGTAAGGAAGAAATATACTATTTCAAAAAACTTATTACCCTTGGTCAACAAACCTGAAATAGCGGCCAAAAGCACAATAAAAAAACTTCCTAAAACAATACTTAATAGTGCTTGAACATCTAAAAGTATTACATATCGTATCAGTAAGGGCAGCGCAAGACCTAGCAATAACACAACAGCAGAGCTCAATTGAGATGTTAACAACCGCCGTAATGGCAAATAGGAGGAAAAGGCATAGTAGTGCATTCTATTCGTCGTCTCTTTGGTCGTAATATCTGAGAATCGGTGTACTTGCAAAAACCATAATACCGGTAATACTATTTGGTGCGCCATATCAATGGAAAGTACCGTTAGCAAAACAACTCCTAAGCTATTAAAAATCCATAACCAAGATTTTCCTTTTCGTATCAGCATTAAAAACTCTGCTTTAAATAATGGTAAAATGCTATAATTTTTACTCATGATAGCTAATCCGCTAATATTTATATCATTTGTTATTGGTTCCTTTTCCAATAAGGTTTTCTTTCTTACTATATTTTTTCTTTCTCGCAGATTAAAACGATGAAATAACGGAGATATTAAAAACAATAGCATAAAACCAAAAACCACCAGAGCCATACGACTTAAAATATAAGGTGTAGAAAAATCAACCCCATCAAATTTGAATCGCTTTGTTTGCTGGGTACTACTGACTATATACCCTATGGCTAACTCTTCATTGCTAACGGTATTTTTAATCTCTCTCACCGTTTTCTCCATTTGTTGAGTGACAACCTTACTCCCAAACACATCATAGGTTTGCTGTAGCTCAGATTTTGGATTATATAATAGCATAACGGAGAAAAGAAAAAAGAAGACTACATTTTGAATAACGGTATATTTTCCAAATATCAATTCAAAAAGAATAGCCAGAACCGAAATGAAGACCATGGTAGGAACCACAATGATTAAGTAGGGCTGTACAAATTGTAACAGTTCAAACGAGAAGCTATCACCATATAAAAAAAACAAGCCAATACTCATTAAGAAGATAATACCCACAAGCGTAAGGAGTAACAAAATATTACTGCTGGCTTTCGCAAGTAGGTAAGTGAAATTTGATGTGGGTGTTGCAGAGATAATCTGCCCGACTCGTGTTTCACTATCCGTTTTTATACTTCCCGTAATCAAATAGAAACCCATGAGCGATAAAAAAACACTGGTTAAGATTGCAGTGATATAACCGACCCAAGAGGAATTGTAATAACCTACATAATCTGAAATCCTAATCGTTGAATACCCTGCATCCGGGGAGGGCAAAAAAGTATAAGCGATGACTAAACTAGCACATAACGTTATCAAAAAGAAATACGAGCGTGTACGTTGTAGATAATCATATTTTACAATAGCTAAAAAATGTCTCATTTTAATTGTTTTTGGTTAGGTATAGATACGCATCCTCTAAATTTGCTTCCTTAGAAACTGAATTACCCCTAGGTTGATCACTGAGATACCTGACGGCCAATTGCCCATTTACCCGTGCTGTACTTATCACGGTATTTGCCAATTTAAAGGCATTCAACTCCGATTTCTGAATGGTAGTTTCAAAGACTTTATCATTTATCTGTGCAATCAAGTCTTCTTGATTCCCATGGGTCAGTAAACTTCCGTTTTTCATGATAGCCACCTTATCTGCAATGGTATCGATATCCGATACGATATGGGACGAAAGAATTATTATACTCTCATTTGCCATATCTGAAATTAAATTCCGAAAACGAACCCGTTCTTCTGGATCTAAACCTACTGTGGGCTCGTCAAAAATCACCACTTTGGGATTGTTAAGAAGCGCCTGTGCAATACCGACCCTTTGTTTCATACCTCCAGAATACGAACCAATTGGTTTCTTAGCAGCTTCCATAAGATTTAAGCCTTCTAAAAGTTGATTAATACGCTTGTCCATATTGGTACCTCCTACCCCTTTTGTCGCTGCCATATATTTTAAAAATTCGACAGCGTTCAGGTTAGGGTACACCCCAAAATCTTGAGGTAGAAAACCTAACTGCTGCCGCATATAATTGGGGTCTTTTATGATGTTGTTTTTATTTAAGCAGATAAGACCTTTGGTAGGCTTACTTACGGTAGCGACCATCTTCAATAATGTTGATTTTCCCGCGCCATTTGGACCTAGGAGTCCTAAGATTCCGCTTTGCATTGTTATAGAAAAATTCTTTAGCCCGTATGTTGAATTTCCGTATCGTTTTGACACATTGGTAATAGTAAGTTTCATATCTATTG
>Ga0209947_1002285_pt1 | contig 11050 bp, 13 predicted proteins | sample SalPonR2_B_D2_MG_FD_185706 | JGI IMG/M metagenome (GOLD analysis project Ga0209947, IMG submission 185706) | Salt pond soil microbial communities from South San Francisco under conditions of wetland restoration - Salt Pond MetaG R2_B_D2_MG... ... | reverse complement strand
TGGTTCGATTCCGCCCCCGGGCACCACTTCAACTTCCGAGATAGTCCAGCAAAGTCCTAATGGTCTGTTAAATCAATAGTTTCTGCTATTGGTTGTCCAGCGTGTTCCGCGTTTGTCCGCCTCAAGCCAAGAAATTAGGGGGTAGAATGCGGGGTTCCAAAATGCTATCAAATGGCATGCCTTTGACCGATATCGCCCTGAAAAAATTGAAGCCTTTGGAGCGCGCCTAAAAGAAGGCCGACTCGAATGGCCTCTTCATTTGGGTAAAACCAAACGGATCGAAACACTGGCATTTGAAGTACCGTTTATTGGGAAAAGAAAAGCTGATGTCCTACGGGCCCTATCCGCTGATCTCTTTGAAGGAAGCCTGAGACAAGCGCGACCGGGACAAGAAGCTGCTGCTTGAGGGCATAGACCCAGCTTCGGTGAAGAAGGAACGTAAGCTGGCTGCTGAGATTGCTCAACGCGGCCGGTTTGAAGTGCTGGCCGACGAACTTCTGGATAAAAACAAACGCGAAGGGAAGGCCGAGCAGACGATCAAGAAGAAGTCTTGGCTGCTCGACATGGCGAACGAAAAGCTGGGCAAGCGGCCAATTATGGAGATCACGCCAAGTGAGGTTTTGGCCGTTCTCAAGAAGCAGGAGCAGGCTGGAAATCTGGAAACCGCCAGTCGCCTGCGCTCGACCATCGGTGAGGTGTTTCGCTACGCCATTGCAACGGGTGTCACCGTTAATGATCCGACGGTCGCGTTGAAAGGCGCGTTGGTTCGCAAGCGCGTGAAATCTCGGTCGGCCATCACGGACAAGAAGCAACTGGGCAAGCTATTAGTCGCCATTGATCACTACACTGGATACCGGGTAGTAAGTTTGGGCCTCCGGTTGTTGGCAATCCTTCATGTAAGGCCGGGTGAGTTGCGCTTGGCCAAGTGGGGTGAGTTCGATCTAGACCATGCCAGGTGGACCATTCCCGAGGAACGCATGAAATCCCGGCTGGAGCATGTTGCGCCATTGCCATTGCAAGCAGTGGAACTGCTGGATGAATCGCTCCGGGTTTGTCGGAGACCATCAACTTAAGTAAGGATGATGGTTATGACGAAAAGCAAAATGGCAAATCGCTACTCGCCTGAGGTCCGCGCGCGTGCGGTCCGGATGGTGTTCGAGCATCAGGGCTCATACGAAACGCAGGCGGGCGCGATCGCGGCCATTGCACCCAAGATTGGCTGTATTCCCCAGACCCTGCGTGAATGGGTCAAGCAGGCTGAGAAAGACAGCGGCATGCGCGATGGCGTGACCACTGAGGACCGGGATCGGATCAAGGCCCTGGAACGTGAAGTTCGCGAGCTGCGCCAAGCGAATGAGATCCTGCGCAAGGCATCAGCATATTTTGCGCAGGCGGAACTCGACCGCCCACTGAAGCGATGATCGCCTTCATTGAAGAACAGCGCATTGTTTACGGCGTCGAGTCGATCTGCACGGTTTTGCCGATCGCGCCGTCAACATTTTATCATCGCCTCGCATGTCGCGCTGATCCTTCCAAAGCATCGGCGCGACATCAGCGGGATGCAGAATTGCGGCCAGAGATCAAAAGGGTTTGGGATGAAAACTATCAGGTCTATGGGGTCCGCAAGGCGTGGCATCAGCTCAAGCGGGAAGGCTATACGCTGGCGCGCTGCACGGTGGAGCGCTTGATGAAACAGATCGGCATCCGCGGGGCGGTGCGAGGGAAGGTGGTCAAAACAACGGCTCCGGACACGTCAGCGCCCTGTCCGCGTGACACGGTGAACCGCGTGTTCCGGGCACCTGCGCCAAACTTACTCTGGGTCAGCGATTTTACCTACGTGTCGACATGGCAGGGCTTTGTGTATGTAGCTTTTGTAATCGACACATTCGCTGATCGCATCGTTGGCTGGCGGGTCTCGCGGTCTGCCAAAACTGACTTTGTTCTCGATGCTCTTGAACAGGCCCTGCATGATCGGCGACCTGTTCAGAAAGGGCGATTGATCCATCACTCGGATCGCGGCGGGCAATATTTATCCATTCGCTATACCGAGCGTTTGGCCGAAGCTGGCATTGAGCCATCGGTCGGCAGCGTTGGGGACAGCTACGACAACGCCCTCGCGGAAACCATAAACGGCCTCTACAAAACCGAGCTGGTTCACCGCCAGGGACCGTGGCGCAACATGCAGGATCTGGAAATGGCCACCCTCGGCTGGGTCGACTGGTTCAACCACAGACGCCTGCTCGGCCCCATCGGAAACATCCCGCCAGCAGAGGCCGAACAGAACTTCTATGCACAGCGCGACGTGCTCGATATGGTCGCGTGAAATGAAGCTATAGGTCTCCGGCGAAACCGGAGCGATTCACTAACTCTGAAAATTCCTGTCCTAGACCAACCTTAAGCCTTAAGTCAGTATTCCCATGAAAATGCTGAAGTTGAACACAATTGGGAGCAGGTCGGGGTAAGTATCGAAGATTCAGTCGAGATTCGCGCTCACAAGGCCCACCTGAATTGCTGGTAAACCGTGGTTCTTGCGCCGAACATTTCCTTTTGCTGGGCCAGTCCATGGTTCAGGTTGCAGCCTTGCTCGCTGGTCGAAATTCCAAAATCGAACCATCGGCGATCCGAATAATCGGTCTCGATCAGGGTTTGAACAATCAGGTCGACGCCGCCGTGAAGACGGCCCTGTTCCGACGATGCGATATATTGAACATGGATTGTGTCACCGCAATCGAAAATCACGAGGGCCGATATCATCTCGCTACCGTCGAACGCACCTACCATGCGGATATGTTCTGGAAAGCGCCGTGCCAACAGCTGGATTTCTTCGAGGCTGTGGGTTGGTTTGACATCGTGCCTTTCGGAGAGAACCTCCGTGAGAAGCGCCCAGCATTTCGCCCAGTCCGTGCTTTCGCGAACCTCCAGACCCGCCTTGCGCGCCTTGCGCAAACCGTCTTTCTTGCCACTGCCGAAGGGCAACCGGCGCGGTAAAGCGATGGTGGCCGAGGCATCGACACGGACGAGTTTGGCTCCCTTGGTGAAAAGCGCGTAGAGATCCTCCTCGGAGGGCTGTGCATGGTAGATATGCGGCACCGGTTTGTAGAGCATCGTCCCGATGTCCTGTTTGCGCATATAGGCCTCCAGAGCATCGAAGATCCCAAGCATGCGATTTGCGCTCATCTTGCTGCTAGAGACGATACCGCCATATGTCAGGCCTCCGTGTGAAACCAGGGCTTCATCCGTCTGGTTGAGCGGCAGCACCGCCAATAGTGCGTCACCCTCGTAAATCATGAGCGAGTGGTCCGAAAACCGGTCGGCGTGGTAGTCCATGAAACCGCGCTGAAACAGAAATGTTCCGTTCTTGGAGGTTTTGACAAAACCGTCCCAAATCTTGGCCAGATCGCTGCCATAACGGCGGATCTTGAAATCGCTCATGAAGTGTTCTCCAGAACGGCAACCCCGAGGCCTGTCTCGCCCATGTTGTTGCCGTTGTAAAATAGGAAACTTTCCCCTGAGGTGGTATCGAGGCGCGCCGGATAGCAGGTCATTTCATCGTCCCATGCGCCGCAGTCTCCGCGTGGAAGTTCTGTGTCTTCGGTGCGATCCCAATTGATGCCATCCGGCGACACCGCCCTGTAGCAGGCATACCGCTTTGACAGCGTGTCGGAGGTCACGCGCATCTCGTAGCTGCCGTCGGAAAGGCGATTGGCGCGCGGGCGGCCGATCCGATATTCCCGACCCTCCACATCAAGGGTCGGGGTCGCGGTTCTCATATCGAAATGCAAGCCATCTTCGCTGAAAACGGTCCAGCAGTTGTATTGCGGGTAGGTGCGTCCCGCGATCTCCTCCCAGCGCTGGCCGCACGAAATTTGGGCTCGATAGCCGTCTGCCACAGGCAGGATCGAATGCAGGGCATTGATGAACGGTGCCTGTGGCGCGCGATCCAGAACCGGGGTCGGCTGCAGACGCTGAAAACTGACGCCGCCATCGTTGCTTGTTGCGAGGCCGGTGAAGGCCAGAAACTTGGCCTTTGCGACCAACTGAAAGCCGATATAATACATCCGAAATGTTCCGTCGGGCAGTACGATCAGATCGCCCAGAATGACGCCGTTGTCATCGAACATTCCCGGATCGCCGAGATCAAGCGCAGGCTTCTTGCAGATCTCAAGCACGCGCATCGGATCATCGCGTGCCACATCTATCCAGCCGATCCTGCTGATCCCCGCTGCGTCGCGAAAGCCGCCCCAGATTCGGATCACATCAGGGCTGATCTGTAGCGGCACAGGTGTCATGAAGCTGTGTCTGGCCCAGTCCGGTACACCGTTAGGGCAATAGACGCGGCCCAGTTTACGCCATTTCATCATTTCAGGTCTTCAGTTTGAAATAGCGATAGGTCGAGACACGCGAAGGTTCCGCGTGATGCCCCGAAAGGATCTGGCCCGGGTCGGGAAAGCTTTTGTTCACGACCGCCGCGAGCGCGACGAAACAGTCCTCCCCTATGGTAATGTTGTCTGCAAAGCTTGCGTTCACACCGACAAAGCAACGGCGCCCGATGGTGCAGTAACCCGACACAACCGCATGTGAGGAGACGAAGCAGAAATCACCGATCTTGCTTTGGTGACCGATGTGGTTGCCGCTCCACAGAACGACGCCGTCTCCCAAATCGACACCATGTTGAACAACGTTGTTCTCAAATATGAAAACGTTCGCGCCCAGTTTTGCTGTGCGCCAGACGAAGGCATGGCTACTGATGTAGCTGGCCAGTGGGTAGCCCTTGTCACGCGCGCATCCGACGAGGCGCTCGCGCACCCGGTTCAGCTTGGTGGAGGTCACTGCGACATGTGCCCAGACCGACCCGGGCGCGAAATGTTCTTCGGCCTCTTCAAGCGCGACCATCGGCAATCCGAACTTTTCGCTCTCGCTCAGGAACTCCCGTTCGACGGCGAACCCGACGACCTCGAATTCAGAATCGACCGTGAAGTATTCGTAGGCAATGTCTGCGAATTCTCCTGCGCCGATCAGAAGGAGTTTCTTGTTCTTAACCATCTGAACCTTTCCATCGCTGCAAGTTGGAGCCAGGCCTGTGTCCGGTCTCTTAGATTGATCCCCAACTACAATATGATAGACACATTCCGAAAGGGGCAATGCATCGCAAGACCAAGGCCCACACTCGTGCCACCCCGGCAATGCATGGGGTCACCCTATATCACCTCCTCCAGAAAGTGGAGACTGACGTGCCGATTGAAGACTGCAAGTTGATCGACCTGCCCAAGATCGAGGATGTCCGGGGCAATCTCACTTTTATAGAGGGGATGAACCACGTTCCCTTCGACATAAAGCGCGTCTACTATCTTTACGATGTTCCGGGCGGCTCGGATCGGGGCGCGCATGCACACAAGGGGCTGCACCAGTTCATGATCGCCATGTCCGGCAGTTTTGATGTGGTTCTCGATGACGGCTTCAAAGAGCAAAGGTTTCACCTGAACCGGTCTTATTTCGGGATCTACATCTGTCCGATGATGTGGCGTTATCTCGACAATTTCTCGTCCGGCGCCGTCTGCATGGTGATGGCTTCGGCGCGTTACGAAGAAAGCGATTATATTCGCGATCGAGACGAGTTTCTCAAGGCTGTGGGTGCAAGGTGAAGGTTCCGTTTCTGAATTTGTCCGCCGCCTGTGACGAACTCCGGGAGAACCTGGATGGTGCGGTATTGCGCGTGCTTCATTCCGGCAGTTTTATCTTGGGCCCGGAGGTGGAGGATTTCGAAACATCCTTCGCGCGGTATGTCGGAGCAGAAGCCTGTGTCGGTTTGGGCAACGGGCTGGATGGGCTGAGACTGGGCCTGACGGCGCTTGGTGTAGGGCCGGGGGACGAGGTGATCGTACCGGCGAATACCTTTATCGCCACATGGCTCGCCGTCAGCCAATGCGGTGCCATACCTGTTCCTGTCGAACCGCTTGAGGCCACTTACAACATCGATCCGGACGAGGTGCACAACGTTATCACGAGCCGCACCAAGGCGATCGTGCCTGTTCACCTCTATGGCCAGCCGGCGGATCTCGATGCGTTGCAGGCCATAGCAGATGCCCACGGAATCAGCCTGCTCGAAGATGCCGCACAGGCACATGGCGCCAGATACCGATCGCGCCCCGTCGGCAGCACCGGCACGGCCACGTGGAGTTTTTATCCCACCAAGAACCTTGGGGCTTTTGGCGATGCAGGTGCGCTTACGACGTCTGACTCCGCAGTGGAAAACCGGGTCCGGTTACTGCGCAATTATGGCTCGGAAGAAAAATATCACCATGAGACGCAGGGCGTGAACAGCCGTCTCGATCCAATCCAGGCGGCGGTGCTGTCGGCCAAGTTGCGCGTGCTAGATGATTGGACGAACCGGCGCCGCGCCATTGCAGACAGGTATACGCGCGCATTCATGGAGATCGGACTCGGGACGCCGTTCGTTCCGGATTGGGCAGAGCCGGTCTGGCATCTCTATGTGTTGCGCCATCCGGAGCGTGATCAGTTCCGGGCGCGCCTGGCGGAGGCGGGTATCGGCACGGTGATCCATTACCCGATCCCGCCACATTTGCAGAACGCCTATTCGGATCTCGGCTTTTCCACTGGTGACTTTCCGCTGACTGAAAGGCTGGCCGGTGAGATCATCAGCCTGCCCATGTGCCCCGCGCAGACCGAGGCACAGACAGAGTATGTCATCGAATGCGTGCGTCGGCTGGCCTGAGCCGCCCGAAAAGCCCGACCGTTACCGGCGCGCCGGCAGAAATGAGCGCCGAAGTGCGTGCTTGATGGAGCGTCGGTAAAAACCCCAACTGTAGCGATACGATGAATACAGGTCTGCAATCAGCGGATCCAGGTCAAGCGCCTGCTGCAAGGCCTCCTGATCGCGTTTGGCGAGGCACCCCGAGAAATAGTTGCGGGCGCGGCGTTCGATGACGGTGGGTACGGGATGCTCAGGAAAAAAGCGGTTGCGCCAGTCTATCAACGTGCGCAACTGCCGGAGCGTGTTGCGGTGCAGGTTCTCTTCATGCTTGCGGTAGACGAAACCGGGTTCTCGCAGAAAGATGCAGCGCAAGGCGGGGTTTGAGATCAGGTGCTTCCAGAGTTTCGTTCGCAGGATCAAGTCGTCCCCTGCAATATCCTCGTCATAGCCGCCAAGGGCCTCGACACAATCGGCCCGCAGGACAGTGCCCTGCATGAAAAAGGCCCCGGCGGTGGCAAACTCGATTTCCAGCAGATCATGGCAACTGGCTGTCTCGTGGCCAAAGATGGGGTTGCGCACCTCGGCACGGGTGATCTTGCCGGACATGTCCATCTCGGACATTGTGGAATTCCCGATCATCACTAAGCAGTGATCTTCGAGCATGAGGGGCATCTTGGAAGAGATGCAGCCCGGCAAGAGCAGGTCGTCAAGCGATGTGGCAAGGATGAACTCGCCCGTCGCCGCAGCCAGCGCACGGTTTATGTTTGCAGCGACGTTGCCCGTGTTTTCCTGGGTGAGGAGCGTGTATTGCAAATCGCTTTCCGACAGCGCCGCCTCGATGACCGCGACATTGTCGTCAGTCGATCCATCGTCGATGATGACAATCTCCAGCGGTCTGTAATCCTGAGCCACGATGCTTTCGATTGCGGCCCTTGCGTATTTCGCATGGTTGTAGGTGGTGCAGACGACCGAACACAGGCCGGGCTGGTGTGCACGTGGGTCTGGAGTGGAAGAGGGGGTATGTGTCACGGCGTATCTATCCGAATGTCGTCGGGCCGAAGGACACAACCCGATATGGAGCCCTTTAAGTCTGTGCCATCCGCAAATTAAACACGGTAGTCTTGCGGAACACCTTGCGTCCCCGTTGAGGCGGCGGTCAGTCCAGCCCCATTTGGCGCATCATCGCTTCGATCTTCGGCACGTCCTCGGGGTTGTTCAACTCCCAGAACTGACGGTTGCGGGCCTCGACCTCGACGCAGAGGACTGGGCGACCGTTTTCCAGAAAGCGCAATTGCTCCAGCCCTTCCAGCCCTTCGAGCGGTCCCGGCGACCAGCCGGGATAGGCGGCGAGCGCCTCGGGGCGGTAGGCATAGACGCCGACGTGGTGAAAGACCGGGGTCTGCGCATCGTCGGCATAGCGCGTCGGGGTGAACGGGATCACTTCCTTGGAAAAATAGAGCGCGTGGCGGTCGCGGGTGAAAACCGCCGTCGTGCCGCCTACGCGGCCCGCCGCGCGGTCGGCCAGAAACCCGTTAAGCGCCGCACCATCGCAGCGCAGCACCGGGGTTGCCACCTCTGCCGCAGTGTCGGCGCGCAGGCCCGCGATCAGGTCTTCGACGAACCAGTGCGGGGTCAGTGGTGCATCGCCCTGCAGGTTCACCACGATGTCGAACCCGCCGCCAAGAGTGGCATGCGCTTCGGCGCAACGCTCGGTGCCGTTGGCGCAGTCCTCCGAGGTCATCACCACCTCTGCACCGAACGCCTCGGCGGCGGTTCTGATACGGTCATCATCGGTGGCCACGACAACCCTGTCGACGCCCGAAACGGCGCAGGCGGCCTCCCACGAGCGGCGGATAAGCGACCGGGCCTCTCCGCTTGCTCCGCGCAACTCTGCAAGAGGTTTGCCGGGATAGCGGGATGACGCGTAGCGGGCGGGGATGGCGATGAGTACGCTCATGTCAGGCTTTCTTAAGGTCAATGCCCGGGGCATGGGCGATGAAGAATGGGTTGGCAAAGCCGTCCTTGCCATAGCTCAGCGGCGTGTGGTCGTCAAAGCGCACCACATGCCCGCCCGCCCCGGACAGGACGGCATGCCCGGCTGCGGTATCCCATTCCATCGTGCGCCCGACACGTGGATAAAGATCCGCCTCGCCTGTGGCGACAAGGCAGAACTTGAGCGAGGAGCCCGCGCTTGTCATGTCCTTCACCGCGTATTGCCCGATATAGTCGTCGGTTGCCTGATCGCGGTGCGACTTTGACGCCACGACCATCAGTGCGTCATTGTCAGGACGCGTGACGTTGATGGCGCGTTGCAAGCCGGGTGCGGCCTTGTCGAACGGGCCGTCCTCCTCTACCGCAGTGCCATCGGCGAGGGTGTAGAACATGCGGCCCTTTGCCGGGGCGTAAACGACACCGCGGGTGGGCGTGCCGTTCTCGACAAAAGCGATGTTCACGGTGAAATCGCCGCGCCGGTTGATGAATTCCTTGGTCCCGTCGAGCGGATCAACGATTAGGAACGTGTCCACGCTTTGACCATGCGAGGCCGCCTGTTCTTCGGTGACGAGCGCCACGTCGGGGAAGGCTGCGCGAAGACCGGCGGAAATGATCGCATCGGCGGCCTCATCGGCCTCGGTGACGGGGCTTGCGTCAGACTTCACCTTCACGTCGAAATCATCTGCTTCGTAGATTTCCATGATCCTGTCGCCGGCTTCCAGTGCCAGCCGCCGCATCTCTGTCACAAGCGTATCGTACTCCAAATTGTCGCTCCTTTGCCCGGAAGGCGCCACTTTGCGCCCTTAATGAATGGATCACCCGGTGCCCCTTATGATAGGGTCTGAATGGGACGGCAAGAAACCCGCACAAGAAATCCAATGGCATTCAGGCAGTTTTCCCGATGTTCAAGACCGCACGCCCAAGATCGAGCCTGCATTCCGCGATCATCATCCTTGACGTGATCTACCATGCAACCGTGCGGAGCGTGCGTCAGGCGCATGGCAACGCGGTGATCGCGCTCGTGTTGAACATCATGACCGTGATTATCATGGTGATGGCGTTTTATCTCATGTTCACGGTTCTCGGCATTCGCGGCGCAAAGCTGCGCGGTGATTTCTTGCTGTTCATGATGTCGGGGATTTTTCTGTATCTCACGCATATCAAGGGCATGGGGGCGGTGCTCGGGGCGGATGGGCCATCCTCTCCGATGATGCAGCATGCCCCGATGAACACGATCGTGGCGATCGCCTCGTCGGCGCTTGGGGCACTCTACATCCAGGTGTTGTCGATGTTCGTCATCCTGTTCGTCTACCATGTGGGATTCACGCCGATCACGATTTATCAGCCGATCGCGGCCTTCGGCATGGTTTTGCTGGCGTGGTTCACCGGGGTCGCCGTGGGTTTGGTGCTGCTGGCGATCAAGCCGTGGCTTCCAACCTTTGTGTCGATCTTTGCAACGGTCTACCAGCGCGCCAACATGATCGCCTCGGGCAAGATGTTCGTGGTCAACACCCTGCCGCCCTTCATGTACAACATGTTTTCGTGGAACCCGCTGTTTCACAATATCGATCAGGCGAGGGGGTTCGTTTTCATCAACTATTTCCCGCACAAGACGTCGCTGGAATACCCGATCTATGTGGGCATCGTTCTATTGGTGGTCGGGCTGATGGGTGAGTTTTACACGAGGCAATATGCCTCGCGCAGTTGGGATGCGCGGCGTTAATCCACGACCCTGCAGGTCAGGTTGATCCGCCCGCCGCCCTGCAACAGCGACGAGGTGCCGGGCCGTATGCGATCGACCCCGTGATGGACTAGGCGCGCCGCACCGCCCATTACAAGCACGTCGCCTGAATTCAGCCAGACCGATTCGGTCGATCCGCCGCGCGTGGTGTTGCCAATCCGGAAGAGTGCGTCGTCGCCAAGGGACACCGACAGCACCGGCCATGAGAAGTCGGCCTCGTCACGATCCTGATGCAATCCCATGCGTGCGCCTTCGGTATAATGATTGATCAGGCAGCAATCGGGCGGCCGCGACTCGCTGACAAGTGCGCGCCAGATTTTCAGCACGTTCTCTGGGATTGGCGGCCAGCGCAGGCCCTCGGGGTGGGCCGGTTCATAGCGATAGCCACGCCGGTCGGTGACCCACCCGTAACGTCCGGCAGAGGTCATGCGCACGCTCATAGCCTTGCCTCGCGGGGTAACGGGGGTGAAGAGCGGGGCCTGCGCGACCACACCGCGCAATTCGTCCACTATCGCTGCCTGCGTCTCGGGCGACAGCCAGCCCTTGTAGATTGCCACGCCGCGCAGGATCAGGGTTGGTTGGGGCATGTGGTCTCCTCTTTGTGC
>Ga0209947_1002282_pt1 | contig 11060 bp, 13 predicted proteins | sample SalPonR2_B_D2_MG_FD_185706 | JGI IMG/M metagenome (GOLD analysis project Ga0209947, IMG submission 185706) | Salt pond soil microbial communities from South San Francisco under conditions of wetland restoration - Salt Pond MetaG R2_B_D2_MG... ... | reverse complement strand
TCTGATGTCCCAAATTATCTGACGACGGACAATTTCGAGCAGCTTATGCGAGTGACTGCCAGGATACTTATGTGCTTTCTTCAGGAGGTGACCTACTAGGTTCTTGTTTTCCGTAATACTCTCCGTTCAAAGGCGGCCGGCGATTGGAGTTTTTGGTAGATTGCGGTCCGACCCCTCTCTCTTGCACGAATGTACTGTGAGTCTTCTCCACACTTCCAATGAACTGCAACCTCTAAGATATGTGCAGCCATGTCGCAGAGTGATGAAATCCGTGACCTCTGGGCGTTTAGACGGCTATTAGGACAGCCTGCGTGCCATTAGAGCACGCCCGTTTGATCAAGCGCGCGCAAGACGCTTTTGTTCAGGATAACACCTGTGTCTCTGCCAATTTCACAAGCAAAAATCCGAGGCTCACAAGCCTTTGTATTTTTTATTATGACAACTTAATGAGCTTTTAGCTCATTCCCAGAGCTTCCTTGTACATTTCCAGCACCGCCTCCTCTTCGGCGATGTCGTCCTTGTCGCGTTTGCGCAACGCGATCACCTTGCGCATGACCTTGGTGTCATAGCCGCGCGCCTTGGCCTCGGCCATGACCTCTTTCTGCTGGTCGGCGAGGTCCTTCTTCTCGGCTTCCAGCCGCTCGAACCGCTCGATGAACTGGCGCAACTCATCTGCGGTCACGCGATAGGTGCTGTCGGACGTCATATCGTTCATTGGGGCCTCCGCTCTGGACAGGGCGCATGACTAGCCGCGCGAGGGTCGCCATGCAAGCGGCATCTGCGCGCAGGGCTTGCAGGGCGCAGCGCTTTCGCTTACGCGCAGGCGCAATCGTCCGAAGACCAAGGAGAAAACCCGCCATGGAAATCCTGATCTGGCTCGGAGCCGCGCTGTCGCTTGGCGGACTGGTGGGGTTGGTGTGGTGTATCGTCACCGTCTGGAAGGCCCGGCGTGCAGGCCAATCCGACACCGACCTGCGCGCCACCATTCAACGGGTCGTGCCGCTCAATACCGGCGCCTTGTTCCTGTCGGTGCTTGGCCTGATGATGGTGGTTGTGGGCATCATGCTCGGCTAAGGTGCCGCGCCAGTGCGCTCAGACCTTGGTGGCCGAGACCGGCGGCGTCACCCGCCGCTTGAGCACCGCCTCTCGCCACGAGATGAAGCTGACCGAACCGACGATCACCGTACCGCCCAGCACGACGAAGATATCGACGCCCTCGCCAAAGACCAGCGCGCCCAAGAGCACCGCCCAGACCAGTTGCAGAAACGTCACCGGCTGAGTCACCGCCAGCGGGGCAGACCGAAACGCCAGCGTCATCGTGTAATGCCCGCCCGTCGCAAGGCAGGCCACGCAGAACAGCACCCCCAATTCCCACCATGTCGGCGTGACCCACACCGCCCAGGCCATTGGTGCCAGACCAACCGTCACGGTGATCGACAGCATCGCCACCACCACGCCGGCGCTGACCCGACCCGATATCATCTTGGCCAGCAAATAAGAGCCCCCGAAAAAGACCGCGGTGAACAGCATCGCCAGGTGCCCGGCGCCCACCTCGCGAAACCCCGGTCGCAGGATGATCAGAGCGCCACACAGTGCTACCACGACCGCCATCACACGGCGCGCCGCCAGCGTCTCGCCGAGGAAAAGAGCCGCACCGAGCGTCACGTAAATCGGCGACAGGTAATTCATCGCCGTCACATCGGCGATCGGGATGCGCGCCATGGCATAAAACCAAAGCGCCACGCCCAATGTGTGAAACGCCCCGCGCGCGCCGATCAGCCCCCAGGTGCCCCGGTCGAGCCGCAGATCGCGCAACGTGGTCAGCAGTGGCAGCAAGAAGATCAGGCCCATCGCATACCGTAGGAACGCCGCTTGCGGCGCGGGGACCCGCGTGCCCAAGACCTTCACCAGCGCCGTGACCCCCACGAAAAGAAGCCCCGTCACCACCATCCAGAACACGCCCCATCCGGGACGCGCGGCGGCTTCCGCCGAAATGCCCTCATTCGCGCTCATGCCCGGCATTAATTCACGCGGCGCGCCATCTGTCGAGCGTGCCCGACCTGCTTTCCCATGCGCCAGGCACAACACCACGTCCCACTTTACGCATGGCTCAGGGCAGAGGAATGAACTCGGCGTCATCTCCCGGCGGCAGCCGAAACCGGCCCTCGGCCCAGTCTCCCGCCGCTCAGTCCGCCTTGGCCGCCTCGATCTTCTCGCGGCTGGAGGCCACGAAATTCCACCAGATATAGCGCGGCCCGTTCAGCGTCTCGCCGCCCAGCACGATCAGACGCGCGCCCTGCTCGCCTGCGCGCAGGGCGATCCGGTCGCCAGGGCGAAAAACCATCATCTGCCCGGCCTCGAACACCTGCCCCGCCACCTTGACCGCACCCGAGATCACGTAAACCCCGCGATCCTCGTGATCCTCCGGCAGCGGCAGGCCCGTTCCCGGCTCCAGCCACACATCTGCGTAGAACATGTCGGTGAAGGTGCTCACCGGCGCTGTCGCGCCCCAGGCCCGCCCCATGATCAGCCGCACCTGCGCGCCCCCCTCCTCCAGCACCGGCAGCGCCGCCTGGCCATGATGCTCGAAACTGGCGCTCCGCTCTTCCTCCGCTTCCGGCAGCGCCACCCAGGTCTGGATACCGAAGAGCTTGCTCTCACCGCGCCGGGTGGCATCGCTCGTGCGCTCCGAATGGGTCACACCGCGCCCCGCCACCATCCAGTTGACCGCGCCGGGATGGATCATCTGATCGGTGCCGAGACTGTCGCGATGCTGAAACTCGCCGTCAAACAGGTAGGTCACCGTACCCAGCCCGATATGCGGATGCGGGCGTACATCGATGCCCTGCCCGGTCAGAAACTCCGCCGGGCCCATCTGGTCGAAAAAGATGAACGGCCCCACCATCTGCCGTCGCAGCGCAGGCAGTGCCCGGCGCACCTCGAACCCGCCGATATCGCGGGCGCGCGGCACGATCACCGTCTCTATCGCATCGGGGCCTGTATCGGGGCAAACAGGCTCAGCGGTCGGGTTCCAGCTCATCGCGCATCCTCCATGGTTTTGGCCAGAATAGCACGATCACGCCCGCCGCTCAGCCTCCAGCCCCGCACAGACCCTGTGCAGGCTCACCCAGTCAGCAGGCTTGCGGCAATCGCCCACATCACCGCCCCCACGCCCACGTCCAGCACCCGCCAGCTGACCGGACGGCGAAAGACCGGGGCGAGCAACCGCGAGCCATAGCCCAATGCGAAGAAGAACACGAAACTCGCGCAGACCGCGCCGATGCCAAACCCCAGCCGATCCTCGTATTGCGCCGATACCGAGCCCAGAAGCACCACCGTATCGAGATAGACATGCGGATTGAGCCAGGTCAGCGCCAGACAGGTCAGCACCGCCCGTTGCAGGCTGCCCGCGCCTTGCCCTGCCTCCAGCACCGCGCCGCCACGCCACGCCGCCCGGAAACTGCGCGCGCCGTAAACCAGCAGGAATGCCGCCCCGCCATAGCGCATCACCCGCTCCAGCCCCGGCACCCGTTCGGCCAGCATGCCAAAGCCGCTGACCCCCGCCGCCACCAGCACCGCGTCGGAACAGGCACAAACCAGCACCACCGCCAGCACATGCTCGCGCCGCAGCCCCTGCCGCAGCACGAACGCATTCTGCGCCCCGATCGCGAGGATCAGCGAAAACCCAAGCGCGAACCCCGCCAACGCTGCATGCATACCCCTGCCCCTTCTTCTTGGCGAAAATACTCAAAAGCCCGACGTCGCCGTCCTCACCACTGCTTGCCTATCGCGCGGCATCGTATTATCCAAATTGATTATCTTAATTTAGCATTAGTAGATCTGATGACTTTTCCCTCCGACCGCCTCGCCACCCTCACCGCGATCCTGCAAACAGGCAGTTTCGAGGGCGCGGCGCGGCATCTTGGCCTCACGCAATCGGCCGTTTCGCAGCGGCTCAAGGCGCTCGAATCCCGCACAGGCGCGCAACTGATCCACCGCACCACCCCATGCACGGCGACCGAGGCGGGTCAGCGCCTCGCCGCCCATGCCGATCAGGTGGCGCTGCTCGAATCCCGCCTGACCCGGGATCTCGCGGGGCTGGCCCCTGCCCCGCGAACCCGGCTACGCCTCGCGATCAACGCCGACAGCCTTGCCACCTGGCTGCCCGACGCGCTTGCTCAACTGTCGGGTCATCTCTTCGATCTGGTGATCGAGGATCAAGACACGGCCCATGACCGGCTCACCCGGGGCGAGGTGCTGGGCGCGCTCACCTCACGTGCCGCCCCGCTGCCCGGCTGCACCGTCACACCCCTCGGGCGGCTTCGCTATATTGCCACCGCGAGCCCCGCCTTCATCGCCCGACACTTCAGCGCGGGGGTCACTGCCGAGACGCTCGCCACCGCCCCGATGCTGCAATTCGACAGCCGTGATCAGTTGCAGCACCGCTGGATCAAACATGCCACCGGGGCCGTGCTCACGCCACCCAGCCACCGGCTTCCTTCGTCCGAGGGCTTTGCCACTGCCGCGCGCCTCGGCCTCGGGTGGGGCATGAACCCCGAGCCGCTCGTGGCACAGGATCTCGCACACGGCACCTTGCGCGCGCTCCTCCCCGACACGCCGCTCGATACCGCGCTTTATTGGCAATCCTCGCGCCTGATGGGCACGGCACTTCGCCCCGTCACCCGCGCGCTGCGCCGCGCCGCGCGCGCCGGACTTCTACCCCCGGGCTGACGCGAAAGGCCGCCCCAAAGTGAGCAGCCCCGGTTTCATCTAGCCAAGAATATCCAACACACGACGGCGGCCGTCAAAGCTGCGCCATGACCTCATCGCTGGCCTCGAAGTTGGTGGTGACGCGCTGCACGTCGTCGTCATCCTCCAGCGCCTCGATCAGCTTCATCAGCTTTTCCATGCCCTCGAGGTCCATCTCGGTGGTGGTGGTGGGCTTCCACACCAGCTTGGTCGATGTGCTCTCGCCGAGTTCCGCCTCGAGCGCATTGGACACGTCATTGAGGTCCGTATCGGCGCACCAGATCACGTGACCGTCCTCGGCGCTCTCGACATCTTCGGCGCCCGCCTCTATCGCGGCCATCATCACCGTGTCGGCATCGCCAACCTCTGCGGGATAGGTGATCTCGCCCTTGCGTTCGAACATGAAGCCGACGCTGCCGGTCTCGCCTAAGTTGCCGCCGTTCTTGGAAAAAGTCGAGCGCACGGTCGATGCGGTGCGGTTGCGGTTGTCGGTCATTGCCTCGACGATCACCGCCACGCCGTTCGGTCCGTACCCTTCGTACCGGATTTCTTCATAATCCTCGGCATCGCCGCCCGACGCCTTCTTGATGGCGCGCTCGATATTGTCCTTGGGCATGGACTGCGCCTTGGCTTCCTTGATCGCGAGGCGCAGGCGGGGGTTCTTGTCGGGGTCGGGATCGCCCATCTTGGCGGCGACGGTGATCTCCTTGGAAAACTTGGAGAAAAGTTTCGCCCGCACGGCATCCTGGCGCCCCTTGCGGTGTTGAATATTCGCCCATTTGGAATGGCCGGCCATGGTGCCCTCTCCTGACTCTTCGGAAATCTGCCGCCTTTTATCCGCTGTCGCGCAGCAGGGCAACGCCCCTCTCGCACGGCCCGCCAAGGGGGGCGGTATCATGTCGGTATTACGTCGGTATCGCGTCGGTTTGATATATGTCAACCAAACTGGACACTCTCTCTGTTAGCCTGAATTGACAGAACAGGGAGACATCACCATGCGCATCGTGCTCATCCACCCCAACTATCACTCCGGCGGGGCCGAGATCGCCGGGAGCTGGCCGCCCGCCTGGGTCGCCTATCTGGCGGGCCACCTGCGCGATGCGGGATATGACGATGTACAGTTCATCGACGCCATGACCAACCATATCGACGACGACACACTGCGCACCCGCCTGCGCGAGTTGCAGCCCGATGTGATCGGCGTCACCGCCATAACCCCGTCGATCTACGTGGCCGAAAACATTCTCAAACTCGCACAAGAAGAAGTGCCCGACGCGCTCCGTGTTCTCGGGGGCGTGCATGCCACCTTCATGTACAAGCAGGTGTTTTCCGAGGCCCCCTGGGTGGATGTGATCGTGCGCGGCGAGGGGGAGGAGATTTTCCTGAACCTCATCCGCGCCGTGGATCAGGGCGAATGGCCCGCCGCGCGCGGCGCGATCAAGGGGCTGGCCTATCTCGACGGCGACACGATCAAGGCCACGCCTGCGGCGGCCACGGTCAAGGATCTCGATTCGATCAATCCCGACTGGTCGCTGCTGGAATGGGAGAAATACATCTACGTGCCCCTGGGCAAGCGCGTCGCGATTCCCAACATGGCGCGCGGCTGTCCCTTCACCTGCTCGTTCTGCTCACAATGGAAATTCTGGCGCGATTACCGCGTGCGCGACCCGATCAAGGTCGTGGACGAGATCGAGAACCTCGTGAACAACCACGGCGTCGGGTTCTTCATCCTTGCCGATGAGGAGCCGACCATCAACAAGAAGAAATTCGTGCAGTTCTGCGAGGAATTGATCAAGCGCGACCTGCCTGCCCGTGTGCAATGGGGCATCAACACCCGTGTGACGGATATCTACCGCGACCGCGATCTGCTGGCCTTCTACCGCAAGGCGGGGCTGGTGCATGTGAGCCTTGGCACCGAGGCGGCGGCGCAGTTGAAACTCGACCAGTTCAACAAGGAAACCAAGGTCGAGGAGAACAAGGAGGCGATCCGCCTGCTGCGCGAGGCCGATATCTTCACCGAGGCGCAGTTCATCGTCGGGCTTGATAACGAGACCCCCGAGACGCTGGAAGAAACCTTCCAGATGGCGTGGGACTGGCAGCCCGATCTCGCCAATTGGGCGATGTACACGCCCTGGCCGTTCACGCCGCTTTTTCAGGAGTTGCGCGATCAGGTCGAGATCTTCGATTTCTCGAAATACAATTTCGTCACGCCGATCATGAAACCCGCCACCATGACGCGCGGCGAGTTGCTGGACGGGGTGATGAAGAATTATCGCCGCTTCTACATGCGCAAGGCGCTGTTTCACTACCCGTGGCGCGGCACCGGCTATCGGCGGCGCTATCTTCTGGGCTGTCTAAAGGCGTTTCTCAAGGCCGGCTTTGCCCGCACATTCTATGATCTGGGCAAGGCCGGATACTGGGGCCCGCAGACCAAGAACAAGGTCAGTTTCGATTTTGACGAGACCCGCACCATCGCCGATGCGCAGATGGAGGATTGGGAGGCCAGCGCCGATCGCGCTGCGCGTGCTGCAGAGCGCCGAGAGGCGGTGCGCGCCCAGATGAAAGACCGCGCGGGTGAGCGCAAACAGGGCTTCAAGATGCCCAATGGGGCCGAGGTGCGCGCCTGCGGTGGCAGCACCGAGCAGATGGATGCCTGACGGCGGCCATATCGCGGCGCGCATCGGGCCCAACGCGGTGCTGCAACTCGCCCCCGCGATGGACAGGGTGACGGGCACGGCGGCGCGCCGCGCGCTCTTTGCACCGCTTGGCTTTGATCCGCTGCCTGATGCGAATGCCATGATCGACGAGCGCCCGGTCGCCGCGCTGCACCGTGCCCTGCGCCGCGACCATGCAGACGTCGCGGAGCGGGTCGCGCGTGCCGCAGGCACGGCCACCGGCGACTATATCCTTGCCAATCGCATCCCCCGCGCCGCGCAAACCCTTTTGCGCGCGCTGCCCGCATCGCTCGCCGCGCCGCTGCTCACGCGCGCGATCCTCGCGCATGGCTGGACATTTTGCGGCAGTGGGGGATTGACGGCGACGGGCCGCGATCCGGTGACGTTCACCCTTGAGAACAACCCGATCCCGCAAGTGGGCGAGAGTGCTGCGCCGGTCTGTCACTGGCATGCGGCTTGCTTTGAGCGGCTGTTCGCGCGGCTTGTCCATGGGCAATCCGAGGTCATCGAAACCGACTGCTGCGCGACCGGGGCCCCGGCCTGCCGGTTCACGGTCTCATGGTGGTGACGGGGTGGTGACCGGGGGCAGGCGCGGGCGTGGCTGCACCAGCGCAAGGCCGAGGATCATCAGGCCAAGGGCTGCCCAGACATAGCCCGAATAGACCTCGGCCAGCAGCGCGACGGACCACAGCACGCCGAACCCGGTCACCAGATACGAGACCTGCGCGGCAAACACCGATCCCGCGCGCCCCACCATCCAGACATAGCCCGAGTAGACCACAGCGTGTGCCAGCGCAGAGAGTACCAGCGCCCCCTCGGCCACGCCCCAGCGCGGGCGCGGGTCGATCCACTGCCCCGACAGGAGCGCCACCGGCAGCATCACCACGAGCCCGACCAGCGAGGCACCGGTAATGAGCTGGATCGGGTCGAGCCCTGCCGTGCCCCAGCGCGCGATCGCGTTGCCCTCGCAGGCATAGCAGAACGGGGCTATGAGGGCGACGGGGATGATGGCCGCCATCGCCGGGTCCGGCAGGCTCGCCTCAGGCCCGATCAGCAGCACGATGCCCGCCATGCCGCAAACCAGCCCGCCGAGGCGCACCAGGCGAAACACCTCGTTGCCGAGCGCCAGCGCCACGGGAAAGGCCAGCATCGGCACCGTCGAAAGCAGGATCGCCAGCACCCCCGCCGGCAGGTGCTGGGCGGAGTAGTAGTAGGCCCAGCCCGGCAGGATCGTGCCCAGCGCCGCGACCATCAAGTAACGCCCCAGCGTGGCGCGCCCGAAGACCGGCCACCGGCCCCGCGCGAGGCACACCGCGCCCAGGACCGTCACCACGATCACCTTCTCCCAGAAGATCAGGCCGAAGGGCTGATGCCCGGTGCTGACCGCCAGCTTGCCCAGCGGCACCGACAGGCCCCAGCCTGCGCCCATCGCCACCAGAATGGCCGTCAGGCGCAGACGGTCCGCCATCTCAGGGTCCTGTCTGCGTGAGCCGCCCGCCCTGCCGCACCATCTCGATCCGCGTGGCGCGGCCGGTGGCGTCGTCGGTCTCGACATAGACGCCCGAGAGCGTGACCGCCCCCATCGCGGGGGTGAAGCGTTCGCGGCCCATGCCGGTCACGAAGCGGCGCATCGGCTCGGCCTTGTCCATGCCGATGACCGAATTGTAATCGCCGCACATGCCGGCATCGCCCTGAAACCCGGTGCCGCCGGGCAGGATCTGGGTGTCGGCGGTGGGAATATGGGTGTGGGTGCCCACCACGAGGCTCGCGCGGCCATCGCAGAAATGCCCCATCGCCATCTTTTCGCTGGTCGCCTCGCAATGCACATCAACCAGCGCCGCCTGCACCGCGCCGCCCAGGGGGTGCGTGCGCAGGGTGGCGTCGATGGCCGAGAACGGATCATCAAAAGCGCGGCGCATGAAGACGTTGCCCAGCACCTGCGCCACGAGGATCTTGCGCCCGCGCCCGTCGGTGAAGACGCGGTGCCCGCGTCCCGGGGCCAGCTTGGAATAGTTGAGCGGGCGGATTATGCGGCTGTCGCGCTCGATGGCCTGCAGCATGTCCTTTTGATCGAACGCATGATCGCCCAGCGTCACGCAATCGGCCCCCGCCTCGAACAGGCCCTTGGCATGCGCGCCCGTGAGGCCCATGCCGCCCGAGGCGTTCTCGCCGTTGACCACGACGAAATCAAGCTTCCAGGCCGCGCGCAGGCCGGGCAGTTTGTCCGCCACCGCCGCGCGCCCCGCGCGCCCCATCACATCACCGAGAAACAGTATTTTCATGGCATCCCTGTTAGGGGCAGGCGGGCCAAAGGGCAAGCGGATGCAATGTCGCCCTGCGCTTCATCTTGCCCTAAATACTCAAGTCCCGATGCGATACCGCGCCTTGTAGTCGACCGGGAAGTTCACCGACCGGGCGATAAAGCAATAATCATGCACCCGCGCATGCAGCGCATCGGCCCGTTTCAGATCGCTGCCCGGCACGACGGTGATCCGGGGCCGCAGGGTGGCGCGCAGGAAGCGGCTGGCACCTTTCGCATCGGTCTCGCCCACCGCCAGCGGATCATCCTCGTAGCCCGTCACCACGATCCCGGCGTCGCTCGCCAGATGCAGGAACCACAGCATGTGACAGGCCGACAGCGCGGCGATCAGCATGTCCTCGGGATTGTGCAGCGTCGGATCGCCGCCCAGGAGCGGATCATTCGAGCAGTGAATGACCGGCTTGCCCGGTGTCTCGACGTTCCACGTGCGGGCATAGCCCTTGTAATGCCGCGTCCCCTCGCCCCGGTTGCCGGTCCAGACGACACGGGCGGTATAATCATGTTCGGCCATCGGCCCACTCCTGCTCAGAACGATATCACCTCGGCCTCTGTCACAACCATGTCGAGCGGCTGATCGGTCGGCTCCAGCGGCAGCCCCTCGGCCTCCTGCGCGGCATAGGCGAACCCGATGGCCAGGGTCGGGCGGCGGTGGCGCAACCGCTCCAGCGTGCGGTCATAGAACCCGCCACCATAGCCGAGCCGCCCACCCGCGCGGTCAAACGCCACCAGCGGCACGATCAGGATTTCCGGTTCGATGAAGCGGTCGACCTCGGGCACCATTGCGCCGAACGGCCCCTCGCGCAGCGCGCAGCCCGGCTCCCACAGCGAAAAGTCGAGCGGCAGGCCTGCGCCCGCGATCACCGGCACGGCAACCGGGCCATGCGCGGCGGCCTCGGCCATCGCCGGCAGGGGGTCGATCTCGGAACGGATCGGCATGTAGCCCGCGAGGGGCACGCCGCGATACCCCGCCAGAACGCCCGACAACAGGCCCGCCCCGGCCCCGCTATCCGCGCGATGCGCCACCGCGCGCCGGGCAAAGGCGGCCTTGCGCGCCGCCTGCTTGATCTCTGCCAAATCGCTCATAACAAGAACATCGCCGCCAGCCCGAGGAAGGCGAAGAAGCCGACCACATCCGTCACCGTGGTCACGAACGTGCCCGAGCCCAGCGCCGGGTCCACCCCCAGCCGATCCATGACCACGGGAATGCCCGCCCCGGCAAACCCTGCAACGACCAGATTGATCACCATTGCGGCGGCGATCACGTAGCCGAGCTCGGGCCCGCCGAACCAAATCACCCCCACGATCCACATCGTGAC
>Ga0209947_1002281_pt1 | contig 11061 bp, 8 predicted proteins | sample SalPonR2_B_D2_MG_FD_185706 | JGI IMG/M metagenome (GOLD analysis project Ga0209947, IMG submission 185706) | Salt pond soil microbial communities from South San Francisco under conditions of wetland restoration - Salt Pond MetaG R2_B_D2_MG... ... | reverse complement strand
AAACTATTTTAAAAGATATTAAAAACTGGATGGAAGATAAAAAGTACAGTAAAATAGAAGATTTTAAAGGTAAATTATCTCAGGAAAAAACAAGTGATAAATATACTTATTCAAGGGCTCAATATGTAGATTTATTGTTAAAGCCATCCAAGTTAAAAGTAGATGAGCCCCTTGTATAAAGGGATTTTAAAATCATAGGTTTTTTGCAATTAAAATTCCATTAACACTGGCATGCATTAACCCTCTGGTTATTCCTGCGCCATCTCCTCCGACAAATAAATTTTTAATATTTGTCTGGAATTTATCGCTGACTTTTATGCGATTTGAATAAAATTTTACCTCTATACCATACATTAAAGTTTCATCGCTGGCTATTCCGGGAATAAGAGTGTCAAGGGCTTCTATTGTTTCTTTTAAATCGAGCATGGTTCTGTACGGAATTGCATGTCCCAGATCACCGGGTTCAGCATCTTTAAGGGTTGGGGTGACATTTCCTCTTTTAATTCTTTCAGCGGTACTTCTTCTTCCCCTAATAAAATCACCAAATCGCTGTACCAGAATTTGTCCATCTGCAAGCATGTTTCCCATTTCAGCTACTTTTTTCCCATACTCTATTGGTTGATTGAAAGGATGATCAAAATGATGACTTACAAGAAGTGCAAAGTTAGTATTTGAAGATTTTTTTTCTTTATATGAATGCCCATTAACAGTAGCAAGCCTATTTTCATAATATTCTGTTGAAACAAAACCTGAAGGATTTTGACAAAAGGTTCTTACTTTATCATCATAAGTATCTGTATAATATATTAATTTCCCTTCATAAAGAATATTGTTAATTTTTTTCATAATTTCATCTTTTACTTCGATTCTAACACCAACATCGACAGGATTAAGTTTAGTATTAATTTTATATTTTTTACTAATTTTTTTTAACCATTGAGATCCTTCTCTTCCCACAGTTATTACAGTAATATCAGAGCAGTATTTTTCATTATCTTCTGTAATAATTCCTTTTATCTGATTATTATCAATTATCAAATCTTGGACTTTCGTGTTAAAATGAATATCAACATTGTTTTTTAGAAGAAAATTTTGAATATTTTGATATATATCCTTTGCCTTATCTGTTCCAAGATGTTTTAATGGATAATCAATAAGTTTTAAATTTGCTTTTATAGCTTTTCTTTTTAAGGACTTTATTTCTTCCTGATTTTCAACCCCATAGGTTTTAGAATTAGTTCCAAATTTTTTATAAAATTTCTCATAAGTGTAATCGATTATTTTCTGAAGAGTTGATTCATCAACAATTGAGTTTAATCCTCCAACATGTGGACTAAGGGATAATTTACCATCTGAATATGCTCCAGCTCCGCTGAATCCTGTTGTTATATTACAGGGGTTGCAGTTTTGACATTTTCCAGTAATTCTTTTTGGGCAATTTCTTTCTTCTATAGCTTTGCCCTTTTCAAAAATATTAATTTTGTAATTTTCTTTTTTATTCAATAATTCCAGTGCAGTAAAGATCCCTGCAGGACCTGCCCCAACAATAATAACTGATTTTTCAGACATAAAAGCCTCCTTTAAAACCAAAAAATATACTAATCTTTTCAACAGAATTGTCAATAAAAAAATTTGGTGGTGAAGGGGCTTGTTTAAAAAATAAAAAAAGCTGATATAATTTATTTCTTATGATAAAAAAGGAAATTAAGGAAAAACTTTTAAGGAGAATCTATGAAATTAAAAAAATTAAAGTATTATCAATTTTTCTGTTAATTGTTTTTTATTGCGGTATGTTTCAGGGTAGTTTGTACTTTTAATAAAGAATTAGGACTTTTAATAAATTTTGGAGAATGAATAGAAGGTAAAAGAAAATATAAAAACTAATTAGACATGATTTACAGGATTCAGATGAACTGTCCCACAGGTGGGGAAACCTGATTTATTTAAGTAATTACATTGAAGCAAATCATAAGAGAATTATCAGACGCAGATATTCGGGTAAAACCACTGATGTACCTCATAAGAGAAAGTTTTTATTGGACAGGATTCTTCCAAATAAGTCCATATAGTTTATATAAAAGTATCCCAACCAGAGCCGGATTAACAAGATTAACAGGATTATTACTCTAATCATTGATGCTACTCATAAAGGTCTGTAAAACAGCTACGAAATTATTTAATTAAACTTTGTTTAATTTATCAATTTAGAACAGCTAAAGAAATATAAATAAATTTATATTTCTATCTGTTCTCTTTTGAATTATAGATTTTGAAATCTATAATTAATTTCTCTACTGTTTTAAGAATACAATACAAAAAATAATTTTTTAAGTATATACAAATGATAAAGCAAATTTCTATTATTTAACATTCAAAAAAATTATATAAAAATAGATTAATGTTTTTAAAAAAAAGCATTATAAATATAATAAATATCAAAATGGGAATGTATTACTATTTTTGTATATTTATTTATTAAAGATTTCAGAATTTTCTGAAATCAAATCTATTTTTATATAATTGGTTTGCTTCAGTGGGACTACTTATAATCCTGTTAATCTTGTTAATCCAGCTATACGTGGATGTAGATGATATGAATACTACATGACAGTCTCTTGAAAAAATCCTGTCTAATTCAATAACATTTATGAGTTGCTTCTATGGGAAAACTTAAAAATCTGCGTTCCAGCAATTACTTGAAAAGGAAGTGCTGGATCTGCGGTAATCTGCGTCTAAAAACTTTTGTTATCTTTATTATATCCTATATAAATTATATTGATATTAATATAAACTGCAATTCTTACTAAAAAAGAAGGTACAAACTACCCTGAAGTATTAGGATTGGATGTTCTTACAACAATAGATATATGAAATTAAAAAGTGTAGATTGTTTGTTAGAATAGGAAAATGGGAAAAAAGTTTATAAAAAACAGGACAAGAAAATTGATCTGTCTCTAAAAATAAAAAAACAATATATAAATGCTATTAGATTTGAGCTTAAAATAAAAAATAAATCTGAAGATACTATAGAAATTAATCCAGAAGATTTTTTTATGTTAAAAATGATTATGAAAAAATTAAAAAGGAGAAAAAAGTAGATAGAAAAGAGCGTGAAAGTAATAATTTTGCCAAAAGAAAGATTAAATTAAAAAAAGAGAAAAAGCCTGAAAAAAATATCTTTTTTGCAACTAATCCTGAAGCTATAATTAAAAAATATGAAAAAAATAGAAAAGGAAAATTCTAATTATGGGTTGGCAAGTTTATTTAATTTGATAGGTATCTTTACAAATGAAGATAGTGAAGATGATAAAAGAAGACATAAAAGGAAATAGAAAGATTAGAAAAAAGGAACAAAGAATAGGAAGAAGAAGCATTGCGTATTAATACATTATCTGAAAATAAATCAATGAATGGATTTGTATCTTTTATTCTTGAAACAGAATCTAAAGATATGACGTTTCATTTTCCGATTAAAAACAAGGATTATAAATATAGATTTGTTCTTAAAACAAATACGAAAAAATAATTTTTGGAGGAGGGTATAAAAAGGTTTTTTAAAAATCTAATTTAACAATCTTGCACTCTTTTTTTTTAAAGCTGGTAATATTTTTAATTTCATACTTTTTTTTATCTATTTCATTAGTTGAATAGTTTGATGGCTTCCATAGATAGATCGTTCCGTTCTTCTTTAAAAAAGGTTTTGCTTTTTTAAGAACATATTTAACATCTCCCATGCCCCTGCTTAATATTATATCAAAGGTGCTGGAGAATGTATCAGCATACTTACCTGCTTTTCCAATAAATAAATTATCATATTGAATATTTAAACTGTATAATATATGTCTTAGAATATTCATTTTTTTTCTGGATTTGTCCAAAAATGATATTGATATTTTTGGATTTGATAATTTGATTAAAACTCCGGGAATTCCAGCTCCAGTTCCAATATCCAGTACTTTTTTTTGACCTTCTATTGTTATTATAGAATCTTCAATGATGGATTTTAATTCTGTCCTGTCTGTTGTTCCAATTATATTTACGTTCTGTTTATATTTTTTTAATAAAGAGATATAGTTTTGAAGCTTTTCTTTTTTTATTTTATCTTTTATTTTCATAATAAAAAATTAATACAGATATATCCGAAGGTGATATTCCTGAAATTCTTGATGCCTGACCGATAGAAGAGGGTTTATGTTGATTAAGTTTTTCAACAGCTTCATTTGTTAGCCCTTCAACCTTACTGTAGTCAAAATTTGCAGGAAGTTTTTTGTTTTCCATTTTTCTAAATTTCCTTATTTTTTTTAATTCATTTTTTATATAACCGCTGTATTTGATTTTAATTTCAATGTTATCATAGTATTTGGAAGGGATATTTTCTTCAAAAGTAGATGTATTTTTTAAATCATCAGTTGTAAATTTAGGCATTTTTAACATTTCATAAGATGATTTCCCATTGAATTTTTTATATGTTTTGTTTTTGGTTCTGAATTTTTCTTCTTTTAATCTTTCAATTTCCTGAGTAATTAATGAATATTTATTTTTTATATGTTCAAAAAATTTGTTTGAAATAAGATCTGACTTATAAGCCTTTTTATGTAATCTTTCATCGGCATTATCAGCTCTAAGAAGCAATCTATATTCAGCTCTGGATGTAAACATCCTATAGGGTTCTTTAGTTCCTTTGGTTATCAAGTCATCAATAAGAACTCCAATATAAGCTTCATCCCTATTCAAAATCAAAGGATTCTCTCCCAGAATTTTTAAAGCAGCATTTGCTCCCGCGATTAATCCCTGTCCTGCTGCTTCTTCATATCCAGATGTTCCATTTATTTGTCCTGCATGGTAAAGATTTTCTATTTCTTTTGTTTCAAGTGTTTCTTTTAATATGTATGGTTCTACAAAATCATATTCAACTGCATACGCATACCTAACTATTTCAACTTTTTCGAGCCCTTCTATAGTATGCAAAAATTGATTCTGAATATCTGTTGGGAGGCTTGTAGAAATACCATTTAGATAATATTCATTTGTATATAGCCCTTCTGGTTCAATAAAAATTTGATGTTTGTTTTTTTCGGGAAATTTTTCAATTTTATCTTCAATAGATGGGCAGTATCTTGGTCCTGTGCCGCTTATATTTCCTGCATGAATTGCTGACAAGTTGATATTATTATCAATTATTTCATGAGTTCTGTTATTTGTGTATGTCTTGAAACAGGAAACCTGTTTGATTTTTTTTAGATCTTCCGGTTTTGTTTTGAATGAAAAAGGGACAGGATTTTTATCTCCTGTTTGTTCTTCAAGTTTATCAAAATTTATTGTATTTCCATCTACTCTTGCAGGAGTACCTGTTTTCAATCTTTTTACCGGAAAACCAATAGCTCTTAAATATTCTCCAAGTTTATCAGCAGATTGTTCGCTTAATCTTCCTCCGGTAAAAATTTTGTTTCCAATATGTAGTCTTCCCTTTGTAAATGTTCCCGGAGTGAGAATTACAGCTGGCGCAAAATATTTTTTATTATATAGACCTGTTACTCCTTTTATCTTCCCGTTTTTTATTATTAGTTTTTTTACCAGTTCCATTTTTATTGAAATATTGTTATCTTTTTCTAAAATATCTCTCATTCTTTGAGAATATGCTTTTTTATCAGCTTGAGCTCGTGGTGATTGTACTGCTGGACCTTTTCTTGTATTTAATAGTCTAAATTGGATTCCGGTATTATCTATATTAACACCCATTTCTCCGCCAAGGGCATCAATTTCTCTTACGATTTGTCCTTTAGCCAACCCACCTATTGCTGGATTACATGACATGTCACCAATTTTATCGGGATTCATAGTTAATAGAAGAGGTTTTAGTCCTATTCGACTTACAGCAAGTACAGCTTCTATTCCAGCATGGCCGCCACCAACTACAATTACATCATATTTCATATTACTTCCCGATACAAAATCTATTAAAGATATTATTTAACATTTCTTCATTAATTTTTTTACCCTTTATTTTTTCAAGAATATTTATAGCTTCATATATTTGATTTGAAATTATTTCTTCATATGGCATATTTTTTATATTTTCAACAGCCTCATCCAACAAGTTTTTTAATCTTATAAAATAATCAAGCTGTCTTTGGTTTATAATAGCACTGTCTAACCGTTCTTTAGATGTTAAATCTTCAATTTTTAAGATTAATTTATTCATTAATTTATCAACATTTATTTTTTCTTTTGCAGAAATTTGAATATCATAATCATCAGTATCTGATGGATTCTTTTTTTTATCTATTTTATTGAGAACTGTTAAAATTCTTGTTGCAGGGTTTTCTTTAAAATGAGAAATTAACTTTTTATCTATTTTATTGTTATGGTCATTGATATATATGGCAATATCTGCCATGTCTATTAATTCTTTTGTTTTTTCTATCCCCATTTTTTCTAATTCATCAGCATTTTCTCTCAAGCCTGCTGTATCATATAATCGAACATGATGACCTTTTATTCTCACCTCTTCAGAGATGTAATCCCTTGTTGTTCCTGCAATTTCAGAAACAATTGCCCTGTTTTCATTTAAAATGACATTCATTAATGTAGATTTCCCTACGTTTGTAGATCCTAACAATATAATTACAAGACCTCTTTTTTCTTTTAACATTTTTTTTGATTCATCAATATCATTTTTTAACAATTTTATAATTTTTTTGATTTCTTTATTAATTTTATCCCAGGTTGTATCTTCAATAAATTCTTCATCAAAATCAATAGATACATTCAATAGAGAAAGAATTTCCAGTAATTTTTCAGAATATTGCTTTATTTTTTTATCTAATTTGCCAAGCAAATTTTTTGTTGCAGAATTTAGAATGGTTTCGGTTTTAGATTCTATAATATCAATTATTGATTCTGCTTCAGTTAAACTCATTTTCCCATTTATAAAAGCCCGTTTTGTAAATTCTCCTTTTTTAGCAAGTCTTGCTCCATTTGAAATTATAAACTCCATTGTTTTATCAACTATCATTGGACTTCCATGGGTGCTAATTTCAATTGAATTTTCTCCTGTAAAGGAATTTGGTCTTTCATATCTTGTGAATAAGATCTTATCAATAATATTATTATTTTCATCTATAATATATGACAAATGTGCTTTTCGGGATTCATATTTTTTGATATCTTTATCCAGTTTTAATATCTTTGATGCTATCTCAAAAGAACTGTTTCCTGAAATTCTTAAAACAGCAATAGCAGATTCCCCCCTTACAGTTAGGGGGGCGCATATTGTGTCATTCAAATAATTAGTTTCCATTATTATAATAAACTACTATTTTTTTAAGTTTACCCTTTCCAATACTTTTTGTAGTTACATTTTTTACATTCTGTAAGGTTTTATGAACTACTTTTCTTTCATAAGCATTCATTGGTTTAAGATATACTTTTCTTTTAGTTTTTAGGACTTCTTCACCCGCTTTAATAGCAATATCCTTTAAGAAGATATCTTTCTTTTTTCTGTAATTATTTACATCGAGCATAATTTTATTTTTGATATTTAATCTTTTTTTCAGGATAATATTTATAAGAGTTTCTAAAGCCATTATATTTTTTCCATTTTTTCCAACGAGTACATTTGCATCATCTTCTTCATAAGATAGATTCATTCGCTTAGTTCCGTTATATTCATCAAAATCATTTAACTCAACATCATAATTTATAATATCAAATACTTCTTCCAGAATTTTTTTTATTTTGGAGTTTGTATCTATTTTTAGTATTTTTTTTAAAAAATTCACGTCATTCCTCCTGGTTTTCTAAGTGTTTCATTATATATTTTTGCTGTACTAATGTAATTATATTACTTGATAAAAAGTATAATACTAGACCTGACGGGAAGTTATAAAAAATAAAAAACATGAATGCAGGTAGAAAAAATTTCATTATCATTTGAGTCCCCCCCTGCCCCTGAGCACTTCCGCTATTAGCTTTTTGCTGGTATACCATAGTTATAATCATTAATATTGGCAAAATATTAAATGTTTCCCATCCAAAAATAGGTACTTCAAATGGTAAATTAAATAAAACATCCGGAGATGAAAGATCAGTAATCCATAATATGAAAGGTTTGCCCTTCAAAGCAATAGCATTGCTGAAAACACTAAACAGTGCTATTAAAATTGGAAATTGAAGCAACATTGGCAAACATCCACCTGCTGGATTTACATCATTTTCTTTATAAAGTTCCATCATTTTTTTATTTAACTTTTGAGGCTCATCTTTATATTTTTTCCTTAATTTTTGCATTTCAGGTTGGATTTCTTTCATTTTTGCCATTGATGTCAAACTTTTATGGGTTAGAGGATATAATATTAATTTAATTAAAATTGTTAAAACAATTATAGCAAGTCCGTAATTTTTTACTATTCCGAAAATGAAATTCAAGATCTCAAGCAAAAATTTAGAAATTGGACTCAAAAATCCCCTAAAATGTACTGTGTTTTCCAATTCAGGATTTACTTTTTCTAAAAGGTCTAATTTTTTGGGGCCATAAAAAAAGCTAGCGGGATCATTAGTTAAATTGTAATAAATTTCAATCTCATTATCCTTGGTATTTTTAAGTTTAGCGGAAATTTCTTTCCCATCACTTAAAAAACTTGCAACAAAATATTGAGAATCAAAACCAATAAAGCTATTTGAGTTGATTGTTTTACTTTCATCTTCTTTTATTTTATCATCTTCAAATTTATCTTCAGTATCATAATAAAAATATTTATCATATCTTTTTTGCATTCCTTTTTCTAATTTTCTTTTTGCAATTTTTAAGGTGTCAAAAGGAATAGCAGAAATAATATTTATTTTTGCTATGTAGGGGTTATTTTCTTTAAAAGTAATAAATTTTTCAATTTTCAAATTTGTATTTTTACTTGTTAATTTAAACCCATTTCTAAATTTTTCAAAATTATAAAAAATATTTTTATCATTAAGGTCATTATAAAAGAGGGATAGAGAACTATTGTTTAATATTGAGATCTCATGTTCTTTTTCAATCCACTCTTCAATTGTTCCTCCCTTGAGGTTTATTTTTATTTTATATTTTTTGTTATTAAAATATTTAAATTTTGCTGTTTCTTCTGAGGTCTGATTTAAAGTTCTTTGAATTTCAGTACTTTCCGGTAAATTTTTATCAATTAATATTTTTTTTGAGCCGGTATTTCCTTTTTTATCCGTTGCTGTACTGGTTTTAGAATTAGAGACAGTTTCATTTTTCTTTTTTTCTACAGCTTCTTGTTTCGTATTATTTGTGGTAATATTATTCTGATTATTATTCATGAAAACATATTGAAATACTACCAAAAATGCAATTGATATAACAAGTGCTATTAAAGTTCTTTTTTGCATATTATTGTCATTCATTTAATTATCCTCCTTTTGGTTTTTTAATTTTGGTACTGGATCCAATCCTCCTTTATGAAAAGGGTTACATCTTAAGATCCTTTTAATTCCGAGAAACCCACCTTTTAAAATACCAAATCTTTTTATAGAAATATAGGTATATGTAGAACAAGTTGGATGATAAATACATGATTTGGGTGTATAAGGTGAGATAATTTTTTTATAGAAATTTATAATTGATAAAACTATTTTTTTCAACATAAGCAATTCATTTTTGATATTATGTCAATCCATTTTTCCTGGATTGTTTTAAAATCAACTTCCTTCCATTTTGTTTCTTTTGATGGGATTACAATAATTTTGTATTTTTTTTTAAATTCATCTTTTGTGTTTCTGTATAACTCTCTTATAATACGCTTTATATAGTTCCTCTTTACTGCATTCCCATGTCTTTTTGTTACTATTATTCCTATTTTGTTGTTATTGCTTCTAATGTAATATATTAGGAATAATTTATTTTTTAATTTTTGTCCTTTATTAAAAATTTGTTTAAATACACTTTTTTTTTTATTCTATAATTTTTTTTAAAAGAATTTGCTTTCATATTTCATCCTATTTCTTTATGGAAATTAATATATAAATTCGTTGCAGTCAAGGTATTTTTCTTAACACTAAGCCATTTAAGAAATTATAATTATATTTGGCTATAAGTTTAAAATTATTTTTTTTAGAAATTTCTATTAACTTTTTGAAACTGTAAAATTTCCATTTAAAAATTTCTTTTTGATTCTTATATTCTGTTTTTATCTCAATTGTTTCTGAATGGTTTAAATTTAGATAGTTAAGATCTGTAAAGCTTATTAATTGACTTCCCCCGGTTGTTATAAGAGAATTGGTTTTTTTGAAAAGTTGGTTCAGTAAGTTGTCATTATGAAATGCTCCCAGTGTATTTCCCAGGAGTAAAATTGTATTAAATTGTTTTGAGGGGGTGAATTTAAAAAAATTGCAATTGCAGTAATTTATGATACCTCTTTTTTTACCAATTTTTACCAATTCGCTTTCTTTATCAAGAGCTATTGATGGGATTCCTTTATTTTGAAGGTATAAAGTAACTCTACCCGCTCCAGCTCCAATATCAAGAACAGGTCCTTTTATAAATTTATTTAAAAGTATTTTTTCAGTATATGGAAATTGGTGAAATTTTGAAAAGTAATTGCTGATATTTTCAAAATACAATTTTCCCTTAATTATATATTTAATTTCTGGATTTTCATTGTTATAAAAAAAATCCTTATATGCTCTGGTGATTATACTCATTTTTTTCATTATATCTGTTAAATATTTCAAGAACCCTTTCTTTTAATTTATCAAGATTTTTATTTTTTAGAGCAGAGATAAAAAGTGAATCTCTATCATTTTTATATTTTTGTTTAATTTTTTTTAATTTATCTTGATCAACAAGATCAATTTTATTAAAAATATAAAGTAGTTTTTTATTGGATGAGTTTAAATCATCCAGGACTTCTTTTACCACCTGGATTTTTTCTCTGTAGTTTTTGTCGGTTATGTCAATTAAGATTATTATTAAATCAGAGTATTGAATTTCATTGAGAGTTGATTTAAAAGATTCAAATAGATGAGGAGGAAGATTTTTAATGAATCCTACAGTATCACTCATTAAAA
>Ga0209947_1002277_pt1 | contig 11077 bp, 9 predicted proteins | sample SalPonR2_B_D2_MG_FD_185706 | JGI IMG/M metagenome (GOLD analysis project Ga0209947, IMG submission 185706) | Salt pond soil microbial communities from South San Francisco under conditions of wetland restoration - Salt Pond MetaG R2_B_D2_MG... ... | reverse complement strand
GGAGTGTAAGCCCTGCGTGCGTTGCACCGGGTGGCGGGGGATGTGTGTGCATATTTGGAAAAAGGAGAAGCCGGGGAAGGGGGCGCTGCTCCATGTGTTTCTTCTCTTTGAAAATATGCAAACGCACCCGGACGCGCCCGGGATACGGTCGTTCTTGCGCCTTTGACCCTGCCAAGGGCATACCTGCGGGGAAAACCGCCAGCAGAAGGATATCCAATGGCTCCCAAATTCGGCACCAGCGGCCTGCGCGGCCTTGTCACCGAGCTGACCGACGACCTGGTCGCCGATTATACACGGGCGTTCCTTGTCGCCTGTCCACATGGCGGCGCGGTGCATGTCGGGCAGGATCTGCGCGCGTCGTCGCCGGGGATCGCAGAGGCGGTGACCCGGGCGGCGCGGGGCATGGGGCTGCGGACCGTCGATCATGGCGTGCTGCCGACACCGGCGCTGGCGCTGGCGTCCATGGGGGTGGGGCAGGCGGCGGTGATGGTCACGGGCAGCCATATCCCGGCGGATCGCAACGGGCTGAAATTCTACCTGCCCACCGGCGAGATCGCGAAACCCGACGAGGCGGCGATCGGGGCGGCGCTGGGATCAGGCTCTGTTGCGGCGGAAACCGGAGATTTGGAGCGCGAGACAGGGGCGCTGCCGGCCTATGTCGCGCGCTATGTCGATGCCTTCGGGGAGCAGGCGCTGACCGGCATGCGCATCGGCGTCTACGAGCACTCTTCGGTGGCGCGGGATGCCATGGCCGATGCCCTGGGACAGATGGGGGCGGAGGTTGTCCGGCTGGCGCGCGCCGATCACTTCATCCCGGTCGATACCGAGGCGGTGGATGCAGGCACGCGGGAGATGCTCAATCGTTGGTGCGCGGAACACGCGCTCGATGCGCTTGTGTCCACCGATGGCGATGCCGACCGGCCCATGGTCGTGGATGCCTCGGGTGTGCTGGTGCCGGGCGATGTGCTCGGGCCGCTCACGGCGCAGGCGCTGGGGGCGGATGTGATCTGTACGCCGGTGTCTTCCAATACGCTGGTGGACCGGCTGGGGTTCGGCCGGGTCATCCGCACGCAGATCGGGTCGCCTTTCGTGATTGCCGCGATGGAAGAGGCGGGCGGGCGCGTGGCGGGCTACGAGGCCAATGGTGGATTTCTGTTGGGGTTCGAGGCGCAAGGCCCGAGCGGTCCGCTTGCCCCGCTGATGACCCGCGATTGTCTGTTGCCCATCGTGGCGCCCTTGGCCATGGCCAAGGCAAAAGGGGTGAGTTTGGCCGCGTTGGTCTCTGATCTGCCGGCGCGTTTTACGGCGGCCGACCGGATTGCCGGTATTCCGACCGAGGCGTCGAAAGCATTCATCGCCGCGCTGACCGGGGACGCGTCGGCGCGCGCGGCGTTCTTTTCAGAACGCGCTGCGGAGAACGGGATTGATCTCACCGACGGGCTGCGGGTGTCCTTTGCCGACGGGTCGGTGATTCACCTGCGGCCCTCGGGCAATGCACCGGAGTTTCGCTGTTACGCCGAGGCGGGCAGCGTCGCGCGGGCAGAAGCGCTGATGCGCGAGACGCTTCAGGCCGTCGCGGAACGGTTGGGGTGACGGACGCGTCAACGCGTCCGGCCGTTTCCGTTGACGGAAACGCGCCCCGGATCAACTTGGGGAATATCAACTGCGCGAATAGATGTCCTCGTAGCGGATGATGTCGTCCTCCCCAAGATACGACCCGGTCTGCACCTCGATCAGCACCATCGGCACCTTGCCGGGGTTCTCCATCCGGTGCACCGCGCCCAGCGGGATATAGACCGACTGGTTCTCGGTCAGCAGGCGCACTTCGTTGTCCACGGTGACCTTTGCCGTGCCCGCCACCACGATCCAGTGCTCGGAGCGGTGTACGTGGCTTTGCAAGGACAGCGCCGCACCGGGATGCACATGGATGCGCTTGACCTGGAAGCGGTTCGCCAGGATCAGCGTCTCGAACCAGCCCCAGGGCCGGTGATCGACGGGCAGCTGCACCGCCTGTTTGGCACCACGTGCCTTGAGCGTGTCGACCGCGCGGCGCACGCTCTGGCTGTCGGTCAGGTCGGCCACCAGCACCGCGTCGCGCATCGCAACGGCGACCACGTTCTTCAGGCCGATCCCCACCAGTTCGATCTCGTCGCTTTCCGAGCGCAAGAGCGTGTTCTCGCAATCGATCGCCGTCGAGAGCCCCGCCAGCGCGTTGCCGCTGCCATCCTGCGGGCTTTCCTGCCAGACCGCTTCCCAGCTGCCGAGGTCCGACCAGCCCCCGCAGAACCGCACGACGCTGACATTCTGCGCCTGCTCCATCACCGCGTAATCGAGCGATTCCGCCCGCACCTGACCCCAGAGCGGGGCGTCGATGCGCAGAAATCCCAGATCGGGCGTGGCGGCCTCCATCGCGGCACGGCTGTCGCTCAGGATGTCGGGCGCGTGGTCCTCGAAGGCCGCCAGCAGCGTGTCGGCGCGGGTCAGGAACAGTCCTGCGTTCCAGAGGTAGCGGTCATCGGCAAACAGCGTCTCTGCGCGGGCGGAATCCGGCTTTTCGATGAAGCGTTCCAGCGCGTTGACGCCCGGATGGGTTTCCTGCCCGGCCTCGAGCCAGCCATAGCCGGTCTCGGGCCGCGTCGGCAAAATGCCGAAGGTCACGATCTGGCCCTGGGCCGCGGCAGGCGCGCCGGTCATCACCGCGTCGCGGAATCCCTGCGCATCGGGGATGGCGTGGTCGGCCGGGACCAGCAGCATCAGCGCCTGCGGATTGGTCTGGGCCAGATGCAGGGCGGCGGCCGCGGCGGCGGGCGCGGTGTTGCGGCCCTCGGGCTCGATCAGGATACCGGCAGCGCGGATGCCGCAATGATCGAGCTGTTCGGCCACGATGAAGCGGAACCCGTCCCCCGTCACTGCCAGCGGCGCGGCGAAGCCGTCGCCCGACACCCGGCGCGCGGCCTCCTGGAACAGGCTCTCTTCGCCGAGGAATTGTGCGAACTGCTTGGGATAGCTCTTGCGCGACAGCGGCCAGAGCCGTGTGCCCGAGCCACCGCAGAGCAGGACCGGGGTGATGAGGGGAAGGTCGGGATCAGCCATGGGCGCACACTCTTACAGGTCAGGTCAGACCGCCCGAAGCCTGCGCCCCCGAGCAGCATATTCAGATGAGCCGAGGATCATCCGCTCGAGCGCCTCCAGCGACGGGCCGGTTTGCAGCGCAAGCATGTTTCCCTCGGCGGCGTCCCGGCCCAGATGGCGGCGGAACATCCTGTTCACCTCCTGCCGGGTCAGTCTCAGTTTGTCCAGATAAGCAAACAGATGGGCGTCGTAATGGCGAAATTGCGTCACATCGCGGGGAACATGCACCCCGGTGCCGGGGCGGGGCGTGACGCGGCGCTGCGCCACCTCTTCGCCATCCACCTGCGCGATGGCGGCGCGCAGGCGGGCCGGGTCGGGGTCGGCATCGCCAAAGGCGCGCAGCGCATGGATCAGCGCCGCGGCGGGCTCGCGGGTCAGCGCCTCGTAGGGGATCACCGTCTGGGTGCGGGCGAAAGCGGACGTGACCCATTTGTCCTGAAAGGCGCGATACGCGGTGAATTGCGCGCTGGCGAACCGGGCGAAACTTGCCGCGTCGTCTTGCCCGCCCTCGCGCAGGTACAGCTCGAAATTCGACACCACCGAAGGCGCAAAGGCGCGGGTCTGGACCAGGTACCGCTGCTGCGCGTCCTGCGGCAGCATGCCGTCGAAATCGTGGTTCTTGGAATACCGGATCTGTCCGGCCCGCGCGCAGGGCGCCTGGCCACAGCAGCCGGCCTGCCCGTAAAAGCCGCAATAGGTGAATTTCGGGCCGTGATAGAGCCTGAGCAGCCGCGCCAGCAGGTGATGGCCCGAGCGTGGCCAGCTGACACCCATGACGTAAGGCGGCGGCGCGCGGAATGGCAGGAGCTTCATGCAGCCCGCCCCTGTCCCTGCTGCAGGACCGTGTCGATCCGCGCCGCATACCGCCTGCCGATCGCCTCGGGTGAGAAGGCGCGCAACACGCGGGCCTGCGCCGTTTTCGCCTTGCGGGCGCGCTCTGCCGGGGCATTTGCCATCCGGCGCAACAGCGCGACGGCGCACCGGTGATCGGGATCGCCCCAAAGACCGCCCTCCGGCGTGAACATGTACGCCTCGGGCGCAGGGGCGGTTTCCGTTGCCGGGACCAGCCAGGCGGTGGCGTCGTCGCAATAGGCGAGATTGCCGGAGTAGCCCGTCGCCAGCACCGGCACCCCCAGCGCCATCGCCTCGATCATGCCGAAGCCCCAGCCCTCGGCCCGGTGCAGCGACAGATAGGCATCGGCCCCGGCGGTGAGCGTCAGAAGCGCCTCGCGGTCCATCGTTTCGTCGAGGATCCGGAACCGCGGATCGCCCGCTGTCAGCGCGTCGATCTCCCCCCAGACCTTGCGTTGGGCGGGATCGCTCACGCGGGCCCGGTTCTGGGTCTTGAGCAATAGCTGCGCGCCGCCTTGGGGAAAGGCGTCCGCAAAGGCGTGGATCAGGCCCAACGGGTTCTTGCGCTGCACGAAGGAGAAACTGTCGAAGCTGGCCATGCAAAGGAACTTGCCCGCGTCGAACCCGGTGCGGGCGACAAACCCGGCACGGGCGCCCAGCGGGTCGGCACAGGGCGCGACGTCATGCGCCAGTCCCATCACCCGGACGGGGCCGTCAAAGGCATCCGCATAGATCGCGCGGCCATGCTCCGACGCGGCCCAGATCTCGTCGATCATCCTCAGCGCCAGCGCGTGACAGGTCGCGGGGCGGGTCAGTTCCCAGAACATGTAGGCGGCCAGATGCGACCCTTGGGTGATGTCGGGCGCATAGGCGAAAAGCAGCGGGAGGGATTCCGCGTTCAGGTGCAGCAGGGTGAACCGGGCAGGGCGGGCCTGCGCGATCGGGGTATGGGCCGCGTCGATCTCGGGCGCGGGGTTGTCGAGGGCGACATTCACCACCTGCACGTCCATGCCACTGGTCTGCAAGGCCGCCACGGAGGCCCGCATCGCCTGGCCCAGCCCGCTGGCCTTGGTCACCGGGCCGATCACCTGCACATCGATGCGCGGCGCGCCGTGCAGCGCCGGGGCGGGCAGGGCGGCGGGATGCAGGCGGTGGCCCTCGCGGGTGCGGCTGGTAAAGCGCCGCGCCTCGAGATCGTATCCGCGCCCTTTCAGCACCGCCACATAGCCTGCGCGCGACAATGGCGCAGAGGACCGGTCCAGCGTGGTCAGCCAGGCCCCAAAGGGAGTTTGCCCGGTCGCGTCCTCCTCCAGAAGCGTCTCCATGCTGGCCCAGGGGATGTATCTCAGCGTGTCCGGCCGGTCCGCCGCCCGCACCATCGCCGCCAGGGTGATCTGGCGACGATTCGTCTCTGTTCCGGCGTCCAGACGCGCCAGCGCGGGGGTCTCTGCCCGCCAGCGCAGCAGGGAGCGTGACAGCGCAAAGGCCTGCCCCTGCTGATCCGCAGGCAGCCCGGCCAGACGGGTGACATAGCCGTCCGGCACAAGGCAGTCCTCTCCTCCGAGGGCGCGGGCCTGATGCACCGCCCACCAGTAGATCACGCCATCCACCCAGTCGGGATTGGCAAAGTCCATGCCCTGCCGCAGATGCGGCACGCCCTGCAATGCCGCCCAGGTGGCGCGGCTGAGGCTGGTCCGTTGCCCCGGCAGGATCACCGGCGCGTTCAGCCACTGGATCAGGTGTTTCGACAGCGGCACCCGCAAAGGGCTGCGCATCGGGGCATAGCTGGTCATCATCCAGTTCAGGACATGCGCCGCCTCGTCGGGGGCGTCGTCCCAATTGAACTGCGCTTCCAGCCGGTAGCGCGGGCGCAGATAGGCCATCCAGGCGCAAAGCGGGTCGGGCAGCGCCGCATCCGTGGCGGGATCGGCCGGCGCGAACAATAGCGCCTGTCGCGGGGTGAGCATGGCGGGCGTGTCGCGTGCGGGCAGGGGAGCGCTGCGCAGCGCTGCCAGCCCCGGCCACAGCGCCTCGGGCAAGCGGGGGGCTGCGATAATCGGGCCGGTGCCGGACCGGCGCCCAGGACCCCCGGGGAGCCGCCCGATCTCGACCGGGTGCGGCCCGTCAAGGCGGCAGACGCGACAAGGCCCCGTGTCAGTCTCTATCCGGAAGGAAAAGCCGCAGGCCCCACCCGCCAGACCGGCATCGCGCAGATCGGCGCGGTATTGGCTGGCCAGGGTCTCCGCGATCCGCCGCCCGCCCGCGTAAAGCGCCACCGGCACCGGGCCGTTTCCCGGTTTGGGCAACGCCCAGCCGCACAGCATCCCGTCATGGAATCCGTCAAGATAATCCCGCTGGCCCCGGAGGCGGCGCAGACCGTGGCGAAGCGTGTCAGGCCACCGCATCGTAATCGGCGCGCGCCATCATGCCCGCCAACCCGCGTACATCGACACGCGGCCGCCAGCCCAGCATCCTGCGCGCCCGCCCCGCATCGCCCACCAGCAGATCGACCTCGGCGGGGCGGAAGAAGGCGGGGTTCACCTCGACCACCCGTCGCCCGGTGCGCCGGTCGGTGGCGATCTCGTCCACCCCCTCGCCGCGCCACTCGAGCGGCATGTCCAGCGCCTCGGCCGCAAAGCTCACGAAATCGCGGATCGGCGTGGTGACCCCGGTGGCCAGCACGTAATCGCCGGGCGTGTCCTGTTGCAGCATCCGCCACATGCCCTCGACATAATCGCCGGCAAAGCCCCAGTCGCGCCGGGCCGACAGGTTGCCCAGCTGGATCACGTCATTGCCGCCGCGCGCGATCCGGGCCAGCCCGCGGGTGATCTTGCGGGTGACGAATTCCTCGCCGCGCAGGGGGCTTTCGTGGTTGAACAGGATCCCGCAGGAGGCGTGCATGCCGAAGGATTCCCGGTAATTCACGGTGATGTAGTGACCATAGGCCTTGGCCACACCGTAGGGCGAGCGCGGATAGAACCGCGTCTCCTCGGTCTGCGGCACCGCCTGAACCAGCCCGAACATCTCGGAGGTGGAGGCCTGGTAGAACCGCGTTGCGGGTGCCAGCGTGCGCAGCGTATCGAGAAGCCGCGCAACCCCCATGCCGTTCACGTCGCCGGCATAGATCGGCTGGTCCCAGGACGCGCCGACAAAGCTCTGGGCGGCGAGGTTGTAGAACTCGTCCACCGGCACATCGCGGACCAGGCGGAAGATGTTGGTCATCTCGGTCAGGTCGAGATCGTGAAGGACGACCTGGTCGGCGATGCCGAGCGTCTCGAGCCTGACCCGTTCGGCCTGGGCATTGCGGCGCAACCCGCCATGCACCTCGTAGCCCTTGCCCAGCAGAAGCTGCGCCAGGTAGGCCCCGTCCTGCCCGGTGATCCCGGTGATGAAGGCGCGTTTGCCGGAAGGGACGGGGCAGGGCACAAGCCCCCGGGACGCCTCATGGGGCATCGCGTTCACTGTGGGCGTCATCTCGAATCCTCACGCATAAGGGGTACATCTGCCCTGTTATCCACAGAAGGGGGTAAAGAATGCGTTAAGGTTAACCGGCGGGTAGGAAGAATTTACAGATCGTGAAGGTCGGGATTGAAATGTATGTACAAATAGTGCATACATGCAGTGTTAACAGCTCGCATGAATAAGGGCTGGTGCAAATGATCGTTGATGGGCCCGACAAGTCGGACACCCAAAGTGAGAGGAAGACTCATGATGGATAAAAATCGAGAGCGCTTATCAAGCGCCTGTCAGCAGGATCGAATAAATGACCTTCGAGTGGAACAGCCAGAAACGAAACCAAAACTATGACAAGTACGGTGTCGACCTCCTAGAAGCCGCCCTCATTTTCGAGGGTCCAACCCTCACCCGGGTGGACGATCGCCGCGACTATGGCGAGATCAGATATATCTCCCTCGGCCTGGTGGACGATATCCCCTACGTGGTGGTCCATACCGAGCGCGACGGGAACACCCGCCTCATCTCCGCCTGGAGAGCAGGACGCAAAGAGCATGAAACCTACAAGAACCGCTTCCCTTGAAGACATCCGCGCCATGAAGGCGCGTGGCGAGACACGTCCGACGCGTACGGATGCGCCTGAACTCGATCTGCCCGATGGATTCTGGGACGACGCCGTCCCACAAGAACCCAAAACCAAACAGCCCGTCACCCTGCGGGTCGATCCCGACATCCTCGACTTTTTCAAATCCCAGGGCCCGAAAGGCCATCTGACCCGCATGCACGCCGTGTTGCGCGCCTACGTCGATGCCCAGAGAAAGGCCCGGTCCTGACCGGTTCTGTCCCAAAAATCGCCCCGAACACCCCTATGCTGCCTCCGGAAACCCAAGAGGTGTGCAGTGAACTATCTTCTGGAACCCGTGATCGGCATCTGCCGGTTCTCCTTCTGCGGCAATGGCGATTGGGCCGCCTATGCCGATGTGGCGGCCGAGACCGATATCGATCTGCTGCGGCTGACGCAGGCCGAGACACTGTATGACGACGCGCGCATGGCGCTCAGGTTCCACCTGTTCGAAACCTTCCTGCTGCCATCGCTGAAGGCGCAGAAAGACCCGAATTTCGTTCTGATCGTCCTGACCTCGGACATCCTGCCCGCCCGGCATCTGCGGCGGCTGCGCACGCTCTGCGACAGCGATGACCGGCTGCTGCTGGTCGTGTCGGACGAAACCACCGTACATGCCGCGCTGATGCCCGAGATCACCCGGCTCAACAGCGGGCTGAGCAAACCGCTGGTGCAGTTCCGGATCGACGACGACGATTGCCTGTCGGTCGATTACGTGCGCGAGCTGCGCCGCTACATGCAGCGGCTCGGCGACGTGATGCCGGTTGCCTATTCGCGCTCCAACGGGCTGGTGGTGACCTCTTACGCCGCCGACGGGGCCACCCGCCTCTACCGGGCCACGCTGCCGTTCAATTCCATGGGCACCGCGCTGCGCATCCACGGCGACCGCACGATCTTTTCCTTCGGCCATGCCGCCCTGCTGCGGCGCTTTCCGGCGGTGGTGGACAATGCCGGCATGGGGTTCGTGTCGGTCAAGATCGACGGGCACGATTCGCGGCCGCTCCAGGCCGACGATCCCGCCTTCCAGCGCAGCCACAGCCCGGTGGCCGACGACGAGGCCGAAACCATCCTGTCGAAATGGTTCGGCTTCCTCGGCGAAACCGATCGCCGGCAGCAGCTTGTCAGCCATGTCGAGACCGCCGCCGCGCTGGCCGCGACCCGCCCGGCCGCACCTTCCAGGCTCAGGGCCGTCTGAGCGACCCGCTGCGCATGCCCGTGCCGCACCGCTTGCCCCCGACGGGGCTTGCCCCTATTGAGACCGCGCCCGGTTTCGAAGTGCCCTTTTGCGATGACCCTGATTACCCTTTCGTCCATCCCTCCACGTTTCGGGCATATCGGCCCGACGCTGGAATCGCTTGTGGCGCAGGCGGGGGTGGACGGGGTCGAGCTTTATGTGCCGCACAGCTACCGGCGCTTCCCCGACTGGGACGGCACGCTGCCCGCCCTGCCCGCCGGCGTCACCCTGCATCGCTGCAAAACCGATTACGGCCCCGCGACCAAGGTTCTGTGTGCCGCGCAGCGCTACCGGGGCCAGGATCTGCGGCTGCTGTTCTGCGACGATGACCGCGATTACCGCCCCGGCTGGGCGGCGGGGCTGCTGGCCTGTGCCGATCGCCACCCCGACCGCGCCGTGGCGCTGGCCGGGTGGGACATTGCCGGTCTCGCCACCCGCAGCAGCTTTGCCACACCGCGCCACCGGCGCCGGTCGCGCACTTGGGACATGGCCTACCGTGCCGCGCGGCTGAAACAGGTGCTGTCGGGTCAGGCCAGGACGCCGCTGTCCCGGAAACCGCCGCGCCGGATCATCGCGCAGGCGGGGTTCGCCGACGTGTTCGAAGGGTATGGCGGCGTGGTGGTGCGGCCCGATTTCTTCGACGACCTGGTGTTCGACATTCCGGCGCAGGCCTTTCATGTCGACGATGTCTGGCTGTCGGGCGCGCTGGCGCGCAGCGGCATCGGCATCTGGCTGACCGCCGACCAGTACGAGCCCAAGACCACCGAGGCCGACCGCCACGAGGCGCTCTACCGTCACCGCGTGGCCGAACAGGGCCGGATCGAGCTGGATGCCGCCGCGATCACCCTGATGCGGACCCGCTGGAACATCTGGGGCGGATCGGGCCAGGCCATCCCCGAAGGCGGCGCGCGCCAGGTCTGATCCGGGGGCAAGGGCTTTCGAAAGCCCTTGGGAAGGCTTTTCGAAAAGCCTTCCACCGCGTTGGACACCGGTCGCGCCAGCCGCTATCACCGCCTCCGAACAATGCCGCAGGCTCCCATGACAGACACTCCCTCCGACATCGCGCGCTCCGTGCTGGCCATCGAAAGCGCGGCCCTGGCCCGGCTGGCCGACGAGTTGCCCGCCGATTTCGACGCCGTGGTGTCCCGGCTGCTGGTGCTGCCCGGCCGGGTGATCGTCTCTGGCATGGGCAAGTCCGGCCATGTGGCCAACAAGATCGCCGCCACCCTCGCCTCGACCGGCACACCCGCGCAGGCCGTGCATCCCGGCGAGGCGTCGCACGGCGATCTGGGCATGATCACCCGCAACGACGCGGTGATCCTGATCTCGAATTCGGGCGAGACCCGCGAACTGGCGGACATGATCGCCTATTGCACCCGCTTCGAGATTCCGCTCATCGCCGTGACCAAGCGCGCTGACAGCACGCTGGCCCGCGCCGCCGACCACATCCTGCACCTGCCCGACGCGCCCGAGGCCTGCAGCATCGGCATGGCGCCCACCACCTCGACCACGCTGACCATGGCGCTGGGTGATGCGCTGGCGGTGGCGCTGATGCAGCATCGCGACTTTGACCGCGAAAGCTATGCGGCCTTCCATCCCGGCGGCACTCTGGGGGCGCAGCTCCTGCGCGTTTCGGCGGTCATGCACCGGGGTGACGCGCTGCCCGTGGTGGCGCCCGATACACCCATGGGCGAAACCCTGGTGGTGATGAGCGCCAAGGGTTTCGGCGTAGCCGCCGTGGTCGAGGACGGCGCTTTGACAGGCGTCATCACCGATGGCGATTT
>Ga0209947_1002276_pt1 | contig 11080 bp, 8 predicted proteins | sample SalPonR2_B_D2_MG_FD_185706 | JGI IMG/M metagenome (GOLD analysis project Ga0209947, IMG submission 185706) | Salt pond soil microbial communities from South San Francisco under conditions of wetland restoration - Salt Pond MetaG R2_B_D2_MG... ... | reverse complement strand
GACGAAAGCCCCACAGGCGGCAGGAGTAATACACACCGATTTTGAGCGGGGCTTTATTCGTGCTGAGACAATTGCATATGATGATTATTCTGATCTCGGGTCAGAAAAAGCGGCCCGGGAAGCCGGGAAAATGAGGCAGGAAGGTAAAGAGTATGTTGTAAAAGACGGGGATGTGATGCTTTTCCGATTTAACGTGTAATGAGTGACATACTTAAAACTCTGGCAGGGTAGGGTGGGAGAGTAGAGGCTACCCGATGATGATCTGGTAACCTTTTGCATTATTGTCCATCACAATCGGAGCTTATCCACAAGAAGTAAACTATCTGATGATGACCAGATGCCTGTTGGCAAAAACGTTTGACTCAGATTTTTTAGTTTACAGCCATGGTATCGGATTCCATCATGCGTAACTCCTCTTCAAATTCTTCTGCATCCAGGTCTCTGAATCGGATATTGGCTGTATCTGCAGGCACATTTGATGGCTCTATTCTTTCGTGGACAACCCAGGCGTCAGGGTAGCGCGATTTCAGCATTCCTGAAAAATGAATGGCTCTATCTCGATTTTGAAAATCACCGGCTCTGACTCTGTAATTTGGCGATCTGAAAACTACATAGGCGTCAGGTTCATAACCAGCTATCGTGGAATCTGCCCAGGCAACAAAATAATCCCTGACTGAGTCTGCTTCAGCTACATTTCGCGTGCTTAAAAGCTGAACCCTAAATCCTGCATAAGGATCAATTTGTCTCTCATCAATGATAATTTCCTGCATGTAAAGATCAGGTACATTCACCATATCATCAGAATAATGATTGCTTAACTGACTTCTGGTACTTAGCAGCATTCGCTCGGTATCCGAAAGATCTTCATAAAGATATTCTTCAGACGAGCTGACATCACCATCAGCAGATGTGGATCCATCACTTTTTGTTGTGGATTCTGTTGTTGAACAGCTTAGAGCCAGAAAACTGATGATCAGCAGTAATAATATATTCCTTTTCATAAGTAGCAATGTGACAATTAAACGCCGACCGGGTGCCAGGTGGTTTTGATTTCCTGAAAATCCATAATGTAATAAGGATTTTCCTGATCAATGGTTGTCCAGTCAATATCATCAGCAAGATGACGTCTGCGTTTGATGTTTAAAGCACAGTTTTCATCAATTTGTTTCCGGATATCAGCACCTTTATTTGCATTAAAGACGCCGTTCAAATCCATATGCGAGCTCAGATGTGAAATCATTTCATTTTGATAACCGGTCAGTATGTTTACCACACCTCCTGGAACATCCGATGCATGCAATACTTCACCAAAACTTACTGATGATAGGGGATAGTCTTCTGAGGCAAGAATAAGTGCCGTGTTACCACCCGCTATAACAGGAGACATCATGCTTACCAGGCCCAGAAGCGGACTCTCCTGCGGTGCAACTATTCCTACAACTCCGGTTGGTTCGGGGATGCTAAAATTAAAATGACTGCTTGCAACAGGATTCACTGAGCCATATACCTGGCTGATTTTATCTGTCCATCCGGCATAGTAAATCAGCCGGTCAATAGAGAGCTCAACTTCTTGCCGGGCTGTTTTCTTATTGATGCCCATTTGATCCATCTCATTCAAAAATTGTTCCTTACGCCCTTCCAGCATCTCTGCAATTCTGTAAAGAATCTGCCCCCGGTTGTAAGCTGATCTTTTTTGCCACCCCTTCTGAGCAGATCTGGCTTTTACCATTGCATCACGAATATCTTTACGGGTGCAACGGCAAACGTTGGCAATAGTATCGCCGGATTTATTTTTAAGAGCGAAGGTGTGACCCGACTCACTCCGGGGAAAAGCGCCGCCAACATAGGTCTTATACGTTTTTAAAATATCAATACGGTTACTCATAATAAGTTCTTCACCTAAGATTATTATTAGACAAATTAACGTAAGGGTAAAGGCCGTGAAGTCCGCCTTCTCGTCCGACGCCACTCTCCTTGTAACCTCCAAAAGGGGAGGTGGGGTCAAATTTATTGAACGTATTTGCCCAGACTACACCGGAATCCATTTGACTTCCCACGTTAAATATTTTTGAACCGCGATCTGTCCAAATACCACTTGAAAGACCATATGGAGTGTTATTGGCTTTTTCGATAGCCTCGGATGGCGTTCTGAAAGTTTGGATAGTCAGAACGGGTCCAAATATTTCTTCCTGAACAATTCTGTTACTTTGTGATACACCGGTGAAAAGAGTGGGTTTGCAAAAATAGCCTTTATCCGGAAGGCCATTTGACGTCTGATAAATATCAGCTCCTTCTTCTTTTCCGATATTGATGTATTCAGATATTCGATCATACTGTGCTTTTGAGTTGATAGCTCCGATATCTGTATTCTTATCGAGCGGATCCCCAACTATAAGTGTTTCAAGACGATCTTTGAGTTTTTGCGTTAGTTTTTCAGCTATTCCTTCCTGAACAAGTAACCTGGAACCGGCACAGCATACATGGCCCTGGTTAAAGAAGATGGCATTAATGATACCTTCTATCGCCTGATCAATGGAGGCGTCTTCAAATACGATATTGGCGCCTTTACCACCAAGCTCCAGCGTATATTTTTTATCCGTCCCGGCCAGTGATTTTTGAATAATTTTACCGACGTTTGTGGATCCGGTGAATGCAATTTTATCAATGTCATCGTGATTAACAATAGTCGACCCGGTTTGCCCGGCACCCGTGATAATATTAACAACTCCATCCGGCAGTCCTGAATCGCGGCAAATTTCTGCAAATTTAAGTGCCGTAATTGAGGTTGTTTCGGCTGGCTTTAAAACCACCGTATTACCGGTTGCCAGGGCTGGGGCAATCTTCCAGGCCAGCATCAGCAATGGGAAATTCCATGGTATTATCTGTCCACATACACCAATTGATTTTGCCTCTCTGCCGGGGAAAGCGTAGTTAAGCTTGTCTGCCCATCCGGCGTAATAAAAAAAGTATGCGGCTGCCAGCGGTACATCTACATCCCTTGATTCCCGGATCGGCTTTCCCCCGTCCATGGATTCCGTAATGGCCAGATCCCGGGAACGTTCCTGGATCATACGGGCAATTCGGAAAATATATTTTCCGCGTTCTTTTGCAGGAAGTGTACTCCAGCGCTTGTTATAGGCGATACGGGCAGCTTTTACAGCACTGTCGATGTCTTCCGATGTGCCTTCTGATATCTCCGTAAGGATCTCTTCTGTTGCCGGATTCACAGAGTTAAACCTGCGGCCTTTGGCAGGTTCTACAAACTGCCCGTTTATAAAATGTCCGTAAGATGATTTAATTTCAACTTTATCGCTGCTTTCCGGCGCACTGCTGTATACCCAGGACGACGCAAAGTCATGCCTTAAATCAGCATTGGGTGATGTAGGTTTTGATGAGCCGTTAGTTGTTTTACTTTCTGCAGCTTCATTTTTTTCAGTAGTGGACATAATGGGTAAATTTATTTGTCTGACATTGATATTCCCTCTACAGCCAAATCGGACAGCTGGTCATTAATCATTGGAGAAGTACACGGGACTTTGATAGACACCTGTTTCTTGCTTTACGATCTGCATCAACAAATCATTAGTGAGTGAACTTGCGCCAAATCTAAACATTTTGTTCGTAAGCCATTCAGAACCGAGCGTTTCATTAACCAGAACGAGATATTGAAGAGCTTCTTTAGCCTTACGAATTCCGCCTGCGGGTTTCATTCCAACCTTTCTGCCTGTTTCTGTGTAATAATTCCGGATGGCCTCAAGCATAACAAGGGTTACAGGTTGTGTGGCAGCCGGCTGGATTTTACCCGTTGATGTCTTGATAAAATCGGCCCCCGCATGCATTGCAAGGTCACTGGCTTTTCTGACATTTGTAAGAGTTTCAAGTTCCCCTGTTTCGAGAATAACTTTTAAATGCGCATCACCGCAAGCTTCTTTAACTGCAACGATTTCATCGAATACATACGTGAAATTGCCTTTCAGGAATTCTCCACGAGAGATAACCATATCGATTTCGTCGGCCCCTTCAGAAACTGCGTATTTTACATCTTCGAGTTTTGTTTCAAGTTTGGCCATTCCGCTTGGAAATGCGGTGGCAACACTGGCTACATTAACGGATGTGCCGGCGACTGTTTTTTTAGCGATCGATACCATGTTGGGATATACACAAACAGCAGCAACGCTCGGCAGATCCGGCATTGGGGCATAGGGAGTAATTGCTTTTCTACAAAGCTGAATCACTTTTCCTTCAGAATCCTTTCCTTCCAGAGTTGTGTGATCAATCATGCTTAGGGCAAGTTTGAGCCCCTGAAGTTTGGATTCTTTTTTGATGCTGCGTTTGTTTAGCCTTGAAACCCGCTCTTCAACACCTACTGTGTCGATTGGGACTGTTCTGCTAAAATCAGGATACGGCATTAAGATTCTGCTTTAGTTAATCATTTACGAAATTACTAAAAGGTACGGAACTTGTTACCTGAGTAAAAGAACTTGATAAGATTGGCCACAATTATAAATACTTCTGTAAATGTTACAATCTTGCGTACTCATCTATAGTATAAATATGGCTATAAAAAATAAAACCCAGTACATCAATAATTGACATACCGGGTCACTGAGGTAAACGGTTTTCAGATTTTAATTAAACCGGGCCTGCCTCAAGAATTTCGTCAGTCGCTTGTTTTTTGAACTGATCAAAGTTTTTATTGAACATATCAGCTAGCTGATTAGCTTTTTTATCGTATGCCTCTTTGTCGTTCCATGTATTTCTTGGATTCAAAATTTCAGACGGAATACCTTCAACTTCTTCCGGTATTGAAAGGCCAAAAATTGGTTCCTCTGTAAATTTAATGTTTACAAGATTTCCATTCAGAGCTTCACTCAGCATCTTGCGGGTGTGTGCCAGCTTCATCCGATGACCCGTTCCATAGGGGCCGCCGGTCCAGCCGGTGTTCACAAGCCACACATTAGCATTATGTTTGTTAATTTTTTCTGCAAGTAATTCAGCATATACCGTGGGATGTAATGGCATAAATGGAGCGCCAAAACAAGCTGAAAACGTAGCCTGTGGTTCTGTTACTCCTCTTTCAGTTCCAGCAACTTTTGCTGTATATCCACTGATAAAATGGTACATAGCCTGTTCCGGAGTCAATTTTGAAATAGGAGGCAGGATGCCGAATGCATCAGCGGTCAGAAATACGATATTTTCAGGATGATTCCCACGGCCGGTTTCACTGGCATTCGGAATAAAGTGAATTGGATATGCACATCGTGTATTTTGAGTGAGTGTACTATCATCAAAAACTGGTTTTCTGTCCACATCCAGCACCACGTTTTCAAGAATTGTGCCCGGCATTTGTGTTGTTCCATAAATTTCAGGCTCGCTTTCTTCATCAAGATTGATGGTTTTTGCATAACATCCGCCCTCAAAATTGAAAATACCGTTTTCGCTCCAGCCGTGTTCGTCATCCCCTATCAAAATTTTATCGATGTCAGCGGATAGCGTTGTTTTGCCGGTACCGGACAAACCGAAGAAGATTGAAGTTTTGCCGTCCTGATCCATATTTGCCGAGCAGTGCATTGCCATTACATTCTTTCTTGGCAATAAGTAATTCAATACTGAAAAAATCCCCTTTTTAACCTCACCAGAATAGAGAGTTCCTCCGATCAGAATGATTTTTTTTTCAAAATTGCAGAGAATAAACGTACTGGTTCTGGTGCCATCGGTTTCCGGGTCAGCCTGAAACTGTGGAGCAGCAAGGACAGTGAATTCCGGCTCATGTTTTTTGAGACTTTCTTTATCAGGCCTAATGAACATATTGTGCGAAAAGAGAGCGTGATAGGCTACCTGGCTAACAACCCGTACGTTGAGTCTGTGGTCAGGGTCAGCTCCGGCGTATACATCCTTCACAAAAAGATCCTTATCTGATAAGTAATCAATCATTTTTTTATGAAGGTTATCGAATACATCCTCAGAAATAGGCTGATTAACATCTCCCCAATCTATATGCTTGGAGGTAGATGGTTCTTTTACAATAAATTTGTCTTGAGGTGAACGTCCGGTATATTTTCCTGTAAGTACCCGAAGGGCCATGTTGTTTGTTAAAATGGCCTCGTTATTATTAAGTGCAAGCTCGTAAAGTTGTGAAGGGTTTAAATTCCAGTATACATTCTTGTTGTTTTTGAGCCCTAGATAATCAAGTCCAACGTGACTTTTGGGCTGGCTTCCATAGTCGTGTTTCATGGAAAAAATTTGTTGTAAATTTATAACAATTTAAAAATTTTGTGCGTGCAATTTGATACATCAAAAAAGCGCTTTTCTGATAAAATAAGGCTTAATTGACGGATAAATGCATTTTTCGATATTTTAGGTTTTTAACCTGAATTTTTATGAGTGTAAATATACCGCTATTTAAGTCTTTTTTGTAGTTAAAGTAGACAGGAAATTATTGAGTGGCCTGTGCCATCGAATTATTTTCTGATGATGACATCAGATGAAAATATTTTTTTCAGCAATCAAAGATTTAATAGCAGAAGTTCTGACGCTGTTCTCACCTTATATCCATTAATCCGGCCAATGTTCAGGAGGAGGGAGCTAAGATTAATGTAGTTCATGGCAATATCCGGATGGATAGATTCATAAAGGTTGAGTCTTTTCGCAAGATCTTTACGGTATTTAGTTTCAGCTTCGTCAAGCTGGCCGAAGTTATGCAGTGAGACGCCGAGGCTGCTCAGGCTGGAAAGTGTGCGCGGATCATGCGATCCTGAATTCCTTTTCGTGGTTTACAAGCAGCGAACGATAGATTTGTTCAGCTTCCTGGAATTTGCCTAACCGGCCGTATACATAAGCTAATCGAAAAAAGCATCAGGCTTTGCCGATTCACTTATTCCATTATTCCGATCTTATTTAAACAATAAAGGTCTGAACTATCCTTAAAAATCATCTTCAACGATGATATGCCCCAACGTAATTAAATCTATCTAAACTAATCTCTCCCGAAGAAAGCTCATTGGCAATGTTGCAAATATGGACTTTAAATTCAATCATAGATACATAACCGAACAGCCATTTCAGACTCATTAAATGTCTTATATTAAATGGCATCCTAGTTTCCATCTAATCATCAGAAACATGAGTAAAGACATTCATCTAGCCCTAATTCAACACGCTTACGAATCAGACAGGGATCAAACAGTCCAAAAAGTTTCTAAACATATTCGCAGTGCTGCCGCAGATGGAGCGCAAATTATATGCCTCCAGGAGTTATTTAGCACACACTATTTTTGCAGTTCAATAGAACAGAGTAATTTTTCACTTGCTGAACCGATTCCGGGACCTACCACGGATATAATGAGTCGTTTAGCCTCTGAACTTTCTGTTGTCCTCCTGGTGCCAATATTTGAGAAAGAGTCGGTGGGGCTTTACTACAATTCTATGGCAGTTATTGACGCCGATGGCGCTTTGCTGGGTAAGTATAGAAAGATGCATATTCCAGAGGATCCTGGTTTTCACGAGAAATTTTACTTCACGCCTGGTGATTTAGGGTACAAAGTCTTTAAAACAGCATTCTGTAATATTGGAACACTTATTTGCTGGGATCAGTGGTTTCCTGAAGCGGCAAGACTGACAGCACTTAAGGGCGCAGATTTAATAGTTTATCCAACGGCTATAGGAACACTGCATGAAGAGCGTGATGCTGATAAAAAAGAGTTCAAAGATGCATGGAAAACAATACAGCGCAGCCATGCGATAGCTAACGGCTGCTATGTGGCAAGTGTGAATAGAGTTGGAACTGAAGAAGCAGCATCGTTCTGGGGAGGTTCATTTGTTGCCGGTCCGTTTGGAAAGTTGCTGGCTGAAGGAGGAGAAGAGGAAGACGTGATACATGCCCGGCTGGATCTGTCGTTATTAGAGCCTCAGCGACAAACCTGGCCATTTTTCAGGGATCGGCGGGTTGATAGCTATGGATCAATTCAAAAACGAAGTGATTAACTGAGAGTTCTGAAATAAGGCGGGAAAATACCGGAATTCATATTCAGGTATTTTCTACAGGCCCACTTCCGTAATCAAATATACATTCAGTTGATTAAATTCGACTGTTCGGAAACGGTGACTAATTTTAGTTATCTTCAAGGCTGGAAAATTTTCAATTTTTATTAAAGTAGTACAATTTAAGCATGAGCTCATACGAACCATCAAATATTGAACCTAAATGGCAGTCATTCTGGAAAGAGAATAAGACATTCAAAACCCGGAAAGATGAGGGGAAACCAAAATATTATGTACTTGATATGTTTCCCTATCCAAGCGGTTCAGGCCTGCATGTTGGTCATCCGGAAGGTTATACTGCAACTGATATTCTTGCTCGCTACAAACGAATGAATGGATTCAATGTGCTTCATCCAATTGGATGGGACGCATTTGGGCTCCCGGCAGAACAGTACGCGGTCAAAACAGGCACACACCCCAGATTAACCACCGAAAAGAACATAGATCGGTTTAGAGAACAGCTCCAGATGCTGGGTTTTTCGTATGACTGGGACAGGGAAGTTAATACAACAGATCCCGACTACTATAAGTGGACTCAATGGATATTTCTCAAATTGTATGAAAAGGGCCTCGCTTACGAGGATGAAGCCCCTGTAAACTGGTGCCCTGAATTAGGAACCGTTCTTGCAAATGAAGAAGTAATTGACGGTAAAAGTGAGGTTGGCGGATTTCCTGTTATTCGAAAACCTATGCGGCAGTGGGTATTAAAGATCACTGAGTATGCTGAGAAATTACTTGACGGGCTGGATGATCTTGATTGGCCGGAATCAACCAAAGAAATGCAGCGTAACTGGATTGGCCGTTCAATAGGAGCGGAGATCAATTTTCCTATATCCGGTCACAAAGACGAAATAAAAGCTTTTACCACACGTCCCGATACTCTTTTTGGTGCAACATATATGGTGCTTGCACCTGAACATCACCTGGTTCGTGATATTACCGTTAGCGAGCAGCGAAAGAGTGTAGAAGAATATGTTCAAAAAGCCGGATTAAAGTCAGATCTCGAACGACAGGAAGATTCAAAAAAGAAAACAGGTGTTTTTACGGGGGCCTATGCTGTCAATCCGGTGAATGGAAAAGAGATTCCAATATGGGTGGCAGATTATGTACTTGCACATTATGGAACAGGTGCTATTATGGCTGTGCCGGGGCAGGATCAGCGCGACTGGGAATTTGCAAAAACCTTTGACCTTCCAATAATTCGCACCGTTCAGCCACCGGATGATTTTGAGGGTGAGGCTTATGTTGGTGAGGGTGAAGCCATCAACAGTGACTTTCTAAATGGGCTTGAGATTACCGAAGCCAAAGAGAAAATGATTGAATGGCTTGAAGAAAACAATGCAGGAACCAAGAGCGTCAACTATAAACTACGAGACTGGCTTTTTTCCCGTCAGCGCTATTGGGGCGAACCATTCCCTGTTATCCATGTTGATGGAGAGCCTAAACCACTGTCTGAGGAAGAATTGCCCGTTGTGCTACCTGAAATTGATGATTATCAGCCCACAAAAACAGGCGAACCGCCACTTGCCAAAGCTGAAAATTGGGTTAAGACCACTGATCCAGAAACAGGAAAAGACGCACTCCGTGAGACTAACACCATGCCCCAATGGGCGGGATCATGCTGGTACTATTTGCGATACATCAGCCCGGAATTTGATGGCGGACCCGTGGACAAAAACGAAGAAAACTACTGGATGCCTGTAGATCTCTATGTAGGTGGATCTGAGCATTCTGTCCTCCATTTGTTATATGCAAGGTTTTGGCATAAAGTCTTGTACGATTGCGGCATTGTATCGACCTCTGAGCCATTTCAAAAACTGGTTCACCAGGGGATGATACTCGGTGAAATGGAATATGTAGCGTTTAAACATAATGGCAGTCACATTTCGGCAGAAAAAGTGGAAGAGCTTGACAACGTAAAGCGTGTTAAAGTAGCCGATAGCGATGTTGAAAAAAGAGGCGAGAATTTTTATCTGAAAGGAACAGATTTCCAGGTAGAGTCGAGGGCCCATAAAATGTCGAAATCGCGCGGTAACGTCATTAACCCCGATGATGTGGTTGATGTGTACGGCGCTGACTCTTTACGGCTTTATGAAATGTTCATGGGACCATTGGAACAGGTGAAGCCCTGGAGTACGAAAGGGGTCGAGGGAGTGAACAGGTTTCTGGGGCGGGCATGGCGAATGATTGTTGGCGATCAGGATGAAGAATCTTTGCTTGCTGAGAATGCAGAAGTAACGCCTGCTCAATTAAAAGTGCTGCATGAGGCTATAAAAAAAGTCACAGACGATATCGAGAACATGCGGTTTAATACGGCAATATCAGCGCTGATGATCTTCACGAATGAAGCCAGGCAATGGGAAGAACTTCCATCTGAGATTGCTAAACCATTTGTTAAGTTACTTTCACCGTTTGCTCCCCACATCGCAGAAGAGCTTTGGTCATACCTTGGCAGCGATCAAACGATTGCTTATGAAAAATGGCCAGAATTAAAAGAGGAGTATCTCGTTGAGGACACTATTTCCTATCCGATTCAGGTCAACGGTAAAGTTCGGGCAAATATTGAGATCTCAGCTGATAAAGCTAAAGATAAAGAATTTGTCATTTCTGTGGCGAAGGAGCAGGAGAACATCCAGAAGTATCTCGACGGATCTACTATTGTAAAAGAGATATTTGTACCCGAACGTATTATCAACTTCGTGATAAAACCGTCTTAAAAAGTTGGATGGTGGCCTTTTCAAGTGGTTATCTTTCAGACAGTTTTTAAATCACCGTTACATAATGAATTGGACGCGAGTAGCTTAGGGGAAAAAGCGGTTTTCTGACAGCAAAAACGTGTAATGGAGTGGATAGTAGGTTTTTACATTAAATTTGAATTACCTACATTAGCATCAGTTAAAATGCTATTAACCACTTTCGTCTATGACTGATATTTCCCTGAGTCCGCTGGATATTGGCATCATCATCGGTTACTTCATCGTTATTATAGTAATTGGTGTTATTGTCTCAAGAAAAACAGAAACAGGTGAAGATCTTTTCC
>Ga0209947_1002274_pt1 | contig 11084 bp, 14 predicted proteins | sample SalPonR2_B_D2_MG_FD_185706 | JGI IMG/M metagenome (GOLD analysis project Ga0209947, IMG submission 185706) | Salt pond soil microbial communities from South San Francisco under conditions of wetland restoration - Salt Pond MetaG R2_B_D2_MG... ... | reverse complement strand
CGAAGTGTTCGACCGTCATCTGGGTGTCGAGACGCCTTTCGGCCTGAGCCGTGCGGAAACGCCCAACGCACATGCGGCAAACGGCGGGCTGATGTATCCCTATCCGATCCGCTAACCCCGGTTCTGCACGCCCCGGTTCCCATCATCGCACAGCACCAGCGGCGCGAACCCAGGTGGCCCTTCCGATGCGGGCAGAACCAGCTTGCCGTCCTTGGCAAGACGCCGCCATTCCGAGAGCCGGTTCGCGCACAGCCCATGGCGCGCGGCAAAACCGCGAACCGTCGCTCCCGGCTCAAGCGTCTCCGCCACGATTTGCGCCTTGAGCTCATCAGGCCACCGCCGCCGACCCGCAACGAAGCTATCCGCTCCGCCAGACCGGAAAAACTCCAGCGTATCCTCCACGGAGAAACTCCTTCCCTATTCCAAGACAGGGACGGATTCCCCGAAATCATAAGTCAGAAAAAGGTGAGCCCCAGATCGCGCTTACGATAATATTGTAAACGGGATTTGATCTGCAGCGACGTAATGCTCCTTGGAGCCCGCACCAGAAGTGCGAAGTCCTTGCTGCATACGCTCGCTGCGCAGATTTCGCTGCGATGGCGCAAAATAAATCATACTGCCCAGCAGAGAGAGCAGCAGCCATCTGTGCGAACTGCAAGAAAGCGGAAATGGCACCGAATAGAACGCGGGAATGGCCTGCCGCTCGCCTCCCTCAGTGCGAATCTACGGCCCCAGATGCGGACTTCTTCATCAGTCAACGCCAGTGAAGATTGGAAAAATGGTTGCGTTCGCCATTGGAAAAATCCGCATTCCACCCGTGCAGATGCTAAGGTCCATGACACTTATAGGGGCTGCCGTCTGGTAGTCGGCACAGATCTTCAAAATACGCCCCTGACAAATCATCGTATTTCGGCAGCAGGTGTTCACGATCGATCTGGTCAAGATAGTTGGAACAAACCGCGACATAGTAACTGTCGCGACGCACGTCGTTATCGTACCAAGCCACAAAGGCAGCTGAAGCAGCAAGTCCTACATCGGAAGTTTCGTTCAGAATCTTGTCAAATCTGGCTGCCAGATCCGCTTGCATGGGCCAATTCGCCAAGGCATTCCACATCGCTGGTCTGCCCTGCTCTCGCGAACCCGCCGCGACGACAAGGCTCGTCACACTGGCGTCGGCCTCCATGGCGAACACTGCACGGACATGTTCCTTCATTGAGAGGTCAAGGCTTGGACAACTGCCAACATCGAATTGTTCGACATGCCGCAATTCGTGCACAGCAACCGCGAGCATAAGGCCCGGGCTCATATCTCTGGCCAGAACTATCTTGCGTTCATCTGGTTCGTAGTAGCCGCGTTCAGATAGCATGGTGTCGGCGAGGCAAAACGTGAGGTTGCTGTTTAAGCTGTCTGTGAGACCGGCATAAGAAGCGACCGCCTCTGAAAGCGCCTCATGTATTTCAGCCAGTTCGGCACTGGATTCAAATGGATATCGACCGCAGTCCGGCTGCGCCCAGCTTGGGGACATGCTCAGTATGAGAAAGGTAGCATTTGCTACCAGAGACCACCAGAAAGTCATTGCTGCTACCCCACGTCGCCACAGCCGAGGCTAATTCACCGGAGCCACAACTCAATGCTCGTGCCGGACCATGCTAACGCCCTTTGAATGAATGCCGAAAGGTGATGCATCGATTCCAAGGGCCTGATAACTGCCGTAAAGCTTGGCTACAGCTAAACAGCACAACACGTCGCGGTTTGCAGCAACTGTCATGCTCGGAAACGTCGAAGCATACCGCACCTTCGTGCAAAGAGCCCGATCACAAGGTGTGACCGGGCCGTTTTTTTATTGCTGTATCGATTCGAGGTAGTAGGCCAAAGAGAGGATGCGACCACGAGCGACAACCTCCGCACTGTATGGCCCTATTTCTTCGACGCTGGCCTTAAAACGCCCTCCCCAGACGGGCATAGGGTAACCATGTCCTCTTGTTCCCTGACGCCCGTCAACCGTATGGATAACCTCTAACATGGGAAAAACGCCGTCGTTCTTGGCGCTCAGATCGGTGAGCCCCGGCACCGAAACTGTCATCAGCTCAGCCAATGGCCCGTTACCCAATCCGCTTTCTCCATGGCACGATGCACAGTTGTCCATGTACTCAACTTTGCCAGACTCATCGGCTGACGATATTGTACCGAGGGCCGTAAGCGCAAACGTTACACTAACCGCCGAAAGTGTTTTCAGAAATTGCATTTTGTTTCCTCCCAAGGTTCTTCACGCGTATTGAGTCATGGTTGACCCAGCGTGAACTTTACTCCTGGCTTGGCGAAATCTATTTGATTTCGATCAAATGTGACTTTCGAGCCGCTGTAGGTCCATCAGAGTTGAGAGTTGTGCTACCGCATGACCAGCGTTCTTCACACTTGGGGCTCTGCACGGACGCACCATCCGCACATCCATATGATCGTCCCAGGCGGTGGCCTAACACCGGACGGCAAACGTTGGGTCGCCTGCAGACCGGGGTTCTTTCTACATGTGCGGATGCTGGCACGACTGTTCAGACGCCTGTTCCTGGAAGGGTTGATGGAACTACATCGCGCAGTCCAACTCACCTTCTTTGGTGATCTGGGCCGCCTTGCGCAGGCAAATGCCTTTGCGCAGTGGCTTGCCCCGTTCCGCAAATCCGAATGGGTAGTCTATGCCAAACCGCCCTTCGGCGGGCCTGAGGCTGTGCTGGCCTATCTGAGCCGTTACACCCACCGGGTCGCGATCTCGAACCATCGACTGGTCAGTGCGGCACCACGCGGGCCGATACAGCCGCCGATGACAATATGCGGAATGCGATCGGCATAGGGTGCAGATACGTCGCGCAAAAGATTGATGCAGCGCTGCTGAATATCGGCCAGCGCGTCGTTGTCATGCCCAAGGAGCGCAGCCAAGTCCGGACTGAGCCGGTAATCCAACCCGCAGATCATGGCGCCTGCTCCGACGTCGGATATGATAGCAAGATAGCGATGATACATTGCTGTGATATCTTCTACCGCCTTCGGATCTTCCAAAAGAGTGAACATAGCGAAATGCGGAAGTTCGTGCCCGTGCTTGTACATCACCTCGGTCTCAGTGCCTGCCTCGGTAAGGTAGATAAGGTCATCGCGGAGGGGAGTATTCGTCATAGCGCGCTCCTTATGTGCTTTGAGCCTGATTTTAGCACATCACCAATACATTGTCGCTTGGCAGTGGCTCGGCCGTTTTCCAAGCGCAAGATCGTCGGTTTTATTAGTTGATGAGCATCGTACGCCTTGCAATAGCTTGGACAAAGTCCATCGGCAGCTTTGTCCCGCGACTCGATCATTGCTCTAACAAAAAAGCTGCGCAATCGATCAATGTCTGCTTCGGTGAAGGCGCAGTGCAGCATCTGGAATGGTGGGCAATGTCGCCTAGGGTGAAGGTTTTCTGATGCGGGTCGCGGCGGAACGCTGCTCACTGGCGCGACCACGACCCGGGTTGGAAAACCTCCCAAGGTGGAAGCCGAGGGGTCTTGGATCAGGCTATGGGGAAAGTGCGCGGACGGTCGGGGCGACGGCTGCATCCGGAGTGCGGCTGATAGCGTTCCAGGTTCCTGATACGGTCGCAAACCCGGCCGATAATCTCGACAAGGCTTTGCGTTTTGGAGTTATTGCCGCCTCGTGACGCACTGGAAACGATCGAGCACACGCCGTTCGGACCGGGTCTGCGGGCTGTAGCCGGTGGTGCTCCGTAATGGATGACGGACGATATGTCATGCAGCCTGCTCCCTCGGTGGGGCGGGCGACGTCGGTTAGGGTGATTGCACTGTTTCAGTCCAGATCGACGCCGCCGAGACGCGGCGCATGGACATGCGTTCGGACAAGAAATGCAGCGGCCGCGCCCGCGAAAGCGCCGAACAGATGAGCCTCCCACGAGACGCCAGGCTGACCCGGAAGAACGCCCCAGAGAATAGAGCCATAGAGGACACCGACCGCCAGTGCCGGGCCCAGCGTAGTCGGCGAGCGATCCACGAAGCCGCGCGCGACGAGGAAGCCAAACCAGCCGAAGACCAACCCTGACGCACCGATATGGATGGCGGAGCTTCCGAACAGCCAGACGAGACCACCGCCAAGGCTGATCACCACGGCGTTCACAGGCAGCAAGGCCCTCGTGGTCGTGGCCACCAGCAGCCCACCCATCACCAGGAGCGGCGGCGTATTGGCCATAAGATGCGCGAAGCTTCCGTGCAGCAGCGGCATTGCGACGACGCCATCCAAACCACCGGGCTGCCTGGGGATCAGGCCGAAGGCCGGGTTCAAACCGTAGCCGACGATCCAATTGAGGAGGTGAACCGCCCAGAGCAGCGCGACAAAAGCGGCAAGCGCCGCGGCGCGCCGCAAGAAAGCGCGCATGTGATCCCGGTTCATCATGTTGGCGACAGCAGTCGTCACTACAGCACCTTCAACGGCTTTCGCGCGCTGCACAGGGTGCCACCTACGGGAAAGGGGGTTTGAGGCGGCCAACCTGGTCACGGCCCAAGCCAAAAAAGGTCTCGATTTTTACGGGGTGTTCCTAGGCCGCAGGAGCTGGGGTTCACGCTCGGGGCGCTTCAGGGCTTCGGCGTATTTGCGGGCATTGTCATCGATCGTGCCGTGGCAAAGCTTCGAGACGAACGCGCGGACGTCTTGGACCGTCATGTTTTTCAGCGAAGAGGACAGCGCCATGAAAAGCTCATCTTCGCTGATCGCGGCGGCACTGTGCATGGCGTCCGCGTAAAATGACGGGTCGTTCAGGACCTGCTCGCCCAGCGGCATCCGCGCGAGGTTCTCTTCCGGGATCGCCATGAAGATCGTTTCCTGCAGGCTGGTCAGATACGCACGCCACGAGGTGGACACCGACTTTCCTGCTGCCTTGGCGTCCAGATACGCCTGCCGGTTCTTGTCGAGCTTCGCCGTCGCATGGGACATGATGACGGCGCGTTGTCGGGCGGGAAGCGCAAATCCGGTCCAGCGTTCGATATGGGCGAGGACGTCTGCAACCTCTGCCTCAGCATCAAAGTTGTCAAGCCATGGAATCGTCCCTGATCAAGCCGCCACGCGCCCGCCCCCGATATTGCGATAATATATTATTGTATCTCATTTGCACCAGATCGCAAGTGGATTGGCTTCTTCACGTAAACGGACATGGAAAAAGGGGAACCATGGTCCCACGGTTCCCCTTTCGGTGCAAATCGCCTAATCTCGCGCGTTGATCATGCGACCAGCGACAGCCCCGCGCCTGCGTCCTGCGGCTGCTCACCGCTGTCGATGAACGGGATGATCGAGAAGGTCTGCCCGCCGCGCTGTTCTTCGTTCTGCACGGCGTTGACGCGCAGGTCGCCATCGGGCGTGTTGATCAGCAGCGACAGGTAGTCGTTGCCCGTGCGGCTGCTTTTCGCCATCCAGGCCGAGCCGACGCGGATCGGCGTGCCCCGGGGCGAGCTGACCTCGATCCGGTAATCGGGGTGGGTCTCCTCGGATTTGTAGCTGTTCTCGATCAACATGAACTCCAGATCGAACATCATGTTGGCGATGTAGCCGGTGAAGGCATTATCGGCGTCCATGGCGGTGAGCTCGCCCGAGATCGAGCCGGATTTGATCAGGCCGTTTGAGACCAGCGGGATGATCTCGAACTCGCCGCTTTGGGCCGCGCGCGCCTCTTTCGTCTGCACCGCATTGACCCGCAACGGACCCAAGCCGACATCAATCTGCATCGAGATGTAGGGGTTGCCGCTGGTATTGCCGGTCTCGTTCCAGGCCGTGCCGATGCGCACCTTGCGGCCTGATTTGTTGACTGCCGTCACGTCGTAGTCCGGGCTGCGTTCGGACATCTTGGCCCGCGCCTCCAACTGGATGGCGATGTCAAAGCGCGCCCCGTGGATCATGCCGGTGTACTGAGCGGCTGCGGTTTCGACATTGCGGGTGAGGGTTCCTGCGAACATGGGATGGTTCCTTTTGGATTGGCCGGTGCCTGACGTTATTGCCAGCACATCCGGGATTGCTTTCTCGACCCCTCATGGGATCGCAAAACAGAAAGCTTGCTTTCCCTTTCTGCCCTACCTGCGGCTCAGCGCTGAGGACTGATTGGGTGTGCCACCTCTCCATCGGGTGCTACATCCCTCCCCTGCCCGTCTGATCTTGATTGGCTGCCCGGATTCTCTACAGCGTCCTTCGATTGCGCGATGAAGAACTCCGCCTCTTTTCCGTTCAACCGGTGCCCTTCCCGGTCGGTCAGGCCGATGCAGCTGCCGTTCGGCAGATAGGTGATGAGGTACTGACCGGGCCGGTCCTTGTGGACAACGTAGCCTGTATTGGCCCAATGCACGATCTGGCCGGCATCGACGGCGGCCTTGATGTCATCGAGTGTCATGGGGTCCTCCAGACGAAGAATGGTGGGAAACGATGCAGGAAGCCCGGTCATCTAACCGGGCTTGCGCGCAGCATTCGTTTGGCAAGGAGCCGGGAGCTGTCAGGCATTTTGCGCCGCTTGCATCGCGCGCGCCGCCATCCAATCCTTCAGGCCAAGAACCATTCTTCCGGCGGCGACCTCGGAGGCCCAGGCAGACCTTAGGTCGCCGCAGGGCTCGGAGCTAGAATGCCGGTCGATGTGGCCATTGGCTATCCCGACGCACTTTCTCTTCAGCGGCTGCCACGCTAGGCTGGACCAACATCCGAAAAGCCCACGATGCGGCGCGCGCGCGAAGCTGGAAGCGGCCAAATACATGGCAAATATTGCCAACATTTTTGACAAGATGTGGCATAAGATGATATCGTACTTCAATGAAGGAGGATTACCATGGCGACGATGAACGTTTCTCTTCCCGATCCAATGAAGACCTGGGTTGAAGCACGGCTGAAGGATGGAAGCTTCAGCAATACGAGTGATTATGTGCGCCACCTTATTCGCCGAGACCAAGAGCGCGCTCAATCGATCGAGGCTTTGCAGCAAGCGATCGACGAAGGCCTGAAAAGCGGCGATCCCGAGCCGTTCGATTTCAAGACGTTCAAGGCGCGGATGCGGGAGAAACATGCCCGCAAGTAATCTCACCGATTATTGGCTGACGCCCGCAGCCCAACGCGATCTGGAAGACATCTGGCTTTACACGGCGCAGAAGTGGTCGTTCGCGCAGGCCAACCGCTATACCGACATCATAGAAGATACCTTCGATCGATTACTCTTCATGCCGGAAATGGCACGGGAGCGCTCAGAGTTCCATCCTCCTGTCCGCATCCATCCTAGCGCCGAGCATCTGATCATTTATCGGGTTGAGCGAGATCAATTGATCATCTTACGCCTTCTGGGGGCAGGGCAGGATTGGCAAGCGATCCTGAGAGCGGCGGATCAGTAGCTGGGCGTATCGTCTGTGTCATCGGCCCTGTCATCACGCGCCGAGAATTTCCAGCTTCGTCTTTGTCTCCGGCATCCGGGTCAGCGAGTCCCCGATGTGCTCCCGCCAGCGCGGGCCAACCTCCAGCGCAGCGGCGTAGGCGCGGGCCAGATCGTCGGGACGATCCTCAGCCATCGCCTCGATAAGGAAGGCCGCCTGCTCGCGGTCCTTGGCCGACTTGAGGCTCCCTGCCCCGTCCCGACGCCGATCCGCAATGATCAGTTTGTGGATCGCATATCTCTCCGGGCGTGGCACCTGCACGAGTATGCCAGATCGATAGATCGCCGCCGCATGGATCGGCTCGGCGATCAGAAAATTGAGGTAGTTGAGCGCCTGTGCGCCGACGCCCAGAGCAGGCAAGTCTCGGACGCTCTCATCTCCGAAGGCCGGCGTGAGAAACTCGACCAGCTGGCCACTGCCGCCCTGGGCCCATCGCCAGGTTCGGCCCTTGTCGAGCCCGGGGACCGGATCGAACTTCAGCGCCGAGAAGGTCTCGGCGAGCCCTGGATCGACCTGATCCTGCAAGGCAACGCTGAGCTTCTCGAACTGCGCGATGTCGATGTCGCCGGTGTTGGCCATGCCCCCCAAGGGCAAACGAACACCAAGCTCGCCCTCATAGAGCCGGAACGCGTTCGTCCCGACGATGGTGCCACCCAACCGGAAGGTCCCGGCTGCGGCCATAGCCGACAGGATGGACCCGGTGGCCCGGTCGGTGGGCGTCATGCCTTCGGCGCGCAAGAGCCTGACAAGCCGAGACCGTTCCGCCTGCCGATCCTTGGCCGTTGCACGCAGCTCTTCGATCCGGTCGATACGTACACGCGTCTCGTCGCTGTCCTCGCCGAGATAGATGAAGCGCATCTCGATTCCGACGCGTCGCGCGGCGTACCAATAAGCCTTGTCGCCACGTTCCTTGAGCGTCGGCTTACCTTCAACGCCAGACAAGGCGTCATCTTTCAGAAGACGCACTAGGTCGGTATAAGCGCTCATCGCGATACTGCTGAGAGGTGTCATGCCAATCATTTCCAAGTTTTGCTTGGCACACATATACCTATCAAAATTATAAATTGCTAGGCATGAGGTTTTTGGGCACCGTCACGCCCATGAGAAACAATGAAAGGGCCGCCCGAAGGCGACCCCCTCTCTTCAATCCTGCGACGCCGTCTTCGCCGGATCCGCAACCCGCATGACCGTCAGGCCCTTCGCTTCCGCCTTCTGCCCGAGGTTCAGCGCGACCCCGTTGCCTCCGAAGAGCACAACCCCCGTCGCCGCGAACTTATCGTCCAGCATTTCGTCGTTGCACTTGAACGGTGCCGCCCGCCCATGCGCGGACCAGCGCGGATCGAAGCGCGCTTGTGCTATCCCGCGAGCCCGCGCCCACCGGGCCGCAATCATCTCCGCCCCGTGCTTGCCGCCCTTCTGGCAGAGGAAGATCTCCTGGTTACGGGTCTGCTTGATCCGCTCCCGAACCTTGCCCTTGTCCTGCCCACCTCCGATCTGGCGATCAGGTAATCGCAATCCCGCTGCGCATCCGCAGCGCGCTGGAAAATCGCACTCTTATCCGAGCGAAGGACGCACAACCAGTTATTGGAAGTAGGCGGCATTCATCTCGAGCGTATGCGCCGTGAAGCCAAGCGTCTGACCCAAAACACCGAGGTCAATTCCGCAACGATCTCCTCGCGCGTCGAGAGGCCACTCTGATCATCCCAGACGGTCTGGTAGATGCTCTCCGGCAATTTCCCGGTCGTCGCGGCGCGACATAACCAGACTGTGCACCACCTCGATACGTCTGAGCAGGTCGAGGAAGTCGAACGGCTTGGTTACATAGTCATTCGCGCCGTCCATAAATGCATCATCAACATACTTTCGATCGGTCATAGCGGTGAGGACGAGCACGGGTGTATCTGTATATTCGGGAATTCCACGTACTTTTCTCAATAGCTCAATGCCGTCAATATCCGGCATTTGGATATCAAACAGAAAGCAGTCGAACGGCTGTTCAGCAGACTCAATAGTGTTGATTGCAACACGTGCACTGCTGGCAATTGAAATCTGGTAATTTTCGCGCGATTCCAACGCAGTTTTTACAAGCGTCAAGATACTTGGTTCATCATCTACAACCAGAATTCTTAGACACGACTGGTTCTTAGCGCGAGTTTCCGTTTTGCTTTGGATACGGGAATCCCCTTTAATCGACATTTTCTAGTCCACTGACCGTTTACAGGCTTTAGAAGTCAATCATTCGTTGAAAACTTTGCCCATTTTGAGGCACATATTCGACTTTTGATACCCATTTGGCCGAAAAGTTCGTCTAAATGTTAGTGGCGGATTAACAGTTGGCGGTCTTCCAACCAAAGCACTGTTCTTCCAGAGATATCGAATCTTGAGCCATATTTTGCCACGATCTCATCATAATTGCTATGCACGCTCGAGCGACTGAACTGAGTATCTTGAATTACTCTATGCTGCCCTAACCGCCTGATGGAAAGACCACGACGTGCAAAACAATACGAACGTCGCAGAAGAGCTCACAACCGATGAACTCTCATCGGGTAGCACGCTCCTTTATGGTCAGTACACAATTCAGCGTCATTTAATTGACGGTGGATTCGGAACGACTTATTTAGCCTTGGATAGCCTGCACCGACAGGTTGTGATCAAAGAATGCTTTCCCAGTTCTATTTGCCACCGGATCAATGGCGATGTGCGCCCCCGCAAATCCTGCTATCACGATCAATATCAAAGCGTGATAAGCAATTTTTTGTGTGAGGCTCTTAGGCTCGCACAATTTGAGCATCCCAACATTGTTAGTGTTCACCAAGTTTTCCAGGAGAACAACACGGCGTACATCGCTATGGAATTTGTGGATGGTATGGATCTTTTATCGGTGCTGGATCATGACCCGGGGCGTCTCACCAACGCTCTTCTTCAAACGCTGCTGCGTGATACACTCAACGCATTGGATCACGTCCATGGCTTCGACATGCTTCATCGCGATGTCTCACCGGACAATTTGATGCTGGACGCTCAGAATAAGTTGACGCTGATCGATTTTGGAGCCGCGCGCGAAGATGCTCGTAACCCGAAGCGGAGGCTTTCTACTTTAGTTTCCGTAAAGGATGGGTATTCACCTCATGAATTCTACTTCACTGACAGCTCACACGAACCGTCCAGTGATCTCTACTCTGTCGGGGCAACCTTCTATCACCTGATCGCAGGTTGTGCGCCGCCGGGCTGTCAGGATCGCTTAGTGGCTTTGAGTTCGGGCGAAGCTGATCCGTATAAACCGCTTACCTCCGGCTCGTGGGCATTTGACCAGGTTTTTCTAGCATCAATCGACACAGCCTTGTCCGTTTCGCAGCAAAAGCGATTTCAGAGTGCACGTGAATGGTTGGACGTGCTCGAGAAGCGCCAGGCCGCGCCAGCGCAACAGCATTTCACTGTGGCCTCTGAGCCGAAGAATTCACAACGGGTCGAGGACCTTGAGCCAAGCGTGGTAGAAGCGATCTCATCGCTTGTTGAGGACACCAATAACGGTCTCCGAACGGTGCTCACCCCGCAGCACAAGCAACAAGCCAAAGCCTCCGATACACCAAAGAAAGACGATCAGCATAACAGGCTTGTTGATATGTTCGGATGCCCGATCGACGACGTCGAAGCATG